>JACCDS010819463.1_pt1 | contig 78540 bp, 75 predicted proteins | sample 7446441 | NCBI WGS metagenome assembly JACCDS01 (sample SAMN15323445, study PRJNA562643) | freshwater metagenome | isolation source: river surface water | place: USA:Blue River Watershed | collected 2017-08-17
CTCCGGTCCGCCGAGCTCCATCGCATACACGCCGTTGCGCTTGAAGCAGACGTCGCCAATGGAAACCGGCTCGCCGGCGAGTTTTTTCTTCGACGAAGTCTCGATGATGGTCGGACAGGCCCGGCCGCCAAACAGCAGCGACGTGGTATCGCTCTTCGGGTCGCAACCGATCAGCAAGACCTTCTTGCCCTGCTGCGCCATCATGTAGGACAGGTTGGCCAGCGTGAAGCTCTTGCCGATGCCGCCCTTGCCGTAGATCGCGATGATCTGCGTTTCCTTCTTCACCTCGCCGGTCGGTACCGGTGCGGGCTCAATCGCCGCTTCGGCGCGCAACCGTTCCTTTTGCATGAAATGGACTGGTGCGGCCTGTCGTTCGTCGGGCTTGCTCATGGTGAAGTTCTCCAGTCGAGGATCATCTTCAGGCAACCCGGATCGCTGAATGCGGTGCGGTAGGCCTGTTCGGCGTGTTCGGGGGTACTGCGATGCGTGATCAGTCCGTCGAGCGACAGACGGCCGCTTTCGACCAGGTCACGTACTGCCAGCAATTCGGGCGGCTTCCACTGCGCGGCGACGCGAATACGTACCTCGCGCATGAAGGCCGGCGGGAAGGCAAAATGCATCGGTGCGTCGTAAAAGCCGGCCAGCACGATCTCGCCATTCGATGCGGTGCGCGCAATCAACTTGTCGAGCACGGCCGAGTCGCCGCTGACGTCGCAGATGCTGCGGTAATTCGAGCGGGTGTCCTCTTGCGGATCGACGACGGCGTAACCGAGCGCGCCTTCGCGCCGCGACGGATTGGTCTCCCAGACCACGGGGCTGCCTCCGGCCATCACCGCCAGCCGCGCAATCATGCGACCGAGCACACCGTGGCCAACGATCAGTTCGGGCGGGTTCGCGCCGCTGGAGATCGCGTGGTAGGCGGTGGCCGCCAGCGCCAGCAGCGTGCCCCGCTCGCCGAGTTCGGCGGAGATCCGCAGCGCACGCAGTGCCGGTATCACTACGCGCGAGGCGGCTCCACCGAACAGCCCCTTCACCTCACCGAAACAGGCTGCGCCGGGAACGAATACCAGTTCGCCGACTTCATAACTGGTCTTGCTGCCGGCCTGCGCAACACGGCCGACCGATTCATAACCGGGTACCAGCGGATAGCCCATGCCGGGGAACGAGGGCATGCGGCCGGACCAGAGGAGTTTTTCGGTGCCGGTCGAGATGCCGGACCAACAGATGTCGACCACCAGATCGTTATCGGTGGGCTCAACCAGGACGAGTTCGCGCACCCGCAAGGTCAGCGGCTGCTCGACGACGACCGCCTGCGCGTTCACGCGCGCCTCCGTGAGGATGGGTACAACTGGGTCGTCTCCGCTTGCCTATGGATCATGATGGCCGCCTGGTTGTTCTTTGAGTTGTATTTTTATGTTTACACACAATTGTGTCAATCTTTAATTACAGTTGCGTTCGTTTTATTTGTCTGTGCCGTTATCGACCTGACATCAACGCGCTAGCCGGCGCGTCGCGCCAGCAGCACCCGCACCTGCAGCGGAATTCGCGTGCCGAGCGACCGCACGCTGCTGAACCCGGCGGCCTGCAGCAAGCGGGTCAGGTCGTCCGCAGTACGGGCGCGACCGCGGCCCATCGCCAGCAGGTAGAAACCGAAATACGCATCGCCCATCGCCTCGGCACCGGGCGTGCCGGCCATCGGCTCGGCCAGCAGCAAGCTGCCGCCGGGCGGCAGCGCCTGCCAGGCGGAGCGCAGGATCGCGAGCGCACGCTCATCGTCATGGTCGTGAATCACCCTGACCAGGGTCACGATGTCGGCGCCTTCCGGCAGCCGGTCCGACAGGAAATTGCCGCCAACGGCCTGCGCACGATTGGCGATGCCGGCGGTCTCGATGCGCTGCCGCGCGCGCTCGGCTACCGCCGGCAGATCAAACAGCGTGAGGTGCAGATGCGGCGCGTGTTCGGCGACGCTGCACAGGAAGCGACCCTCGCCGCCGCCAACGTCGAGCAGCCGCCGATGGCCAGCGAAGGAATACGCGTGCAGGATTTCGGCCGCAACCAGAGGCTGCGATTCAGCCATCAGACGCGAATAGCTGCCCACCGCATCGGCCGCGAGCTGGCCCGCCTGTGCGGGCGCATCCTCAGCCGTGTACGGATAAAACGCCGACAGCGCCGGCGCCGGTCCTGAGCCGCGCAGCAGGGACACCGGATCGGCGAGATCGGTATATAGCGTGTCGTGATGCAGGATCATTGCCTTCACCGCCGCGTTGCCAACCAGCGGCGCACCCAGCATGCCCAGACCGTACCGTGTGGTGCCTTGCGCATCGGTGCCGCGCTTCTCGACCAGCCGCAGCGATACCGCCGCGACCAGCAGCCGCTCAGCCGCTTCGTCGCTCATGCCGAAGCGACGCGCGAGCGCCGGCAAGGGCTGCGGACCGGCCGACAAGATCTCGAAGAGATCCAGCTTGACGCAGGCCGATAGCACCTGCGAGTAGACGAATCCGGCCACGAGGTCGAACAGTTCTCGTGCGCTACGCTGTGCGATCGGGCGGGTCAGCGGAAAGCCGGAAGCGAAGCGATGAAACGCGGGACTGGCCAGCAGGCGGTCGCGTACAGCCAGCAGGCGGTCGGTGAAGGACAGGGTCGCGGTGTTCATCGCCGTGGTCATCGCCGATCAGGCGGCGACGCGCGCCACTGACGGCGCGAGCTTGCGCGTCAGTTCGACTGGTACCAGCCGTTTCGCTTCCATGCGCACCAGCGTACGCAGCTGCGCGGATCCGCGGCAGCTCGGTATCGCAGTGCTCGCATACGCAATCAGCCGGTCGAACAGCTGGATCGCACCGGACAGTCCGAGCTCGGCCGCCGAACTCGGGCGACCCAGTGCGGCATCCTGCCCGGCCGGCTTGCCAAGTGCGTCGGCATCGAGAGCAACGTCACGTATGTCATCGGCCACCTGGTAAGCCTCGCCGAGGCATTCGCCCAGCGTGCGCCACGGATCGGACGCCACACCGGCGGCCTGCGCACCGGCAACGGTAGCAGCAACGAACAGCGCGCCGGTCTTGGCGCGCTGGTATTCGGTCAGTGACACCCGAGGCTCGCACTCCCAGGCTTGGCCGGCGATGATGCCGGACGGCGCGGCCACACCGGCGGACAGTGTCTGCATCAGCGGCGAGAGCCGCTCAGGATGCGCGACGCCACCAGCGAGCAAGGACTGATAGGCGGCCACGATCAGTGCGTCGCCGGTCAGTACCGCGAGACGCTCGCCATGCGCAGCGAATACCGAAGGGCGTCCGCGGCGTGTCAGCGCATTATCGAAACAGGGGAGATCATCATGCACCAGCGAAGCACAGTGCATCAACTCGATTGCGGCGGCAGCACCGGCGGCGAGGTTCACATCATCGGTGCCGCAGGCCTGCGCGACGGCCAGCGTCAGATGCGGCCGGATGCGTGCGCCACCGGGGAAGACGGCGTCATGCATTGCGGCAGCAAGGCGGGGCGGGCCGCCTGCGCCCTGCTGTGTGTCTAGTGCGGCCTTCAGTGTCGCTTCAATGCGTTCGGTATTTTCCATGACGCCTCCATGCGGGCCGCGGTGGCAGCCCTATGGTGTGTAAGTTAGGGGCGTCAAGCGCTTGTGTCAATATTTATTTACACAAGTATAGTCAGATAATGTTGACAATCAGGACAGGCCGGCCGGGCGAATCGGCTGGCAAATCATCCGGACAGATCAGTTGTCGCGATCGTCGTCGGTGCGACCGGTGCGCCGCTGCGCTTCACGGCGGCGCTGCTCGCGGCGCACATCATGCAGTTGCCAGAGTGCGAATGCGATCGGCAGTACGCCAAACAGAATGATTTCAGCCAGTAGCGCCATGGGCAGCCTCAGCGAGTAGCGACCGTGTGCAGCACCTGCCGCAGCAGCGTGACGCACTGCGTCGGTCCCTCTTCATGCGCCAGGTGCCCGAGAACCGGCCAGCGCACCTGCTCGGCATGCGGCAACAGCGCCGCCACCTGCGCGAGCTGTGCCACCGGCACGGTCATGTCATTTTCCGCGCCGACCAGCCAGACTGGCAGCGACAGCCGGCGCAGTTCGTAGCTGAATGTTCCGAGGTCCCAGTGCGCCATCATCGCCAGCGCGGCACGTACATGCGCAGGACATTGCATCAGCCGCGCGTACAGGCGCATGCCGGTGTCGTCCAGCACCGAGCCAGTACCGCGCATGAGACGGCGGACGAATTCAGGATTCTGCGCCTGCCGCGCGAACAGTCGCGCCGCCATCGTGCCGGTGGCCAGCAGTTTTGCGAGCGGAGAAAACAAGGCGCCGGCCAGTCCGCCGAAGCCGATAAAGGCGCCGTTCAGGCTGACCAGCGCAGCAGGACGCACACTGCCGTCGAGCACCATGCGCGTACCAACCGCTGCGCCGGCGGAGTGCCCGACGATCAGCGACGGTGGCATCTGCAGTGCTTCAAGCAGTTGTCCGACACGACGGGCCATGCCGGGCAGCGATTGCTCTGACGATGGGGATGGCATGCCGGTGAAGGCGTGACCCGGCAAGTCGGGCACCAGCACGCGATAATGCTGCGCAAGCAGCGGCGCGACATCGCGCCATGAGTGGCTGGATGAACCGGTGCCATGCAGCAGCAGCACCAGTGGCGCATCGTCACCGGCGGCGAGGAACTGCTGTACATGCCAGACCAGCCCGGCCGCATGCACAAAATGGCTGGACTCGCGATTTGGCCAGTCTCCTCCGTCGCTGTCCCAGTCCAGACGCTCACGCAATTCAGCGGGCCCTTGACGTAGCGGACCCATGCAGGGTTCTGACGGATTGTGCCATCTGCACCGCGCCGGCATGCGGCAGCGGCAGGTAATGCGCTCGCATCGCCTGCGCCAGTTCGGCAGCCTCGCGCTGCGTCTTCGGCGAGGTGTCGATCAGCAGTGCCGGTGCGCCGAGCGACGCCAGCAAACGACCGGACTGCAGCGCTTCGTCCTGCGCGCGTTCGCGGCCACCATGGCCGTCGCGCGCGACGTTGGCGCGGCCGTCGGTCAGCAGCACCACCGCCGGCGATTGTCCTCGGCGGCACAGTGCCTCAACCAGTTCGGCGGTGACATCGAGCGCAGTAGCCAGTGGTGTGCCGCCGCCGCCAGGCAGGCCGGATAAGCGTCGCTTTGCTGCCGTGAGCGAACGTGTCGGCGGCAGCAGCAGTTCCGCTTGCTTGCCGCGAAATGCAATCACTGCCACCTGATCGCGCCGCACATAGCAATCATTGAGCAAGAGTTCGACCGCGCCCTTCGCCTCCGCCAACCGGTGCAGCGCAGATGAACCGGAGGCATCCACGACGAAGACGGTCGTGGTCGCGGTCCTCTGCCGGATGCGCGCGACATGAAAATCTTCGGCACGTACCAGCACGCGCGCTGTGCTTTCGCCGACAGGCATTTCAGGTTGAAGCTGACGGCGCAACCGCTGCCACGGTGCCGCTGCGCGCAACGTGTCCACGAGATGCAGCCGCGTGCCACGCAACGCCGAAGTGCGGCGCGATCCGGCGATGCGACCACGCACACCATTCTTTGCCGCCGAGCCGGATTTGCCGGCAGCACCGCGCGGTCTTGCTGCACCGCTGAGCATCATGGCCAGCAGGCCGGGCGGTATCGCCGCCTGTGCCGCATCAAGCACGCGTTCCTCGAGCGCAGTGTCTGCGCCGGATGCGGGTGCAGTCGATGGCTCGCTGTCGGTCGGTGGTGGCTCTGCCGCAGCTTGGGGTTCAGTGTTTTCTTCAGTGTCGTCTTCAGCTTCCGACGCCGGTGGCAGCCGGGTCGCGCGCGGCGCGATCACCAGCGATGCGGCGATGCGTGCATCATCGTCACTGCATTCGTCATTACCGTCGAGCGCGGCACTTGCGCGCGCTGCTGCCAGCGCGAGCTGAGGTGCGCGCAGCGACGGCACACCGAGCGTCAGCGCCACGGCACACAGTGCGTCAATCACGCGTGGCGGCACATCGATCATGCCGACACGTTCGCGCGCGGCATCGAGATCGGTACTGCCGCTGGTCATCATCTGTAGATCATCGCCCAGCGCCACGCGCGGCGATATCTCGCGCAGATCGATATCGAAGGCGAACCGGTCGCACAGCGACTCCGGCAGCCCCTCATCATCCGGCAAGCCTTCGTCAAGTGCGACGACGCAAAAGCGCGCGGGGCTGCGCTCGCACAGCCCGTCGCGCTCGAGTGCGACCTCGCGCACATCCATCGCCTGCGCAATGCGCGCGGCGATCCCGCGCGGCAAGCGCTCGGCCATCGCCAGCACCAGCACGCCACCATCGGCTTCTGCCAGCAGCCCGCGCTGCGCTACCGGACGACCGGCGGCCAGCGTCGCCGGCAAATCCAGCCCGCCGAGCAGACGTTCATCGGTAATCGACAGAGGGACGCGCCGCCACGGCCGCTGCGGCAGCAAGCCGCGCAGCAGCGCCAGCCATGCGTCGCGCACAGGCCCCGCATGCGCACGAACGCGTACGCCGCCGAGTTCAGTCGGCGCGATGGCGAACAGCACCGCCGCCTGCAGCGCCTGTTGCCAGGCGCGCTCGGACGGATCAGGCTCGCGGTCCGTCGGTGCCAGCATCAGGCAACCAGTGCGAACACTTCATCGACGGCACGCGAAACGCGCGTGCCGGAACCGGCATCGTCGAGCGGATTGCGGCGCAGCCGGTGACGCAATGCCGGCGGTGCCATCCGGCGCAGATGATCGTCGCTGACTTCATCGGCGCCCTCATAGGCGGCCAGCGCGCGTGCAGCGCGCATCAGAGCAAGTTCGCCACGCAGACCGTCGGTGCCGAGCGCCATGCATAGCTGAGCGGCGCGCGTGAGCGCGGCATCGGGCACATCGACCTGCGGCAGCCGCTTGCGTGCGGCCACGATACGGCGGCGAATTTTGTCGTCTTCCTTCTGCCATTGCGTACAAAAAGCTTCCGGATCGCGCTCAAAGGCATCGCGTCGCTTCACTACCTCGACACGCATCTTCAGATCGGTCGGCGTGGTGACATCGACTGCGAGGCCGAAACGATCGAGCAATTGCGGCCGCAGCTCCCCCTCTTCCGGATTGCCGCTGCCGACGAGCACGAAGCGTGCCGGATGCCGGACCGACAGGCCTTCGCGTTCAACGAGATTTTCACCAGAGGCGGCAACATCAATCAGCAGGTCGACCAGATGGTCTTCGAGCAGGTTGACTTCATCGATGTACAGGAAGCCGCGATTCGCGCGTGCCAGCAGCCCGGGCTCGAAAGCCTTGACTCCCTGCGATAGCGCGCGCTCGAGATCAAGTGCGCCGACCACGCGGTCTTCGGTGGCACCCAGCGGCAAATCAACCACCGGCACCGGTTTCTGCACCGACTTGATCGTCGCTTTTGCCTTCAGCGGCGCACAGTGTTCGCAGGAGGAGCTAAGCGCGTCCGGATCACAGCCATACGGGCAGTGTTCAACCGCGCGTATTTTCGGCAGCAGCTGCGCCAGCGCGCGCACGGCGGTCGACTTGCCGGTGCCACGGTCACCCAGCACCAGCACGCCGCCGATGCCGGGCTCGACGGCGGCAGCAAGGATCGCAAGCTTCATCTCGTCCTGGCCAACGATTGCGGAAAAGGGAAAGACGGCCATCGTTTATTCTCCAGTTTCAGTTGGCAACACCCTCAGGTGTCGCCGTTTTGCGGCACTCAATATCTCCAGCGGCTGCGCAGATCAACCAGATGCGCAATCCCGGCACCTAGCAGCAGCAAAGCCAGCCAGTACCATGGCGCACCGACCATCACGCTGCGCGCTGCCAGCATCAGGCAGAGGCCCGGTAGCAGTATCCAGGCCAGCACACCCGGCGGCACACCGCGTCCGCTGTGCCGCCACAGCATCACCAGCGCGGCCCATTCGATCAGGGTAACGACGATCACCAGGTCAAGCATGCGCGTGCCAATCACGAAGGTATCCATAACATCGCGGCGTCGCACGGCCGTCAGGCCTTCGCCCGCATCCCCCACTTCCACAGCCAGCTGGTCGGGATCGGTGCCACCATGAACAGGTGCTCGATCAAGGCCAGCGTCAGCAGTCCTGCGACCAGACACAGCGAGGTCGCTGCAAAGCCATCAGCGGGTTGCACCGCAACCGCGGTCCAAAGCGGCACCGCAACAGCGGTTGCACCAATCAGCGACACCGGCATCAGCCAGTTGAAGGCCCGGCGCGTGAAATAGCTCTGCAGGTAAGCAAGATGCGCAGGCAGGAAGTTTTCCGACAGGTTGCGCACGCCGAGGAAAAGATTCATCTTCGCCGACAGGCGCATGCTCCACAGGACGAGGTAGGTCCACCAGCCGGTCTGGTTCGGCTGATTCCAGCTGGCCGCGAACACCAGCAGCGCGAGTACAACCAGTGCCAGCTCGTGATGCAGTATCGCTTCAGCCGCATGCCACGCACGGCGCCAGCCGCGGCTGTCAGCCGGGCACTCGGTGCGACGGGCACCGGTCACATAGCCGAGCAGGAAAGCGATTTCCTGCCAGCCCCAGACCAGCACCGCGCAGGTGAATGCGCAGTAAGCCGAAGCGACAGTGGTCTGCGCCGCCGAGATGGCCAGCCCGACCAGCGCGAACGCGAGCACGCCCGTCGAGCCGAGGAAGATCCAGCGAAAGCTGGAGCGCGGCAGCCGCCCGAGCCACAGGATCGCGCCGGTGGAAAACCACCAGACGAAGATCGTGAACAGCACCGGCAACAGGTATTGGTTCATCGTGCGCGCTCTTCTTGCCGGTCTCGCATCTGCTGCATTACCAGCTCGGCTGCAGCCGAGTGGTTGCAGGCAGCCGGTTCGACAGCACCGGAATGAAATACATCCGCGCAAAGACCGCCGCGCCAGTAACGTTCCAGAACGCCCGCTTGACGTTACCCATGAGACCGCCCTGCTCCTTGCCTTCGTTGGCACGCGCGACGCAGGCCGACAGCCGCTTCAGACCTGACACGAACGCCGGATGATCGAGGTCGATCAGAATCGGGAACACCTGTTTGGTGATCTCATTGCAGATGCGGAAGACGTCGAAGTCGTATTCGGTCGGCTCCAGCCCCATCGCCTGCTTCAGCTCCGGCCGCGTATGGTCACGCACGTACATCGTTGCGTAGACTGCGAGCAGGAAGAAACGGATCCACAACAGGTTATGACCACGCAGCAGATGCGGATTGGCACGCATGATCAGCGCGAACGATTCGCCATGGCGGAACTCGTCATTGCACCAGCGCTGGAACCAGCGAAAGATCGGATGGAAACGCTTCTCCGGATGTTTTTCCAGCTGTCGGAAGATGCGGATATATCGCGCATAACCAATCTTCTCTGACAGGTAGGTCGCGTAGAAGATGTACTTCGGCTTGAAGTAGGTGTAGTGCTTGCTGCGCTTGAGATTGCCAAGGTCGATGCCAAGCCCGTAATCCTTCAGCGACGAATTGAGGAAGCCGGCGTGCCGCGATTCGTCGCGCGCCATGTATTCCATCAATTGCTTGATGTCCGGGTTCTTGACGTTACGCTTGATCTCGTTGTACAGCACGCAGCCGGAGAACTCGGAGGTGAGTGAGCTGACCAGGAAATCCAGAAATTCCTGCTTCAGCTCCGGCGACATCTTCGATGACAGCGCCATCGCCTCGTCGGCGAAAGCGGCATCGCGCTGGAAGTGATCGTGATTATTGTCGCCCTCGTACTCGGCCATCATGGCGTCCCACTCGGCGCGCACAGGCTCGACATTGATCGCGTCCATCGCTGCAAAATCGGTGGTGTAGAAACGCGGCGAAAACAGATTTTCGGTGATGGCCTTGCGGGCCGCATCCTCGACGGAATTTATTTCATCGCTTGTGTGGTGCATGAGACTTCTCCTTGCGAAGGTGTATCCGTGTCGATAGCGTCTTTTGCTCGCGCGGCCAGCAGGCGCCATATCAGCGCCACGTAGCCGGTCCAGAACAGCGCCAGACTGAGTTCGATGAGATTATTCATGGCTGTATCTCCATCGCCTGAGAGGTATAGAAACCGCTGGATATTTTTTCGGTGCGGCCGACTTGCCAGTTGTCCAGCCGCTGTTCGTTGCGAATCGCGCTGCGCAGCACCGGCTCCGGCACCGGCTCGATGAACGGCGCGCGTTCGCCGCGAGGAAACAGCCGGCCAACGCGGATCATTGCCGCGAGGATCGGGTTACTCGGTGCAAAAGTGAACACCAGCGAATGCGCGGTACGCTCGGCCAGTCCGGCCAGTACGGCGACCATGTCGTGCAGTTCGTAATGAATCATTGAATCCATCGCGACCACATGGTCGAAGCGGCCATAGGTGGTCGACAGCATGTCGCCCGAGATGAATTGCAGGCGACCGCCATGCAGTTTTTCCGGAATACGTTCGCGTGCGAGCTGTACCAACGTAGGTGACAGATCGACCGCGACCACATGCGCACCACGATTGGCCAGCTCGCAAGCCAGTGCACCGGTACCGCAACCCGCATCGAGAATACGCCGGCCATGCAGGTCGGCTGGTAGCCAGGACAGCAAGGTCTCGCGCATACGGTCGCGTCCGGCGCGGACAGTCCTGCGTATGCGCGACACCGGTGCATCTGATGTCAGCCGGGCCCACTGGTCGGCGGCGGTGCGGTCGAAATATTCTTCGAGCCGATTGCGCTTCTGCAGGTAGCGTGCGTGTTCCATAGTCAGCCTTTCGTCCGGTCGCTCAGTCGAAACCGAGCAGATCAAAAATATCCCGGTCCTTCATCGGCTCGCACGGCAGCGGATCGGTACCGGCCCACAGCTTCGCGGCCAACTGCAGATATTCCTGCTGCACGGCCAGCACTTCCGGCGATTCGTCCATCTCGAACAGCGTCGCCTTCTTCAGCCGGCTCTGTCGAATGATGTCCAGCGACGGTATGCGCGCCATTGTCTTGAGACCAATGCGGTCATTGAACTTGTCGATCTGGTCGGTCGCATCAGACCGGTTCGCGATCACGCCACCGAGACGCACGTTGTAGTTCTTTGCCTTCGCACCAATCGCCTGCACGATGCGGTTCATCGCAAAGATCGAATCGAAGTCATTCGCGGTAACGATTAGTGCGCGGTCCGCATGCTGCAACGGCGCAGCAAAACCGCCACACACCACATCGCCGAGCACGTCAAAGATCACGACGTCGGTGTCGTCGAGCAGATGGTGTTCCTTCAGCAGCTTCACGGTCTGGCCTACCACATAGCCGCCGCAGCCGGTGCCGGCCGGCGGACCGCCAGCCTCGACGCACATCACACCGCCATAGCCTTCGAATACGAAGTCTTCGACGCGCAATTCTTCGCTATGAAAATCGACGGATTCGAGCACGTCAATCACTGTCGGCATCAGTTTCTTGGTCAGCGTGAAAGTGGAGTCATGCTTCGGATCGCAGCCGATCTGCAGCACGCGCTTGCCTAGCCGCGAGAACGCAACCGACAGGTTCGACGACGTAGTGCTCTTGCCGATCCCACCCTTGCCATAGATCGCAAACACCTTCGCGTTACCGATCTTCACGCTCGGATCCAGCGAGACTTGTACGCTGCCTTCGCCGTCACCGACACGCTCGCGGCGGATCTCGCTGACCGGCACCTTGCTGATATTCATTCGTTTACTCCCTCGTTGATTCCTTCGAGTCTGTCTTCCAGCTCCTCGCCGGCACGACGCATCGCTTCAAGCGTGTCCGCATCCGGCGTCCAGTACTGCCTTTCGCAGGCTTCCATGAGTCGGCTGGCGACGCGCGCCGATGCCGACGGATTCAGTCGCGCCAGCCGTTCACGCATTTCCGGATCGAGCAGGAAGGTCTGTGTCAGCTGCTGATAGACCCACGGTTGTACCTGTCCGGTGGTGGCCGACCAGCCCATCGTATTCGTCAGATGCAGTTCGATCTGGTGCACGCCCTCATAGCCGTGCGTGAGCATGCCTTCGTACCACTTCGGATTGAGCATGCGGGTGCGCGTCTCGAGCGCAACCTGCTCGGAGAGTGTGCGCACGGTGCCGCCCCCGCGTGTCTGGTCGCCGATGTAAACCGGTGCGACACTCGCGTCCGGCCCCTTCGCGCGTTTTACTGCGCGGCTGATGCCGCCGAGCGTATCGAAATAGGTGTCGATGGTGGTCACACCAACCTCCACCGAATCGAGATTCTGGTAAGCGAGCTCGACCTGTGCGAGCACGCTCTTCAGCAGCGCCGGCTGCGCGACGGGCCGGCCGGTGGTGCCATATGCAAAACCCTTGCGGCTGGTATAGGTCTCCGCGAGTTCGTCCTCGTCATCCCAGCGACTGCAGTCGATCAGGTGATTTACATTCGCGCCGTACGCGCCCTCGGCATTGCCAAACACGCGCAGCGCAGCGGTCTGCATGTCGCCGCCGTTCTGTTCAAGATAGGCCAGCGCATGCTTGCGGATGAAGTTCTGCTCCGGCGGCTCGTCTGCTTCCGCAGCCAGCAACGCAGCTTCGGCGAGCAGGCGGATCTGCAACGGCAGCAGGTCGCGGAAGATGCCGGACAGCGTGATCATCACGTCAACGCGCGGGCGGCCGAGTTCCTGCAACGGGAGCAGCTGCGCGCCGGCCAGTCGGCCGTAGCCGTCGAAGCGCGGCGCAGCGCCCATCAGCGCAAGTGCCTGCGCAATCGGCCCACCTTCGCTCTTCAGGTTGTCGGTGCCCCACAGCACCATCGCAATCGATTCGGGGAAACTACCGCTATCTTCAAGGTGACGTTCGAGCAGCTTCGCTGCCTGCCGTGCGCCATCCTTCACCGCATACGCGCTCGGCAGACGGAAAGGATCGAAGCCATGCACATTGCGTCCGGCCGGCAGGATCTCCGGCGCACGCATCAGGTCGCCACCGGGGGCTGGCCGCACATAACGGCCGTCGAGCGCGGCGAGAATGCCATCGAGCTCGAAGGATTCATGCATCAGTTCACTGGACTCAGAAAGCTTCTGCAGCAATACGCGACGTTCATCATCCAGCTTGACCGATTCTCCGGTCAGCAACGAACGGATCGCATTGCGCAGGCCGGCATCGACCTGCGCGCCATGTGCGGACTCGGCAATCGCCGCTAGCATGTCGATCCGCTCTTCCAGCGTCGGCGCGCGGCCCACCACATGGAGCCCGTGCGGTATCAGCGTGTATTCGAGCTCCAGCACCGCGTCGTTCAGCGCCGCGATCGGTGCGGTGCTGTCCGCAGTCCAGACCGGGTCGGCAGTGGCCAGTTCGAGCGCGACCGACTGCGACTGAATCAATGCGGCCAGCTCAGTCATTTCATGCGTATCGTCCGGCCCCAGCAGCCGCCAGCGGTTCAATGAGGCTTTCAGATCATTCAGTCCGCGATACAGGCCAGCCTCAGCAACCGGCGGCGTCAGGTAAGACACCAGGGTCGCATTCGCACGTCGCTTCGCGATCGTGCCCTCGGACGGATTGTTGGCTGCGTACAGATAGATATTCGGCAGATCCGAAATCAGCCGGTCAGGCCAACAGGCGCCGGACATGCCGGCCTGCTTGCCGGGCATGAATTCCAATGCGCCATGCGTGCCGAAGTGCAGCACTGCATCGGCCTGATAGTCCTCGCGCAGGTAGCGGTAGAACGCGGAGAACGCATGCGTCGGCGCGAAGCCCTTGTCGAACAGCAGTCGCATCGGGTCACCCTCGATGCCCATTGCCGGCTGCACAGATACCAGCACATTGCCAAACATCGCGCCGAGCAGCAGGATGCTGCGGCCATCGGTCTGGTGGCGGCCGGGTGCCGGTCCCCATTGTTTTTCAATCTCATGCAACCAGGTCTCGCGCCGCACATGATCGTCGGCGCTGACCTTGGCGAATACGTTTGCCGGTGCGCCGTAATGCTCGGCATTACCTTTCAAGACCGCGTTGCGCAAGGTGTCGACATCGTCCGGCAGATCCACCGAATAACCGGCGCGCTGCATCGCAGCCAGCGTGTTGTACAGCGACTCGAATACCGACAGGAAGGCTGCCGTACCGGTGCTGCCCGCATTCGGCGGGAAGTTGAACAACACTACCGCGACCTTGCGATTCGCCCGTTCGCTCTGGCGCAATGAAATCAGCTTCGCGACGCGCGCAGCCAGCATGTCGGCGCGCTCGCTGCAGGCCTGCATGTCCTGCCCGGCGTCTGCGGCAGCGAAGGTGCAGCCGCGGCTGCAGCCGGTGCACGCGCGACCGGCGGCATCACTGCGGCCGCCATACACCATCGAGCCGCTGGAACCATCCAGCTCCGGCAGCGCGACCATCATCGTTGCCTCTACCGGCAGCAGGCCGCGGTCAGAACCGCCCCAGTGTTCCAGCGTCTGGAATTCCACCGGCGACACTGCCATGTACGGCACATCGAGCGTGGCCAGCATGTCTTCGGCGGCCTTCGCATCGTTGTACGCGGGACCGCCAACCAATGAGAAGCCGGTCAGAGACACGACCGCATCGACGCTCGCGTGACCGTCCTTCATGAAGAAGCGCTCGACCGCCGGACGTGAATCCAGCCCGCTTGCAAATGCAGGCCTCACCGACAGCCCGCGCGCTTCAAGCGCCGCAATGACGCCATCGTAATGGCGCGCATTGCCGGCCAGCAGATACGAACGCATCAGCAGCAAGCCTACGGTGCCGGTGCTGCCCGCGATCGCGGGTACGCGTTCAATCTTGTCTGACATGCCCTTGTGCACGCTGGCGCCTTTCATCCGCGGATGATAGAGGCCAACGTCAGGGTATTCGATCGGCGCATCCGCCGGTGCCTTGCCGCGCAGCGCCTTGCGCGTGCCGTCGGCATAGCCATTCACCAGCAGCTGCACCATGCTCGCAATGTTTTCTTCCGAGCCAGCGAGCCAGTACTGCAGTACGAGGAAATAAGCGCGTACATCCTGTGCGGTACCAGGAATGAAGCGCAGCAGCTTGGGCAGCCGGCGCAGCATCTTCATTTGCTGTGCACCGGCGGTAGCGGCGGGCTTGCCCTCTTCCTGCTTGCCGCGCAGTTTTTTCAGGAAGGCCATCGGGCCGCGCGTGCTGCCATCCATCGAGAAACGACCGATACGCGTCAGCCGCATCACTTCGCCAGCCGACATGATGCAGACCATCGCATCGCAGGCATCGCGCCTTGCCTGCAGCGCAGGCAGCACCGGAAGGAAATGCTCTTCCATGAACAGCATCGCAGCCAGCACGATGTCGGCGCTGCCGATATCCGCGATGCAGCGCGTGAGTGCGGCCGCATCTTCGGCCCATTCAGACGCCGCATGCACGATGATACTCACGCCCGGCAGCTTCTTTTGCAGCAAGCGGTTTGCACGCGCAACTGTGCCGGCCAGATGGTTGTCCATCGTGACGATCACGATCTGCATGGCGGTCGCGTCAGCGGCCGTAGTGGGCTTTCGCGTCATACAGGGTCTCGATGGTGATGGTGGCCAGACCGCTTTGCTGCGCAAAGCGTTCGGTATTACGGCGTGCCTTGCCGCGCACGAAGAACGGTATTTTTCCGAGTTCTTTTTCGGCTTCCGGCGTCCACGCGGCTGTTGCCGGATCCGCATTCGCCGAAGCAGCGGCATCAGGCACAGCCACTTCCGGTAACTGCGCCGGCACTGCGCGCAGACCCGCATTGCTCACATGAACGGCTGCCCCGGCCTTGCCGAGATGCGACGGCGATGCGCCGTCATGAAATTCAAAGTCTTCCTTGAACATGCCAAGCAGATGCTCCTCCAGGCCCATCATCAGCGGATGTACCCAGGTATCGAACAGCACATTCGCGCCTTCGAAACCCATCTGCGGTGAATGCCGTGCCGGGAAGTCCTGCACATGCACCGGCGCGGAAATCACCGCGCACGGCAGGCCGAGGCGCTTGGCGATGTGCCGCTCCATCTGCGTGCCGAGCACCAACTCAGGGGACAGCTCCGCAACTTTGGCTTCGACCTCCAGATAGTCATCCGTGATCAGCGCTTCCACGCCATAGCGCTCAGCGGCCGTACGCACTTCGCGCGCGAACTCCCGGCTGTAGGTGCCGAGGCCAACGACTTCGAAGCCCAGTTCTTCCGACGCGATGCGTGCAGCGGCGATGGCGTGCGTGGCATCGCCGAATACGAACACGCGCTTGCCGGTCAGGTAAGTGGAATCGACCGAGCGTGCGTACCAGGGCGCACGCGAGCCGGCGTCCTCCATATCGGCAGCCTCGACGGCGGCGGGATCAAGGCCGGCCAGCTGCGCGACTTCGGCGATGAAGTCGCGCGTCGCCTGCGCACCGATCGGCACGACCGTGGTGAACGGCATGCCGTGATTTTTCTTCAGCCAGTTCGCTGCCGATTGCGCGACCTCGGGATACATCACGACATTGAAGTTGGCGTCCGCGAGCCGGGCGAGATCATCCGGGGATGCGCCCAGTGGTGCGACCACATTTACGCGCACGCCGAGATGTTCGAGCAGTCGGCGCAGTTCGATCAGGTCATCGCGATGGCGGAAGCCCAGCGCGGTCGGACCGAGGATATTGCAGGACGGCGCGCCGGTAGTCTGGTCGACAGCGGCGGTACCCGTGGCGCCATCCGCGTCGACATTGCGCGCACGCGCCAGCGCACGCACCATCTGGTAGAAGGTCTCGGCCGCACCCCAGTTCTCTTTCTTCTGATACGACGGCAGCTCCAGCGGCACCACCGGTATCGGCAGGTTCAGCGCAGCCGCCAGTCCGCCGGGATCGTCCTGAATCAGCTCGGCCGTACACGATGCGCCAACCATCATCGCGGCCGGCTGGAAGCGCTCATAGGCAGTGCGCGCAGCATTCTTGAAGAGTTCGGCGGTATCGGATCCGAGATCGCGCGCCTGAAAGGTGGTATACGTGACCGGCGGGCGCTTTGGCAGCCGCTCAATCATCGTGAACAGCAAATCCGCATAGGTGTCGCCCTGCGGCGCGTGCAGCACATAATGGACATCTCGCATCGCGGTCGCAATGCGCATTGCACCGACGTGCGGCGGTCCTTCGTAGGTCCACAGCGTCAGCTGCATGCGATCTCCTGCGATAATTTTTCCCGTCGAAGCAGCGGGCGCGCGAACAGTTCGGCCAGGTCAGCTGCCTGCTCATAGCCATGTACCGGCGAGAACACCAGTTCAATCGCCCACTTGGTCGTCAGCCCTTCGGCCTCCAGCGGGTTGGCTAGGCCGAGTCCGCAGACCACCAGGTCCGGCGTCAGCGCACGGCAGCGGTCGAGCTGCTTTTCAACATCCTGCCCTTCGGACAGCGATGTGCCAGCCGGCAGACAGGCCAGCTCCTGTTTTAGCAGCTCACGGTGCAGATACGGCGTGCCGACCTCGAGCGGTCGCATGCCCAGCTCGCGTGACAGGAATCGCGCCAGCGGTATTTCGAGCTGCGAATCCGGGAAAAAGAAAATGTTCTTGTCCTGCAGGCGATCGCGATAGCGTTGCAGTGCCTTGGTTGCGCGCTCGCGTGCCACCCGCGTGGCACGATCGAATGCGTCAGCACCAATGCCGAAGTCATCGGCGGCGGCTTGCAGCCAGGCTGTCGTGCCTTCCACGCCGAAAGGAAACAACGCCGGAATACGCCTTGCACCGCGGGCTTCGAGCGCGCGTACGGTGTCGCCCAGAAAAGGCTGCGCCAGCAGGAAGCGTGTGTTCGGCCCGATGGCAGGCAGTGCCCGCGACGACCGCGGCGGGAAGCATTCCACATTCGACAAACCCATCGCCTGCAGTTGCCGCCTGAACTGATCCTCGACCACGTCCGGCAGGCAACCGACCAGAAGCAGCGACACCGGATCGTTTGCGCCGGCCGCCGGCAGCTCGGGCACCATCGCTGCGAGGCAGGCATCTTCGCCTTGTGTGAACGTGGTCTCGATGCCGCTGCCGGAATAATTCAGCACGCGCACCTGCGGCAGGAATTCGCGTGACAGCCGCTCGGCAGCGCGCGACAAGTCGAGCTTGATCACTTCAGACGGGCAGGAGCCGACCAGGAACAGCATGCGAATATCCGGGCGGCGCTCAAGCAGCCGACGCACCACGCGGTCGAGCTCTTCGTTGGCATCGGCGATGCCGGCCAGATCGCGTTCATCAATGATCGCAGTGGCGAAGCGCGGCTCGGCGAAGATCATCACACCGGCGGCCGACTGGATCAGGTGCGCACAGGTACGCGAACCGACGACGAGGAAGAATGCATCCTGGATCTTGCGGTGCAGCCAGATGATGCCGGTGAGTCCGCAGAACACTTCGCGCTGGCCGCGCTCGCGCAGTACCGGCGCATCGGCGCAACCGTTATCGGCAAGAATCGGAATCACCGCGCTCATGCCGCTGCCTCAACTGTGCGTGCGTCGGACTGCAGCCGCGCAGCGCGCAGCTTCAGCAGGAACTGCGTCGCGTTGATGGCGTAAGCCGCGTAGGCCGCCAATGCGAGCAGCATCTGCTCGCGCACCGGCAGACGGCCGCCAAACAGCGCCACCAGATACGCGGTGTGCAGCGCCAGCACCAGCATGCTGAACACGTCTTCCCAGAAGAAGCTTGGCGCAAACAGGTAGCGGCCGAACACGACCTTCTCCCAGATGCAGCCGGTAATCATGATGGCGTACAGCAGGCAGGTCTTGATGACGACAGAGACCGTCGCCGCCGTCTCGCCCTGCCCGTTCTGCAAAAAGCGCAGCACCAGCACCACGCTTACCAGAAAGGCAAGGAACTGCAGCGGTGCCAGCACGCCCTGCACCAGCGTCCAGCGGGTCGCGTCGCGGCGGGCCCGCTCGGCGTTGGTGTACAGCGGTCGGGCTTTTATGGCCCTGGGACTGGCTCTATGCATCGGATGTCTCCATCCCGGAGGGGACTTTTCTTGCGACTGTAGGTCTGCACCCACCCGATGTCAATATTTAATTACGTAAACTTAGGTTGACACTTGAAGTCGGATCAGGCATGTTTGCCCAGAAACTTTTTGACACACACCGGAACTCGGCGTACAACGAAAAAATGGGTTGTGTCAAAGCAACCTTTGTTTAATTTCATGACTATTGCGATCGCCGCAAAAGAGGATTTGCTAAGAGCCGACCCTGCATGTCGGCCAGGCCCGAGTCCCGTGCGTTCAAGGAGACACCATGGGAAAAACCTCTAGAGCCCTCATCGAAAAGCCTCCCCCGTCGCTGAGCGATGCCGGTGAAGGCCAGCGTTTAATGACGCTGATTGAAAACGAGATCATTCCGCGACTGATGGATGCACATCGGTCGGGCTACGACAGCCCGCCTGATGCGACGACGCTGTTGGTAAGGGAAGTCGAACAATTCGCACTGGCGCTACTGGAGCCTTCGCGGGAGTCGGCCGAAATACTGCTCGATCATTATCGCGATCGCGGTGTTCCGCTGGATACGATCTACCTCGGCTTGTTTGCATCGGCAGCGCGCCACCTGGGCGACATGTGGCTGGATGATTCGTGCAGCTTCTCGCAAGTGACGCTGGGACTCTGGCGCATTCACAGCCTGATGCACGATCTCGGTCCGTCGTTCCATGCGCTCAGTGGCAACGAGCGCTCACGGCATGTCGCCGAACGTCGCATTCTTCTGACCAGCCTGCCGGGCCAGCAACATACCTTCGGTCTGTCGCTGCTATCGGAATTTTTCAGGCGCGATGGCTGGATCGCGTTGTGCGTTCCATCTCCCGCACCGGGATCAACACAGTCCACACTGTCAGCTCACTGGTTCGACGTATTTGCACTCACTGCCAGCATGGACAGCGAAGTCGACGACCTCGAAAAAACCATCAAGGCAGCGCGCAAGACCTCACAGAACCCCCGCCTCGCGGTACTGGTCGGCGGCCCGCTGCTGCTGCGACGCCCCGAACTCTGCAACATGATCGGTGCCGACGGCATGGCGGCCGATGCCCCCGCCGCACTCGCACTGGCTGCGACGCTGGTGCAGACCCAACACGAAGTCAGGTTGAATTGACACACCTCAATGTAACGTGGTTGATAAAATTTGCAAACGCAGTCAGAATGTGACTCGTCAGTAATTTGTCTGGACCTGCCAGTAATTGGCAGGCGATTCGGGACTCATGCAAAGATTAGTCAGCCAAACTTACGTGTCCACCTTCGAAACTCCCAAGCAGTCGCTGTCCGGCCTCGGCCCGGATGACATTTCTGCGCTGCTTTCCGCCACGGCTGACGTGGTGCTGGTGCTGGACGGCAGCGGCGTGATCCGCGATGTGTCATCCACCAACGCCGTCATCACCTCGGGCGGCAAGCTGCGCAACTGGGTTGGCAAACGCTGGGCTGATCTCGTCACGATCGAAAGCAAGGCCAAGATCGAGCGGCTGCTTGACGATGCCGCCAACGATGCACGCATCGTCTGGCGCCAGATAAACATTCCTTCCGAAGACGGCGCCGACCTGGCACTGTCGTTCTGTGCCATTGGTGTGGGCCCCAAAGGCCGCGTAATCGCGCTGGGCCGCGATCTGCGCGCGCAGGCCGAACTGCAGCAGCAGCTGGTCGATGCGCAGCAGGCGCTGGAGCGCGACTATCTGCGGCTGCGCCATCTCGAATCACGCTACCGCATCCTGTTCGACCTGACCAGCGAAGGCGTGCTGATCGTCGACGGCAAGAACCTGAAAATCGTCGAAGCCAATCCGGCGGCAGCCAATGCCTTCAGCGGCAGCGTATCGAAGCTGGTTGGCCGCAGCATCCTCGACTGCGTGGACGGATCGTCGCGGCAGACGCTGGTAAAACTGCTCGACACCGTGCATGCGAGCGGTAAGTCGGCCCAGATCGCCATCCGCATCGGCAAGCAACGTGTCTCGCTGTCGGTATCGGTGATGCATGAGGAAGCGGGCGAACTGCTGCTGCTGCGGGTCGGCAGCCAGCCGACCGCGCACGACAATGCCAATGACACGCGTGCCGACATGGTGTTGCGGGTGCTCGAGCAGACGCCGGACGCCTTCGTCGTCACCGACAACGACGGCAATATCCTGGCCGCGAACCGTGCGTTCGCCGAGATGGCACAACTTGCTCGCGCCGACCTCGCACTCAATGAATCGCTCGACCGCTGGCTCGGCCGCGTCGGCGTCGATTTGAACGTGCTGCTGGCCAACCTGCGCCAGCGCGGCAGCGTGCGGCTGTTCGCAACCACGCTGCGCAATGAAAACGGCGTCAGCATCCCGGTCGAGATTTCCGCCGTCTCCGTGGCGCAGGGCGAGATGCCCGGCCTCGGCTTCACGATCCGCGATATCGGCCGCCGGCTCGGCAGCACCGATGCGCGCTCGAACGAACTGCCGCGCTCGGCCGAGCAGCTGACCGAGCTGGTTGGCCGCGTGCCACTGCGCGAGATCGTCGGCGAAACCACCGACCTGATTGAGAGACTCTGTATCGAAGCTGCACTGCAGCTCACGCAGGACAACCGTGCAACCGCGGCCGAAGTGCTGGGCCTGTCGCGGCAGAGCCTGTATGTGAAGCTGCGGCAGTTCGGCATAGGCAACCTCGGGACCGAAGAGAAATAAGCCGCAGGCAGGATCCGGCCCGGCCCTCGGCCGTCAAATTGCTAATACAAAAATAGTGTCAATCGTAATTGACACTGAATTCCCTCGCGTGCCAAAATCATCCGCATGGCACGCCCTTCCCTCTCCGCTGTCGCCGAACTGCTGAAACCGATCACCTGGTTTCCGCCGATGTGGGCTTTCGCCTGCGGTGTGATCGCGTCCGGCGTGGCGCTCGATGCGCAGTGGCCACTGATCGTGGTGGGTATCGTGCTCGCCGGGCCGATGGTCTGCGCCAGCAGTCAGGCCGTGAATGACTGGTTCGATCGTCATGTCGACGCCATCAATGAACCACAGCGCCCGATTCCGTCGGGCCGTATGCCGGGCCGCTGGGGTCTGTACATCGCGGTGCTGTGGACCGTACTGTCGCTGCTGGTAGCGACCCTGCTCGGCCCCTGGGGCTTCGGTGCCGCCGTTGCCGGACTGCTGCTTGCATGGGCCTACAGCGCGCCACCGCTACGACTGAAAAACAATGGCTGGTGGGGCAATGCCGCCTGCGGGCTGTCTTACGAAGGTCTCGCGTGGCTGACCGGTGCGGCCGTGATGGCCGGGGGCGCGATGCCCGGTGCCGGCTCGCTGCTGCTGGCGCTGCTCTATAGCATTGCCGCGCACGGAATCATGACGCTCAACGATTTCAAGTCCGTAGATGGTGACAAGCAGATGGGCGTCGCATCGCTGCCGGTTCAACTCGGCGTCGACCGCGCCGCGCGTATCGCGTGCTGGGTGATGGTACTGCCGCAGCTCGCGGTGATTGCACTGCTGCTCGTATGGGCGATGCCCTGGCATGCGCTCGCCGTGACTGCGCTGGTGCTTGGTCAGCTGCAGCTGATGCGCACATTCGTTGCCGCGCCGGTCGCAAAAGCATTGCAGCTGTCAGCCTTCGGCGTACCGCTGCTGGTGACGGGCATGATGATTGCGGCCTTCGCGCTGCGCAGCATGGGGGAATGAGCATGGATAAGCGCTTCGGATGGCTGCAGGTGGTGCGACTCGGGCTGGTACAAGCCTCGCTGGGCGCCATCGTCGTGCTGATGACGTCCACACTCAACCGGATCATGGTGGTCGAACTCGCCCTGCCGGCGATGCTGCCCGGCGCACTGGTCGCGCTGCATTATCTGGTGCAGATGTCACGTCCACGTATGGGCCATGGTTCCGACCAGGGCTCACGGCGCACACCGTGGATCATTGGCGGCATGGCCGTGCTTGCTGGCGGCGCGATCTGCGCAACCGTGGCCACAACATGGATGCCGGATGCGCCAGTGGCCGGCATGCTGCTGGCAGTCGCGGGCTTCGTGATGATTGGTCTTGGCGTCGGTGCCGCAGGCACTTCGCTACTGGTGCTGCTGGCAATGCGCGTACCTGACGAGCGGCGCGCGGCCGCCGCCACCATCGTCTGGCTGATGATGATCTTCGGTTTCGCCGTCACCGCCGGTGTGGCCGGCAAGCTGCTCGATCCATATTCGCCGGCACGACTGCTGGCCGTGACGACCGTAGTCTGCGCACTCGCACTGACCATCACACTGATCGCGCTGTTCCGGGTCGAGGGCGAGCCATCCTCCAGTACGAAAGAAGCCAAACCCGCGCGAGCCGTCGCGTTCCGCACTGCGCTGGCCGAAGTCTGGCAAGAATCGGCCGCGCGTCAGTTCACGGTGTTCATTTTCATATCGATGCTGGCCTACAGCGCGCAAGACCTGATCCTCGAGCCCTTCGCTGGTAGCGTATTCGGATTCACACCGGGCGAATCGACGAGTCTTTCCGGCGTACAGCATGGCGGCGTACTGGCCGGCATGCTGCTGGTGGCTGCAGCGGGCAGCAAGCTGGTGCGAGGACGCGCGGGCTCGCTGCGGGTCTGGTGTGTCGGCGGCTGCATCGCATCGGCCATTGCACTCGCGGGTCTCGCGATTGCGGGCCATGCCGGAGCGCCTTGGCCGCTGCAGGCAAATGTCTTTCTGATGGGTGTCGCGAACGGCGCATTTTCGATTGCAGCGATCGGTCAGATGATGCGGCTCGCTACCCAGGGACGCGCGTCGCGCGAAGGCGTGCGCATGGGGTTGTGGGGTGCAGCGCAGGCGATCGCGTTTGGCTTCGGCGGACTGATCGGCACTGCGGCAAGCGATATCGCGCACTGGCTGATCGCATCGAATGGTGCAGCCTACGGCACCGTGTTTGCACTCGAAGCGCTGCTGTTCGTTGCGTCCGCTTGGCTGGCACTGCGCATACCGCTGCCCGGCAGCGAGCCGTCCGGCGAGCGCAAGCGCGCGATCCAGCCGTCGTTCTCATAATTTGCTGTCGTAATTTGCTGTCGTAACGCGTATTCATTATCCAACGCCGCCCCAACGGAGGCCAGCATGACCGAAACTTTCGATGTCGCCATCATCGGCGGCGGACCGGCCGGCGCTACCGCCGCGCATGATCTCGCGCGGCGCGGCCACCGCGTGTTGCTGCTCGATCGTGCAGGCCGGATCAAGCCCTGCGGCGGCGCGATACCGCCGCGTGCGATCAAGGACTTCGACCTGCCTGATCATCTGCTGGTCGCGAAAGCACGCTCGGCGCGCATGGTCGCACCGAGCGGCGCACAGGTCGATATACCGATCGAAGGTGGATTCGTCGGTCTGGTCGACCGCGAACATTTCGACGAATGGCTTCGCGAGCGTGCTGCATCGGCCGGCGCGGTACGCCGCAACGGCAAGTTCGAGCAGATCGGCCGCGATGACAGCGGCAAAGCGACGATCACCTACACGGATGGCGAAGACGGTATGCAGCACACCGTGCGCGCGCTGACCGTCATCGGCGCCGACGGTGCGCGTTCGGCTGTGGCGCGGCAGGCCGTGCCGGACGCGGACAAGACCAAATATGTTTTCGCGTATCACGAGATCGTGCGTGCGCCTGATGTGAAACCGGCGGGCTACGACGACTCGCGCTGCGACGTGTTCTATCAGGGACATCTGTCGCCGGACTTCTACGGCTGGGTCTTCCCGCACGGCGACACCTTGTCGATAGGCACCGGTAGTGCCGACAAAGGCTTCTCGCTGCGCGCCGCCACCACGGCACTGCGCAGTGCCGTCGGACTGGAGCACGCCGAGACCATACGCTGCGAAGGCGCGCCGCTACCGATGAAACCGCTGCCGCGCTGGGACAATGGCCGCGACGTGGTGCTCGCCGGCGATGCCGCTGGTGTCGTTGCGCCGTCCTCCGGCGAAGGCATCTATTACGCGATGGCTGGCGGACGACTGGCAGCAGACGCAGTAGAAAAATTGCTGGTCACCGGCGACGCACGCTGCCTGGCGAATGCGCGGCGCGACTTCATGCGCGCACACGGGAAAGTTTTCTGGGTTCTCGGTATCATGCAGAAGTTCTGGTACGCAAACGACCGCCGGCGCGAGCGCTTTGTCGCAATGTGCCGCGACAAGGATGTGCAGAAGCTGACCTTCGATGCGTACATGAACAAGGAGCTGGTGCGCCGCAGGCCGCTGGCGCATGTGAAGATCTTCTTCAAGGACATGGCCCACTTGCTGGGCCTCGCTAAAGTCTGAATCGACGGTGAACCCACTCGCACGCGGATCGAAAAAACCCATCCTTATCGCTGTCCTGCTGGCGCTGGTCGTCGGCGGGCTCGGCGGTGCTGCAACCAACATCGGCCCCTGGTACTACGCCCTGATCAAGCCCTCGTGGCAGCCACCGGACTGGCTGTTCGGCCCGGTGTGGACGACGATCTATGTACTGACTGCGATCGCCGGCGTGCGTGCGTGGCGGCTCGGGAACGCGAGTGACCGTCGCTATTTCAGCGCGGCACTCGCGCTGAACATCGTGCTCAATATCCTGTGGAGCGTGATCTTCTTCACGCTCCAGCGCCCGGATCTTGCGCTGCTTGAAGTGGTGCCACTATGGCTGTCGATTGCACTACTGATGCTGGTGATGCGGCGGTATTCGCCGGTGTCTTCTTTGCTGCTGATACCGTATCTGTTGTGGGTGGGCTTTGCGGCTTATCTGAACTGGACGATTGTGCAGCTCAATGGGATGGGCTGAACGGGATGGGCTGATCGATGCGCGCGTGACCCATCATCCTGCATCACCCGGCATCCACCCGTTCCGGTACCAGCTCAGTCAGTTCATCGACCACGACTGCCGCATCGTCAAAGCGTTCATCCGCAAAAAACTCGCTCTTTACCATCGCCACCGGCAACCCGGCCAGCCGCGCGGCCAGCATGCCGTTGCGTGAATCCTCGATCGCGCAGCAGCGCATCTCGGCCAGTCCCAGCCGGACCAGCGCCAGCTCGTAAGCCTCCGGATCCGGCTTCTTCGCGCGGACGTCCTCACCGCAGACAATGACCGCTGGCTCCGGAATGACCAGCGGTGCGAGGCTGTAAGTCCACAGCGCATCCCAGTTCGCGCGACTGGTCGTCGTCACCACACCCCACGCGATATTGTTCAACGCCAGTGCCATCACCAGCTCACGAAAGCCGGCGCGCGCCGGTACCGCGCCAGACGACATGATGTCCGCGAAATGCCGGTTCTTTGCACGATGCACCTGCATCAGCGTGTCACGCATAGCCTCCGCATCGTCACCGGACTCCTGCGCGAAGCGCATCAGTCGCTCGAAGCCGCCGGCGGTCTTCAACAGACGCCGGTAATCGTCGCGGCTCCAGCGCCAAAGCAAGCCCGCTTCTTCGAACGCACGGTTGAACGCCGGCAGATGCGCATTGCCTTCCGTCTCGGCGATCGTGCCGTCGACGTCGAACAGTACGCAGCGATGTCGTCCCGGAATAATCATGATCAGTGGACCTGCGGGCGCAGTTCGCCCTTGCCGTAGCGATCCGCCATCCGGTCCAGTGGCATCGCCTTGATCTTCGATGCATGACCAGCCGAGCCGAAGGCTTCGAAGCGATCACGGCAGACTTTCTTCGCTGCCGCAGTGGCCGCCTTCAGGAAAGCGCGCGGATCAAATTCATCGGGCTTGTCCGCCATTGCCTTGCGCATCGCTGCCGTCATCGCGAGACGGATGTCGGTATCGATGTTGACCTTGCGCACGCCGTGCCGTATGCCTTCGACGATCTCGGCTACCGGCACGCCATAGGTTTCCTTGATATTGCCGCCGTAGTCGCGAATCATCTGCAGATATTCCTGCGGCACCGACGACGAGCCATGCATCACCAGATGGGTCGTCGGTATACGTGTATGAATCGCCTTGATGCGATCGATCGCGAGAATGTCGCCGGTCGGCGGACGGCTGAATTTATACGCACCATGGCTGGTACCGATCGCAATCGCGAGTGCATCGACCTGCGTCGCGGCGACGAACTCGGCCGCCTCATCCGGATCGGTCAGCAGCTGCGCATGGTCCAGCGTGCCTTCGGCGCCGACACCATCTTCCTCACCTGCCTGTCCGGTCTCAAGCGAACCGAGACAACCGAGCTCGCCTTCGACTGACACACCGACCGCATGTGCCATATCGACCACGCGGCGTGTGACACGGACGTTGTAGTCATAGTCCGCCGGGGTCTTCGCATCTTCCTTCAGTGAGCCATCCATCATCACGCTGGAAAAACCACTGCGGATCGAGCCCTGGCAGACGGCGGGCGATGCGCCATGATCCTGATGCATGCAGACCGGAATATCCGGATACTGCTCCAGCGCCGCCTCCACCAGCTTGCGCAGGAAAGGCTCACCCGCATACTTGCGCGCGCCGGCCGACGCCTGCAGGATCACCGGGCTGTCACACTCGGCTGCGGCCTGCAGGATGGAATGAATCTGCTCCATGTTGTTCACGTTGAACGCAGGCAGTCCGTACTGGTGCTCGGCCGCATGGTCTAGCAGCTGCCGTAATGAGATCAGGGCCATCAGGGTCTCCGGAGTTCAGATTTAATGACAAAAATTAATCGCGAAAGTCAGTGGCGAAAAAAATTCGGTACGTCGCGAATGTCCTGCACGATCCGGTCCGGCATCGCATCCGCAATCGGCTTGCCGAGGTTGTAGCCATAAGGCACCACCCAGCAGACCACACCGGCCGCGCGTGCGGTCGTGACGTCGATTTCGGAATCACCGATGAACAGCGCCTCGCCGCGCGTGGCGCCAAGTTCGGTAAGGCAGTGCTCGATCACGGCCGGATCAGGCTTCTTCACCGACAGTGAATCGCCGCAGATGATCATCTCGAATGCATCGGATAGGCCGTGCTTTTCGAGTACGCGCTCGGTAAAGCGGCGCTCCTTGTTCGTGACGATCGCCTGCTTCACGCCATAGGCACGTGCGCGCTGCAATGTCTCAAGCACATGCGGAAATGCCGTGCTGCGCGTGCCGGCAGTGGCTTCATAGTGATGAATGAAACGTTCCATCACCTTGTCCCACGGCGCATCCAGCGGACCCTGCGTGTTCTGCCACGCGGTCTTCATCAGCCAGCCGGTGCCGTGGCCGATCCAGTTGCGCACCTGCGCTCCGTCGACCGCGTCATGACCGAATTCGGCCAGCGTCATATTCACCGCCTGGGCGATTTCTTCGGCGGTATCCAGCAGGGTGCCATCGAGGTCATACATTACGACTGCCATTGCATTCTCCTTGGGTTGTTGAGCAACGCATCGCCGGTCAGGCGCGGCGCTTGCGGTCCATCAGCCGCAGGATCATCGGTGTAAAAATCAGCTGCATCGCGAGGCCCATTTTTCCTCCGGGGATAACGAAGGTATTCGGACGCGTCATCCACGAGCGCTCAATCATCGATAGTAGATAGGGGAAATCGATGCCTTTCGGATTCGCGAAGCGGATCACGACCATGCTCTCGTCGGCGCTCGGTATGTCCTTCGCAATAAATGGATTCGACGTGTCGACCGTCGGCACGCGCTGGAAATTCACATGCGTGCGTGAGAACTGCGGGCAGATATGCCGCGTGTAATCCGGCATGCGTCGCAGGATAGTATCGAGCACCGCATCCTGCGAATAGCCACGCATATTTTGATCACGATGCAGTTTCTGTATCCATTCAAGATTGATGATCGGCACTACGCCAACCAGCAGATCAACGGGTGATGCGACATCAGCGCCCTCGCCGACATAGCCGCCGTGCAGACCTTCGTAAAACAGCAGTTCGGCACCTTCGTCCATGTCGCGCCAGGGCGTGAAGGTGCCCGGATCCTGCCCGTACTCGGCCGCTTCGCCGTTGTCATGGATGTACTTGCGCACACGGCCACGGCCGGTCTCGCCGAATTTGCGGAAGGTGTCGGCCAGCTCGCCGAGCAGGTTCGCGTCAGGGCTGAAGTGGCTGAACGACAGATTGCCGGCCGCCTGCTGCCGCTTCATTTCTTCGCGCATCGCCATGCGGTCATAACGATGCATCGAATCGCCTTCGAGTATCTGCGCGCGTATGCCTTCGCGACGGAAGATATGTTGAAAGCTCTTCATGACCGTCGTGGTGCCAGCGCCGGAGGAGCCGGTAATGGCAACGATGGGGTGTTTTACGGACACAGTGGCCTCCGGTGGTCAGTTCGCATAGAGCGAACGCTCATGAAACAGCGGCGACGTGTATTCTTTGTCGGTGCCACTGTCATGCTCCTGGTGGTAGCGCTCGATGCGTTCTACTTCATTGCGCGAACCAAGGATCACCGGCACACGCTGGTGAATCGCGGTCGGCTCAACATCGAGAATGCGCTCGCGACCGGTGGAACCAATGCCACCTGCCTGCTCGATCACGAAAGTCATCGGGTTCGCCTCGTACATCAGCCTCAGCCGGCCCGGACGTGTCGGGTCTTTCATGTCACGCGGATACATGAACACGCCGCCGCGCATCAGGATGCGATGCACCTCGGCTACCATGCTGGCGATCCAACGCATGTTGAAGTCGCGGCCACGTACGTCATTGCTGCCCGCCTTGCATTCAGCGACATAGCGTTGTACCGGCGGCTCCCAGAAACGCTCGTTACTGGCATTGATCGCAAACTCGCTGGTGTCGGCAGGCACCTGCATATGCGGATGTGTGAGGATGAAGTTACCGACCTCGCGGTCCAGCGTGAAGCCATGCGTGCCTTTGCCAACGGTCAGTACCAGCATCGTTGCCGGGCCGTAGATGGCGTAGCCGGCCGCCAGCTGATGGCGCCCCGGACGCAAGTAATCCTCGGTGGTCGCCGCACGCGCCTGCGGTGCACGCAGCACCGAAAAGATCGAGCCGACTGATACGTTCACATCGATATTGGATGAGCCGTCCAGCGGATCGAAGATCGCGAGGAAGCGACCGCTGCCATCCTGCGGATCGATGGCCTGCGTCTCGTCCATCTCTTCGGAAGCAATGCCGGCCACCAGCCCGCCCATCGCGAAGGTATTTACGAAGGCGGTGTTCGACATCACGTCGAGCTTCTTCTGCGTTTCGCCTTGCACGTTCGTTAAGTCGAGGCTACCGAGCACGCCGCCGAGTTCACCCTTGGCCGTCATTGCCGAGATCGCCTTCACGCAGGCAGCGATATCGACCAGCAGTGCCGCAAGGTCGTTCTGCTCCGGCGATCCCTTCAGCTGCTGGATCAGGAATTTCGATAAGGTAGTGCGCCCCTGGTGCATGCTCGTCTCCTTGTTTTTATATTTACGCGGCCAGCCCGCCACCGAAGACGCGCGATGCGCGTATATCCTCAGCGGTGATGGTCGATAGTTCAGCAGCGCTGACCAGCGGTTGTCCCTGCATCGCCTGCAGGAAAATCCGGTTCGCCTGCCGCAGACGGGCGCGGTCGAGCGCATTGCGGATCGAGCGTGCGTTCGCAAAATGCGGCTGCGTGCGGCGCAGTGTGATGTATTCATCGATTGCCAGCTGCGCACCGTCATCGAACTGGTAATTCATCTGGCCGACCATCTTCGATGCGATCTGCGACAGCTCCGCTTCGTTGTAGTCGGGGAAGTCGATGTGATGCGCAATACGTGACGACATGCCCGGGTTGGACTGGAAGAAGGTATCCATCCTGTCCTTGTAGCCGGCAAGGATCACCACCAGATCGTCGCGGTGGTTTTCCATCACCTGCAGCAGGATCTCAATGGCTTCCTGTCCATAATCGCGCTCATTCTCGGGCCGATACAGGTAGTAGGCCTCGTCGATGAACAGCACGCCGCCCATCGCCTTCTTCAGCACTTCCTTGGTCTTCGGCGCGGTGTGGCCGATGTACTGGCCCACCAGATCATCACGTGTTACCGATACCACATGACCTTTGCGCACATAGCCGAGCCGGTGCAGGATCTCGGCCATGCGTAGCGCAACGGTGGTCTTGCCGGTGCCGGGATTGCCACTGAAGCACATGTGCAGGCTGGGCGTGGCTGCATCGAGTCCCATCGTGGCACGTGCACGCGATACGACCAGAAAAGCCGCGATGTCACGTATGCGCGCCTTCACCGGCGCCAGCCCGACCAGCTCGGCATCGAGCTGCTCGATCACGGGCTGGATATCGGCCTCCCGCAGGATCTGCTGCAGGTCGACCGATGCGGGGTGGTCCTGCACTTCGGCACTTGCGTTCATCGCGGCTCTCCCTGTTCCTGTGTCGTCGTCGGCTTACGCGCCGTAGCGCTGGCCCGCCGGACGGCCTGCTGCATAGCTTTGCGTGGTGTAGCGGATGGTGCGACCGTCCGTCTCGGTGCGCTGCAGGCCGAATCCCGGCTCGACGGACGGACGCTGTACGATATAACTCATCACCATCGATTCCACACCGCGCGTGTTGTCGAACGCATTGACCTTGATATAGGTTTCCGAATTCGCCTTGCGGCAAGCGGCGACTTCGTACAGCACCGCTGCGCCGTCACGTATCTGGAACATCGGGTTGCCCCACATGTTCCAGTAGCAGTTGCGCGGGTGAGGATCATCGGTCCATTCGACCGATAGCGCCCAGCCCTTACTGATCGCATAGTCCACCTGCGCGCGAATCTCGTCGTCGCTCAGGTCGGGGAGGAAAGAAAACTGGCCTTGGGTAATTCGCATGATGTTCTCCTTGATAGTCTGGTCGATCAGGCTGCGGTCGGCGTGGCGACGAAATCTGGCGTATCCGTCGACGTGTAGTTAAACGACACATCCTTCCAGGTCTCGAGCGCCACTTCGAGTGGCTTGCACCACTTGGCGGCATCCTTCAGGATCTGCGGCCCTTCATTGATGATGTCGCGACCTTCATTGCGCGCCTTGACCATCACTTCGAGGCCAACGCGGTTTGCGATTGCGCCCGCCTGAATACCACCCGGGTGGCCGATGGTGCCGCCACCGAACTGCAGCACGACATCGTCGCCAAACAGATCGATCAGCTGGTGCATCTGGCCAACGTGGATACCCCCCGAGGCCACCGGCATCACCTTCTTCAGGTCACACCAGTCCTGGTCAAAGAACAGCCCGCGCGACAGGTCGGTTTGGTTATAGGTCTCGCGGCAGACGTTGTAATAGCCCTGCACCGTCATCGGGTCGCCTTCGAGCTTGCCCACTGCTGTACCGGCATGCAGGTGATCGACACCGGCCAGACGCAGCCACTTGGCCATCACGCGGAAGGACACGCCGTGGTTCTTCTGGCGGGTGTAGGTACCGTGGCCGGCGCGGTGCATGTGCAGGATCATGTCGTTCTGGCGTGCCCAGTTCGACATTGACTGGATGGCCGTCCAGCCGACGATCAGATCGATCATGATGATGTTCGAGCCGAGCGACTTCGCAAACTCGGCACGGCGATACATTTCTTCCATGTCGGCGGCGGTCACGTTCAGGTAGTGGCCCTTGATCTCGCCGGTGTTGGCCTGCGCCTTGTTGACGGCTTCCATGCAGAAAAGGAAGCGGTCACGCCAGTGCATGAACGGCTGGCTGTTGATGTTCTCGTCGTCCTTGGTGAAGTCGAGACCGCCGGTCAGGCCCTCGTACACCACACGACCGTAGTTCTTGCCGGACAGGCCGAGCTTGGGCTTCATCGTCGCGCCGAGCAGCGGGCGACCGAATTTGTCCAGGCGCTCGCGCTCGACGATGATGCCGGTCGGCGGGCCCTTGAAGGTCTTTACATAGGCGACCGGGATGCGAATATCTTCGAGACGTCCGGCTTTGAGCGGCTTGAATGAAAACACGTTGCCGATCAGGGACGCGGTCATGTTCGCAATCGACCCTTCCTCGAACAGGATGATGTCGTAAGCGATGTAGGCGAAATACTGCGCTTCCTTGCCGGTGCCTTCTCCCGTGCCCGGTACAGGGTCAACGCGGTAGGCCTTGGCCTGATAGCTTTCGTGCGCGGTCAGCAGATCGGTCCACACCACCGTCCAGGTGGCGGTCGACGATTCGCCGGCAACCGCAGCCGCGGCCTCGATCGCATCGACCCCTTCCTGCGGCGTGATGCGGAATACGCAGACCACGTCGGTCTCCTTCGGCTCGTAGTCCGGCCGCCAGTAGCCCATCTGCTTGTACTTCAGCACGCCACCCTTGTAGCGCTCTTTCATATCGGTGATGCGACCTTCGACGGGTTTGTTCATTTCAGTCTCCTGTTGGCGCCCGAAACGCCGTATCTGGACGATCGCGTTCAAGCAGTGACTGCAATGTATAGTTCTGATCGATTAAGGTATATTCATCAATAATTTCATAATGATTCAGATTTACTTACTAATCGAATCCGATGAAAAATTTGAAACTTTTGCGCAACCTGAGCATGCGGCAGCTGCGGGTTTTCCTTGCAGCGGCGCGGCACCTGAGCTTCAGTAAGGCCGCCGCTGAACTGAGCCTGACTGCGCCGGCGGTATCGATGCAGATCCGGGAAATGGAAAGCGACCTTGGCATTGAGCTGTTTGCCCGCGTCGGCCGGCGTGTCGAACTGACCACCGCCGGCGAATATTTTCTGGTCTATGCGAAGCGGATCGCCGCCAACCTGCGCGATGCCGAGGTCACGCTGTCGAAGCTCGCCGGCACCGGTGCAGGCATTCTGAAAATCGGGCTGGTCAGTACGGCGAAATACTTTCTGCCGCAGCTACTGGCACGCTTCAGGGAAGAACATTTCGGCCTGCAGATCAAGCTCGAAGTGCGTAACCGCGACCAGATGGTCGAGCTGCTGCGGGACGGTGACATCGATCTCGCCATCATGGGCCGCACGCCGGCTGACCTCGATACACGGATCGAACCTTTCGCCGCACATCCGCATGCGTTCATTGCAAGTCCCGAGCATCCGCTGGCGAGTGAACAGGGTATTTCAGCGATCGCGCTGAACCAGGTCGAGCTCATCTCGCGCGAGGCCGGCTCGGGCACACGCGCGATCATGGAGCGCTTCCTGAAGGAGCGCGGACTGACGCCGCGGGTGTCGATGGAGATGTCGTCGAACGAGAGCATCAAGCAGGCGGTGATGGCCGACCTCGGTATCTCGTTCGTGTCCTTGCATACCGTGGGGCTGGAAGTCACCCATGGCAAGCTCGCTGTGCTCGACATCGACGAGACCCCCGTGTCACGCGCCTGGCATGTGGTCGCACTGAACCGCGCCAATCATTCACCGGCAGCCGAAGCCTTCCGCTACTTCGTGCTCGAGCATGGCGCGGCGATACTCGACGAGCTGCATCCGAATCTCGCGCGCCGCTAAGTGCAGAAGCCTCAGGTCACGCCCTGCGCGAGCATCGCGTCGGCCACCTTCACGAAGCCGGCGATGTTCGCACCGTCGACATAGCTGACCGAGCCGTCGGCGCGTGTGCCATGGCGAACGCAGGTGGCATGAATGCCGCGCATGATCTGCCGTAGCCGCGCGTCGACCTCGGTTCGGGTCCATGACAGCCGCTGCGCGTTCTGGCTCATTTCGAGCCCAGAGGTTGCAACGCCGCCGGCATTGCTGGCCTTGCCCGGCGCGTACAGCACGCCGGCGGCCTCGAAGGCTTTCACTGCCGCGATCGTCGACGGCATGTTCGCGCCTTCGGTGACGCACTTCACGCCCTGGCGGATCAGCGTCGCCGCATCGTCGGTATCGAGCTCGTTTTGTGTCGCGCACGGCAAGGCAATATCGACCGGCACATGCCACGGCCGCTTGCCTGCCTCGAAGCGCGCTCCGATCGCCTGCGCATAGTCACTGACGCGACCATGCCGGTTATTCTTGATATCCATCAGCAGCGCGAGTTTGTCGGTGGTGAAGCCGGCTTCGTCGATCACGGTACCGCCGGAGTCGGACACAGTGATCACCTTCGCATCCATCGTCATCGCCTTCTCGATCGCATGCTGCGCGACATTGCCTGCGCCAGACACCGCCACACGCATGCCTTCGAACGACAGGCCGCGTGTCTTCAGCATCTCTTCAGCGAAATAGACCACGCCGTAACCGGTCGCCTCCGGGCGCACCAGCGAGCCACCGAAGCTGAGTCCCTTGCCGGTGAAAACGCAGTCGGCACGGTTGGACAGCTTCTTGACCATGCCGGCCATGTAGCCGACTTCGCGCGGGCCAACGCCGATGTCGCCGGCCGGCACGTCAGTGTCGGCACCGATATGGCGGAACAGCTCGGTCACGAAGGCCTGGCAGAAGCGCATCACCTCGCCATCGCTCTTGCCCTTCGGGTCGAAATCCGAGCCGCCCTTGCCGCCGCCGAGCGGCAGCGTGGTCAGCGCGTTCTTGAAGGTCTGCTCGAATGCGAGGAATTTCAGCACCGACAGGTCAACCGACGGATGAAAGCGGATGCCGCCCTTGTACGGTCCGATCGCCATGCTGTGCTGGATCCGGTAGCCGCGATTGACCTGCACATCACCGTGGTCATCGACCCAGCAGACGCGAAACATCAGCACACGTTCCGGCTCGACCAGTCGCTCCAGCAACCCGTGCGTCGCGTACTGCGGGTGGGCTTCGATAAAGGGCCCGAGGCTGTCGATCACTTCGGTGACGGCCTGCAGGAATTCAGGCTGATGCGGGTTACGGTCGGCGACCTGCTGCAGGAACTGACGGGTGTGGATGGATTTCATCGTTGAAGCGTAGTCGGACTAAATTGTTGCATTAATATAAACCATTGAACGGTGCCAGTAAAACTTCCGGCGGCCCTCCCGGATCGTTCCATTCGATGAAAGCTTTTCAGATTGGCAGGCTTGTCTGGTTTCAGCGTTACACTGGAGCCAGAAATGCAGGCCAAACTCATGCCGCATTCAGCGCCGTCATCCCGGGACACGATTGATTCAGCAAAAGATTCAGCAAAAATGCCGTGAAAAAACTTCTCGCCTTCAGCCTTCTACTCAGCCTTGGTACGATGCACCACGGTGCCGTCACCCAAAACCTGCCGACGTCAGCAGAGAAGATTCCGGTGCATGCGTCTTACCTGCAGCCGCTGCCAACGCTGACGCCGGAAGAACGGCAGAAATTCCGCGATGGCGAGAAGGTCTTCAATACCTTCTGGATCGCGGTGCCGAACGACCTGATGGCGAAATGGTGGAACCTGTCTGAGCCGGGTCCGGGCGGTGCCGAGTGGGGTCTTGGTCCGACCTTCACCGCCACCTCGTGCGTGGCCTGCCATATTCAGGGCGGACGTGGCCATGCGATGAGCAGCAGCGGTGGCAAGTCGGTGTTCCAGCAGTCGCTGCGGCTGTCGATTCCGGGCACCGATGCGCATGGCGGCCCGAAACCTGATCCGAACTACGGGCTGCACATACAACCCTTCGATACCATCAACAGCAAGGATGAGAAACGTCGTGCCGGCGAAGCCGAGGTGCATGTCGACTGGAAGCCGGCCAGCTTCACCATGGCGGATGGCGAAGTGGTGGAATTGCGCAAACCGTCGATTCGGCTGGAAAACCTGAACTTCGGCCCGCTGGCCGAAGGCGCGATGATGTCGCTGCGGAACACGCAGGCGATTTACGGACTCGGTTTTCTGGAAGCCGTCACCGAGGCGGATATCCGCGCGCTGGCCGAGCTGCAAAAGGCACACGGACTGAATGGCCGCCCGAATTATGTACGCGACGATATCAACGACAGAACCAGCATCGGCCGCTTCGGCTGGAAGGCTAACCAGCCCAGCCTGAAGCAGCAGATTGCCGGCGCCTTCCTCAGCGATATTGGCGTGTCATCGCCACTGTATCCGGAGCAGAACTGTCCGCCGATACAGGTGGAATGCCGGAACGAACCTCATCACACCAAGCCCGATCTGCGACCGGAGTTGTGGGAAGCGATCAGCTTCTGGATCAGCGCACTGGCTGCGCCGGCGCAGCGCGACCGTAACGATGCGGCCGTACTGCGTGGCGAGAAGCTGTTCGCGGCAGTCAAGTGCGCGCAATGCCATATGCCGGAGCTGAAGACCGGTGTGCACGAGCGGCTGCCGCAGCTGTCGAACCAGACGATACGTCCGTACACGGACCTGCTTCTGCACGACATGGGACCGGAGCTGGCTGACGGCCGGCCGGACTACCAGGCCGGCGGCTCCGACTGGCGCACGCCGCCGCTGTGGGGTATCGGCCTCTCGAAGCAGGTGAACGGCAGCACCAACTTCCTGCATGACGGCCGCGCACGCAATCTGCTGGAGGCCGTCGTCTGGCACGGCGGCGAGGCGAAGGCGTCGCGTGACCTGTTCGCGAAGCTGTCGCGCAAGGAGCGGGAGGATTTGCTGGCGTTTTTGCAGTCGCTTTAAGCGACTGTCGGCCAGGCCGCTGGTGGCATTGGCCTCCTTGCAGGGCGCGCACTGGCGAGTACGCCATTAGCGCTGCGCGGGCCGGCAGCATGCTGCCTCAGTTCCCCGCCTCGCCGCTTCCCAAACATCTGCACCATCTGCGGGACTGCCGGCTTGCCAGCAACCTAAAGAGACCGACTCTGCCTGTCCTTGGCCACGCTATCTCGCCACTGATCGATCACGTTTAACGCTACCCACGGCTTCACCAGCATGATGACTTGATCACCTGGCTGGGCCTGGGCAAGGGCTGTGCGCATCGCCTCCTCCGGATTTTCACAAACTTGCACGCTCTCCGGATCTACCCCCTTGTTGATCAGATACTGGCAACCATGGTCGAGCATCGTCTTCATCGGATTTTCGCTTTCCCAATCCTTTGACTTCCTCACCACTTCCTGGCGAGCACTCAAGACAAATTTGTCAAATAAGGGAACCGTCGCGTTTAATAAATCTTCCAAATGTCTTTTAAACCGGTTACCCACCATCATATTTACAAGCCAGCGTTTCCGCGCTGCCGGAAGCCGCCTTACCACTTCAATTAATCCGTTCACACCATCAGGGTTGTGAGCGAAGTCAATCATGACCTCGAAGGGTAATCCCTCGATGAAGTTATAGCGCCCGGGATGCTGCTCAGTCGAGTTACGAAAGCCTGCCAACGCCGCTCGCACAGTCAAGTGGTCAATACCATGCGCCCACGCCAGAGCAACGGCAAACAATGCGTTGATTTCATTGAACTGCAACAGACCATTCATCGTTGCGGGAATCTCATGTACCGGCATGAGCAACTGCTCTTCAGTCCCATGCGCCAGCACGATCCATGGCTGGCTTTGCCAGGTTTTGAGAAAAACCGCCTCCCCGCCGCTGGAAAGATGCTCACCTATTGAAGAAATGGAGGGGTCTCGCGACACGAGAATGTGTCGGCGACAGTGTGCACGAGAACGTACTGCAAGACAGCGGGCATCCTCGGCATTGACAATAACTGCATGAACGGCACGTTCGAGTACTTCAGCTTTTAACTCGGCCATCTGATCCAGCGTTTCTATGCCATCTGCACCGATATGATCATCTTGCACATTGAGAAGTGCCGACACATCGTATCGGTCGCAGGCATGCCCGAAAATGATCAGGCCTTTGCGTGGCATCTCCAGCACGGCAACCTCTACCGCAGGATCATTCAGTAATAATTTCGCACCGGGTAGACCAGATAAATTTTCCCGGCTGACGAGATCACGACCGATCCACGTTCCAGCCGTTGTCGTGACTCCACTTTTCTTGCCAGCTTCAAGCCAGATGTGGTGGAGCATCATTGAAACGGTCGTTTTGCCGTTGGTACCAGTGATCGCCGCGGTAGGAATTCGCAATTCGCGACCGCTGGTTAGACGATCCAGAACTTCGGCATTGATATCTCGCTCAGGGTCACCAAGCCAATGCACCCGAAACCCTGGCTGCGCATTCACTTCGCATATTGCACCCCCCACTTCAAACCAACTGCGGCTGATGTCCGTGCATAAAAAATCAACTCCGGCGATATCCAACCCGATAATGCGGGCCGCACGCTCAGCAAGCAACCGATTATCAGGATGAACACTTGCAGTAATATCTTCAGCCGTACCGCCTGTACTGATGTTGGCGGTACGTCGCAGACGAACAAACCTTCCATTGGCAGGAATGCTGTCGGTGCTGAGTTGCTGCTCAGTCAGGTAAGCAAGCGCCTCATCGTCAAGGTCGAGGCGAATCAACATACTGCGTTTATTAGTTCCCCGCCTCGGATCAGCGTTAAGGGCATTAACCAGTTCATTAATGGTCTGCTTGCCATCGCCAATTACGCCGCCCGGGATGCGTCTGGTCGCAACGAGCATTTCACCATTGACAACTAGAATCCTGTGATCGTCTCCGGGGATATGTTTCTCAACAATCACAGCGCCAGGACTGTATTTGGCGGCAGCGTCAAATGCGGTCAAAAGCACACTTTCATCCCGTATACCCGGCACAACAGCGGTACCTTGGTCCTGATTACTTGGCTTGATTACTACTGGCCATCCCAGTTTGCGAGCAACTTGAATAGCTTGCTCTGCTTGACTTGTCAGCGCACCAGTAGGCACAGGCAAGCCTGCTCTTGCCAGCAACTGCGTCGTTTGAAATTTATTTCGTGCGTTGCGCACCGCAATGTTGGAGGTCTTCCCTGTAAAGCTGCTATCCAACCTATGTGCTTCACATCCCCACCCGAGCTGAAGAAATCCCAGCGTCTGCTCAACCGGGATTTGCCGTTTGTACGCCACTCGAGCAAAGCGAAGTGTATTCGGCGCAACTCCACCCGGCTGAAGTTTCTTGAGCCACTCCGTAACTTGCGTTTCGTATTGCTGTACCTGTGAATTGGCCAGGTCATTTTCATGCCGTGACCATATTTCGAGGAGACGGATCGCCCATTGCAGCGATTCAGTTAATACATTCTGCCGCCGCCAGGGAATTGCAAGACGCAAGCCGCTATCGTCTGCAGACAGAATTCGTCCCTGCCAGACCGGATCACGCGCCCACTGTTGCAAGGCAACACACAGCGCCAACACCCATCGGGCGAACTTTAATTTCGTCAGCGAAGGATCGATGGGCTCATCTGGATCATCATCCCGTAAGAAATGCCCGGGCCACATATTTGCACTCACACCGTACAGCGGATCAGCCGTACTGAAACGATCGACACAGCGTCGCCAAAGTAATTCTGTCTTTTCCAGATTAACGTTAGCCAGAGTGAGATCTAATTCGATCACTACAATTTTTTCGTTTAATCCTGCACTGCAGCCCTTGAGAAAGCGTAACGACTTTATTCGAATTGATTGAACTAGCATGTGGATAGTTACCGTTTTTATCGAAACTTTATATTGAAACAATGCATGAAGAATACTGGAATATCCCGATGACTAGCATTTCTCGTCAGGCCGCTGGCGGCGTCGGCCCTACCTTGCCGGTCGTTTATACTGTTTGCGGCACCGCGCGTTGCCACCGACCTGGAGAGACCAGCGCTGAATGGACGGCATCAGGTGACACCGCTTGAAATCACACTGATATCGCTACATCGCCCACGTCTTCCTGCAGCAACGCTGTTGCGCGGCGCACCGCCTCTGCCAATACCTCCGCATACTCCTCCGCACGCGCCGCACTCATCACCCCCGCACGTTCCAGCTTCGCCTTCACGCGCTCGTTCGCTTCGCACAGCAGCACTGCCACGCCGCGCGCGCGCCACTTGCGCGCCACTTCGTCAAGGACCTGAATGCCGGTGATGTCCATGAAGGGCACGCGGCGCAGCCTGATCACGAGTGACTTTGGTTCAGTGTGTGTCTGCATCAGCGCGCGCTCGAAGTTTTCTACGGCACCAAAGAACATCGGGCCGGCGATCTCGTAGACCAGCAGTCCGCGTGGCAGCGGCAGCAGCCCGTGCTGCGCGAGCTCGGCCTGCAGCACCGCCTCGGGCACCGGCTGTGTTTCGACGGTGTCCGCCATGCGGCGCAGGAAGTGGAGGATCGCGAGGATCATGCCGACATTGACTGCGACCACCAGGTCGGCAAACACCGTCAGTACGAAGGTGATCAGCAAGATCACGCGGTCCGCGCGCGGCGCGGTCTTCATCAGCAGCGCGAAGTGACGCGCCTCACTCATGTTCCATGCGACGACAAACAGGATCGCCGCCAGCACCGCCAGCGGAATATCGGCTGCCAGCGGCGCGAGGAACAGCAGCACCGCGACCAGCGTCGCCGCATGCGCAATCCCGGCCAGCGGACTGGTCGCGCCGTTACGAATATTCGTCGCGGTACGCGCGATCGCGCCGGTCGCTGCGAAGCCGCCGAACAAAGGCGTCACCAGATTCGCGATGCCCTGCCCGACCAGCTCCTGATTCGAATCATGCCGCGTGCCGGCCATGCCGTCGGCGACTACTGCCGATAGCAGCGCCTCGATCGCGCCGAGCATCGCGATGGTAAATGCGGGCCCGATCAGCGAGATCACCTGTGGCAGCGATAGCTGCGGTAGCGAGAACTCTGGCAAGCCGGTGGGTATGCCGCCAAAGGCCGAACCGATGGTGGCCACACCGGGCAGCTGCAGCACGGACTGCAGCTGCGTCACCACGACCATCGCCACCAGCGGGCCCGGTACGCGCGCCAGTCCTTTCACGCGCGGCGCGAGCAGCACCAGCGCAAGCCCCAAAGTCGACAGCGCAAGTGTCGGCAGATGCGCCTGTGGTAGGTGCTGCAACAGCTGCCATAGCTTCTCGTGGAAGTGCTCACCGGCCGGTTTGGGTAGCCCAAGGAAATCGCTCCACTGGCCGACGAAGATGATCACGCCAATACCGGCGGTGAAGCCGACCACCACCGGCGCGGGAATGAAGCGGATCACGCCACCCATGCGCGCGAGCCCCATCAGCAGCAGCATCGCGCCGGCCATCAGCGTGGCGACCTGCAGGCCGGCGATGCCGTATTTCGCCGTGATGCCGGCGAGGACGGCGATGAATGCACCGGTAGGACCGGCGATCTGCACCCGGCTGCCGCCGAGCACCGAGATCAATGCGCCGCCGATGATCGCGGTATAGATGCCCTGCTCCGGCCGCGCGCCGCTGGCAATCGCGAAGGCCATCGCCAGCGGCAGTGCGACCACGCCGACCACCAGACCGGCAACGATGTTGGGCAGCCAGTGCGCGCGTGACAGCAGGCCGGCACGGCGCGCCTCGAGCAGCGCGATCATGCGCCCACCTGTGCAGTGCTCACGGAGTAGAGATACATGGGGGACTCCATATCGGCCGGCCAATGGATGCATACCGTAACGGGTTTGCGCAGCCGGCGCTGGTATAGTCTGCGCTCGCAAGGCAGCCACTGCAACTGTGGCGCATGGCGATTCATCAGAACAGCGAGGAGACATGTCAGAGAACACAAACTTCCGCACAAACCGCCGGGTAGTGCTGGCCAGTCGTCCGGAGGGCATACCGCAGGCCGGGCATTTTCGTATTGAGGATGCGCCTGTCCCCGCGCCTGCTGCGGGCCAGGTGGTGGTCCGCAACCGCTTCCTGTCGGTCGAGCCGGCGATGCGTGGCTGGGTGAATGCGGTCGCGAATTATTCGACACCGGTTGGCATCGGCGACGTGATGCGCGCGTTCGCCGCCGGCGAGATCGTCGCCTCGGCCCATCCGGACTGGCCGGTCGGCACGCGTGTGACCGGCATGTTCGGCTGGCAGGAGTATGCCGCCGTCGATCCCTCGGTGATCGATGAGCGCGTCACGTATGACGACCCGCCGCTGTCAGCTGCGCTGGGCGTCTTGGGCATCAATGGCGTTACCGCGCACTACGGGCTGCTGAAGGTCGGGCAGCCGAAACCGGGGCAGACAGTCGTCGTCTCCACCGGCGCCGGCGCGGTCGGTTCCTGCGTGGGACAGATCGCGAAGCGCATCGGTTGCAAGACGATTGCTATCACCGGTGGTGAAAAGAAACGGCAGCTGTGCATTGACCGCTTCGGCTATGACGCAGCGATCGATTACAAACAGCTGGATTTCGCAGCGCAGCTGGCAGCCGCCTGCAGCGGCGGCGTGGACGTTTATTTCGACAATACCTCGGGCACGATCAGCGATGAAGTGATGAAGCATCTCGCCGTGGGCGCACGCGTCGTCATCTGCGGTACCGCATCGATTGCGAACTGGGATCCTACTCCTTCAGGTCCGCGCGTCGAGCGGCATCTGCTGGTCAAGCGCGCGAGCATGCAGGGCTTTGTGATTCTTGATCATCGCGACCACTATGCGCAGGCGCGCAAGGATCTGTTGCAGTGGGTCCGCGAGGGCGCGATCCGCTATGAGGAAGATATCCTCGACGGGATTGAACAGGCGCCGGGGTCGATTGCGTCGCTGTATCGCGGGGAAAATTTGGGAAAGCGCTTGATTCGTCTGGCGTGACGCTTTCCCATTGACATCTATCAGCCGACCTTCCCGCCCAGCTCTTCTTCGATATACGCCTTCACCACCTCATCAAAGCTGGCGTCATGCACGAAGCCCATCGCATTCGCGCGCTCGGTGACAAAATCGCCGGGCCAGGTGCGCACCAGCTTCATCACGGCTTCGTCTTCCTTCCACTGCACCAGCTTGGTCTTGTCCGCACCGGCCACACGTCCCATCGCAGCGACCATCTCGCCAACGGTTGTAGTCAGGCCCGGCAGGTTGACTGCGCCCTTGCGTGCGAAGCCGGCCGCATCCAGTTCATGCGCATGAATCAGGTTGGTGATCGTGCAGCGTGGCGACAGCACCCAGACCTTGGTGTCCGGCGGCACCGGGCAGTCGGATACCACGCCATTGAGCGGCTCGCGGATGATGCCGCTGGCGAAGCTTGACGCGGCCTTATTGGCCTTGCCGGGACGCACGCTGATGGTCGGCAGGCGCAGCGAGCGGCCGTCAACGAAGCCCTTGCGCGTGAAGTCCGACACCATCAGCTCACACATCGCTTTCTGCGTACCGTAGGAACCCTGCGGCGTGGCCGGCGTACTGTCGAGCACCTTCGGCGGCATCTCGCCACCGAACACGGCAACGGTGCTGGTGAAGACCACACGCGGACGGTTGCCATTCTTGCGCGCCTGCTCAAGCAGCAGCCGCGTCGAATCCAGGTTGATGCGCATGCCAAGATCGAAATCCGCCTCGGCCTCGCCGCTGACCACGGCGGCCAGATGGAAAATGGACTGTACTGACGGCGTTACCACGCGCGCCAGCGTCGCAGTATCTGACACATCACCGGTGACCACATTCACGCGCGAATCGGAGAATCCCTGCGCTGCGACCATGTCGAGTAGCGTCAGCCGCGTGATCGGCTGCTGCTTTCCCGACGCGTCGGCCAGCGTGCCCTTCTGCAGCAGCTGGCGCGCCAGCTTCGCGCCCAGGAAACCGGCGCCGCCGGTGATCAGTACTTCCATGCTTGTCTCCCGTCTTTTGAAATTGAAAACCGGCCTGCGCCGTGTCGGATGGTATCGTGCCCAAATATAGTCCTTAATACCATCGGCTTTTCCCAAAGCCGTGCTTAACACCACCGGAAAATGCGCAGCCTGGTCCTGAGAATATTGCTCTTGCTGCTGGCGCTGGCCAGTATCTCCTTACCAGCCGCGGCCGGCTCATTGTGGAAACAGGATGTCGAAAGGCTGGTCGGCGGCGACTACACCGTCGGCGAAATCCAGGCAGACCTACCGGTCTATCCGCTCTACCTGCAGTCCGATGCGGACGCCAAGCCTGAGCTGAAGGCGTATGCGTTCGAGACCAATGACCTCACCACCGTGCGCGGCTACAGCGGCAGGCCGATCAATATCCTGGTGGTGATGGATCTGAACGGTAATTTCCTCAGCGCGCAATTGCTGGAGCAGAAAGAACCGCTATTCGTGCGCGATGACGATGCCGCCAGGCTGCACGCGTACACGAAGCAGCACAATGGGCTGTCGCTGCGGCACACGATCGAAGTCGGCAAATCGAATGACACGCCGAGCCGCAGCGAGCAGGTAGCGCATCTGCGGGGCGTCCATACCGGCACGATCACGGCGAAGGCGATCACCCGGACCATTGTCAGCGCCGCAGCGAATGTTGCGATCGCGCGGCTGAAGTTGGGCGGCGTCACACCGGACAATGGCAAGACCAGCGCGCCGGCGGTATTGCCCGCTGCATCGCTGCAGGCCGCGACGCCGGCTGAACCACCGAAGCCGGCACAAGTGCCTGTGGCTGCGGACAAGACGACGGCTGTCGCGGTCGATACCAGTGTGGCGGCGGGCGCAAACAGGCCGTCGTTGCCCGCTGCTGCGTCCGCCGCGACCCCGACCGCAGGTATCACAGGCGCTGCTGCAGTGACAGCGGCGGCATCGAAGGCGGCGCCGGGCCAGCAGGTTCCGCCTGCCGGTACGACCGCAGCGGAAAGCTCATCGCCAAACGCGTCGGCCGCAGCAGCCGCGCCAACATCAACGACCTCCGCACAAGCGGCGCCGGCAGCTGCTGCGCCCGCACTGGCCGCATTGGCGCTGGCGTCATCCGGCGAGCCGGAATGGCTGGCGCAGTGGACTTCACGCCGAACTGAAATCGAAATCCTGGTAGCCGGCCTGATACTGCTGTCCGTCGCGCTGCTCGCGCAGAAGTGCTTCAGCGCAAACGCGCGGCGGATGCGCGTGCTGCGCACGGTGTATCTGCTGTTTACTGTCGGCTTCATTGGCTGGGCCGCACAAGGGCAGCTGACGATCGTGAACATCACCGCCGCGATCGAATCGCTGTCGAGTGGCGGCGACCTGTCCTTCCTGATGAACGATCCGATGACGGTCATCCTGTGGGTCTTCGTCGGTGCGACGCTGCTGGTCTGGGGACGCGGTACCTTCTGCGGCTGGCTGTGCCCGTTCGGCGCGCTGCAGGAACTGGTGAGCCTGGTTGCGAATGCCATCGGCGTGCGTCAGCGACGCTTGCGCGCGGCGCTCGATGCGAAGCTGAAGTGGGTGAAGTATGGCGTGCTGGCCGTGATCATCGGCTCATTATTTGTCGCACCGGATTTCGCGAGCTGGGCGGTTGAGGTCGAGCCGTTCAAGACGGCGATCAGTTCGTATTTCGTCCGTTCGTGGCCGTATGTACTTTGGGCTGCCGGCTGCCTCGCGCTCAGTGTCTTCGTCTATCGCGGCTATTGCCGCTATATCTGCCCGCTGGGTGCGGCGCTCGCGTCACTGGGCTTCCTGCGTCGCTGGTCATGGATTGCACGCCGCAGCTCCTGCGGCACGCCGTGCCAGAGCTGCCGCCACCGCTGCGAGTATCAGGCGATCGATCAGGGGGGCAAAGTCAATTACCGCGAATGCTTTCAGTGCCTGGATTGTGTATCGATCTATCAGGATGACCAGCGTTGTATGCCGCTGATTCTTGAGAAGAAGCGCGGTAGCCAGGTGATTCCAATTCGGGAGGTGAAACGGGCATAACGCGTCATCGGACTCAAAGTTTGAGTCCGATGCGCTCAGATTTCGAGGGAGCCCGTATTATTTTCTTCGTTTGACCGTTGCCGCTTTCGTCATCGCCGCCGCAGTATTTGAATACGTGGAGCTGCCGGTCGCATTGTACGCCTGAATCCTGTACGAATACGACGTGCTGGCGCTCAGGCCGGTATTGCTGTAACTCGTGACATTGCTGCCTACAGTCGCGAGGGGTGCAAAATCTACACCGTTGCTTGATCGCTCGATTTTAAAACCGGTCTCGTTAGAGGAAGCGTCCGTCCAGACTAGATTGATCTGGCTGCTAGATGCTGCAGTCGCCGTCAACCCTGTCGGAGCGATCGGTACGGTGGGTCCAGCAGACACACTAATGCCCACCGCAGCAAAGGCAGTCACCACTGACTGCGCGGTATAACCGAGATCTTTGGCTGCATCAACGACAGCCTGCGCACCGCTGGTAAAACCGGTGCTCGGTGTCCAGTACAGCTTGTTTGCTCTGGCAAAAGCCTGGAATGCCTTCTGGGTATTCCAACCGTCGGCTGAGCTTTTCGCCAGCAGGCAGAAAGCCTTGTTGAAGACGCCGCTGGAGTGATGAACATCCATGCCGTCGTAATAATTCGCGGCGTTGTCGATCGAAACTCTATCCGCTGGCGGGTTGCACATGTCGCGCAATGCACTATCGCCTGCCTTGAAGATTTCCCAGCCAACCAGAAAATCATTCCGGCTGGTGCCTCCGTTGAGGCCGGTCATGTAGTATTCCGCGGCCTCACCAGCCATGTCCGAGAAGGCTTCATTGATACCGCCAGACTGACCGGAATAGATCAAATTGGAGTTCTGCTCGGTGTAGCCATGACTCACTTCATGCGATGACACATCCAGACTGACCAGCGGATAGAACGTACTTGCACCGTCGCCGAAGGTCATCGCAGAACCGTCCCAGAAGGCGTTCTCGTAACCGGTACTGTAATGCACTCGCATCGTAAGGGGAAAAGTCAATGGCGCCGTTGAAAGGTAGGCCTGGTACATGTTGAATACGACAGTGCCAAAATAATGAGCATCATTCAACGGGCTGTAGGCGTCATTGATTGTCTTGACTGTGTTGTTACAGTTGCCGGAGCCTGCAGCAAAACTGAATGCCGTCGAGCCGCTGGTTCCGTGATTCAGATTGACTGTCTTCACGTTCGCGTTGCTCAAAATGCATGCTGAGCCATTCTCAGTCACGATATCCAGTTTGCCAATATTGGTGCCGTACTGGTATAGGCCAGTTTTTTTATTGCCGCCAGGGCCCGTCGCTTGGGCTGCCGTCAGTTGTTTGACCTTGGCAATGAGCGACAGGTTGCTAAAGCTGCGATAAGCGTAAAGCCCGATGGTCCATTGCTCTCCCGCTTTGGCAGGAAATATGCATTGCTCATTGTTCCCGCCCAGGTAAGGACGGCAATCAAAAGTACTGAGGCTTGGCCTGCTCGTGCCCTTGCGCACATACATGTCGGCATCGCCGCTGCCGCCGGATGCCGTGATTTCTAGTTGCGCACCGGCAGGAATGTCACTGGGGACAGTTACTGAGAAATACTGCCAGGTGCCCCTGCTACCGCCGAGCGGGCTACGATTAAGCAGTTCGCAACCTGCCGTGCAGTTAGCCGCCTGATGGGTCAGGCCTTCGAATTCGTGAATTATTTCGCCGCTAACTGCATCAAGAATAAACGTCGGCCGTGTCGGTATACCGCCCGACGGACTGTCCGCGAAAAATGAAACCGCGTAGCTCAGCTTCGGTACGTTGTTATCGATATAAATAACCAGTTCGGATCGCTGATTCGCATATACCGGTTCGGTAATGCCCATCCGGCTGCGGACGCGCTCCTGCATGCTGCCGAGCGCCTGCTCATCCGAAAACGCAGGCCTGAGTTCACGCAATTCGCCACCGATGCCGGCGACACGGCGTCCGTGCAGCGTAGTTATCTTGCCGGTGCGATCCTTGCTGACGACAATCTGTTCGCCCCACACCGGAACGCCGCGGAATTTCTGACGATACCGGGTGACGTTACCGCCCCGATCATCGGAGTAAGCGCGAACGACCTCGAGGGCGTCATCGCTGGTCAGGCCGAGTGCAGACCGAATCGCCGCATCCGACGGATTACTACCCTGCTTCTGCAATGCCGTCAGGCTTCGTACATCAAAACGCAGATCTTGCGGGCTGGCTGCCCAGGCAGCAGAAGCAATAAAGGCGATTAAAACGCCAACGACCCCGCGGGCGAGCTTGTTTTTCCGGACCAGCATGAACACACCTCTGATTTAATTTTTATAAAAATGTCAGCGCAAGCTTTGCCGACATTTAAACAGGCGTCTCTGTCTCGGAGGACTTGATTAAATCGGCTTGAGCCGGATTGTACTTCCAGAAAAAAGGATAAATCCCAAATGATCCTAAATATTGGTAACTAAACGACTCGACTCCATGCCAATCACGAATAAATTATAAAAATAATAATTTATTGACATAGGGAAACTGTGTCGCTATCGTCAAATCGCTTTCCGTTCGGGATTCAAGGTCGAGAAACCACTGCGGACACGGATCCTTCATTGGCGAGCAGCATTAACCATCCTTCACCGACACGCGAACACGATTCGGGCGCTCGGTCACTTTGAACAACCCAAAAGGGGAGACATCTGATGCAAAAACATATTAAAAAGTTAATCACCATCGGTATCGGCGCACTGCTGCTGTCGCAAGCGCCGGTCGCGTTGACCGCAGAGCCGCTGGTCAAAGTGGACGACAACTCGTTCAAATGCATCCAGAACATGACGAAGGTTCGCCACTTCTTCGTGGATAACCTGCTCGGCAATGTGGAAGGCACGGTCAAAGTCGCCAAAGAGGGCAAAGGGGAATATCCGGCCGGTTCGGTTTTGCAGCTGATGCCGAATGAAGTGATGATCAAGCAGCAGAAAGGCTATAGCCCGGTCACCAAAGACTGGGAGTTTTTCTGGATCGACGTCGACAAGAACGGCCAGAAAATTTACACGCGCGGTTTCGCTGAGGTGAATAACCGGTTCGGCCTGAACTGCTTTGCCTGCCACATCAAGGCCCGCCCGGAACACGATCTGGTTTGCGGCGAGGGCTCGGCTAACGGTTGCGATCCGATTCCGGTCACGCAAGCGATGTTCGGCGCACTGCAAAGAACCGATCCGCGCTGTGCAGGATCGGATCAGATCAGCGCCGCGGACGCGGAAGCGCTGAAACAGCTCGGCGAGATCGTCAAGGCACTCACCGAGAAAAAATAATCTCTGCCTCAAACCGGCAGGCCACCTGCCCGCATCCCCCACGGTTATGAACCGTGGGGGTGTTCAAGCGCTTCAGCCGGCGCCGTCCCGTAGTTCGCCCCGAAATCAGCCTCGCCCCACATACGGCATATTCGTCGCCATGATCGTCATGAACAGGATATTGGTCTCCAGCGGCAGGTTCGCCATCTGCACCACCGCATCGCCCACATGATTGACGTCCATCCGCGGCTCGACCTTCATGGAGCCATCGGCCTGGATGATGCCGGCCGCCATGCGGTCGGTCATCTCGGTCGCTGCGTTGCCAATGTCGATCTGGCTGCAGGCGATGTTGAACGCGCGGCCATCAAGCGCGATTGATTTCGTCAGGCCCGCGATCGCATGCTTGGTCGCCGTGTACGGCGCCGACATCGGCCGCGGCGTATAGGCCGAGATCGAGCCGTTGTTGATGATGCGGCCGCCCTGCGGGCTTTGTGCCTTCATCATCTTCATCGCCTGCTGTGCGCACAGGAAAGGTCCGGTCAGATTGGTATCGACTACGGCCTTCCACTGCGCGTAGGTCAGCGTCTCCATCGGCACCGGTGGCGCACCGGTACCGGCGTTATTGAACAGCACGTCGAGCCGGCCGAATTTTTTCTTCGTGGCGTCGAACAGCTGTTGCACACTGTCCGGATCGCCGACATCGCAGGCCACTGCCAGCGTATTGCCATCATTGCCGCCAATGTCCTTAATCGCTGCAGTCAGCTTGTCAATGCTGCGCCCGGTCAGCACCACACAGTAACCTGCCTTCAGCAGCGCACGCGCCGCCGCCTTGCCGATGCCGGTGCCGGCGCCGGTCACCAGCGCCACTTTGTTCGTCTGTTGCGTCATGTCGCTGCTCCTCGTGAATGCATCAGTGGAATGCGTCAGTGGTTATCGCGCGGCACGCCGTGGGTTTCGGCGACCTTCTGGAAATCAACCGCAAAATCGAAGCATGCCCCGGTATGCAGCTGACCCACAAACTGCCGGTGGATCGCCTGCCACGGCGTCTGGTTGACCAGCTTCGGCGGCTGCCATGCAGCTCTGCGGCGTGCGAGTTCTTCATCGCTGATCAGCATGTTGGCGGTGCGCTTGTTCAGGTCAAAGCGCACGCGGTCGCCCGTCTGCAGCAGCGCGAGTCCGCCACCGACCGCCGCCTCAGGCGACGCATTCAGCACCGACGGGCTGCCCGAGGTGCCGGACTGGCGACCGTCGCCAACGCAGGGCAGCACGGTGATGCCCTGCCGCACCAGTGCATCCGGCGGCAGCATGTTGACGACCTCGGCCGCGCCCGGATAACCGACCGGACCGACGCCGCGAATGAAGAGGATCGAGTCGGCGTCGATGCCGAGCGAAGGATCGTTGATGCGATCGTGATAATCCTCGGTACCTTCGAACACGATCGCCTTGCCTTCGAACGCGCCCGGATCATCGGGCCGCTCCAGATAGCGCTTGCGGAAGTCCGGCGAGATCACTGAGGTCTTCATGATCGCCGCATCGAACAGATTGCCCGACAGGACCGCAAAGCCAGCCTCAGCCTGCATGGGATTGTCGTAGGTGTGGATCACGCGCGTGTCGCTGGTCTTCGCATCCTGGCAGTGCTCGCCGATTGTGCGGCCTGACACCGTCAGCGCATCCGCATGCAGCTTGCCTGCCTTCAGCAACTCGTGCAGCACTGCCGGCACGCCACCGGCGCGATGGAATTCCTCACCCAGATATTCGCCGGCCGGCATGCAGTTCACCAGCAGCGGAATCTGGTAGCCGAGGCGATCCCAGTCCTTGATGTCGAGTTCGACGCCGATGTGCCGCGCAATCGCGTTGATGTGCGGCGGGCAGTTGGTGGAGCCGCCAATCGCCGAAGCGAGCACGATCGCATTCTCGAACGCCTGGCGCGTCATGATCTGCGATGGCCGCAGGTCTTCATGCACCATGTCGACGATGCGGCGGCCGGTCTCGTAGGCCATCTGCGGACGCTCGCGGTAAGGCGCGGGAATCGCCGCACAGCCCGGCAGTGACATGCCGAGGCCTTCGGCCAGGCTGTTCATCGACAGCGCCGTGCCCATGCTGTTGCAGTGGCCAACCGATGGCGCGGAGCTGGCGACCATTTTCAGGAATTCATCGAAGTCGATGCGGCCGGCAGCCATTTCGGCGCGTGCATGCCAGACCACGGTGCCGGAGCCGGCGCGTTCCCCCTTGAACCAGCCGTTCAGCATCGGACCGCCGGACAGCACGATGGACGGAATATCGACGGTCGCCGCGCCCATCAGCATCGCCGGCGTGGTCTTGTCGCAGCCGGTGGTGAGCACAACGCCATCGAGCGGATAGCCATACAACACCTCGACCAGCCCGAGATAGCTCAGGTTGCGGTCGAGCGCAGCGGTCGGCCGCTTGGTGGTTTCCTGAATCGGATGCACCGGGAATTCAATCGGAATGCCGCCGGCATCGCGGATGCCTTCTTTCACGCGTACCGCGAGTTCGAGGTGGTGGCGGTTGCAGGGCGACAGGTCGCTGCCGGTCTGCGCGATGCCGATGATGGGCTTGCCGCTGTCGCGCAGCTCTTCCAGCGTCAGACCATAGTTCATGCAGCGCTCGAGATAGAGCGCGGTCATGCCGGGATTGTGCTGGTTGTCGAACCAGGCCCGCGAGCGCAGCCTGCGTTTGTTGTCGGTCATCGCTGTCCCCTCGATTTGTCGCACCCTGTCTGATCGGGCTTCGAGCCATTCTAGGGCAGCCAGCGTGCGGGGAACTTTTAGATTGGTGAAGGGAGGTGGTGACGGCTGAGGATGGGGCCGGGGAGAAAGTCGCCGGAGCCCGGTGCAGGCTGGGGTCCGGCGACTTCAAACCTCATTGAATCATTGAATCAGCGCGCAGATCAGCGCGTATTCTTCCGCACAAACGCATCGATCCGCCCAACCCCCTCACGGATCGCCTCGTCCGACGCCGCATACGACAGGCGAATATGCTGCCCCTCGCCTTCACCGCGCGGCCCGAAGTGAATGTCGGCCAGCACTGCCACGCCGGCCTCGTTCAGCAGGCGCTTGCGGAATTCTTCCGAATCCTTGCAGCCGGTCAGCCGGCAAGCCTCGGTCACGTTCGGCCATGCGTAGAACGCGCCGCCCGGCGACTTGCAGGTCACGCCCGGCACCGCGTTCAGCAGGCTGACCACCAGATCACGCCGCCTGTGGAAGATCTCGCGCATCTTGTCGGCATCGGCCTGTGGACCCGTCAGTGCCTCGACGCCGGCCCACTGGGTAATCTGTGAAGCGCAGGACTCGGTGTTGGTGATCCAGGTCGTGAAATAAGGCGCGAGCTTGCGGTTGGCAATGTAGCCCAGCCGCCAGCCCGTCATTGCGTAGGTCTTCGACACGCCGTCGGCAATGATCGTGCGCTCGAGCATGCCGGGTTCGGACGCGATCGAATGGAACTCGCCGTCATAGATCAGCCGGCCGTAGATTTCATCCGCATACACCCACACCTGCGGATGCTTGCGCAGGATCGCTGCGATCGCCTCGATGTCTTTTTTCGGGATGATGCCGCCGGTCGGGTTCTGCGGCGAATTCAGGATCAGCAGCCTGGTCTTGGCCGTGATCTTCGCTTCGAGCTCGGCCGGGTCCAGGCTGAAGTTGCGTGCCTCACGCAGGAAGATCGGCACACCGACGGCGCCATTGGCCTTGATCTGCGATTCAAAGATCGGAAAGCCCGGCACCGGATAAATTACCTCATCACCCGCGCCATAGTCCGTGACGGACAGGATGGTGTAACCAATAAAAGGCTTCGCACCGGCAGCAACCACTACATCATCCGGCACTACCTCCACACCGCGCGTGCGCGAAATCTCTTGCGCGACCGCCTGCCGCAACTCGGCAATACCGGCCGACGGCGTATAGCCATGCTTGCCCTCACGGATGGCCTTCACGGCTGCATCCTGCACATTCATCGGCGTATGGAAGTCCGGCTGGCCGATGCAAAAGGACACGACGTCGCGACCCTCGCGAATCAGCTTATTGACTTCTGCAAGGACGATAAACGCGTTCTCAGTACCGAGGCTCTGCGCGCGCTGACTGACAATCGACATCATGTCTCCGTAATTTTCATTGAAGGGAAAGCCGGCCGGGAAGCCGCGATTGCGGTGCGATGCCCCGGACGCAAGGCGCGATGATAACAAAGCGCAGGTACAGCGACGGTAATTGCCGCAGGCCTGCAAGAATTGGCGTTTTCGGTTACAAAGACTGGCTTTCATCACTACAAACGCTTCATACCGGAGACCACCTCATGCGATTCCCTCTGTCTACCGCCGCGCTGGCGGCTACCTTCACTACGATGCTTGCGCTGTCCCCCGCGGCGTCGGCGACCAACATCGACCAGCAGCTTGATGACGCCATCGCGGGCAAGCACCGCATCAGCGCCAACCGTGCGCGTGACCCGTACCGCAACCCGAAAGACACGCTGCTTTTCTTTGGCCTGCGTGCCAACAGCACCGTGGTCGAAATATCGCCGGCGGCCGGCTGGTATACCGAGATCATCGCGCCGGTGCTGAAAGAAAAAGGTCGCTACATCGCTGCAGTGCCCAAGCTGGACGCCAGCACGCCAGAGGCGATGAAGCTGCGTGATACGGCCTTCCGCGACAAGCTCGCGTCGAATCGCACGCTGTACGGCAATGCGCAGGTGACGGCCTTCGACGCTGCCGCACCCAGCTTCGCGCCAGCGGGCAGCGCGGACATCGTCGTCACCTTCCGCAACGTGCACAACTGGGCCAAGGCAGGCAATGCCGACGCGATGTTCAAGGGCTTCTTCTCCGCGCTCAAGAAAGGTGGCGTGCTCGGTGTGGTGGAACACCGCGCAAAACCGGGTACCCCTTTCAAGCAGCAGATCGATTCGGGCTATATGACCGAGGACTATGTGATCGAGGCGGCCCAGCGCGCCGGCTTCCGTTTCGATGCGGCGATTGAAATCAACAGCAACCGGCTCGACACCAAGGACCATCCGGGCGGTGTCTGGAACCTGCCGCCGACGCTGCGCGGCGTCAGCGATGCGGATCGCACGAAGTATCTCGAGATTGGCGAGTCGGACCGGATGACATTGCGGTTTGTGAAGCCCTGATCAGCTTGGTGCAGGCGTTCAACCGGGGGATGCGCATTCCCGCATCCCTCTGAAACACGACATCCCCTCGCTATAATTCGCGGCTTCGCCCAAAGAAAGCCCGCGCCATGCTGCATGCCCTCGCTGCCCTGCTACTGTTCCAGCTACTGGGTGAACTGATCGTCCGCTGGACCGGCCTGCCGCTGCCCGGCGCGCTGGCCGGCATGGTCTTGCTGCTTTGCGCGCTGGTGCTCAGAGGCCGCGTGCCAGAGCCACTGGAACGTGCGACCAGCCGGCTGTTCCGCCACATGATGCTGATGTTTATACCGCTGGTGGCCGGCGTCGTGATGCACTACGAGCGTGTATCCGCCGAATGGCTGCCTTTCGTGGTGGCCTGCCTGGCCGGTGCGGCGATCACGATCGTCGTCACCGCACTCACGCTGCAGTGGCTGATGAAGCGCACCCCGCCGGAGGCCGGCTGATGGACTTCATCCGCGACACCCTGCTGGCCGGACTGGCCGACACACCGCTGCTGTGGTCCGCGCTGACACTGCTCGTCTATCTCGGTGCGCTCGCACTGTATCAGCGCAGCGGCCGCAATCCGCTGCTGCTGCCGGTCGCCAGCGGCGTGACTGCCGTGATCCTGCTGCTGAAACTGACCGGTACTGCGTATCCGGTCTATTTCGATGGCACGCGGCTATTTCACTTCTTCGTCGGCCCCGTGATCGTTGCCCTCGCGGTGCCGCTGTATCACCAGCTGGCGCGGCTCAAGGCGTACTGGCTGCCGCTCGGCATTGCGACACTGGTGGGCTCCACCGTCGGCATCCTCTCCGGCGTACTGATCGCGTGGGCACTCGGCGGATCGGAAGCGACCATGATCTCCATCGCCGGCAAATCGGCGACGATGCCGATTGCGATGGCACTGGCCGACAAATTCCATGGGCTCGTCGCGATTGCCGCGGTGTCGGTCTTCCTCGCCGGCTTTGGCGGTGTCGTGATGGCACGGCCACTGCTGAACCTGCTGCGCGTGCGCGATCCGGCGGTGCGCGGCTTTTCGCTTGGCCTGACTGCACATGCACTGGGTACTGCCCGCGCGCTGCAGCATAACGAGACTGCCGGTGCATTTGCCGCGCTCGGCATGGCGCTGAATGGCGTCATCACGCCTCTGATATTGCCGCTAATGTTTTGGTTAGCACACTGGCTCGGCATCCTTGGCTAGCCCACTCTGATATCGTTGTCTCCGGCTGCGCCTTTCCATGCGCGGAAGGAGGACACCGATGGACTTCCCGACCGGGCGCCCGCCCACCCTCGCACCGCACGGCATCGTTACATCGCCGCATGCACTGGCCTCCGAAGCCGGGCTGGATGTGCTGCGGGCAGGCGGCTCGGCTGTCGATGCCGCCATTGCAACCAGCGCGACGCTATCGGTGGTCTATCCGCACATGACGGGCGTCGGTGGCGACGCATTCTGGCTGATCCATGAAGGCGACAGCGGCCGCGTGCGTTTCCTGAATGGCGGCGGACCGGCTGCTGCCTCGGCACGCATCGATGCGTTTCGCGCACGCGATCTGAACGAGATACCGCTGCGTGGCATCCTGCCGGCCAGTGTCACCGTACCAGGCGCGGTCGCCAGCTGGTGTGAGGCACACACCGCTTATGGCCGGCTTGCGCTGCCGCGCGTACTGCAGGCAGCGATCGGCTATGCACGCGACGGTTATCCGGTGACGGCGCGGCTTGCCGGCTGGATCGCTCGCACGGAGAGCGAGCTCAGGCACGAGCCTGCGGCCGCCGCGCTGTTCCTGCCACACGGCACGGCGGCCGCAGGCAAGCTGCTGCGCAATCCGGGATTGGCAAACACACTGGAGGTGATCGCGCAGCACGGCCGCAGCGGTTTCTACGAAGGACGCGTCGGCGAAACGATAGCTTCCTATGTGCAGGCACGCGGTGGCTTCTTCACTGCAGCCGACCTCGCCGCCCAGCGCGCATTCTGGGGCGAGCCGCTGCAGGGCCGCTACCGCGACCTCGTGGTCTACCAGACGCCGGCACCGACACAGGGCTTCGCACTGATCGAGATGCTGAACTTGGTCGAGCCCTTCGACCTGACCCGCGACGGCTTCCTCGGCGCCGACGCAATTCACCTGCTGGTGCAGGCGAAGCAGATCGCGTTTCACGACCGCGACCGCCACCTCGGCGATCCGCGCTATATCGATGTGCCGATACCGCGGCTGGTGTCGAAACCCTATGCGCACGACCGCCGCCAGCTGATCGACCCGGACCGTGCGCTGCCATGGGACAAAGTGCCTTCGTACGGCAGCCTCGCCGGCGATACGGTCTACATCGCCGTAGTCGATCGCGACGGCAATGCAGTCTCGCTGATCCACAGCCTGTACAGCGCCTTCGGCTCAGCCGTGGTGGCCGGTGACACCGGCGTACTGCTTCAGAACCGCGGCGCGTACTTCGCACTCGATCCGGCGCATCCGAATGCACTCGCGCCGGGCAAGATACCGGCACATACGCTGATTGCTTCAATGGCCAAGCGAGACGGCGGGCTGTGGAGCGTGCTCGGCTGCATGGGTGCCGACGGCCAGCCGCAGATCCAGCTGCAAGCCTATGTCGCGCTGACGGATTTCGGCTGCAACATCCAGCAGGCGCTGGAAGCGCCGCGCTGGCTGTCCGGCCGCTTTGCGCTCGGCGAGCCGCGCGACACCTTGCATGTGGAAACACGGATACCGGAAGCGACATTGGCCGAACTCGAGCGACGCGGACATCGTATCAACCGCTGGGGTGCCTGGAGCGAGCTGGCGGGCCACGCACACGGCATCGTGATCGATCCCGTCAGCGGCCTGCGCCACGGCGGCGCGGATCCGCGCAGCGACGGCGCGGCGGCGGGTTACTGAACGCTTCTTAAATTCACACCGGTTCAGACTGATTCAATCCGATTCAGTCAGATTCAAACCGGCTCCGGCGGACGCGGCACCGGATGCTGCGCCTCATATGCGCGTGCAGCGCGCAGCACCAGCGCATCCCCGAACATCGGGCCGACGAATTGCAGCCCGATCGGCAGTCCATCGCCGGTCAACCCGCAGGGCACGGTGATCGCCGGCTGCTGCGTCAGGTTGAACGGATAGCTGAACGGCGTCCAGCCGAGCATGGCCTCAGCCGTCATCCTTACCTGACCGGCGGGACGCGCATCGAATGCGGGTATCGCCACCGTTGGTGTGACCAGCAGGTCATAACGCTGCATGAACTGCCGCATCAGCGATCCAAGCGCGCCGCGCTGCTGGTTCAGCTGGTGAACCGCAGTTGCATCGAGCTTGCCGCCAAGTTCAGCCTCGGCCGCGAAATCCGGATCGGCCAGCGCCTGCTGCGCAGGCGTCATCGCACACCACAGCTGATACGCCACCGCAAACCAGAGTCCGGTAGAGATCGCCATCGGATCATCGAAGCCCGGGTCCACCTGCTCAACCAATGCGCCCTGTGCCTCCAGCGTACGCACGGCCGTATCGACCGCACGCGCAATCTCCGGATGCACCTTCGCATAGCCGAGCGTCGGCGAGTAGGCAATGCGCAACCCGCGTGCGCCGTCGTTGAGGCCGATCGTGTAATCAGTCGCGTCAGCAGGCAGCGCAGTCCAGTCACGCGCATCGGGCTGCTTCATTACGTTCAGCATCATCGCGCAATCGGTCACGCTCATCGTGTGCGGCCCGAGGTGAGCGACCGTGCCAAACGGCGACAGCGGATACGCAGGCACGCGACCGAAGCTGGGCTTCATGCCGACATTGCCGCAGAACGCCGCCGGGATGCGCACGCTGCCGGCGCCATCGGTACCCACGGCCAGCGGGCCCAGGCCGGCGGCAACTGCAGCGGCCGCGCCGCCGGAAGAACCGCCGGGCGTGCAGGACAGCTTCCACGGATTGCGCGTGATGCCATGCAGCGGCGAATTGGTCTCGGCCTTGCAGCCGAACTCGGGCGTGGTGGTCTTACCCAGCAGGACGGCACCAGCCTCACGCAGCCTTGCCGTAACGGGCGCGTCCACATCCCAGTGCTGCGCCGGGTGGATGGTCCGGCTGCCGCGTAGCGTCGGCCAGCCGCGCGTCAGGATCAGGTCCTTAATCGATACCGGTACGCCATCCAGCGCACCGACCGGCGCGCCGTCCTTCCGGTGCTTCAGCCAACGCGCTTCGCTCGCGCGGGCATCCGCCAGTGCCGCGTCCGGATCGACCACGCAATAGGCGTTAAGCACCGGATTGAGCCGCGCAATCCGGTCCAGTGTTGCGCAGGCCACCTCCACCGGTGACAGCTGCCCGCTGCGGTAAAGCGCCAGCAGGCCGTTGGCGGAAATGGCGTGTAGGTCTGTCATAGTGTCTGTCGCTCCGTTGATCCGCTGATCCATTGATCCGCGGCCAGCGCCGAGTGTATGCGCACGCGCCGGCCGGCTCAAGTCGCAGCACCGCTGTTCGCAAAACCGATTCGCGTTTATGCTTCGGGCAAGCTGCGTAGAGTTCTTCCGCAAAGAAAATTACCAAAATAATAATCATCATTGAAGGAGAAACGATGACCCGGAACACCAGTCCAGACTTCACCAACGAAGAAGGCCGCGACGGCCGTCGCCGTTTCCTTGCAGCGGCGATCGTCGGTTCCGCACTGGTCGCTTCCGGCTGCCAGACGGTGGCGGTGCCAGACCTGAGCTTTGGCCTGCGTGCCGGCACCATGTCCGGCATGATTCGCCGCCGCAGCTTCACGCTGCGCGACGGCACGCAGCTGAGCTATCTGGAATCGGGACGGGGGCGACCGGTGGTGATGATCCCGGGCTGGTCGCAGACAGCGTCAATGTTCAACGACCAGCTGATCGCGCTGTCCGAAAACTACCGTGTGATCGCAGTCGACATGCGCGGCCACGGCGAGTCCGACAAGCCGGAACACGGCTACCGCATAGCGCGACTCGCCAGCGACTTGCATGAACTGCTCAACGGGCTCGACCTTGGCGATGCGACGCTGCTCGGCCATTCAATGGGCTGCTCGGTGATCTGGAGCCATTGGGACCTGTACGGCAGGCACCGCACTCACTCGATGATCCTAGTCGACCAAGCGCCCTGCGCCACCTTCGGCACGAACTGGACCGATGCGCAAAAAGCCGAAGCCGGCGCGATTTTCTCGCCGCAGTCGCTACAGGAGACCGCCGAGGCGCTGGCTGGGCCGGGCGGCGACAAGGTCACTGCCGGGCTGATCAACGACATGTTCTTCACGAAGGTCTTCCCGAACGAGAAGCTGGAATTCGCCCTCGCACAGAACCTGAAATTCCCTCGTGCGCAGGCGGCCGCACTGCTGGTCGACCACTGCATGCAGGACTGGCGCGACACCATCCCGCGTATCACGGTGCCAACGCTGGTTGTCGGCGGCGAGGCCAGCTTTTTCAACCCGCAATCGCAGCGCTGGATCGCGTCCAAGATGCGCCGCGCGAAGGTCGAGATCTTCGGCGCCGATGAGGGCGGCAGTCACTTCATGTTCATGGAGAATCCGGACAAATTCAATCGCGTCGCGATGAATTTCCTGTCCAAAATCTGAATACTGCGGTGAAGGTACAATCCCGGTGGCAGCCTACTCCGGCTGCGCGGTCCCATCTGGGCAACTAACAACACAAACGAGCAGATGAAACTGAAGATAATCGCAACAGTCCTCGTTGCAACCACTCTGGCCGGCTGCGGCGGCGTTTACCGGATCTCGCGCGTTCCTGGCTACGAAGGCACGCGAGAGGATTTCCAGCGCGACGAACTGATCTGCAACCAGCACAATTTCTTCGTGTTCGCCGCACCGACCGATCCCAAGCAGACGATCTTCATGACGAAGCACTTCCGCGAGTGCATGAAGGAAAAGGGCTGGAAGTACTCGCTGTACGAGCGCAAGTTCTGGCCGTCCAAACCGGCCGGCCTCGGCGAGCTGCCGCCGCCTCAGGTCACGCCGAGGTAAATCCGGCGAATACGGTCGTCGCTGGCCAGTTCGGCAGCGGCGCCGTGGCGGGCGACATGCCCGTGCTCCAGTACATAGGCGCGGTCGGCGATGTGCAGCGCAGATTGCGCATCCTGCTCGGCCATCAGGATAGCGACGCCACCATCACAGATCTTGCGGATCGTATCGAAGATCTCCAGCTTCAGCCGGTGCGCAATACCGACCGACGGCTCATCGAGCAGCAGCAGCTTCGGCCCGCCCATCAGTGCGCGGCCGATCGCCACCATCTGCTGCTGGCCGCCGGACAATGTGCCGACCACCTGCTGCGCACGCTCGGCAAGGATCGGGAACAGCGCAAACACCCGCTCGAAGTCGGCAGCCACCGCCGCTCTGTCGCGGCGCAGATAAGCACCCAGCTGCAGATTCTTCAGCACGGTCAACTCGGAAAACAAACGGCGCCCTTCCGGGCAATGGCAGATACCGAGTCCCACCACCTGCTCTGTCGAATAGCGATGCAATGACTGGCCTTCAAATTTCAGCGTACCCTGCGATGGCAAGGCCCGCGAGATCACTTTCAGCAGCGTCGATTTGCCTGCGCCATTCGGCCCCAGCACCGTCACCAGCTCGCCTGCGCCGACCTGCAGGCTGATATCTTCCAGCGCGATCGCCTTGCCGTAAGCCGCGTTCAGATTTCGCATCTCGAGCATCATGCGTCGTCCTCCGCCGTCTGCCGGCCGATATAGGCCTCGATCACGCGCGGATGGCTGACGATGTCCTCCGGCGTACCCTGCGCTATCACTTCACCGAAATCGAGCGCGACCACGCGCGACACTAGCTGCATGAATTCGCGCAGCTTGTGCTCGATCAGGAGGATGGTCAGCCCGCTGTCGCGATGCAGCTGACGGATCAGCGCGGAAATGGCTTCGATCTCTGCACTGCCGAGACCGGCGAACGGCTCATCGAGCAGCAGTAGCTGCGGATCGGTCGCCAGCGCGCGCGCAATCTCGAGCCGGCGCAGATCGCCGTAAGACAGCAATTCGGACGGCGTGTCGGCCTTCGCCGCCAGGCCGACCTGTTCCAGCAGATGCAGCGCGCGCCGGCCAAGATCGGCGTCCTTCACGCGCGGGCCGAGGCTGCCGACCAGTACATTTTCAATCACTGACAATCCGACGAAAGGCCGGCACAGCTGGAAGGTGCGTGCCATGCCGAGATTGACGATCGTATGCGGCTTCAGGCCGCGCAGTGAGTGTCCGCTGAAGACCACTGCGCCCTCGTCGGCTGCGATGAAGCCCGTCAGCAGATTGAACAGCGTGGTCTTGCCGGCGCCGTTCGGGCCGAGAATGCCGACAATCTCGCCGCGCCCGACATCGAGCGTGATGTTTTTCACCGCATGCAGACCGCCGAAGCGCTTGTTCAGGTTCTGCACCCTCAGCAGTACCTCGCCTTGCGATACCTCACTCATGGGCACCCTCCCGCGAAGGCGCGACAAAGGCACGACGAATCCGCGTCCATGCCGGCGCAACAATGCCGTTCGGCAGGAAGAACAGGATGAAGATCAGCAGCAGGCTGTAAACCATCAGCCGCCATTCACCGAAATTGCGCAGCCCTTCGGTCATCAGCGTCAGCAGCAGCGCACCACCAGCCGGACCGAACACCGTGCCAATGCCACCGACGTAGACCATCGTGATCACCGTGATCGATGTGACCACCGCAAACAGCTGCGGACTTACCTGCAGCTGGTAATGTGCATACAGCGCACCCCCCAGGCCGGCAAAGGCCGCACTGATGACCAACGAAATAATTTTGTAGGCCGTGATTGGCAGGCCGGCCGCAAGACAGGTCGCTTCATCACCCTTGATCGCGCGCAGAATCAGTCCCCAGCGCGAACGGGCCAGCCATGCGAGCAGCGCGGTCGTCACGCCGAGCACCGCCAGCACGAACCAGTAGTAATGCAGATGATTCGAGATCAGCGGCGCAATATCCTGCAGCCCTTCTTCACCGCCGCTGTATTCCCAGAAAATCAGCATCAGCCGCTGCATGATGACCGCAGCCGATAGCATCGCCAGCGCGAAGTACGGTCCGCGCAGACGCAGCGTCGGAAAGCCCAGCAGCAAGCCGAACACCATCGCTGCCAGCATCCCCGCCGGCAAACTCCACCATGGGCCCAGCCCCATCTGCACATTCAGAAAACCGGCTGCATACGCGCCGACGCCGATGAATAAGGAATGACCAAAGTTCTCTCGACCAGTGAGCCCGGACATGAAATCCCAGCTGACGGCCCAGATGCCATAAATCGCCGCCACCGTCAGCACCCCGGTCAGGTAATTACCGGGGAAGACCAGCGGCAGCGCCGCCAGCAAGGCCAGCGCCGCGATGCCGGCTGCGCCGCTTGCTTTGTCGAGTCGCCGGAAGCCCGCCATCAGAAGGCCGCCCGCTTGCCGAAGATACCCGCCGGCCGCAGCACCAGCGTCAGCAGCGTCGCCAGCACTGATACGATCTCAGTCCAGCTGGTCGATATCTCATACGCGACAATCGTCTCCGCATAGCCGAGCATGAAGGCTGCGAGGATGCTGCCGGGGATGGAGCCCAGCCCGCCGACGACCACGATCGCGAACGCCTTCACGATCGGCAGCAGATGCATCGAGGGCTGCACCGACAGGAAAGGACCGGCGAGAATCCCGGCCAGCGCCGCCAGCGCAGCCGAGATCGCCATCACCAGCGAGAAGATACGGTCGCTCGGTATGCCCATGTATTTCGCGGCCTGCGCATCCTGCGAGATCGCGAGAATCGCGCTGCCGAGGCGGGTACGCTGAATGAATAGATAGAGCCCGCCGATCGCCACTGCAGCGACCGCCAGCGTCAGCAAGCGCTGGCCGGCGACATCGACGCCGCCGATATCGAACTTCGTATCGACGAAGGCAGGCACGTTGCGGTACTCGGAGCCAAAGGTCAGGAACAGCGCCTGCTCAACCACCAGCGAGATCGCCAGCGTGATCATCAACACACCCAGCTGCGAATGCCGCAGCGGCCGGATCAGCACCTTCTCTGCGACCACGCCGAACAGCGCGACGCCAGCGATCGACAGCAGCGCGGCCAGCCACAACGGCAGACCGGCAATTGCGGTCAGCACATACGCTCCGTACGCACCGAGCGCATAAAACGAGCCATGCGCCAGGTTCAGCACGCGCGCCACGCCGAAGATCAGCGTGAAGCCGACCGCGAGCATCGCGTAGATGGCGCTGGTGACCGCGCCGTAGATCAGGATTTCCACGCGTGGCCTACTTCTTCATCCACGGCGGCAGGATGAAATTGCCAGTGCGCAGCTCCTTCGGATACAGCACGACGCGCTCGCCCTTGGCCTGCCACTGCACGAAGATCAGGTTGTTCTTGCCCTTGCCGACCTCAAGGTCATGGCTGGCGTCGAAGGTAATCTCGCCGGCGACGCCTTCATGCTTCGTCTTCTCAATCTCCTTGATGATCTTGTCGTTGTCCATGCTGCCGGCGCGCCTGACCGCATCGGCATACAGCAGTACTGCGTCATACGCATAGATGGCGGTGTAGACCGGATAGTTCGGTGAGTTCTTCTTGAAATTGTCGAAGAACGGAATGGTCTTTTTCGTGATCGGTGCGCGCACCGCGAAGTTGACTGCCACCTCGGAAATGCACTTGCCACCGATGCGGTTGAAGAAGTCGCCGTCCTGGCTCTTCACGTCGATACCGCCATAGGGAATCGGTACCTGCGCGTCATGCCATTGCTTGGCCAGCACGTCGCTCGAACCATGCGACAGCACTACGATCAGATACTGTGCGCCGCTGGACTTGACCTTTGCCAGCAGTGGCGAAAAGTCGGAGGTCTGCGTGTCAAACAGCTCGGTCATCCGGATGTCGGCGCCTGCCTCGGTGGCGCCTTTCTTCAGCACCGGTATGAGGTCCTGCACCCACTTGGCGTTCTCGCCGATGATCGCGATCTTCTTGTAGCCCAGCTCACCCATCACGAAGCCGGAGATGTAGTCCACGAGAGCGCGCGCCTGATGGACCGCATTGATCGGGCCGACACGGAAGATGTACTTGTAGTTGTCGTAGTCGTTCTTCACCTTCGCGGTGATGCTTGGCGAAGCAGCGCCGACGCCGAGGTAGATTGTCTTTGCTGCGGCAATATGCGGCAGCTGCGCGAGAGTGACACCGCTGGTATAGCCGCCAACGAGCACATCGACCTTCTCGTCGGAGACCAGCTTCTTGATGGCGCTGATGCCGGTTTCGGGATTCTCTGTCTCATCCGCACTGACGAACTCGACCTTGCGGCCGAGTATGCCGCCACTGCGGTTGACCTCATCAACGGCCATCTTCACTGCGGTCAGCGTATCGCGGCCAACTTGCAGCTGCACCGCCGTCGGCACGCCAATGCGTATCGGCTTGCCCTTGTCCTGCGCGAAGACCAGCGATGGGGATAGAAGTGCAACTGATGACGCCAGCAGTACTAATGCACGACGCCGTGAACATGAATGGAAAACACCCGACCAAGCTGCGATGACACCTGCCATGCGACCTCCCCTTTGAGGTTTCGCCGGTTTGCGACAGCTACCGGCTTGTCATATGCCCGTTTGCTTGCTGCTGTTGCCCGTGATCGCTGATTCTTGTGTTTACGGTCTCTTGTATTTGCTGTTACTTATATATTTTATTGCTTACGTATTCTGTTTCTGTGTTGCGCTGCCGATGATGCTAGCGCAATGCCTGCGATTTGCCGCGTTCTGTTTTGTAAAACCCGCCATTCGCTTCGACGGCTGTCCACCATGCGATGCGGCAGCGCACAGCGACGCTCACAGAGGGAAAAACCCGACCGGACGCACCAGTTTGTTGTGCTGCACTTCGAGCGCGCCCAGTGCCGCGCTTTTTTCCACATAGCTCAGCCATTCAGGATCGGCCCACATAGCCGCACGCCGGCGCTCGCGATCCGCCGCATTCTCGTAGCGCCAGATGTGCGTGTACTCATTCGGGTTGCCCGTCTCGGTGACGGCGTACAGCAGCGGCAGGCCGAGGTGACGCACCTGCGGGACCTTGCCACATTTTTCATACAGCGCGAGATGCGCATTCAGTGTGCCGGGCCGGCATACATAGCTCCGGATGTCGAGTAGCATCGTTTTCTCCTGTCAGGTCAAGCTGAGCGATCAGACTGGTCAGATCGTCATGCCACCATCGATCGAGTAGACATTCCCCGTGATGAAAGTCGACTCGTCTGACGCGAGGAATACCACCAGCGGTGCGATCTCCTCGGGCTTCGCAATCCGGCCCATCGGCTGGCGCGCGATGAACTGCCTGCGTGCCTCCGCCGGATCGGCATAGGCATTGATCCGGTCGCCGAGCGACGGCGTATCGACCGTACCCGGACAGATGGCGTTGCAGCGGATGCCCTTGCCGACATAGTCGGCCGCAACCGACTTGGTCAGGCCGACCACGGCCGCCTTGCTGACGCCGTACACGCAGCGGTTCGGCAGGCCGCGCACGCTGGAGGCGACACTGGCCATATTGATGATCGAGCCGCGACCGTGCTCCAGCATCGCCGGCAGCAATGCCTGGATCATCCAGAAATGCGATTGCACGTTGAGTGCCATCGCGAACTCGAAGTCGTTATCGGTGGCTTCGAGGACGGTTCCGGCATGCACGAAGCCGGCGCAGTTGAACAGCGCATCGACCGTGCCGACGGTCTCGGCGATCGCGAAGATCGCGTCCTTGTCGAGCACGTCCAGCACTGCCGTGCGGATGTTCGGCGTGCCCTCGATCTGGCGCAGCAGTGCGGAATTGAGGTCGGTGGCCCAGACGGTGGCGCCTTCAGCCGCCATCGCCAGCGCCGCAGCGCGGCCTATCCCTTGTCCGGCGGCCGTCACCAGCACCACCTTGTCCTTCAGGCGCATCTTGTCTCCCCTGTTGTCTTCATTTTTATACCGGCCGGGTGCAACATTGCCAGGTAGCGTTTATTTTTGGTTAAGTTGAACGAGCCGGCGACGTTTGTCAATTGTGCAGCGCGGGCAGATCGGGCAGACGGCCGCGCCCGGGCACGGAGCACCGGGCCGCTTCACCTGCGGGCTGCAGTCAAGTAAAGTGACGGCGGCCGGAGTTCCCGGCAAAGACACAGAGAAAAACTATCCACCTGAGGCAATCCACATGAGACACCTGCTGCTGGGCCTGACGCTCGCATGCTCCCTGAGCGCCAATGCGGCGCAAAACATTTTCCAGGTCGTGCCGGACGCGACCAATCCGAAATTCGAGACCTGCCGCTTTCGTGATTACGAGCAGGGCGCGAAGCTGATCAGCACCTACATGCAGTCGCAGATGTCGGCGAAGTACCTGAGCCAGTGCGACGCCAGCCTGATCAAGGATGTGCAGGACGGCGAACGCAAGCAGACGGCGATGCTGCCGGCGGTCGAGTCGCAGGTGGATTCGTGCTACTCGGCAGCGGACATTGAGGTGATCAAGGCGACGACGAAAAAAGTGCTCGGCCAGATTCCGAAATTCTGCGAGTCGAAAAACGTCAGCGATGCAATGGCTGACTGGGTGGCGAAGCTGAACGCGGAGAAGTAATCGTTACAACGTCGGTTTCGTCAGGCCGCCGGACCTGAGTGTCCGGCGGTCGTCGCAGGTCGATGAGGGATCTCGGCCTTGCGCCGGGATACCCTGTACAACTTTGCAGTACACAACTCCCGAAATCCCCCTACTCCGGCGTGCGTTTCACCAGCCGCCCAAATTCCCTCTTATCAACCCAAGTGATTGATATCCATGCCTTCGCGTTTTGAGGGCATTCGCATAGTCGCGTCGTCTCGTCGTACGGCCACAACGAGGCATTCAAACTGCCGCAAAGCTCCGCTATGAGCATCCGGCGAATTCCCCGTTAACCACCCTCGCGAATCGTTTTTGACGGGAGGTTATTCCACTTGCCGAATTAACCTAGTTGGTTATAATCCTCATGGAAAAGCGCACCCCTCACTGCAAGCTAAGCATCGTCAAAGCACTTGTTGAGCAAGGTAAGGTCCGGGCTACGGGCAGCGCCTTTATCGGTGCGCGCGACTTGGGAGTCAATGATCTGGCTGGCATGTGCGAGCTGATCATGACGCTGACCTCTGCCAACTTCTACAAGAGCATGACGACGGCTGCGGATCATCGGATCTCGCAAGACGTGTACCACGCCCAAACCGTGCGCGGCGAAGGCGTCTATCTGAAGCTGACCGTCGTCGATGACGTGTTGATTGTTTCGTTCAAGGAGCTGTAACGATGAAATGCCCGGTATGCGGAGCTGCAGAGCTGATCCGAGACACGCGAGATCTGCGCTATACCTACAAAGGCGAGTCAACGACGATTCCCGGCGTGACCGGCGACTTCTGCCCGGCATGCGATGAAGTCATACTGGATCAGGACCGGGGTAATCGCTACAGCGATCTCGCCGGCGCATTCCAGCGCCAGGTCAATGCGGCAATTGTCGATCCGGATTTCATTGTCAGCGTGCGCAAAAAACTGGAACTGAACCAGCAAGAAGCCGGCGAAATTTTCGGTGGTGGTGTGAATGCGTTCTCGCGCTATGAGAAAGGCAAGACCAGGCCACCGCTTGCGCTGGTCAAGCTATTCAAACTGCTTGATCGCCATCCCAACCTGCTGGACGAGATCCGGACCTCCTGATCCTGCTCGCCAAGAGGCCGATCGTAAAAGACATCGTCCTGCAACCTCCGGATCGCGCCAGCAAATTAGCGATGCAGTCAGACGCTCTTGGCCCGATGCACCGCAAATTTCATCAGCTGGTCATCACGCCATCCGCGACGTTCGTTCAGCTGAGAAGCCTGCAATTTCTCACGACGCTGCCCTTCGACCTCGGCAATCAGTGGCTCGTCCCATGGCTGCTGCTGGTCGCGCGATTGCGCGATGCGGTGAAACAGCGGGCCAAAGCGATGCGCATAGTCGGCCACACCATCGGGTGCATTCAGGTCGATGGTCTCGAACGGCCCCATGAACGACCAGCGCCAGCCGAGACCGTCGCGTATCGTTTTGTCGATGTCATCGCAGCTGGCAACACCGTCGGCCACCAGCGTCCACGCCTCACGCAGCAATACGGCCTGCAGCCGGTTCAGAATGAAGCCCTCGACCTCCTTGTTCACACGCACCACCGACTGGCCGACCGCTTCCATCAGCTTGTGTGTCCAGTCCACCGTCTGCGCTGAGGTCTGCGGCGAGCCGACCAGCTCCACGATCGGCACCAGATACGGCGGGTTCACCGGATGCGCGACCAGCACGCGCGGTGAGATACCCAGATCCAGCGCGAAGTCGGATGCAGGAAAGCCGGAGGTGGAACTGCCGACGATCAGTTCACTCAAGCCCAGCGCATCGATCTCCTCCATCAGCTGGCGCTTGATATCGACCTTTTCCAGTACTGATTCCTGCGCATAGGCGGCACCGTCGAGCGCATCGCGCAATGAATTCGCGACCGTGATGCGCGCGCGTATCGCTGCTGCCGGTTCCGGCAGCAGCCCGTACGACTCCAGCTGTGCGAGCTGCTGCGCAATCAGCTCCGGCGCGCGCTCAAGTACCTGCGGTGCGCGGTCGAACATGCGTACCGGTAGTCCGGCGCGCGCAAACACAATCGCCCAGCCAGCGCCGACCAGACCGGCACCGATGACTGCGACCGGACGGCCGCGGGTGAGTTCAATCGCCTTCATGTTGTCTCCTTGGCTTTTTTATGCTGCGCTAGTGTGCTGCGGCTGTGTCGGGGCGCGTTCGCTTTCTGCGAAGTCGCGATTCCAATTGCAAAAACATCGGGCAGTCAAAACCGGACACACTTTCGCCTGACCAAAAAGACAAGGAGACAACATGGCACGCAAGGTCATCATTACCTGCGCCGTCACCGGCGCGATCCACACTCCGTCGATGTCGCCCTACCTGCCCGTCTCGGCGAGGGAAATCGCTGACGCGGCACTCGGCGCTGCGGAGGCCGGCGCCGCGATCGTGCACCTTCACGCGCGCGAGCCGCACAACGGCAAGCCGTCGCAGGACCCGGCGCTGTTTACGCCCTTCCTCACCGAGATCAAGGCCAAGAGCGACGTCGTCATCAACATCACGACCGGCGGCGCACCGACGATGCTCGTGGAAGAGCGGCTGCGTCCGGCGCACCAGTTCAAGCCCGAGGTCGCTTCGCTGAACATGGGCTCGATGAACTTCGGCCTGTACGGCATGCTGTCGCGCTTCAAGGAATTCAAGCACGACTGGGAACAGCCCTACCTCGCCGGCAGTGATGATCGCGTGTTCAGGAACACCTTCCGCGATATTGCGACCATCCTCGAATCCTGTAGCGACAACGGTACGCGCTTCGAGATCGAGTGCTACGACATCGGCCACCTGTACACCGCTGCGCACTTCATCGATCGTGGACTGATCAAGGCACCGTTCCTGATCCAGTCCGTGTTCGGCCTGCTCGGCGGTATTGGCACGCATCCTGAAGATGTGGCGCACATGAAGCGCACGGCAGACCGGTTGTTTGGCAATGACTATGTGTGGTCCGTGCTCGGCGCCGGCAAGAACCAGATACCGATCGGCACACAATCGCTGGCACTCGGAGGCAATGTGCGCGTCGGGCTGGAGGATTCTCTGTGGGATGGTCCGGGTCAGCTGGCGAAAACGAATGCTGATCAGGTGAAGCGCATCCGCAAGGTCATTGAGGGATTGTCGCTGGAGGTGGCGACGCCTGACGAGGCCCGCAAGATGCTGCAGCTGAAGGGGCGGAATAACGTGGCGTTCTGAAGTAAACGTTGGCCTTTGAGGCCAACGGGCCACGCAATAGTTTCAGGAAGCTCTGAGAGTCCGCCTGAAAACGTAGCGAGCGGCCCGAGTTGTGTCCGAGAAGCACAGCCGTACCTGATGTACGGCGAGCATCGCAGGGCGCAAATCGGGCCGCGCAGTAGTTTCAGGAAGACCAGAGAGCCAGTCTGAAAACGTAGCGAGCGGCCCGAGTTGTGTCCGAGAAGCACAGCCGTACCTGATGTACGGCGAGCATCGCAGGGCGCAAATCGGGCCGCGCAGTAGTTTTAAGACTGGCTCTCTCAGCGGGGTTCGGATTTCCAGAGGACTACCAGCTTTTGGGACATCCCGGCCATGACCATGAAGTCGCGTTTCTCTTCCACGCCGTTGAAACGCGCGTGGATGGTGTACTTGCCGGCTTCGAGCCTGACGAGCGCCAGCGGTCCGTCGCTGCGGAAATCGATGATGGGTTTGCCCTGACGATTGCTGATGCTGACATCGACGTTGGCGATCCAGACGGCACGCGACTGACCCCGGGTGATTTCGGCCATCGTAATCAGCAGCGGCCAGTGTTCCGCTTCGAACTGGATTGCGCGCGACTCGTCGATACCGATGCCGCCAGTGATGTATTCGATACCGTTCTTGCGCCGGATCTCGGGGAGTGCTGAAGGCGCCGGCACAGCAACCGGCGCAGCGGGCGCAGGGGCTGCGGCAGGTGCCGGTGCAGCGGCAGCAGGTGCCGGGGCAGGAGCCGGTGTGGCTGCAGCAGGTGCTGGTGCTGATGCAGGGGCAGACTCAGGAGCCGGTGCAGCGACGGCAGGTACCGGTTCAGATGCAGAGGCGGCCGCAGGATCCGGAGCAGGCGCAGCAGCTTGCGCAGGGGCTGCGGTAGCCGGGGCCGGCACATCAGCAGCTACAGCAGCAGGTGCCTCTGCTGTAGCCGGCTCGGCCGTAGCACTACCGGCTGCAGCAGACCCTTCCTGCGCGTATGTCGTCGCACACAGCAGCAGCGACGCCAGCGCGACGCCAATGAACTCCCGCCAGATCGCTAGATTTTTCATATCGTCTCCGTTCTGTGAAAAGTGATGATTATCGTAGTGGATGGTAACCGACAGTCTGAATTTTTTGATTCGGGTCAAATATTTTTGCGGCACAGCGGCCTACGCTGATTGGGTATGATCAACCAACCATTACAAAAATAGAATGCAAGCAAAGATCGAATTTACCGGCCCCCCTGCGATGGCGGAGGATGGCGGCGTCAACTTCGCCGCGCGCGTGAATGGCCAGCCAGTGCGCTGCCATTTTAGCGAAGAGACGCTGCAGGACACGGATCCGGAGAATCTGCACGGCGATCCGCTGGCGCAGTTCGATGCGCACCGGTTTCGCCTGCTCGCGGCGGCCGAATTGAAGATACAGAAGGGCCTGATCAATAACGGACAGGTCAGCGTGTATACGTCGGATATCTGATCTGCTAGCCTTCCCGCGACCAGATCAGAGAAAAATCACCCGGAAGCGAACGGCACCGACGGCGCGCCGGCAGGCCGGCGACGCTGACGAACCCGACCATGTCTTTCGGCTTTGCTTCGGCCAGTATGCGCTTGAATTCAGGAGCCGCATTCGATTCGGCAGTCACCGCAAACGCGGTACCCAGCTGCACTGCTGCCGCGCCCAATGCCTGCAGCCGCACACTATATTCATATGAGCTGATGCCGCCGGCTGCGATCGGGTCAAAATCCTCCAGATCGGCGCGGTACGAGTAAAAAAACACGCGAAAGCCCGGATTTCAGCACGCCGGCTTTTGCACTGGCGCGCTCGGCTGATTTACCATGAAGGCCGTCCGTCGCTGCGTGCGCCGGCTTTCATTGAGAGGCACAAGGTGATAAATAAAAAAACGTTAGCCGCAGCCGTACTGCTGGCCTTCGTCACATTCAACAGTCATGCAGGCACGGAAAACGCGCGTATGGCGAAGCAGGCGCTGCAATGCTCGGCGATCTTCACGGTATTTGCAGACACGCATGCAAATGATCCGGCGCTCAGCAAGCAGTTCGCGCAAGGTGTCGAGATATTCACCGCGCTATATGCAAAGGAAAGCGGTGGCGATACGGCGGCAATGCGGCAGGAAGCTGCGACTCACCGTGCCGGATTACTACAGCAATTCCGCGATCAGCTTGGCGAGCGCGAAGCCTATCTGCGCGAGGACGGCGTGGCCTGCGGCGCATGGGCCGAAGGATTTTTTGTGCAGGGCGACGACTATACCTTCGTGCCGGTCTATCCGAAGGTGATTGGCATGGGCGCGCGACAGAAGTACACGAAGATCGCTGCGGACGCGTTCACGCGCTGGAAGAAGTAATTCCAGCGCCCAGGTTCAGCATCGCATTCGTTCGCAGGAAAGCCCGCGTTCAGAACACGCCCGGATACGCGCCACCATCGATCAGCAGGTTCTGTCCGGTGATATAGGCGGCCTGCGCGCTGCAAAGGAAGGCACAGTAGGCACCGAACTCTTGCGGGTCGCCATAGCGGCGCGCCGGAATCGCCTGCTGACCCGACGCGATCAGATCGTCGGCGCGCTTGCCTTGTGCAGCGGCAAGCTTGCTGACCATCCCAATCAGACGATCCGTCGAGAATGAGCCGGGCAACAGGTTGTTGATGGTGACGTTGTGCTGCACGGTCTCGCGCGCGATGCCGGCGATGAAGCCGGTCAGACCGGCGCGCGCACCACCGGACAGATCGAGCGACTTGATCGGCGCCTTCACCGAGCTGGACGTGATGTTGATGATGCGACCGAAGCGGCGCGCGATCATGCCATCCACCGTGGACTTGATCAGGTCGATCGGTGTCAGCATGTTGTTCTCAACCGCGCGGCGCCAGTCATCGAGACCGAACTGGCGGAAGTCACCGGGCGGCGGGCCGCCGGCGTTCGTGACCAGAATATCCGGCGACGGGCAGGCAGCCAGTGCCTTGCTGCGTCCTTCAGCGGTCGTGATATCGCAGGCGACGGCCTGCGCGCGGGCGCCGGCTTCGTCAGCGATCTTCTGCAGGTCGGCACGTGTGGCTTCCAGCACCGCCACATCGCGCGCGACGATGGTGACATTCACGCCTTCGCGCAGCAGTGCCTCCGCACAGGCTCGCCCGAGTCCCTTGCTCGCGCCGCAGACAAGCGCATTCCTGCCTTTGATTCCCAGATCCATGATGTTTGCAGTCTTCCCGATGTGCGCGGAGACCTGCGGCGCAGGTTCAGCCCGCTTCAGCGAGGAAGTTTGCCACAAGCTGCGCGAAGCGCGCCGAGTGTTCGATCTGGGTCCAGTGGCCGCAGCGACCGTACACATGCAGCTGCGAGCGCGAAATCAGCTGCGACAGCCGCACTGAATTCTGCAGCGGTATCACCTTGTCTTCACGGCCATGCACGATCAGGGTTTCCTTGTCGATTTTCGCGATATCTTCTTCACGGCTGGCCAGTGCATCGACCGAGCGCTGCCGCGGTGCCGGGAACATCTGCGAATAGCTCTCGTGGAAGCCAGGACGAATGCTCGCCTCATAGCGCAGCTGCGCCAGTTCGTCATTCACCAGTCCGCGGTCATACGCAAACACATCCATGATCCGGCGCATGTTCTCGAATGACGGCTCATAGCCCCAGACCGCATCCAGCGCCGGCGTGATCGGGAAGGACACACCGGCCGCGCCCATCAGCACCAGTCGCCGTACACGCTGCGGATGGCGAATCGTCAGCGCCAGCGACAGTGCGCCGCCGAAGGAATTGCCGACCAGATCCACCTGTTCAAGACCCAGCGCATCAAGGAAGTCAATCGCCTGCTTCACCCAGTTATCCATGGTGTACACATAGCCGGCCGGACGCTCGGTGAAACCGAAGCCGACCATGTCCGGCGCGAGTACGCGGCGCGTCTTTGCCAGCTCCGGCATCACCAGCCGCCAGTTCGCGAATGCGGATACACCGGGTCCGGAGCCATGGATCAGCAGCACCGGAAAACCGCTGCCGGTGTCGTGATAGTTCACCTGGATACCGCCGGCCGTAATGCTGCGGCCGATCTCGGGAGATTGAAGGGTCGTGCTCATGAATGCCTCAGGAGGTTTTGAAAAGGTTATTGCCGTCGCGGATGACGCGAACGATCAGCTCGGGCGTTGCGCGTATGTGCGCTTCGAGAGCGAGCGCCGCGCGCGCGTCCTGTCCGGCGACGGCGGCGTCGAAAATCTGCTGATGTTCCGCATGCACATCGCGGCCGCTGTGCAGACCGATCGCATAGCGACGGTAGCGCTCTGCATGCTGCGTCAGCTGGCGTACCAGCCGCAGTGTCCAAGGTGAGCCGCACGCGGACAGCAAGGCTTCATGGAACGCCGCATTCGCGGCTTCCCAACGTGCCACGTTCTCGTCTTTCAGCGGCTGCTCAAGCGCCGAGAGCTGGTTCCACGCCGTGCGCAGCCGGTCGCGCCAGCGGTCGTCGCCATTGCGTATCGACAGCCGCAGTGCTTCGGTCTCGACAGATACGCGCACATGGGTCACGTCGGTCAGGTCTTCGATGCTGATCGGCGCAACCGTGAAGCCGCGCTGGCCCTCGGCAGTGACAATGGCCTCGCTGACCAGCCGCGACAGTGCCTCGCGCACCGTGCCGGCGCCGACCTCATAGCGCAGCTTCAGGTGCTCGACCAGCAGTTTTTCTCCCGGCACGAGCCGGCCGTTCAGGATGTCTTCGCGTAGCAGCCCGTAGGTACGCTCGATCAGCGTGCGATAGGCAACGGGTTCGTCGCTGGCATCGACCAGGCTGATGACAGATTTCTTTGCCACTTTGCTGCTCCAGTATCTCTTGTTCAACGCCGCGTCCGGCGCATTAACGCTCGCGTATCCGCTGCAACCGGTACGACAGCTGCGGACGGGTCAAACCGAGCGCGCGTGCCGCGGCCGACAGATTGCCACCGGCACGATCGACGGCCTGCTGTATCAGCCCGTCCTCGAGCGCATCGAGTGAGAGGCCGCGCTTCTGCAATTCGTCAAACAGCGTATCGAGATCGGCCGGCAGTGCCTGCTTCAGCTCGCCGCTTTCCGACAGCGTCACCGGCGGCGGCGTCGGCGCAACCGCAAACAGGTCATCGACATCGACCATCTGTCCCGCCGGCGTGATGATCAGGCCGCGTTCGATCAGGTTTTCCAGTTCGCGGACATTGCCGGGCCATGGATAGTTACGCATTGCGTCGAGTGCGCGATCGGAAATGCCAGCCACACGCTTGTTATGCAGCGCCATGAACGCCTGCAGCATATGGTTCGCGAGCGGCTCGATGTCTTCGATCCGGTCGCGCAGCGGAGGTATACCGATCGGATAGACATTCAGCCGGTACATCAGGTCGCGCCGGAAGCGGCCCGCCTCGACGGCTGCCTCGAGATCGACGTTGGTCGCGGCTACCACGCGCACATCGACCTTGCGCGTCGCGGTCGCACCAAGCCGCTCTACCTCGCCGGTCTGCAGCACACGCAAAAGCTTCGCCTGCGCCGATGGTGGCAGCTCACCCAGTTCATCAAGGAACAGCGTGCCGCCATCAGCCCGTTCGAAGCGTCCGGGGCGCGCCGCACCGGCACCGGTGAACGCGCCCTTCTCCGCGCCAAACAGCTCGCTCTCAATCAGTTCATGCGGCAGCGCCGCGCAGTTCACCGCGACGAAGGGCTTGCTCGCACGCGGGCTCATCGCATGCAGGGTGCGCGCGAAGCGCTCCTTCCCGACACCGGTCTCGCCGGTCAGCAGCACCGTGACCTGGGTACCTGCCGCCTTGCGCAGCAGCTCGATCGCCTTGTCGAAGGACTTCGAGCGGCCGATCAGCTCGCCCAGATCGTCCGACGGCGCCAGAGACACGCGCAGGCTCTCAAGGTCGGCCTGCAGATCTTCCATCCGCACCAGCAGCGAATCGGCCTGGTAATCCTCCATCAGCTGCTCGCCATCGGGCCAGTCCTCGAGCGGACGTCCCTCGATGCGGCAAGAGTCATGGCCACAAGCCGCGCACTGAATTTCACGATAAAGGAATTGTTTGCCGAAGAACGCGGTGGTGAAGCCCGATGCGTAGCCGATCAGCATCCAGCACACCGGCTCAGTCTGCGGGCCGAAATCGCGCACATGCGACTCGACCTCCCACGAGTGATCCCAGCGGAAGATGCCATGGTGTTTGCCGGCTTCCAGATCGAAATCACAGAACTCCGGTGTCACCTGCACCGCTCCTTCCAGCATGTGGAGCTGCGGCCCGACCGCGAACTGCTCGAACGGCGTCGCATTCGGCCGCACCTGCCGTGCCAGCGTCGCATCGCGCACGCCGGACTCGTAACCGGCGCGCTTGAGCACGCGGCGCGTCTGTTCGACGCCAATGGTCTGCATCAGCTCCTTGCGCAGATTGGCCAGTCCGCCCAGATGCAGCAGCACCATCCGGTGCCCTGCCAGCCAGATCCGGCCATCCCCGGCCGAAAAATGGATCAGCCGGCGCAGGTCAGCGTCGCTGGGCAGTGGCGGAAGGTTATCGGTAGCCATCGTGTAATTATCGATAAAATTTCAGAAAAGGGAAGCGCTTTCTTTAGCCATGTTTGGCGCTATTTGATCATTTGGTGAAATCCCGCGTTACGCGAATCGATCATTTGATCAAATTGACGCTGTTTTTCCTGCAATTTTGCTGTATCGCAGCATACCAATTCGGAAATGCACCAAAGAATTTATTTCAGCAAAACCAAGGCTTTTGGCAGTTTTATCGAGATTATTGAAAATTCCGGATCGAGCTGGCACGCCCCTTGCGATAGGTTATGCGTCCGATGGATAACTTGATATAGGGCAATTAACCTGATTATGAGTGCACCCACCCCAACTGCCAAGCCGACAACTGCCGCTCCCGGCAGCCTGGACGCGCTGGTCACCGACGAGGCCACGCTGGCTCGCCGTTATGTGCGGATCACCGATCGCCAGCCCAACGGCATTGTCGCGTTCGAGTTTTCCGTTGGCTGGCCGGACATGAGCGTCGAACTGGCGCTGCCGGAAGAGTTGTTTAACGAGTTCTGTTCTAAAAACAAAGTCGAATTCCTCACCGAAGCCGTGGGGGAGAAGCTGGGAGACCATCATGACGAGCATTGACCTGCAGGCCAAGGAAATCAAGCCGGCCCGTAACACCTTCACCCATGTAGCGAAGTACATCGGCGGCGACAAGCCGGCCACGCGCTATCAGGAGGCCACCTTCGGTGCGCAGCCGACGCAGAATTTCCACTACCGTCCTACCTGGGATCCGCAGCACGAGTTGTTCGACGCATCGCGCTCGGCGATCAAGCTGGCCGACTGGTATGTACTGAAAGACCCGCGCCAGTATTACTACGCGACCTGGACCATCGCCCGCGCCCGCCAGCATGAGGCGGTCGAGGCCAATTATCAGTTCGTCGATTCGCGCGGCCTGCTGGCGCGCATGACCGACGAAGTGCGCGAGAGCGCCTGCCGCGTTCTGATGCCGCTGCGCCATGTTGCGTGGGCCGGCAACATGAATAACACCTTCATCTGCGCGTATGGCTACGGCACCGCGCTGACGGCCGCTGCGAACTTCCATGCGATGGACCATCTCGGCATCGCGCAATACCTGACCCGCTTCGGCCTCGCGGTCGACGAGCCGGGCGTGCTCGACGCCGGCAAGAACGACTGGCTGAACGACCCGCGCTGGCAGGTGCTGCGCCGGCTGGTCGAAGACACGCTGGTGATGAAAGACCCGATGGAGATGTTCGTCGCGCAAAACCTCGCGCTGGACGGCATGCTCTACCCGCTGATCTACGGCGAGTACATCGACGAATACCTGACGCTGAAAGGCGGTACTGCCGTCGCGATGCTGACATCGTTCATGCCGGAGTGGCACGACGAATGTGCGCGCTGGGTCGACGCTGTCGTCAAAGCCGCTGCCGGCGAGTCGGAAGAGAACAAGCAGATTGTCACCGACTGGGTCCGCACCTGGACCGACCGCGTCCAGGCCGCGCTGGCACCGGTAGCCGAAATTGCACTTGGCGAGCACGGACAGGAAGCGCTGGCCGAGACACGTACTAAGTTCAACGCGCGCGTCGCGAAAATCGGCATCACGCTCTGACCGCCGCTGCACCGATAACGAAAATAATCAATTCATAGGGGAAGACATGTCCAACGTATTTATCGCGTTCCAGGCCAACGAGGAATCGCGTCCGCTGGTCGACGCGATCGTCGCTGACAACCCGGACGCTCAGGTCGTCTACTCGCCGGGACTGGTGAAGATTGATGCACCGGGGCGCCTGGTGATCAAGCGCGAGACGGTCGAGGAAATCATCGGCCGTCGCTATGACCTGCAGGAGCTGCAGATCAACCTGGTCACGCTGTCGGGCAACCTCGACGAAGACGATGACCAGTTCGTGCTGAGCTGGAAGCACTGATCCCCTCACCCACGCGAGCCTGCCATGGACAAGCGAGTCGAGAGAAAGAAGC
>JACCDS010443156.1_pt1 | contig 77549 bp, 64 predicted proteins | sample 7446441 | NCBI WGS metagenome assembly JACCDS01 (sample SAMN15323445, study PRJNA562643) | freshwater metagenome | isolation source: river surface water | place: USA:Blue River Watershed | collected 2017-08-17
TCCGCCGCATCCTGCACGTCCAGCGTCAGGGTCTGGCCCTTGGTCGCCTCGACCGTAAATACCGCGACTGGCGAGCCTTCGTTGAAAGTGCCACCAGTGACCGTGATCGCCCGGTCGTCATCCTTCGGCGTGGTGGTGTCCAGCGTCACGTCGCCATTGGCATCAATGATCGGGTCGCCATTGCTGTCGACATCGACAATGCCGCCGGTGCCATCGTCAACAATCGACGCATAGCCGGACGACTCCGTCGGCGTACCGGCGTTCACTACCAGCTTGAACTGTTCCTCGCCTTCGTAGACATCGTCGGTTTCGTTGCTGATGTCGACCGATACCAGCACCGGATAGTCACCGACCGTGATGGCCGAGCCGGTGTACAGCGTCCAGGTCGCGCCGTTATCCAATGAGTAGTAGATATCCGCACTGTCGAGCGCGTCGCCGGTGTCATCCCCGTCGCCATCGCCGGTCTCGGCGTCCGGACCCGTCGCATCCTTGCCGGTGTCCGCCGCATCCTGCACGTCCAGCGTCAGGGTCTGGCCCTTGGTCGCCTCGACCGTAAATACCGCGACTGGCGAGCCTTCGTTGAAGGTGCCACCGGTGACCGTGATCGCCCGGTCGTCATCCTTCGGCGTGGTGGTGTCCAGCGTCACGTCGCCGTTGGCGTCGATCAGCGGGTCGCCATTGCTGTCGACATCGACGATGCCACCGGTACCGTCGTCAACAATCGACGCATAGCCGGACGATTCCGTCGGCGTACCGGCGTTCACTACCAGTTTGAACTGCTCTTCACCTTCGTAAACGTCATCCGCTTCCGCACTGATGTCGACCGACACCAGCACCGGGTAGTCACCGACCGTAATCGCCGATCCGGTATACAGCGTCCAGGTTACGCCGTTGTCCAGCGAGTAATAGATGTCGGCCGCATCCAGCGCATCGCCGGTATCGTCACCATCGCCATCGCCGGTCTCGGCATCCGGACCCGTCGCATCCTTGCCGGTATCCGCCGCATCCTGCACATCCAGCGTCAGGGTCTGGCCCTTAGTTGCCTCGACCGTGAACACCGCTACTGGCGAACCCTCGTTGAAAGTACCACCGGTGACCGTGATCGCGCGGTCGTCATCCTTCGGCGTCGTCGTGTCCAGCGTCACGTCACCGTTGGCATCGATGATCGGGTCACCATTGCTGTCGACGTCGACAATATCGCCGGTGCCATCGTCGACGATAGCGCCGAAATCGCTGTACTCCTTGCCTGCAGTGGTGACCACCAGCTTGAACTGTTCCTCGCCTTCGTAGACGTTATCAGTCTCTTTACTGATATCTACCGACACCAGTACCGGCACGGAACCAGCTGTGATGGCGCCGCCGGTATAGAGCGTCCAGGTGGTTCCGCCGTCGAGCGAGTAGTAGAGTGGTGCAGTGTCCAGTGCATCGCCGGTATCGTCGCCATCGCCATCGCCGGTTTCCGCATCCGGTCCGGTCGTATCCTTGCCGGTATCGGCCGCATCCTGCACATCCAGCGTGAACGTCTGTCCCTCGGCAGCCTCGACCGTAAACACCGCCAGCGGCGAGCCTTCGTTGAAGGTGCCGCCGGTGACCGTGATGGCACGATCATCGTCGAGGCCGCTGGTGCTGGTCGACGGCAGCCCGGTAGTCGGGTCAAAGGTGTAGACGACGCCGTTGGCCTCATCGACGATGAAGCCGGTCCCGCTGCTGGCATTGCCATCGGCAGTCGTGGCATTCAGCACGAAGGATTCTTTCTTCTCCAGCGTGTCGTCATCATGGATCGCCGTACGAACGTACAGCGTTCCGCTTTGATCCAGCGTGATGGTGTCGGTGCTGGCGTTGTACGGAAGCCAGGTGCCACCCACCAGGTACTCCAGCCCGGTGCCGGTAGCGGCGCCAAAATCCCCTGAACCGGAATCGCCCGGGGTGGCGTCCCCCGCGCCGGACGTGGTGGTGGCAAGTGCCAGCGTGATTTGCTGACCCGGCAAGCCTGTCACCGTGAACACCGCATGCGAAGACGCTTCGTTGACTTCGATGTTGTTCACCGCGACAGCGTCATCCGCACCTTCGATGGTGACCTGGAGTTCAGCATTGCTGGTGGCGCCGGCGGCATCTTTCACCTGGTACTTGAACGTGTCGAGCAGCGAATCACCCAGGCCGAGTGCATCGACCGCAGCATCGGTGTCGTCGATCTCGTAGCGCCAGCTGCCGTCAGCTTTCACAAACAGCGTGCCATAGGCACCGTCCAGCACATACTCGCCGCTGGCGTTCGCCGTACCCAGTGCCGCGACCGAGGAGACGCCCAGACCATTCAGCGTCTTGCTGTCGCCGGCATCGACATCCGTGTCATTGTCGAACAGGTTGCCGCTGGCATCGATACCAACCGAGCCACCGGACTGTCCGCCAGTCTCCAGTGCCGTGCCGCCGTCATTCACAGCAACGGGCGCATCGTTGGCGCCCGTGATCGTGACGGTGATCGTGGCAACATCGTCCTCGCCGTTACTATTCTGGATGCGGTACTGGAATGTTTCGGTCAGCGTGTCCGAGGCCTGCCGCAGCGCATCGACTACGGTGTTAGCGGCCGAGTTGTCCAGGTCATACGACCAGGTGCCATCGGCATTGATGGTCAGCGTTCCGTACTGTCCCTGTATCTGCTTGTTGGTGCCGGTGCCTGCGGTGGTGCCTACCGTTGTGACTGAGGTGCTGTCATGCGTGGACAGGGCCTTGCTGACGAATTCGCCCGAACCGAGCGAGATCGCGGTGCCGGACACCGCCGCATCGGACCCCGTGCTCGAACCGAGCTCCCCGATCGTCAGCGTTTTGTCGCTGACCACCGGATACACTGCCTGCGCACCTTCGATCTGAATATGCAGCACAGCCTTGTCCAGGCAGCCTAGCTTGTCAGCGATTTCGTAGGTGAAGTACTCATTGACCGTGGTATTGACGGGCACATCGGCCGTCTGCACATAGATGTAGCTGCCGTCGCTTTTCAGGTTCAGGTAGCCGTAGGTGCCGTAAATTAAATCGCCACTGGTAAATTTCAGCGATTCAGCGGGATTGAGCGTGGTGCCGGATGCCGTTGCGCTGATGCTGGCGGTCTTGTCCAGCGTCACATAGGTGTAGCTGGTTCCGCTAATCGTCAGCGAGGAGGTACTTTGGACCTTGGTTCCGGTCTGGATGCCCTCACCGGTCACTGCAGCGCCCGCGCCCGGCGCTGAACCTGTGCCGGTCAGGACAAACTTGGTCGTGCTGGCGGTCGCCGCATCGACCGTGGTGATCGCGGCGGCACCCGTGCCTGCCGTGACGAAGCTCAGCCGGTCGGTGGCCTTGAAATCCAGGTAGCCAAAGTCTGCCGTGCTGGTGGTCGTTGTGGTGCCAGTAGTAGTTTTGAAACTGATGTATTTGGTCGCGCCGCCGGTGTCATTGACGTTTACATACAGTCCGGTATTGACCCATGTGACACCGGCGTCGCGCGAGATAAATACCGCATCACCCGTGTTTCCGTTCCAGCTAGTCCCCTGGCCGACCCGGCTATAGGTGAAGCCGATCGTGCGGTCGATGTTGGTCGCACCGGCATCGGTTACCGCGACCGCACTGGTAAAGGTTTCGTCCGTAATCGAATCGGCCTTTTCAGCACGAACGATTTTTATCGTGTCGCCGGAATCCGGATCACGGTCGTTGACCAGCAAGCCACCGGAGACAGTCTTCGTGATCAGGTCGACGGGGGTGGTGGTCGATTCCTCGGCGAACACATAGTCGTTGGTCGCCACCGGCTTGTCGTTACCGCCATCGATGCGAATCGTCAGCGTGCTGGACGCCGTTTTTGCGGTGCCCGCCTGCGTGACGGTGTAAGTGAAGGATTCATTGACGAAGGCGGACGCGCCCAAAGCGACCAGTTCAGGGTGAGTTTCATTGACGTTATAGCTGTAGCTGCCGTCCGCGCCAATGCTCAGCGTGCCGTACTTGCCCGTAATCGTTGTCGCGCCGGTCGACGATGTGCTGCCCCCGGCCACCAGGGCGAGGCTGCCGGTGCTGTCGCTCTTGATGTTGGTGACGGCGATGCCGCTGACCGTCGACTTCAGCTCGTCGGGGTTCGGCGTAGTGTCGATGTACCAGGACGTGGCATACCCACTGTCCGCCGTCGAGGCGGTACCGGTATCGCTGATGCCGGTGATGACATTGCCGGTGGGGGCGGCACTCTCCGGCGTCTCCGAGCCAGCCACGCAGGAGACCAGTTGCACATCGCCGTTGTCGGCCACGGCTGCCGGCGCTGGCACCGCCGGGATCATGCTGTTCAGTGCGGACGCCACGGGATCCGAACTGGTGCCAACCGAACCGCCAACGGTAAAGGTACCAGTCGGGGCGACGCCAAAATCGATCAGAATGGTTTTCGCCGGACCGGTCGTGCTGGTGGTGCCGGATGGGTACACGTAAAACTGGGACGCCTGCACGGTCGAGCCGGATTTCACCAGCCGGCTGATCTCGCCAAAAAATGAATCGACCACCTGATTGCTGCTGTTCACCGCATACAGCGTGCCGCGCACGTTGTTGCCCGAGTAAACCGGGTCGCCGGGCGGCGCCGACACGAACAGGTATTTCACCGCCGCCACGTTGACGTCGGCAATCAGCTTCAGCGCGTTGTCTTCCAGACCCGACGTGCCACTGCCCAGTGCCTTGGCATTTTCTGCGTAATACGAATGGGCATTGAACAGCAAAGCCACCAGCTGGTGCGGCCATTGTGATGCTACCGCCGGCGGGAACGGCAGCATGCTGCCGTCCACCCCGTCGAGTGCCCAGTGGGGGCCTGCCTCAGTCTGGCCCAGCGGCTGGTCGCTGGCATGGACGATCGCACCGGTGAACAATGACAGCGACTGCACCAGTTCGCTATGGACGCCGACACGACAGCTCCAAAGGAAAATTTCCCGCACATTCCAGCAAGCGAGTTCGCCGGCGTGACGGAACAAGTAGTCGCTGGTGATGAGCGTGTTGCCAATGACGATGAAGTTGCGCTGCCCGTGCGCCACCAGATGCAGTCGCTCAATCGGACGACGTCGCAGTTGCCTGCTAATGGCCGCCAGCGGTTCGCCATCCGCAGGCAGCGCGACCGCCGGCACAAGGCTGTGCGCAGCAAGTTCAGCAATCGCCTTGTCGCTGGCATCGTAAAAAAGAATGGATTCAGAACCACGCGATAAAGCAGCTCCGGGGCGTACAAACGATAAATTCATTGGGCAACCCATCATCGGCTTGGAATAGGAAGGGAAAATCCGGCACTCCGGTTCGGCGCGATTCTAGGTAATGTTTCATTTCGTTAATATTGAACTTTGTATGTAGATGGGGCGGCCACCGCCGCAGATGCGCAGGGGCGGCGCGCTCCCGGCCGACCGCGGGCCGGCAGAATTTGCTTCGGAAAGGGAGTAAAAGACGGCGCGGCGTGGTCAAGCGCAGCCGGCGGGCCCTGCCGGGCGTCGGTCGGCCGGGCTGGCTGTGCGCTGTCAGGGGGCCGGGGGAATGCCCGCCAGCTGGGCCAGACGCACGAGATGAACCAGGGTGTCGGCCTCGAGTTTTTCCATCACCCGCATCCGGTGCACCTTGATTGTCTGCTCGGAGGTACCAAGGCGATCTGCGATGACCTTGTTGAGGCGTCCCGAGATCACATGCTCGAACACTTGCCGCTCGCGCGGGGTGAGGCGGGCGAGGCGGTCAAGAATCTGCTGTCGCTGCTCGTCGTGTTGCGCGCGCAGGCGCGCCTGCTCGAAGGCCTCGTCGACTGCCCGCAGCAAATCCTGCCGCTTGACCGGCTTGGCCAGGAAATCGACAGCGCCGGCCTTCATCGCACGCACACTCTCGGGAATACCGCCCTGCGCAGTAAGAAAAATCACGGGCAGCGTCGAGCCGCGCTCGACCATCTGCCGATGGGCTTCCAGTCCATCCATGCCGGGCATGGCGATGTCGAGCAGCACGCAACCCGGGCCCAGCTGGTCTGACTCGGCAAGGAAGGATTCTGCTGAACCGAACTCCACCACCACGAAACCTTCCGCGGTCAGCAGACGATTGAGCGCCTTGCGTAGCTCGGCTTCATCATCCACCAGGAAAACGGTCTTCTTCTCGCTCAATTCCTCGACCCCGCAAAAGGAAGCTGTACCCGGAAACAGGCACCACCGTCCGCATTGTTTTCTGCCCAGATGCGTCCGCCATGAAACTCAATGATCGAGCGGCAGATCGCCAGCCCCATACCGCCCCGCTGCGACTTGGTCGTGAAGAACGGGGCAAACACCGACTCTGCCGGTGCGGGCAAGCCGCGGCCCCGATCCGATACCTCCAGCAGGGCCTGGCCGCCTGACTCGCTGACCCGGATCGTCAGTCGCCTGTCGGCAAGCGCCGTATCGACCATCGCATCGACCGCATTCATGATCAAGTTTATAACAACCTGCTCGAGCCGTACACGCTCGGCCAGCACTGGACGGATCGAGCGGTCGAACGCAGTCACCAGGTGCATGCCGCGGCGCATCAGATCCGGCCGCACGAAGGCCTGCACCCCCTCGACCAGCTCACACAGCGAGAGTGGCTCGGCGGCGACGCCGCCGCGCCGCAGCAAGCTGCGCAGGCGGTCAATCACCTGGCTGGCACGGTCATTGGCAGCGATAATATCGACAAGGATATCGCGAACCTCATCCAGCGCGCGCGGCGGTCCCTGCAGCATGGACTCGGCCGCCTCGGCGTTGGCCATGATGATGGCCAGCGGCTGCTTGAGTTCGTGCACCAGCGCGTCCGACATCTCGCCGGTCGTCACGATGCGCGCAAGATGTTCTATCTCTTCGCGCTGACGCTGCACCGCCTCCTCTGCAAGCTTTCTGCCGGTGATGCCCATGGTGATCCCCATCAGGCGCGGCGCTATGCCGGCGCCGGCATAGCGCCCGCCCCCGGCTGACAGACGCCAACGCACCCGGCCGTCGGCGCCGATCACGCGATACTCGACGTCCACCATGTCGCTTGATTGCAGTGCATGCTCCAGTGTCGCGCGGACCAGGTCACGATCGTCCGGGTGGACAGCCCCGAGAAGTTGGTCGAGATGCATCGCATTATCGAAGCCGATACCGGACGCCTTCGGCGTCAGCGGCATGATCCGGAATTGCTGGCTCGCCGTATCCATCGTCCAGAAGCTGACCCGGGCCCCTTCGGCCGCCAGTACCAGCCGCTGGCGCGACGCCAGCAGCAAACGCTCGGCTTCGGCCAGTTCGCCGGAGAAGCGCACTGCACTCACCAGGTCCTGGCTCAGCCGGGCGCCCATGATCAGGATGATCGGAATAAAGGAGATCGTGATAATGAAAGGAATAGCCAGCACGCCCCGGCTGACCAGAAGCCCGATACCGGAGGCACTGACCACGAAAAACAGCAGCGCCGAACTGAGGATGACCGCCTCCCGCGGTCGGCGCTGACGCCAGATCGAGACGATGGCGTCAATGAGAAACGCCGAAAGGAGCATTCCGGACACTGTGGCTACAGGTAGCCAGGGATTGGGCGTGCCCCGCGGGACGACGACCTGCGCGCCAAGGAAGGACACCGGTTCCAGCGCCTGCAGATCGCGGAAGTGCAGCGTGTCCGGCAACAGCAGTCCGGCGACCGTTGCCACCGCGCGCATCGCGATGGCCAACCAGCCCAGCCAGCGACGTCCAACCTTCAGATGGGCCCGGACAAAGAACACCAGTGAAGCAAAACCCAGCAGGATCGCCCCATAGTAGGCGCGCAGCAGCGCAATGTACGCTGGCTTGGTGGCCGCGTACATCATCGACAATTCCAGCAACGCCACCAGAAACAGGCTCACGCAAACCGCCGCGAAGGCGCCGCTGTCAGCGGCCGTCCGATGGCGCAGCCAGATCTGCGCGTGGATACCGGCGAACACGAAGCAGACGGCTGCCGTGCTGGCCCAGATCGCAACGACCCAGTTCACGAGGTAGCCCCCGCCCGCGCTTCGGGCGCGCGCGCAAACGGCAGCCGGATCCGCAAGCAGGCGCCGCGCGCACCATTCGGTGCCGCACTGATCTTTCCGCGATGCGCTTCGACGATGGAGCGACAAATCGCAAGACCAACGCCCAGCCCTTCGGACTTGGTGGTGAAGAACGGCTGGAAAATCTGTTCGGGCTTGTCGGGCAGGCCGCTACCGACGTCGGCCACCCGCACCTCCGCCATGCCATTCGCGATCGCCGTCACGATCGACAGGCTGCGATCGTCTTGCACATTGTTAGCCATCGCATCGCAAGCGTTCCTGACCAGGTTGAACAACACCTGCTCGATCAGCAACCGTTCGCCGTCAACCGGCGGCAGATGCGAAGCGAAGCGCGTAACGACGACGACCCCGCGCGTATCGAGATCGGCCTGCATCAGCGCCAGCACATCGGCCACCAGCGCATTTATGGAAAAGGCCTCGGTGTGGATGTCGCCGTGGCGCGGTAGCGAGCGAAGACGCGCCAGCACCGCTGATGCGCGCTCGTCAGCCGCGACGATGTCACGGAACACGGCCAGCAGTTCGGTGTGGTCAGGCTGCGCTTGTCCGAGCATGCTCTGGGCCGCCTCCGCATTGCTCATGATGATCGCCAGCGGCTGGCTTAACTCATGCACCATCGCGCTGGAAAATTCGAGCGCATCCGAGACACGCGTGAGCCGATCGAGCTCCAGTCGGCGCTGCTCGGCCTCCAGTTCCGTACGGCGACGGGCGGTGATGTCCATGGTCAGCCCGCTCACTAACGATGACGCGGCGGGCGCCAGCTGCGTCACGCCGGCGCGCGATGAATACCAGCGCTCTTCGCCACCTGGCAGCAGCACGCGGTATTCGGCATAGGCCGCGCGCTTGCCTTCATCGAACGACATGGCCTCGCTGACGCGCTGCCTGTCATTGGCATGGATACGCGCCATAAAATCAGTCAGGCGCAGCCGCTGTCCGGGGACAAAGCCGAACATGCCGGCCGCGGTCGCGTTGGTCCAGACGTCGCCGGATGCCGAATCAACGCTCCACAGCGCGACATGGGCGGCCTCGGCAGCCATCTGCAAGCTCGCCTCGGAATCCCTGAGCTCGGCATAGCGCGACTGCAGCGATGGCGACAGCTGCGCGGCCCGCACGAGTTCGCGGCTGGCCTCGAATCCCATCGCCAGCACAATCGGGACGCAACAGATGGTCACCACGGCCGGGAAGATGATCACGCCCAGCCACTTCAACGCCGAGCCTGCGACCGCTGCCAGCACGAAGAGGGTCAGAAGGCCGCCGACGGCGACCGCCAGCCGACGCTCTCCGCGCTGCCAGACGTCGACCGTTGCATCAAAAATGAACAACGCCAGCGCGACGATGGACAGGACGCCGAACAGGATCAGCGGATTCGGTGTACCGGAAACCACCGCCACTGAATCACCCAGCATCGGCACATGCGTGACAGGTGCGATGCGAAGGAAATTCACATTGGGGGTGGAAAAGACGTTGATCGCCAGCACCAGCGAGCGCAGCGCGATCGCGGTCCACGCCAGCCAAAGCCGGCCGGCGCGCATTTGAAAACGTACGAAGAGCACGCAACCGACGATCACCACCCACAGCGGGAAGTGCAGCAGCCAGATGAGGCGGCCGACCTGCTCCGGCGTATGCGAATGCATGATCGCCAGCTCGAGCGACGCGACCATCGACACGCCGGCCGCGCACAGCATGAAGGCGCCGTGCGCGCGTGCGTCGCGCAGCCTCAGCCATACATAACCGTGGACCAGCGCGAACGCCGCGCTGGCCACTGCAATCATCAGCCAGATAACCGTCAGCCAGCCCATGCCGGACCGGGCTCAGGCGGCAGAGAAGAACTCGATCGAATCGATATCCAGCTCGGGCTTGCCGACCAGGGTGGCGACCAGTTCGCCGGCGCCGGTGTCGCTGGTGTCGTAATACAGCTTGCCAGTGGCCATTTCATAGACCAGGCCAACGTAGGACGCTGATTCGAAATCGTCCTCGTCGATGTCGACCTCATCCTTGAGCTTGTTGACGAACACGATATCCTGTTCGACGAATATGTCCTCGTCGAGCATGAGCAGGTCACCATCGTCGATGGAAAAATCGAAGATCGTGTCCGCATTCGTCTTGCGGTGTGGCTCGTTGTCGAACACGAACTGGTCGGCGCCCAGCCCGCCCGTGAGCTTGTCCTTGCCCATGCCACCGACCAGCAGGTCGTCGCCGAGGCTGCCCTTGAGCACGTCTTTGCCGTCATACCCCATCAGCTCGACCGCATCGGCCACCGCGGAGATCGTGTCATTGCCGGCAAACAGCCGTGGCATCGCATCGTCTTCCGTCAGGCTGATGAAATCTGCCACCGACAGCTTCAGCTTCGATATCGATGCCGCGTAGGTGCCGTCATCGAAATCGATCAGCGAGATGGTGCCGGCCATCTCCCCGGTGTCGTCGTCGACCGTGATCTTGCCCTTGATCAGGCATGACAGGTCGCCGATCTCGATGGCCAGGCTGGTGACCGATGCCGCACCGCTGGCCAGGTTCAGCTTGCCCAGCACTTGGAACGACAGGTCGGGGCCGTCGTACGACAACTCGGAGATCACGCCCGTGTAGTCGCCCGTATCCTTCACCACGACCGAGCCTTCGACATGGATGCTACTGTCGAGCCAGTCAAGGTCGAGCGTCTTGAGGGTGGCCGAGGTGTCGCCGATGGTGCCGGTCGCGCTGAAGGTGCCGCCAGGGAAGGTGCCGGTAATGTCGTTATCGTCCACCACCGCGTAGTCCTCAATGCCGGCAACCGCCGAGTAAAGATCGGAGAACGTCGCTTCGAGGTCAAGCGCACCAAAGTCCAGACCGACCACGCTGTCGATCAGGTCGCTATAGGTCGGGAAACTGATAGTCGCGGTAGCCATTCGGGTTCTCCAGAGATAACGAGGTGGGGGTACCCCGGCATGGCGATAGCGGGGCGATCCGTGTTTCACGACCATCCGGCTGCAGGACTCGACCCCGGCCGGAAAGATGCGCTGCCGGGCCAGGTCATGATCGACGCGGCCCACCGTGAAGTATGCGTCAGTTTCACTGAAGCTAACAATATGGAAAAACGAATTTACCGGAATGGCCGGCGAACAGGCAGGGGAGCAGGCAGGGGAGCAGGCAGGGGAGCAGGCCGGCGGCAAAGCGGGAACACGGACAGCGAAGCGGCGCGCCACCGCGCCCTCGCACCCGTTACTTGCGAACACGCGCACGCCACGGTATGTTGGCCGCCCACGCCCGCGGATTCCCCCCGGTCCGTCCGCACCAACCATCTGAACGACACGACGTTATGACGACTGGATTCATCGGCATCGGCTCCATGGGCATGTCCATGGCCGTCAACCTGCACCGCAAGGGGCAGCCCCTCTGCGGGTACGACATTCGTGCGCAAGCGCTGGAGAAGGCGCGCGCGCACGGCATTCCCGTCTGCGGCTCGGCCGCCGAGGTGGCCGAGCAGTCGGACCTGCTGATCCTCGTGGTTGTCAACGCCCGGCAGATCGACGCGGTGCTGTTTGGCGACGATAGCCGTGTCGCACGCGCCGCCAGCGGCAAGACCGTCATGCTGTGCTCGACGATCGCGCCGGAAGACACCGAGTCGATTGCCGTGAAGCTCGGCTCATTCGGTGTGGCGATGATGGATGCGCCGATTTCGGGCGGGCCGGCGCGCGCCGAGGCCGGCACGATGAGCATCATGCTGGCCGGCGACGAGACCACGATCGCGCCGCACCAGCCGGTGCTGGACGCGCTGTCCGACAAGATTTTCCGGCTCGGGCCCCGGATCGGCGACGGCGCGCGCTACAAGCTGGTCAACAACCTGGCCGCCGGCATCAACCTGGTCGGCGCCGCCGAGGTGATCGCGCTCGGGCTGAAACTCGGGCTGGACAAGGACAAGCTGCTGGCGCTGATGTGCGCGTCGAGCGGGCAATCGATGATGCTGGAAGACCGCATGACACGCGCGCTGCAGGATGACTATGCACCACGTGCGCATGCGCACATCCTGACCAAGGATGTCGCGCTCGGCTGTGCGATGGCCAGGCCGACCGGGCAGGCGATGGCCATGGCGACCAATGCGCTCGAGGTGCTGAAGGCCACGCTGGCCTGCGGCTATGAAGACCTCGATGACGCGGTGGTACTGAAGATCCTGCGCGATTAAGCGTGGGCCTGCCGGGCACCTCCGTGCAGGAGGCGGCCCACGGGCGTCCGGGCTGCATCACTTTTCTGCGCGCGGCCGCCACTCGAGGACGTCGCCGTCAGCCAGCGGCGCCAGGTAGAGCCGCCCGTCCCGCAACGCATACGAGCGTACGAACGCCAGGTCACGCCCGATGCGCTCGTCCAGGTGCGGCGGCTGGCACAGCGCGCGCGTGGTGGCGATCGTGCCGAAGCTAAGCGAGCCGGCGTCGGCCGTGGACGCCTGCGCCCGCCAGCTGCCAACGCCGCGGTTGCAGTCAAGCCGCAGCAGCGCGCGGCGGCCGGGCCCGAAGCGCAGCGTGAAGCGTGCAGGATGGGCGATCTGCGTGTGGCCTTGCGCATCGTCCGGCGAAGCAATCGCCACCAGTTCCCAGGACGTGCCCGCCAGCGGATGGGCGCGCGGCGCCGGCCGCATGCCCTGGCACCCCGACAACAGCGCAGCGCATAGTGCCAACGCAAGCCACCATGACCATGGTTTCATCGATTCCTCCTTAGCTGGTGCCGCCCTTGCCAGCGTTGCGCTCGCAGGCCAGCCGGAATTCCTGCAGCCGCCGCTGCGCGCGCCCGAGCACACTGGCGGCCGGATAGCCTTCCGGGCCGGCAATGCCGAAGTCCAGCCCGCACAGGAAGGCCATGCCTTCGCCGGCCAGGTCAGCCGCGTGAATGTGGAAGCGGCCTTGCGCCACTGCGTCGACGATGCGCCGCTCCAGCATCAGGTGGCGCAGGTTACGCGACGGAATCAGCACGCCCTGCTCGCCGTCGAGGCCGAGCAGCTCACATGAGCGGAAATAGCCTTCGATTTTCTCATTGATGGCGCCGACCGGCATCATCTCGCCGTTCTGGTTCACAGCGCCGGTGACGGCTATTCCCTGCTTCAGCGGCACACCGGCCAGGCTCGACAGCAGCGCATAAAACTCCGCACAAGAGGCGGAATCCCCCTCGACGCCGCTGTACTGCTGCTCGAACGCCACCGCCGCATCCAGCGCCAGCGGTGCAATATGCGCGAACAGCGAGGACAGGTAGCTGTGCAGGATCAGCATGCCCTTGTCATGGATCGGGCCGGACAGCTCCGCTTCGCGCTCGATGTTGATCAGTCCTGCGTCACCGGCGCAGGTACGCGCCGTCACACGCACCGGAAAGCCGAACTGGTAGTCGCCGAGGTCCATCACGGTCAACCCGTTGATCTGGCCGACCTTGTCGCCGCGCACGTCGAGCAGGCGCTCGCGGTCGGCCAGGGTTTCTTGCAGCCGTTGCTCCAGATAGTCCTGCCGGTGTATCCAGGCCAGCCGCGCACGCTGCACATCCTCCGCCTCGACCCGTCCTGCGCCGCGCGCGCGCGCCACCGCGGCGCTCTCGATCACCATTTCCTCGGACAGCGCGAAAATCGCGCTCTGGCGCGCCTGATCCTGGGTGTCACGGTGTGCCTCCTCGAGCACGGCCGCCACCGCAGCGGCCGAGAAATGCGGCAGCCCCATCGCAGCACAAGTACGGCCGATGAAGATCGCGGTGGCACGACGCGATTCGGGCGTGGCCACGAAGCTCTCGGCAAAGTCGACCTTGCAGCGAAAGCGGCGCGCGAACTCGGGGTCGGCTTCCTGCACCGCGTAATACTCGCGCGCCGATGCAATCAGTATGATCTTCACCGTCACATCGACCGGATCCGGCGTCAGCGACACCGATGGCAGCGGCACCGAGAAAAGCCCCGCCTCCTCGACCTGCAGCCGGCCGCTGCGCATGAAGCGACGCAGGCGCTCCCAGACCAGCGGATCGGTCATCAGGTCGCGCAGGTGCAGCAGCAGGAAGCCGCCGTGGGCCTTCAGCAGGCTGCCCGCGCGTATGCCGAAGAAGTCGGCGACCATGGTGCCGTTATCGGATGCGTATTCGATGCTGCCGAACAGGTTGCGCATCAACGGATTTTCTTCGACGATGACGGGCGCGCCGTCGCGCTCGTGGTTGTCGACCACGACATTCACGCGCAGGTGCGACAGCAGCGTGGCGCGATCGTCGAGAATGACCTCGTCGTCCTCGTCGATATCCTCGAACAAGTCGAGGTTGTCGAGGATCTCGTCGCGCACCTGGTCGAAATAGCCGCCCAGCTTGACGCTGTCCTTGATCTGCTTGCGCAGCTCGCTGCGAATGGCCTGGAATTCCTGCTCCAGCATCGGCCGCACCACCTGGCGGCGCAACTGGTCGAGGCGATCGGCGCGTTCGCGCTCGAAGGTGCGCACCTTGTCGAGATAGTGGGCGATCTCCTTGCGCAGCGCCACTTCGGCGCGGTCGATCTCGCTGCGCTGCGCCTGGTCGAGCGCGGCGGTCATGGCCGTGGTGTACGGCTTGCCGTCCTTGTCCCTGAGCGTGAAGACCATATTGCCCTGCTCGCGCACCAGCCCGAAGCGGTGCGCGTCGGCATAGCGGCTTAGCGTGGCAAAGGCCTCGTCATCCAGCGCCTTGGAAGCGAGCTCGATGCGCTCGCTGGCCGTCCTGAAGTCCGGCCCCTTGAAGCGCTTCGGAATATCGGTCTCGAGCAGCCTGGCGAACTGGGCCATCCGCTGGCGCAGCAGGCGGCCCTGCCCGGCCGGCATGCGCAGCGCACGCGGACGGTCGGGAAATTCGACGTTGTACAGGTAGCAAAGGTCCGGTGGCGTGGGACGGCGCGCCGCCTCCGAGGTCATCAGCCCGGTCAGTAGCGCGGTGCGTCCGCTGCCCGATTCACCAAGAACAAACAGGTTGTAGTCGGGATGATCGATCTGCAGGCCGAAGCGGGCCGCTTCGTGGGCGCGCTCCTGCCCTATCCATGGCAGCGGCAGCTCGGCCAGTTCGGCGGTGTCGGCAAAACCGAGCGCGGCCGGGTCGATGGTCAGGCGCAGCGCGGCGGGTGCGATTTTCTGTACGCTCATGGGTGGTCGACGGCTGTCTGGGTCGGCTGGGTTGGCTGCATGTTCTGTCGCATCGACGGCATCGGCGCGCCGGCGTCAGCAGGCCAGATGCCCGGGCCGCCTGCCCGTCATCTGCCGCAGCCGGTTCAGCAAGACCGCACGCTCCTCGTCGAAGCCGCTTTCCGTGTGGGTCGCAATGCCGGCCTCGCGACTGGTCGGGCAGATCTTCAGCGGGCCGACATCGTGAATACGGGCCGGCTGCGTGCCGGCAAAACTCAGTGGCACATCCTCGTTCCAGCGCAGCGCCTGGTTGGTGACGCCCAGCTGGCGCAGCAATTCGAAGTAGTCGGCGACATGCTGCTTCGTATAAGCATAGGCCCAGATCAGCGACTCGACGGCGACATTCTTGCTGAACACGCCGGCCTGCTCGCGCGACGCACTGGCGCCAAAGCCGTACAGGTGTCCGGCCACACCGTGCGGCGCGCCCGGATCGGCGCGCAAGGCGTCGTAGATTGTCCGGATCTGGGCGGCGCCGGGGAATACGTCATCATCGATCGAGATCAGGTAATCGCAGCGCGCCTCGCGCGACAGGTCAAGCCGGATCGACGGATAGCAGCGCAAGGGCTGCTCAATGATGCGCAGGCGCGGATCGCTCAGCGTCACCCACTCGGACAGGCGAACCTCGGGATTGTTATTCGACAGCAGGATCTCGTCGACGAATTCGCATTCGCATACCGCCGCGAGGATGCGCTGCAGGTTCTGCGGGCGGCGATAACTCATCAGGATCACCGAAGCGCGCTGCGCCGGTTCACACGCCGCCACTGCGGCACGCGACGCATCGGCTAAGGACGTGGCCTGCGGCTGGACCGATGGCGCGACCGTCATGATCCGTGAATCTTCTGCGCGTGCGTTGACGATGTGCGCGCGATAGGCCTTGTCATGGGCGCTCCAGCGGTTCAGGTCGATAGCGCGTCCGGCCGCAGCGGCCGCATCGAACCAATAGCGACCGGCACGCCGCACCGGGCTGCGGCCGAGCAGCAGGCCTTCGACAGGATGGGCGTCCGCAAAATAGTGCAACACGGCGGCGGACTCGAGCGGCGTAGAGCGAAAGAATACGTCGGCAGGACAATTCCATTGTTCGCCGGCCAGCGCATGACGATAAGCCGGCAACATGCCAACGACCAGCATCTCGTCCATCAGGGGAATGCGCATGTTCCGGCCCGCCGCCATGCGCGCGGAAAAATCATTGACAAAGCGATTTCCGCGCGGACGCGAGATACCCATCACGCCAATGTTGACGTCAACCCGCTCAACCGTCAGCCGGTGCAGTGCGGCCGCATGCAGTTTTTCCCCGAGCAGGCCACTGACTGCCTTCAGCCGGGACACGCGATCGCCCCATCCGGGACGGTGCGCGCTGCCGTTCACACCGAAGGGATTGGGTGAAAAGCGGGTCACGAGCAAGCCTTCGCTTTCGAGCGGCTCCCACAACGGGTCAATCGGCGCCCGGAAAACCAGGTCGGCGTCACAAAACAGCGTGGTCGCATAGGGACTGTCGCGAAACAGCCGGTCACGGTCCCAGGATGCACTGAGGCGGTCCGTGTGCCGAATGTCGCTGTCCAGCTGGCGCAGCTGATCGAATAGCGTCGCATCCTCGACCGGGCCTGCGAGGAAGGTTGTGACCGGCCCGGCCCAGAACTTGCGCAGCGAGTGGATGGCCACCAGCAGCCGCATCACATAAGCCTGACCGACATTGAAAAATACGACACCGCGCGGGGCGGACGCCGGTGGAAGATTGCCGCCCCCCGGGTTGTCGGCGACACGTTGCATGCATGCTCCTGACGATTGCGATTACCCCAGTGACGCGGGTACGTTATCAAAAGTAGTTCAAATGATGAAAAGAAGTCAATCTTCGCGCACAGGCGGGAAGCGCCGCCGGGCGATCAACCGCTCCCATTATTGAGTCAATTATAAAATTCAGTCACAATCATGACCGTTGCGGTCTGGCATTCCGCCCGCAGCGATCATGCGCCGTGATGTCGCTGCGGGTGATGCGTGCGGGATCGGACCGGTGATTCGCTACCGGGAAAATAATGGGCAAGATTCTCATCACGGGCTCGTGTGGCCTGATCGGGCACGCCGTGCGCAAACGGCTGCACGCAAGCGGCATCGAGACCATCGGGATCGACGTGCTCGGCAGCGGGGCTGAATGCGGCGACATGCGCGATCGCGCGGCCGTCGACAAAGCGGTCGCCGGCTGCAGCGGCATCATCCATCTCGCGGCGGTATCGCGCGTCGTCTGGGCGCAGCGTGATCCCGAACGATGCTGGTCGACGAATGTGGGCGGACTGCAGAATCTGCTGGCCGCCACGGATGCCGCTGCGGCGTCACCGTGGATCGTGTTCGCCAGCAGCCGCGAGGTCTATGGGTACGCAGATTCGCTTCCGGTGACGGAAGACTTTCCGCTACAGCCGCTGAATGTCTATGCGCGCTCGAAGGTCGAAGGCGAGCGCCTGATGTCAGCGGCGATCGCCAGCGGCCGGCGCGGCGCGATCGTGCGCTTTTCGAATGTCTACGGCACAGTGCAGGATTATGCCGACCGCGTGGTCCCGGCCTTCGCGCGCGCGGCGGTGACGGGGCAAGCGATTCGCGTCGACGGCTCAGGCAATACCTTTGACTTCACCTACATCGACGATGTCGCCGACGGCGTCATCGCTCTGGTGCAAAAGCTGCAGGAAGGCCAGGCCTGGCTGCCGCCGATTCATTTCGTCAGCGGTAAACCGACCACGCTGGGCGAACTCGCCATGCTGGCGCGGCAGATCGCCGCCAGCGACTCCGCGGTCAACGAAGCGCCGGCGCGCGATTATGATGTCGCGCATTTTTTCGGCGATCCGGCGCGCGCGCAGCAGTTGCTCGGCTGGACCGCCACGGTAGGCATCAGGGAAGGCCTGACGCGGCTGATCGCTGCGTTCCGCGAATCGATCGTGCACGACACGGACAGCGGCACGATCACGGATCTGCCGGCCACGCGCGCTGCAGCAGCCTGAGCGCGAGTGAGCGGGCGCGCAAGATCGCCTGGTCCATGTCGTAGTAGCGATATTCACCCAGCCGCCCGCAGATCAGCACGCCGTCCAGCGCATCGGCGCGCTGCCGATAGGACGCGTACAGCGCGGCATTGGCCGAGTCGGGAAACGGGTATTCATAGTCGGCCGGATGGTCCGGCGTGAATGGCGTCTCGCGGGTCAGCAGCGTACCGCGCACGCCGGCTGCATCCGCCGGCGACATCATGTGCTTCCACTCCAGGGTACGGATATGTGCGCCGAGCGCAGGATCGGGGTTATTGATCTGGCCGCAGGGCTGCAGATAGCTGGCGTGCGGGTAATACGCATGTTCGCGCCGCTGGCCGCGGTAGGCCAGGCGCCCGCGATCGAAACCGAAGAACTCGTCGACCGGCCCGGTAAACACCAGCATCCGGCGCGGCCGGAAGGCATCGCGATGCGACAGCCAATCGACATTCAGCCGCACCGGGATATCGACCAGCATGCGCTCGACCAGGCGAGTGTAGCCACCAACGGGAATGCCCTGGTGCGCATAGCGTGTCAGCCGGGGATCGTCATCCTCGCGCACGTCGAAACGGCGCGCCAGGCTGGCCTCGAGCAGGCGAGCCGGCCGGCCCCACTGCTTCTCCGTGTAGCCTTTGACGAATTTTTCATAGACCGGGCGTGGCATCAGCGACAGTGCCGCTTCTTCGAAATTACCCGCTTGTCCGCTGAATTCCGCGCGCCAGTGCTCGCCGACGGTACGCCGAATATAGCTGCCGGCGACTGGCCAGTTCTCGAGGCGGCCGTCGACCAGCGATTTCAGTTCGGGCTCGTAGCGATAAAAATCCGCAAAGCGCTGCACAAATCGCCATAGCGGCTCGCTTTGGGTGCGGAAATAGTGCGGGCCATAGGTATGGACCCGGATGCCGCTGGCGTGCAAATGATCGTGGATGTTGCCGGCGATGTGCGCGCGGCGCTCGACGACGATGACGCTGTGGCCGGCGTCGCGCAGCAGGCGCGCGATCACGGCGCCGGTCAAACCGGCGCCGACAATGACGTAGTCGAACTCCGTGCCGGGATTCATGCGCTCATTTACTCACTCATTTACTCACTCATTTACTCACTCAATCAGTTGCTCATTTTGAAAGCAACCGGAATATCCACCCACTCCTCGACCGGCTTGCCGCCCGCAGTGGCAGGCTCGAAGCGCAGCGCCTTGACGATCTCGACGGCGGCGCTGTCGAGCCGGCTGAAGCCGCTGCCGGACTTGAGCTGGATGGTTCCTGCCATCCCATTGGCTTTCACCTGCACCCGCAGGACCACCGTGCCCTGCTCGCGGTTACGTCGCGATGTCAGCGGGTAAAACTGCCGGATCACCGTCGCGTCGATCGGTGCATGCCTGACACCGGTGCGCGGACCGTCAGCGCTGCGGCGTTCGCCGTCGGCCGCCGCCCGGCGTGCACGTTCATCCGCTTCGCGGCGCTCACGCTCAAGCGCTGCGCGACGTTCCCGCTCTTCCGCATCGCGCCGGGCCCGTTCATCGGCTTCCCGGCGTGCGCGCTCGTCAGCAGCGCGGCGTTCGCGCTCTTCGGCGGCCAGGCGTTCGCGTTCGGCGGCGCGCTTCGCACGGTCGTCAGCGTCGCGTTTCGCACGGTCATCGGCGTCGCGGCGCGCGCGCTCCTGTACCGCACGCCGTTCGCGTTCCTCAGCTTCGAGGCGGGCGAGCTCCTGGGCGGCCTGGGCCGCACGGCGCGCACGTTCCTCGTCTTCAGCGCGTGCCTGTTCCTGCCGCGCCTGCTCCTGGGCAGCGCGCTGCGCCCGCTCCTCCGCGATGCGCCGTGCACGCTCATTGAGCTCACGACGCGCACGCTCCTGCGCGAGGCGGCGGTCTTCAGCGGCCTGGCGCTCGCGCTCTGCCTCGGCGCGCCGCTCGTCGGCCGCGCGACGCTCCTCGGCTGCGTGGCGTTCCTCAGCCGCCTTGCGTTCCTCCGCCATCTTGCGCTGCTCGGCTGCCTTGCGTTCTTCCGCCGCCTTGCGTTCTTCCGCCGCCTTGCGTTCTTCCGCCGCCTTGCGTTCTTCCGCTGCCTTGCGTTCTTCCGCTGCCTTGCGCTGCTCGGCGACCCGACGTTCCTCCGCGGCCCTGCGCTCTTCAGTGACCCTGCGCTCCTCAGCCACCCGGCGTTCCTCGGCGAGGCGCCGTTCGTTTGCAACGCGGCGCTCCTTCGCTTCCGCAGCCTGCCGTTCACGCTGCTGGGCAGCGCGACGCTCGCCGGCGAGGCGCTGCTCTTCTGCGGCGCGGCGCTCCTCCTGGGCCTGGCGCTCGCGCTCTTCCGCTTCGCGCTGTTCGCGATACTCGACGGCCTGCCGCTCGCGCTCTTCCAGATCACGACGGACGCGCTCCTCGATTGTCTTGCGTCGAAGTTCGTGCTCGCGCCGCTCGCTGTCACGTGCGAGTTTCTCGCGCTCTTTTTGCTCCTCGCGCATCGCCTCGTCGCGCTTGCGCCGCTCGATGTCGGGATCGGGTACCGGCGGCTGCTCTTTGGGCGTCTCGGCGATCTTCAATGGCTGGTCGGGCACGGTCCGCGGTGGCGGTGGCGGTGGCGGTGGCGGTGCCGGTGCCGGTGCAGGCAGCGGCCCGGGCGGCTCGCGCCTGGCTAGCGGTGCCGGCGGCGGTCCGTCCGGCGGCGCCTGGATCAGCTCGACCATGACAGGCGGCTTGTCGTCCCTGACGGGATCGGAGGACCAGACTGTCTTGATGACAGTGATGATCAACACCGTGTGGATGGCCATGGCGAGCAGGAAGCTCACCACGCCGGAATTCGGAATCAGCATGTTCAAAGGGGCCGGGCACGCCGCGCCGTTGCGGAACTGAAATGATTCAGAGTGACGCGGGTGCCGGCGGCTTACATTGGATTATTTTTACAAACTCGCCTGGCATGGGGCTTGCCGAGTTTTCCGCAGGGTGCTGCGCATTGTAATCCGAGCGCTGAAAATCCAGCGGAGACGCGCCACGCCGCCCGGACCGTGCTAGATTGGCCGCAAAAAACAAGCGTCCCGGTCAACCAGGCCGGCAGCACCCCCCGCAAGCTGCACGCAGTGTTACCCGATGAACTTTCACCTCGAATCCCCGCCCCCTGCGCCGCCGTCGCTGCGCGCCATGATTGCCGATGCCGGCCTTCCGTATGCAGCGAATGCGCTGGTCGCCTTCATCTTCTCGGTCACCGGGCCACTGGCCATCGTGCTGTCGGTCGGCACCCGCGGCGGCCTGACGCCGGCTGAGCTGGCGTCGTGGGTATTCGGCGTATTCTTCATCAACGGCCTGATCTCGATTGCCATGAGCTGGCGCTACCAGGCGCCGCTTGGCTTCGGCTGGAGCATCCCCGGCACGGTGCTGGTCGGGCCGGCACTGCAGCACCTGAGCTTCGCCGAAGTGATCGGCGCCTTTTACGCGACCAGTGCGCTGATCCTGCTGATGGGGCTGACCGGCTGGGTGCGGCGGCTGATGTCGGCGCTGCCGATGCCCGTGGTGATGGGGATGGTGGCCGGCGTGTTCCTGCGCTTCGGCCTCGACCTGGTGCGCGCGCTGCACAGCAGCTTCGCCATCGCCGGGCCGATGGTGATCGCGTTTCTTCTGTTGTCGTCGCGTGCCGCATGGGGCCGGCGGCTGCCGCCCGTGATCGGCGCGCTGCTGGCCGGTGCACTGGCGATCGCGCTGCTGGGCAAGATGGCGCCGGCGACGCTTGGAAGCTTCGCGTTTGCCAGCCCGGTCGTGCAGGCACCCGCATGGTCGCTGGCGGCGCTGGTCGAACTGGTACTGCCGCTGGCGATTACGGTGCTGGTGGTACAGAACGGCCAGGGGGCGGCGATCCTGCGCGCGGCCGGCCATGCGCCGCCCGTCAATGCGATTGCGGTGGCCTGCGGCATCGGCGCTGCGCTGTCCGCGGCCGTCGGCGCTGTCAGCAGCTGCCTGACCGGCCCGAGCAACGCCATCATGACCTCGTCCGGCGAACGCGCGCGGCACTACACGGCGGCACTGTGCTTCGGCATGTTCGCCGTGCTGTTCGGCCTGATGGCGCCCACCTTTACCGGACTGATGCTGGCCGCGCCGAAGGAATACATCATGGCGCTCGGCGGGCTGGCCATGCTGCGCGTGCTGCAGGGCGCATTCGTGGCATCGTTCGGCACCGGACGCTTTACGTTCGGCGCGCTGGTCAGCCTGCTGGTGACGGTCGCCGACCTCGGCCTGTTCAATATCGGCGCCGCGTTCTGGGGCCTGGTGGCAGGCTTCGTCACCTCCTGGCTGCTGGAAAGGCGCGATTTCGTTGCGCTGGCTGAGAACGACTGACGCCATTCAGAACCTGTCCCTGCAGGCGTCCAGTCCGCTCATCCGCGCGCGTGGAATCGCTTGTGCAGCCGCTTGCGGTCATTCGGAATCCTCCGGATAATGGTTCAAAATCCAGACCGAGTCGTCCGACCCGGTGGGATGCGCACGCGACGGCCCGGCTCGGCCGCACCGCACCGCACTGAAAGATGATTCACATGAAGAAGTTCCCGATGGACCGTGGGTTGAGCCGGGAGCGTAGCGCGCTGGTGTCGCTGCTGCTGCCCTTGTCGTTGTTGCTGGCCGGATGTGCGCTGGAACTGGAAAATACCCGGCCGGCACACGAGATTTCAGCGCCGCCACCGCCGGCGGGAACCATCTACGCCGGTTGGCGCGTGTTCCAGCAAAAATGCGCGCAATGCCATGGCGCAGCGGCGACCGGCAGCGCGGCGGCGCCCGACCTGTTGCCGCTCATGCGCGGCATGAGCGCGCGCCGCTTCAGCGGCCTGGTGCTCAAGCGCTACGACCCCGATATTCGACCGCAGCCGGGCGCGCAGGACCAGTCCACCTTCGCTACCCGGATCGACGAGATCCTGCAGCACCGTGATACGCCGCTCGCGATGCCGGCGTGGCAGGGTGAACCGGGCGTGACTGCGCACATTATGGATCTGTATACCTACCTGTCCGCCCGGGCCGAAGGCAGCGTCGATAGCGAACGCCCGCCGCGATAATCTGCAAATTATTTCAGTGCCGCGCCGTCCGGCACGACCGGCGCCGGGCCATATCCGCATCGGGCGGCCGCTTTGCGTCATTAGCCTTATTTATGTCGAATCGATGAAATCGATTCCCCAAAACCCCCAAGATTATCAAACCCGCAATATAAGAACGATTGAAAAGATAACTATTTTCCTCAATAATGAGCGCAGTCAATTTGCCGCACCGCTGGCTCGCTTGACTCATGTAGGTTAACGAAGTCCGAATAACTCCCGGAGGCATTAAATGTCTTACATTACAAAAAAACATCTGTGCGCCCTGGCGATGCCTGTTCTGCTAGCTGGCTGCGCCACGAATACTGAAGTTGCGGCACTGAAGTCGCACTTTGACGAAGTTGCTGCCAAAATGGAATCGACGCGCGCCGAGCTGGTTGCGGCCGTTGAAGCAAATACCGCGACGTCGAACGCTGCAAAGTCGGTCGCTGACACCGCCAAGGCGGCCTCGGACGCTGCCACCGCAAACGCTGACGCCGCCGTAGCCTCGGCTGCGAATGCCAATGCAACTGCAAATACTGCAAAAGCGACCGCGCAATCGGCTATCGAAACCGCAGAAGCCGCCAAGTCGGCTGCCGATACCGCAGTGGAAGGCGCTGATATCGCTGTAGAAACCGCTGAAGCTGCCAAAACCGCTGCAGACGCTGCAGTCGTCACTGCCGACGCTGCCAAGTCCGCTTCGGACAACGCGGTGGAAACCGCCGGCGCCGCAAAAGCTTCGGCTGACAATGCTGTGGAAACCGCTGACATCGCCAAGTTGAATTCCGAAACCGCCTTCGCGAATGCCGAGGCAGCCGTCACCGCATCGCAGCAAGCACACATGATTTCCGACGAAGCCAAGGCGGCATCGGAATCGGCAGTGGCAAACTCCACCACCGCGCTCAGCCTTGCACGGAACAGCGACCAGACCTCGGCCCGTGCGTCTGAAGTTGCCAAGCATGCCGACCTGCGCAGCATGGAAGCCGGCGCAATTGCCGCATCGGCCAATGCCTCCGTGGCGTCGGTTCAGTCCAGCGTCTATGAAGCCAAATCGCTGGCAATGGAAGCCAAGTCGGTCGCCTATAGCATCAAGGCTGACATGAGCCGTCCGATTTCGAGCGGCCGTTAATCGCTACCCGAACTGTCTCAGTAACAACGGCCTGCGCAAGCAGGCCGTTTTTTTATGTCGACGGCCGGACCATGGCGCGAGTTCATCGATGAGGCATCGCGCCCTGTGACGGGGTCAGCGTGCGCCGCAATGCCTCGAAAAACAGGTCGGATTGCAGACGCTCGCCACGTACCTGCTCCTCCACCTGCGCCGCCAGTTCCGCACGCACCGGCGCCAGCGGCAGGCCGGACTGGCGCGCCAGTACTTCGACCAGGCAGGAACGCTCGAGGTAGTACAGGTCATCATAAGCATGCGCGATGGTCGCGCCGCACACCACCACACCGTGATTGGCAAGGAAGACGATGTCGCGGCCCTGCATGGCATGCGCAATACGCTCTCCTTCGGCCACGTCGAGCGCGAGTCCGTTATAGGACGGATCGGCAGCCACGCGGCCGTGGAAGCGCATCGCATTCTGCGACAGCGCCGTGTCTAGCATGCGCGCACCGGTCGCGGTGAGCGCGGTCGCATACGGCATATGCACATGCAGAACGCAGGCCTTCTGCACAATCCGGTGGATCGCTGCATGAATGTACATCGCGGTCGGTTCGACCGGATGCCGGCCCGCGAGCTTGTTGCCCTGCGCATCGATCAGCACGATGTCGTCGGCGCCGATCTCTTGCCACAGCAGGCCGCGCGGATTCAGCAGGAAACGGTTCGAGCCGTCCGGCAGCTCCACGCTGAAATGATTGCAGACCCCCTCGGAAAGTCCGTGGTGCGCGGCCGCGCGCAAAGCGAGTGCAAGGTCGGCGCGCAGCCGGGTCACCGTATCGGACAGGTAGTCGTTCTGATGCATGGCCGCTCTCCTGGTTGAAGCTGCGCTGCCGCAGCAATGGTCCGGTGCGGCTGCGACAAGCCGTCGTCGCCGGGCCGGAACGGGTTCAAAAATTCCAGAAAATATCATCATTCAAGCGGCCCCGGATTTTCCGTGGGCGCGTTCAGGGAAGAAAATTTCTTGCCGACGAAATTCCTGTGTAGGATATATCCTATCGTTGTTTTTTCAGTGTCCTCGTAGCACCGGAGCAGACCGGCAGCTGCATCGTCGCGACGCTGGCCGCTACAGACATCCAGCCCGCAGGTAACCCAGGCGACCAGACAACGAAGAACCATCATGTCCGCGCTTCGTGAAACATCATGCTTGAACGATCCCGCCTGATCCCGCGTGACCACGGCCGGGAATTGCGCCATGCCGCGCGCTGGGTGGTTGCCCTGCTGCTCGTCATGGCCCTGTCGACCTTGCTGCCGGCGGCGGACGCTGGCCGCGGGCTGGCCGGTTATTCATCGCTGCATACCACGCTGGAAATGCTGTCCATCAGCGTGGCCGCCATGGTGTTCGGCCTGGCCTGGGGCGTGCACAAGTACCGGGCCTCCGGCCGTGCGCTGGTGGTCGGCGTACTCTTCCTCGGCGTCGCGATACTCGACCTGTCGCACACGCTGTCCTTTCCGGGCATGCCTGACTTCGTCACGCCGACCGGTATTGAAAAGGCGATTAATTTCTGGCTGGTTGCGCGCCTGCTGGCCGCCATTGCGCTACTGATCGCGGTGTGGTCGCCGGCGCACCTCGACCAGCGGCTGAACCGCTGCTCGCGTTACCTCTGGCTGGCCATCGTTCTCGGACTCTGTGCACTGGCGCACCTATGGTTCCTCGGCTACCCGGAACTGACGCCGCGCACCTTCATCAGCGGTGTTGGCCTGACACCGTTCAAGGTCAACACCGAGTACGGCCTGATTGTCCTGTACCTGATCGCCGCCAGCGGATTGTTCTTTCGCCGCGAGAAGAACCGCGAGTTCAATGCAAACTACCTGGCCCTGTCAGCGGTGATCATGGCGGCCAGCGAATTCTATTTCGCGGTCTACGTCAACGCCTGGGATGTCTACAACCTGCTGGGTCATCTGTACAAGGTGATTGCGTATGCCTTCCTGAACCGTGCGCTGTTCTTTGCAACCATCGAGCGCCCCTATGAAGCGCTGCTCGAATCGCGCTCCGATCTCGAAGCCACGCTCGATACGCTGCCGGACCTGCTGTTCGAGGTCAGCGCCGGTGGCACCTACCTGGCCGTCCACGCGCGCGCGAGTGGCAAGCTGGCCGCGCCGGCCAGCCACCTGCTCGGCCGCAACCTGCGCGATGTCATGTCCGGTGCAGCGGCCGACGAATGCTTCCGCGCGATCAGGGAAGCGGCAGAGCTCGGCGCGTCGAGCGGTGCGCGCATCACCGTTGCGGTGCCCGATGGCGAGCGCCACTTCGGCCTGTCCGTTGCACGCAAGCTCAATGCCGACGGCGAAGCGGATACCTTTCTTGTACTGTCGCGCGATATCACCGACTCCGTCGAGCAGGAGCGCAGCCTTGCGCACGAAGCGGCACTGAACGCCGCGGTGCTGGCGCTGCAGCAGGAAACCGATGGTGATGACGAGGCCGCATTCCTGCAGCGCGGCGTCGAGTTCGCCGAGCACCTGACCGGCAGCGCCATGGCCTTCATCCATTTCGTCACGGACGATCAGGAAAACCTCCAGCTTGCCAGCTGGTCGGCGGCGACGCCGCAGCAGGTCGGCACACCCGCTGCGGCCTCGCACTATCCGTTCAGCCGCGCCGGTATCTGGGCCGACGTACTGCGCCGCCGCGAGCCGGTGGTGATCAATGACTACCCGAACGCGCACGGCGAGCACGGCCTGCCGGACGAACATGCGCGGCTGCAGCGGCTGATCTCGCTGCCGGTCATCGAGGGCCATGGGGTGCGCATGCTGATCAGCGTGGCCAACAAGGCGACCGCTTACACCGATTCGGATGTCCAGACGCTGCAGTTGCTGGCCAATGGCGTGTGGAACCTGATCAAGCGCCGGCGCCAGGAGATCACGATTCACCGGCTGTCCGAGGCGCTGGAACAAAGCCCCTATCCGGTGCTGATCACGGACAGCAATGCGAATATCCAGTATGTAAACCAGTCGTTCACGCGGATCAGCGGATATGCCGCTGCCGACGTGCTCGGACATAACCCGCGCATGCTGAGCTCCGGCCTGACGCCCGCCGCGACCTATGCGAAGCTGAAGCAGCAGCTGCGGGAGGGCAAGCCCTGGCTGGGCGAATTCATCAACCGCCGCAAGGATGGCGTGGTGTATACGGAGCGGACCTCGATCTACCCCATCTTCGACCGCGACGGCAAGGTATCGAACTATGTCGCGCACAAAGAAGACATCACGCTGCAAAAGAAGGCCGAAGCGCGCATCCTGCAACTGTCCCAGTATGACCAGCTCACCGGCCTGCTGAACAAGACCGCCTTCGAAGAGCACCTGGCGCGGGCGCTGGCCGACGCCGGGCGCGAACGCGAGCGCCTGTCGCTGGCGTGGCTGGACCTGGACAATTTCAAGGCGGTCAATGACTCGATGGGCCACCTGGCCGGCGACGAACTGCTGGTCGCGCTGTCGAACCGGCTGCGCACGGTTCTCGGCACCGACATCGCGCTGGGCCGGCACTCGGGCGATGCGTTCGTCGCAACCTTTCGCCATATCGAGCAGAACCAGCTGGCGCTGCTGCTCCGGCAGGCGCTCGACCTCCTGCAGGAGCCGGTCACCATCGACGATACCGTGCTGTCGATCAGCGCCTCCGCCGGTATCGCTACCTATCCCGAGGATGCGCAGGACGCGGTCAGCCTCGCGAAGGCAGCCGAGGTGGCGATGTACCGGGTCAAGCAGGAGGGACGCAACGGCCTGCGTTTCTATGCGCCCGAGATGCAAGAACATACCGCGCGCTCGCTGCAGATGTCGGTGGGCCTGAAGCAGGCCATCGCCAACGGCGAGTTGCACCTGTTGTACCAGCCGCAGCTGTCGCTGGTGGAAGACCGGCTGATCGGCGCCGAGGCACTGCTGCGCTGGCAGCACCCGCACTGGGGCAGCGTATCGCCCGGTGTATTCATTCCGCTGGCCGAGCAAAGCGGCTCGATCACGCAAATCGGCGCGTGGGTGTTCGAACAGGTCGCGCTGCAACTGGCTCGCTGGCGGCAAGCGGGCTGCGACGACCTGGTGATCGCGGTGAATGTCTCCGCGGTGCAATTCGCGCAGCCAAGCTTCGTTGACGAGGCCATCGCCATGGTGCGCCGCGCCGGCATTCCCGCGCGTTGCATCGAAATCGAACTGACCGAGGCGGTTGCGCTGCGCCAGCCGGAAGCAGCGGCGCAGAAAATCGAACTGCTGCGGCGCGAAGGCTTCCGCATCGCGATCGATGACTTCGGTACCGGCTATTCATCGATGGGCTACCTGAAGCGGCTGTCGCTGGACAAGCTCAAGATCGATCAGTCCTTCGTGCGTGACGTGACGATCGATACCGACGACAAGGCCATCGTGACCGCCATCATCCAGATGGCGCACAGCCTCGGCATGACCACCATTGCCGAAGGTGTCGAAACCGCGGAACAGGCGGAATTCCTGCGCACCAAGGGCTGCGACGCGATCCAGGGCTACTGGTACAGCCATCCGCTGACAACCAGCGGGTTCGAGGCGCTGGTCGGCATCGTTCACTGAGGCGCTGCCCGGCGCGCCGCCGGGCCGGCTCAGGGCAGGCGGTAGCCGTAGCGCTCGATAATTTTTTTTGCCTTGTCTGATGTCAGGTATGTCAGCAAGGCGCGCGCGGCCGGCGCATCCTTGCCCGGATTGAGCAGTACGGCGTCCTGCCGCAGCTCATCATGCATTTCCTCGGGCACGATCCAGGCCGAGCCCGAGCGCAGCTTGCCACCCTCCCACACCTGCGACAGCGCGACAAAGCCCAGCTGGGCATTGCCGCTGCTGACGAACTGGTAGGCTTGCGTAATGCTTTCGCCCTGCACCACGCGCGGTTCGATACGGGTGAGCACGCCGAGCTTCTGCATCACCTGCACCGCTGCGCGGCCATACGGCGCTACCTTCGCGCTGGCAATCGCCAGGAAACGAAAACCATCCCCCTTCAGCACGGCGCCCCCCGCGTCGACCAGCTTCGGATCGGACGACCACAACGCCAGCCGCCCGATCGCATAGGTGACTACCGTGCCCGCCACCGCCTTGCCTTCTTTGCGCAAGCGCGCCGGTGTTTCGTCATCGGCCGACAGGAACAGCTCGAACGGCGCGCCATTGCTGATCTGTGCGTAAAACTTGCCGCTGGCGCCCTGGCTCAGCTGGACCCTGTGGCCGGTCTCCTTCCCGAATTCGGCGGCGATCTCCTTCATCGGCTGGGCGAAATTCGCTGCCACCGCCACGCGTACCTCGGCCGCCTGTGTCGACGCGGCCAGCAGCAGCGGGGCAAGCAGCGCGGCGAGTGCGCAGCGTAGCAGCCATCGTTTCGGATTCATTGATCGCTCCTTGGCATCGTTTAAAACTTGTACTGCGCGCCGATGCTGAGCCCGGACTGGTCGCGCGTGCCGGCCGACAGCGCCGACTTGTTGCCGGTATCCGGACGCCACGAGTCGTAGATCGAGAACGCCGCCGTCGCGCCGTCTTTCCGATCGACGCTCGCATAGTCGACAAAGAAATCCCATTCCTTGTACGGCGACCAGGTCAGTCCGGTCGCGATCATGCGCAAGTCGTTCAGTCCGCGCGTCGAGGTCTTGTCCTTCACCTGGTACCAGCCGAGATTGGCACTCAGCGCCGGCAACAGCTTGTAGACCGCGCCGGCAAACCAGGTGTCGACATCCGCCTTGCCGCCCGGCGACGAGGTACCCAGCGTCGCCGTCGACAGCAGCGGATTGCGGGTGATGACATAACCGGCGTTCAGCGTCAGTCGGTCGATCGTGTACTTCGCGGCGAAGAAGTCGACGCGATTATTGGTTTCATCCGGAATGATGGCCGGCGTGCCATAGCCGAGCCGCGCCTCGATATGGCTGTAGGCCAGCTCGAACGGTCCGCGCTTGTAACGACCGCCGAGATAGTAATGCGTGCCGCGCTCGCTGCCGCCCGGAATGCCGCCGAGCGAGACGCCACCGTCGATCGTCAGGCCGGCAAAGTCGGGCGAGGTATAGCGGATCAGCTTGTCGGCGCGGTTCAGTCCGCTCGAACTATGGAAACCCGCATAGCGCGCTACCGGCTTGAGGCCGGCGAAGTTCCAGTTTTGCCGCGCGTCGAACGCGCCGGACAGTTCGTTCTGCAAGGTCGGGCCACGGCCGAACAGCAGCGTGCCGTACGGCTTAGACACCAGCCGCACGCTGGCTTCGCGATCGAGCAGCGGGCTGACGCCATCGCCACTGGACGCCGCGTCCTTGCCAACCGCGCCGGTGCGCGATGAGAAATTCGATTCGAGCGTCACGACCGCACTAGTATTGGCATCGAATTCGCGGATGAACTTCAGGCCGATGCGGTTGTTGCCCTTGGGCTGGTCGCTCAAACCGGAGGCGCCTTCCGTACCCTTCATGTTCGATGCATCGTAGTAGCCGGCCGACACCTGGCCGTAAATCTGTGTCTTGAATGTGCGTTCGGCCTCGGCGCGCTGCTCGATCTCGCGGGTGGCCTTGCGCACGTCCTGCGCTTCATTGAACGCGCGGATCTCCTCGGCCTCGACCAGCTTCTTGAGCTTGCTGTCGTACTCCTGCTGGGTGAGGATGCCCTTCTCGAGCAGGATCTCGAGCAGTACCTTCACCTCGTCGCCCGCCTGTGCGGTGCCGGCGACGGCGCAGGCGGCCAGCGCCAGGGTGCCGCTGGCCAGCGGGCGCAGCCATGAACGGACAGACAGACGGCGGAAGCGATTGTGGGCAGGCATGATCGACCTCAAAATTAGTTTTTTATATGACGAAAGACTATACAAAGGGTCACTGCCGGTGTCAATCGCACCCTCACCTCAGAAGAAAGACCATGTTCCGCGCACGCTGCGTCCGCTGCGCTGTCACATTCGTTATGTACTCAAAGATATTTTGGATCGCTATAATGCGTGCATGGCACCACCCCCTATCACCCTGCAGGCCGAGCTGACGCTGCGCGTCGGCGACGAGTTGCTGGCCAACGCCAAGCGCATCGAGCTGCTGCGCCAGATCGGCCTGACCGACAACCTGACGCGGTCCGCGCAGATCGCCGGCTACAGCTACAAGGGCGCCTGGGACACGATTGAGCAGATGGCCCGGCTGACCGGCGGCAGCCTGCTCGAACGGCAGGCCGGCGGCAAAGGCGGCGGCCGCACGCGCCTGACCGAGCGCGGCAAGCAGCTGCTGCAGAACTTCATGCTGGCGCAGGCCGAGCACGCGCGCTTCATCGGCCGCCTCAACCAGATCGCCAACGGCTTCGACGCGGACTATGCCGGGCAGCCCGGCAGCGCGCTGCAAACCAGCGTGCGCAACCAGTTCGCCGGCATCATCGTGTCGATACTGCAGGGGCCGGTGAATGACGAGGTGACGATGCGGGTCCACGACGGCCTGTTGCTGACCGCGTCGATCACGCATGGCAGCGGCCGCCAGCTCGGGCTGGATATCGGTACGAAGGTGTTCGCGCTGGTGAAGGCGTCATGGATTGCGCTCGAACCGCTGGCACCGGCCGGCACCAGCGCACGCAATGCGTTCAGCGCTACGGTGCACGCGATCGTGCGCGGCCCGACCCATTCCGAAGTGAGCCTGCTGACTGAATCGGGCATCCGCCTGATCGCAACGCTGTCCAACGAGCGCGCCGACCTGCCGGGCCTGCAGACCATGGCCCCGGTCTTGGCCACCATCGATCCGTCCAACGTGATCATCGGCGTGGCCGCCTGAATTCACCCGCCCCGGCCAGGAAAAAAGACGACCGGCTGCGGCTTGTGCAGGCGCCAAAAAAAGCGAGGCGCTGACCTGGCGGTCGCGCCCCGTGGAGGTTTGGCATTTGAGAACAATACATGTGCCACAACTGGACACAGATTCATAGTGGCCAAAACCGGGCCCCGTGTCAATTTTTATTTACAATCAACTTGTACTGTTTTATTGACATTCGCCCGCCGGGACAATAGAGTGCAGTGAGTGTCCGGGATCCTGTCCGGACCACAACCGGCAAGGCGCTATGAAGCAGCTGAGGAGACTCGTGGGGAGACTGGCGTCATCGCTTGATGCGCGCTGGATGCCTTTCGCCGATGCAGCCACGCCTGACCTGCCGTTGGCGCGCCTGCTGCGCCTGTCGCTGTTCCAGTTTTCCATTGGCCTGGCCACCGCGCTGCTGGTCGGCACCCTGAACCGCGTGATGATCGTTGAACTCGGCGTGCCCGCCTGGTGGGTCGCCCTGTCGGTTGCGCTGCCGCTGGTGTCGGCGCCGCTGCGCGCACTGATTGGCTTCCGTTCCGATACCCACCGCTCTGCCCTCGGCCTGCGCCGCCTGCCCTACCTGTGGAGCGGTACGCTGCTGCTGTTCGGCGGGCTGGCCATCATGCCGTTCGGCCTGCTCGCGCTGTCCGAGCCGCAGCCGGGCATGCTGTGGATCAGCCGCATTGGCGCAGCGCTGGCGTTCCTGCTGGTCGGCGTGGGCATGCAGGTCACGCAGACCGCCGGACTGGCGCTGGCAACCGACCTCGCCCGGCCCGATACCCGGCCGCGCGTGGTCGCGCTGATGTATACGATGCTGCTGCTGGGCCTGGTCTGCAGCGGCACGCTGTTCAGCTGGCTGCTGGCCGACTTCACGCCGCTGCGGCTGGTGCAGGTGGTGCAGGGTTCGGCGCTGGCGGTCGTGCTGCTGAACCTGAATGCGCTGTGGAAGCAGGAAGCGCTGAACCGGCAGCGCGCCGCGCAGCCGGCATCGCGGCAGGAATTTCGCACCGAATGGCGTGCCTATGCCAGCCGGCCGGGCGTGCGCCGCTTCCTCTGGACCGTCGGCCTCGGCACCTGCGCCTTCAACATGCAGGACATCATCCTCGAACCTTATGGCGGCCAGGTGCTGCAACTGGGCGTTGGCGCCACCAGCCTGCTGACGGCACTGACCGCCGGCGGCGCGCTGCTGGCCTTCGCGCTGGCCGCGACGGCGCTGGCGCGCGGTGTCGATGCGACCCGACTGGCAGCACTCGGCGCACTGGCCGGCATGCCAGCGTTCGCGCTGGTGATTTTTTCCGCGCCGCTGGATGCGCCGCACATGTTCCGCGCGGGCGCCTTCCTGATCGGCGTCGGCGGCGGACTGTTCTCGGTCGGCACGCTGAGCATGGCAATGAATCTGCAGGTCGACAACGCCGCCGGCCTCGCGCTGGGCGCCTGGGGTGCGGTGCAGGCCACTGCGGCCGGCGCATCGGTGGCCGTCGGCGGCCTGCTCAAGGATGTGGTGGGCACGCTGGCGAGCTCGGGCTGGCTGGGCGCAAGTCTCAACTCGCCCGTCACCGGCTACAGCTTCGTCTATCACATCGAGATGTTCATGCTGTTCGCAGTGCTGGTCGCGATCGGCCCGCTGGCGGGACAGGCCGGCATCAGCCGTCCGCCGCAGGATCGCAAGTTCGGACTGGCGGAGTTTCCCGGATAAGGCCGGGCCCGCCGCATCGGTTTTCAGTTAACACGCCGGAGTTCCCGGCACCTGCGTCATGACGCCCCCCGGGCCAGACGCACCACTAGGGAAGGAGTAGCACCATGCAAACTGGCGCGATCACGCAATACGTCGATGTGGCACAGCTCGTTCTGTACATGTTCTGGATTTTCTTTGCAGGGCTGATCTACTACCTGCTGCAGGAAAACCATCGGGACGGCTATCCGCTCGACCCGGGTACCGGCCGCGACACCCAGATGAGCGGCTGGCCGCCGATTCCGAAGGCCAAGACCTATCTGCTGGCCAATGGCGAGCAGGTCACGATGCCCTACCCACTGAAGGCAGCGCAACCGCTGAACGCCGAGCCGCGCCATGGCTGGAACGGTGCGCCGCTCGAGCCGACCGGCAATCCGCTGCTGGCAGGGGTTGGTCCCGGTGCGTGGAGCGAGCGCGCCGACCATCCTGACCTGACCCCGCACGGCGACCCGAAAATCACGCCGCTGCGTGTGAATCCGGAACACGGCGTGGCTGCGCAGGACCTCGATCCGCGCGGGCTGCCCGTCACGGGCGCCGACGGCGACGTCGCCGGCACCGTGCAGGACCTGTGGCTGGACCGCTCGGAAATGCTGTTCCGCTACATCGAAGTCAAGCTGGCCGACAGCGGCAAGACCGTACTGCTGCCGATACCGTTTGCGCGCATTGGCAAGGATGGCGTGAAGGTGAATGCAGTGCTCGCCAGCCAGTTTGCCGACGTGCCGGGCCATCGCGACCCGGACCAGGTGACGATGCTGGAAGAAGAAAAGATCGCCGCCTACTACGGCGCCGGCACGCTGTACGCAACGCCGCAGCGTCAAGAACCGCTCATCTGAGCCGCACATGAAGATCTATCCCGAGCATGAACTGGAGGCGGCGCCCGGCCTGCCGCAGGCGCTGCCCGCCGGCGAGCACATCCTGTGGCAGGGTCGGCCTGACTGGCGCCGGCTGGCGCGCGAAGCCTTCCACATCGACGCGATCGCCGGCTATTTCGCGCTGATGGTCTCGCTGCAGGCGCTGCTGTCCTGGCGCGCGGATGCGTCGCTTGTCGATAACCTGATGCCCTTGCTGACCTCGGCCACGCTGGCGCTGCTCGCGCTGGCGCTGCTGGCGCTGTCGGCCTGGCTGTCGGCCCGTACCACGCTGTACACGCTGACCAGCAAGCGCGTCATCATGCGCGTCGGCATTGTGCTGACAGTCAGCTTCAACCTGCCGCTGCGCTGGATCGCGGCGGCACACCTGAAGCATGGCCGCGGCAAGGGCGGCGATATCGCGCTCGAGCTCAAAGGCTCGGACCGCATCGCCTACCTGCACCTGTGGCCGCATGCACGCGCCTGGCAGCTGCGCAAGCCGCAGCCATCGCTGCGCTGCCTGGCGGACGTGGCGCAGCCGGGCGAGCTGCTGCAACGTGCGTGGCGCGAGCGCCTCGCGCAGACCGGCCAGCTCGATGCCGGCGAGCGCATCCCGGTGCGCATGCCAGCGGGCGCGATGGCGCGCTGAAACGGAGCCATGATGCCTGCCCTTCTTCCTCCGGCCCGCACGATGCCGCCATCATCTTCACGACCGGCCCTGCGGCGCTGGCTGAACCCGGGCATGCTGATCGGCCTGCTGCTGGCCACCGCGCTGGGCGTGACCATCCTGACGCAGCTGTCGCGGCCTGCGCCCGCGCCGGCCACGGCAGACAGCGTGCAGATACGCACGCTGCGCTTTGCCGACCAGCCCGACGGCGCGGTCGCGGCGATAGACAACAACAGCGGAGTGCTGGTGCAGCGCTTTGAAGGTGAACAGGGCTTCCTGCGCGGCACACTGCGTGCGATGGTGCGCGAGCGCCGCATGCGCGGCATCGGCGCCGAGCAGCCGTTCGAGCTGATCCGGCACCGCGACGGCCGGCTGACCTTGCATGATCCGTTAACCGGAACCCGCATCGCACTCGAGTCGTTCGGACCCGACAACACCCGCGTGTACGCACGCCTGCTCGATTGAGCGCCGCGATGCCCGCGCCGACTGCCCTCGTGATCGGCAGCGGCTTCGGTGGCCTGGCGGCCGCGGTGCGGCTGTCCTGCAAAGGCTATCGCGTACAGGTGCTGGAAAAACTCGATGCGCCCGGCGGCCGTGCCTATGTGCACCGGCAGGACGGCTTCACCTTCGATGCCGGCCCCACCATCATCACTGCGCCACAGCTGCTGGAAGAACTCTGGGAACTGTGCGGCAAGCGATTCTCGGACGACGTCACGCTCAAGCCCATGGAGCCGTTCTACCGCCTGCGTTTCGACGACGGCAGCTGGTTCGACTACAGCGGCGACGATGGCGCGATGCGGCGCGAGATCGCCCGCTTCAGTCCGGACGACCTGCCCGGCTATGAGCGCTTCGTCGCCGAAGCGGATCAGGCTTACCGGCTCGGCTTCGAGGAACTCGGGCACAAGGCCTTCAACCGCCTGCGCGACCTGTTCGCCGCCATGCCGAACATGATCCGCATGCGCGCCTGGGAGACGCTGTATGGCATGGTGGCACGCCATATCCGCGATCCGAAACTGCGCATCGTATTCAGTTTCCATCCGCTGCTCATCGGCGGCAATCCGTTTTCGGTGACCCGCGTCTACAGCCTGATCAACACGCTCGAGCGGCGCTTCGGCGTGCACTGGGCAATGGGTGGCACCGGTGCGCTGGTCAGCGGCCTGGTCAAGCTGCTGGAACAACGCGGTGTCGAGGTACGCTGCAATGCGCCGGTCACCCGCATCAATGTCGAGCAGGGACGCGCCACCGGCGTCACGCTGGCCAGCGGCGAAACGATCGCTGCCGACATCGTGGTCTCGAATGGCGACGCCGCCTGGACTTACCGCCACCTGATCGACGCCCGCCACCGCCGCCACTGGACCGATGCGCGGATCGACTCGCGCCGCTACTCGATGAGCCTGTTCGTCTGGTACTTCGGCACCGATCGGCGCTGGGAAGAAGTACCGCATCACATGATCATGCTCGGACCGCGCTACCGCGGACTGCTCGACGACCTGTTCACGCGGCTGCACCTGGCCGATGATTTCAGCCTCTACCTGCATCGCCCGAGCGCTAGCGACCCCGGCGTTGCGCCGGAAGGCTGCGACGCATTCTATGTACTCTCGCCGGTGCCGCACCTGGGCAGTGGCACCGACTGGGAAGTCGAAGCCGAGGCCTACCGGCAAAAGATACAGCAGCATCTGGAAGCGACCGTGCTGCCCGGACTGGGCGGGCACATCATCAGCAGCCGGCTGATGACGCCGCAAGACTTCAAGGACCGCCTGTGGTCGTGGCAGGGCGCAGCCTTCGGCATGGAACCCATCCTGCTGCAAAGCGCGTGGTTCCGGCCGCACAACGGCAGCGAAGACGTGCGCAACCTGTACCTGGTCGGCGCCGGCACCCATCCGGGCGCCGGTGTGCCCGGCGCCCTGATGTCGGCCAAGGCCATGGCCCTGACGCTGCCCGATGTCTGAGCCGACCGCCACCATCGACCTGGCCGCCTGCGAAGCGCTGATGCGCGGCGGATCGAAATCCTTTTTCGCCGCGTCCGGCCTGCTGCCGCAGCGCGTACGCATTCCGGCGATTGCGCTGTACGCGTTTTGCCGGATGGCCGATGACGCCATCGACGAAGGCACCGACGACCCGCAGGCGCTGCACAAGCTGCAGCAGCGGCTGCAGGCGATCTATGCGGGCGAGCCCGGCGACCACATTGAAGACCGTGCGATGGCGATGGTGGTACATCGCTACAACCTGCCGCGCGCGCTGCCGGAGGCCCTGCTCGAAGGCTTCGCCTGGGATGCTGACGGACGCCGCTATGACACGCTGGACCAGCTGCACGACTACTGCGCGCGCGTCGCCGGCAGCGTCGGCGCAATGATGGCCATGATGATGGGCGTGCGCGGCGCATCGGCGCTGGCGCGTGCCTGCGAGCTCGGCAATGCGATGCAGCTGACCAATATCGTGCGCGATGTCGGCGAAGACGCCCGCCGCGGCCGCATCTACCTGCCGCTGGACTGGATGCGCAGCGAAGGCATCGATCCCGACGCGTGGCTGCGCAGGCCGGCGTTCTCGCCGGCGCTCGCGCGCGTGACCGGCCGGCTGATGCTGGAAGCCGACCGGCTCTACCGGCTCGGCTCAACCGGCATCGCCGCGCTACCGCGCGACTGCCGCGGCGCCATCCTCGCCGCCGCAATGATCTATGCAGAAATAGGTAATGTGGTCGCTGCGCGCGGGCTGGACTCGGTCAACCAGCGCGCAGTCGTCGGTAGCGCCCGCAAGCTGACCCTGTTGTGTTTCGCGAAAGTGCGCGCGCAGTTGCCGGCACGCTGCGAAACCACGCCAGCGCTGCCGGCCATCCGTTTCCTGGCCGATGCTAGTTCAGTCGCCGCGCCGCGTGCGCCCGGCTTCCCGCACCGCAGCTTCGACGAGCGCTGTGAATGGCTGATCGATCTGTTCGAACGTATTTCAATGCCGCCCGGGCAGCACTGAGCACTGCGCGCCCTGCCCCATCCCGCCCTACCCCATGCGCGGCATGCGGAACGGCAGCATGCGCTGCACGATGGGCGACGTGAAGCGCGGCACATTCAGCGTTTCATGCACGCTGATCACCTGTTCGCCAAACAAGCTGCTGGCCAGCACCGAACGCTCGTAGAACGGCGTATCTTCCAGCAGGTCAATCACGCGTACCGGCGTGCCTATGTCGCTGCGCATGCGCCGCTCGATGCGCCAACCCGTCTTCGGCAGTGCCTGCCGCGGCGGCGCAGCGAAAGGCTCGACGCGGCCATCGGTGAAAAAGCGGAACGCATGCAGCCGGTCCGGCATCGCCCTCGGCTGCACGTCATAGATCACGGCCGTCGACCCGTCGGGCAGTGTGGCGCGCGACCAGTCCCATTCGCGGAATGCCTGCTCGATCGGCTCGTCGCCCTCGTTCGAATCAAGATACGCATGCCCTTGCCAGCGCAGCGCCGGCTGATCCATCTCGACCTCGACGCGCGCACAGGGCGCGATCGGCCCCCAGCGATGGCGGCCCGCCGCATCCAGCGGCACACTGAAATTCGATAGCTGTTGCGGGTAGACGCGCACACGCCCCTGTACCGGGAACGGCAGCGGCATGCCGAATTCGCGGATGTCAATCTCCAGGCAGTCACCGCGCCAGCGCAGCTGGCTGGGCCCGATCGTGAACTGGGTCGCATCGCGCTGTACGCTGCGCCGGCTGCGCTCTGTCATGGTCCAGCGCCGCTTCGGTCCGTACAGCGCCACGTTCAGCGCGCAATGATTGTCCGGCTCGCCGCGCCCCTGCAGGAAAGCACGACGGTAATACGGCGAAAAAACGCTGCCGACGAAGGCGATGATGGTCAGTCCATGCTGGCCGTCATCGCTGAGCGCATCGACGTACCACCAGAGATACGCACCCGGTGCGACCGGCTGGTCGAATCGAGGTGCGCCATCAGCGTTGCGGCCGCCAGTTGCCCCGACATCGCCGCCATCGGCACGCCCGGCCCCGGATGCACGCTGCCGCCGGCCAGGTACAGGCCGGCTATCCGGCTCGCCGCCCCCGGACGACGGAATGCCGACATCCAGCCATGCGTCGCCATCCCGTACAGCGCGCCCGCGCTGCCGGGAAACATCCGTTGAAAATCCGCCGGTGTGGTGCGCAGCGTGTTCTGTGCCGTGCGCCGGACCATCAGTCCGTGACGCTCCAGCAGGGAAAAGGAATGACTCTCGCATGCATCGATCTCCGATTCGGTGAGGGCGCGCCGCACTGCGGGCGGCGCATTGACGAGCATGAGCAAGCGGTCACGCGCCGGCGCCGGCAGGCCCGGGCAACCGCGATCCTGCGCACAGACATACACGGTCGGCGTTGCCGGCAGGCGGCCATGACGGAAGATGTCGTCGAACTCGCGCCGGTAGTCCGGCTGAAAAAATACGTTGTGCCGCTCGAGCGCAAAGCCGTCCGTCGCAGCATGCAGGCTCCAGGTCAGCGCTGACAGCGAACGCTGCGACGGCGGCAGCGGCGGCGTGGCAGCGCGCGCCGCGTCGCCCAGCAGCCCCTCGCCCAAAGCCGAGCGGTCGCCGTTGAACACCACGCTGTCGGCAGCGATGCGCTCGCCGCTGTCAAGCAGCACGCCGGTGGCACGGCCGCCGACGATATCAATGGCCTGCACGCGCGCGCCATAGCGCAGCGTCACCCCTTGCCGCTGCGCCAGCCGCGCCAGCGACTGCGCCAGCGCATGCATGCCGCCGCGCACCGACCACACACCGTCGAGCTCGACCTGGGTGATCAGCATCAGCGTGGCGGGCGCCTGCCACGGCGATGAGCCGCAATAGGTTGCATAGCGCGCAAATAGCTGGCGCATGCGCGGGTCATGAAAATGGCGGCCGAGCGCGCCCCACAGGCTGCGCATCGGCCCCAGCGATGCCAGCACCGCCAGCCCGCGCAGGCCGAGGTCGCCATGCATGCTGGCCAGCGTCGGCGCCTGCGAGCGGATGAACGGGCCTTCGAGCGTGTCATACACTGTGCGCGCCTGGCGGCAGAACTGGCCGAAACGATTCGCTTCGGCCGGTCCGGCAAAGCGTGCAATCGCATCGCGCGACTGTGCCGGATCGGCAAACAGGTCCAACTGTTCGCCCGCGCCCCACGCATGCCGGGCCAGCACCGGCAGCGCCGTCAGCTCGAGCTCGTCGTCGAGACGCGCACCGGCCGATTCATAAATCTGTTCGAAGATCCAGCGCATCGTGAAGACCGTGGGCCCACTGTCGATCGGCGCGCCGTCCACCAGCGGCTGGCGCAGCTTGCCGCCGGGGCCGTCGGCGGCCTCCAGCAGCGTGACCGCCAGCCCGCGTCGCGCCAGCTGCAATGCGGCCACCAGTCCGCCGACCCCGGCGCCGACCACGACTACGCGATGTTCACGCGGCGCGCTAGCCATAATCGCGCCCCTGCCAGCGGCCCTGCAGCGACAGCGGCGCGAAGCGCACGAACATGGATTCGGAAAAGAACTGCTGCTGCCAGGCGGCCTGGATGGCGCGCTGGTGTGCGCCGGTGCGCGCATACGCATCCATCGCCGCCGTGTCGCGCCACAGGCTGAAGGTAGCCTGCCGCAGCAGCGGCGCCTCGCCCAGCCCGATCGCAAGCTCGCAGCCGGGCGCACTGGCCAGTCCGGCCTGCGCCGCCGGCGCATGGCGCCAGAAACTGGCGGCGGCCGCAGGCCGTATCGATGCGCGCGTCAGCGCCGCCAGCGGTGCGCCGGCCGCCAGCGGCGCGCCGGCGGCAATCGCCACGCCGTCCCATGCGCCGCGCGATGTCGACGGCCGCAGCGTCAGCAGCAGACAGTCGTTGGCGGACCGCCGGTAGCGTTCGACCAGCGCGGAAGTACTGATGAATTCGTTTGCGCACGCTGCATCGGCGAACAGGCAGAACAGCCCCTGGTGCGATGGACTCGGCAGCAAGCCGAAACCGCCGCCGCGGCCGCTGCCGAGCGTCTTCATGAAGTGCAGGCCGCGCGCGCGCGGCGGCAACCAGCGTGAAAAAGCGATCCGGTTCCAGCCCCACGGCCAGTGCGCAGGACGCAGGTCGGCCAGCAGGATGAGCGCGGTGCAGCTCAGTCCGGCAGCAGCGGCCCCGACGGGCGAAGCGTGCGTGTCTGCCGGCATGTGCGTGGTGGACTTGGGGATGATCTGGCCTGCGGTCATGGTGTGCCCTGGGACGAGATCGAAAGGAAGGAGAACAGGATGCGGTAGAGGTACAGGTAGCGGCGCAGTCAGCGGTACCGGACGACGGATCCCGGCTTGCACCGGAACCCGTCACTGCCCTGCCGGCCGCACCATCGTGCCGGCAGGGCAGCGACCTTACTTCGCCGCCACGGTGGTCGGGGCAGCCGGTGGCGCAGCAGCGTCGCCCCCGATCGCGGCCAGCTCCGGATAGCTCTTGAGCATCGGGAAGCCATACAGCGGCTTGTACGCACCCTGGTGGCAAGTCGCGCAGCTGATCTTCGCGACGTCACCACCGGCACCTTTGCGCTCCGGCGGGAAGGTACCCGTGAGCGGCACCATGTACGCGTTGTTCACGTCACGCGACATGCGGATGCCATGGTACGCGGTCATGCGCTGCGGCGGGCTACCCTCCCAGCTCTGGAACGAACGCGTGTTGTGGCAGTAGGTGCAGTTCACGCCGAGCGACTCGGACATGTGCGTCATCAGGCCATAGGTCCATTCGGCCTGCTTGATCGACGCACGATTGCCCGACGGCAGTGGGGTCGGCCCGTTCACCCGGATCGGCTTGTCCTCCAGCAGGAAAGGCGTCAGCGGGTCGGTCGGCAGCGATGACAGGCCCACCAGCTTGCCCGGGGTGTTCTGTCCGGCCAGGTTGCCGATGAAGTCGGCCTTCTTGTCCTGCTCCTGCGGCGTGAACCAGACTTGCTGCGGCACCGGGTTGCCACGATGGCAGGTGTAGCAGGTGACGCCGGTATTGGCAACGTGGTTCTTCCAGTTGCCGTTGATGTGGCGCGTCATCTCGATCATCTTGCGGGCGACCGTCTTGGTGTACTTGCTGTCCTCCGCGAAGTTTTGCGGATTGTGGCAATACGCGCAGCCTTCCTTCGGCGCCACCCACGCGGTCATTGCGGTCATGAGGCCAATGAACTGCCCGGCCGAGACATCGCCCAGCACCTGCACGTTCTGGTAGGCCTCTTTGGCACGCGGACCGTCGGTCGGCGCCGGCGGCGGTGCGGCCGGTGCAGTGTTGAGTGCGTCCTGCCTGGCCAGCTTGCTCGGGTTGTACACCTCGACCATGCCGGTGCCGCGCGGACCATGCTGCACGCTCTCCATCGGCGGGCGCTCGCAGCCGGCCAGCAGCGCGCCGGTGAGCGCGAGCAGCGTGGCGACCTTCAGGATGTGTGATTTCATGGCTTGGCTCCCTGCAGGGTGGCGGGATCGATCACGGCGCCCCACACATGCGGATAAGGGGGGGCGACGCCATGCTTGACGGCCCACAGATACCAGTTGTCGACTACCGTGCCGGTCAGCAGGATGCCGATGCCACCGGTCAGCGGGCACAGCACCGCAAACCACCAGGCCCAGCGGTGAATCGATTCCATGGTGGCGTTGAATCCCATCGTCCAGCGCCAGAACAGGGCGGCGCGCTCGGTGGCGGTACCGCGATCGATAATCTGCTCGATCTCGCGTTCGCCACCGTAGCGACCGACCGCGAGGATGGTCGCGCCGTGCATCGCGAAAAGCAGTGCCGAGCCGTACAGGAAGGCGATCGACAGCGCATGGAACGGGTTGTAGAACAGGTTACCGGAGCGCAGGGAGAAGGCGGCAGTCCAGTCAAGGTGCGGGAAGATACCGAACGGTACCGCCTCCGCCCAGCTGCCCATGAGCACCGGGCGAATCAGGCCGAGCACCAGGAACAGCCAGATCGCCGCCGCGAACGCCCACGCGACGTGGGTGCCCATCTTCAGCGCGCGGGCGCGCCGGTACACATTGGCCCACCACAGCATCACCGAGATGGTCAGGAACAGTCCGCAGATCTGCCACCAGCCACCCTGGTTCAGCGGCGCGAACTTCAGGCCGTTACCCGGCGCCGGCGGATCGAGCGACAGCCAGAACAGCTGGCGCACGAACTGGATCGGGTCCCAGTTCACCGACGCCAGCATGTTCATGCCGATGATGGTGAAGGCAATGGTGCCGAACAGCAGCGACATCGTGCCGAGCACACCGAGGTAGACCGGTCCGATCTGCGCGTTGCCGAGGCGGCCGGCCAGGTGCAGGAACAAGGGCGTGCCGCTGCGCGACAACGCCGGCCTGTCCTGCGGTACACCGTCGTGCAGCGGTCCGATGACCTGCACGCTGGTGAAGAGGTTTTGGTATTCAGCCATCGTGCGCTCCTTATCGGTTCCAGATCGGCATATTCAGCCACCAGCTCCACCATTCCGGCCAGCCGCGGCTCCAGAACGGACCGGAGATCACGATGCACAGCGCCGAGAACAGCACTGCGGCCAGTGCGAGGAACAGGCCGAGACGGTGAATGCCCAGCGTGCCGACCGAGTAGCCGATCAGGTCACGGAAATACGTATCTTCGTGTTCCGGCGTCTTGACTGTCTCGCCTGGCGGCGGATTGGTAGACGACAGCACCAGGCCGCCGTGCATCGACAGGGCAAGCGCAGTCGCGAAGAAGAACGATATCGCGATCATGTGCGCCGGGTTGTAATGGAAATGCAGGTATTGGTAACCGACGTTCGACACCCAGTCGAGGTGGCTGAAGATCCCGTACGGGAAGCCGTGGCCCCAGGCGCCCATCAGCACCGGCCGTACCACGTTCAGCGTCACGTACGCGAGGATCGCAACCGAAAAAGCGAACGGCACGTGCAGTCCCATGCCGAGCTTGCGGCAGATCTCCACTTCGCGCATCGCCCATGAACCGAAGGCACCGATCGCGCAGACGGTAATGAGCTGCCACAGCCCGCCCTGCAGCAACGGCGCCATGCGCAATCCGTATGACAGGTCGGGTGGCGCGATATTGATCTGCCAGAGGTTCCAGGTCGGCCCTTGCGATGCTCCCCACAGTATCAGCGCGGTGCCGAGGAAAGTGAAGAAGATGGTAGTGACGCCGAAGAAGCCAACGTAGAACGGACCGATCCAGAAGTCGAACAGATCCCCACCGAGGAGGGTGCCCCCGCGTACACGATATTTTTTTTCAAAACTCAGCATGGCCATGATCGAGCCCTCCTGCCGGAACGAATTGCATCATCCCTGGTTTGTCCTTGTGAGGACGGACGCGCCAACCGCGCGCGTGCCCGCCCACCACCGCAATGGTGGATTTCTTACTTCGGCATTGGTGCGTTCTGGGCAGTCGGCGCGCCGTGCGGGCCGTCCAGCCAGTTGAACTTGTTCGTCGATAGCAGAATGAGGTGAATCATCGCCGCGAGGCCGAACAAAAAGATTCCCTGGATGACCATCGTCCGAAGGGGATCGAAAAGGCGCCATACTCTCCACATGGTCCTGTCTCCTAAAGTGTGTGTGACATAAATGAATACACTGCGGCCTGCACGCTCCCGAACAGGGACTTGCAAGTCTCGCTGCCAGGCAGCCATTGTCGCCACGGCATTCGGGTCAGCGAACCGACCAGAGCGATGGCGAGCACGACTGTGAAGCCGAGCACGAAGATGAGCCGGAAGGTGACTGTCTCGTCAGCCCACGAGCTTTCCTGTTTCAGTTGAATGTTGGCCATAGTGATTCCTTTCGTTAGGTGCTAGCCGAGATCAAGAGATCCAGGGACGCCATGCCCATACCAGAATGTGGGCTACCACGGCGATCGCCGTGAAGCCGACCATTCCCTGCATGTAGTACGCATGGAATTCCTGAGCCTCGTCATCGGACAGGCCGGAGATGCTTTTCCTATCAGCCATGAGAACGCTCCTTCAAATTGGCCTTGCAGCCAGTGGTGCGTAAAGCCCCGCAACCGTGGGCGTCCGCGGCGTTATGCCACGACATTCGTATTTGCATTTGTCCGGAGGCGGCGTGCATCAGGCAGCCTCGCCCATGCGCAGCGATGCGCCGGCCTTGGCTACCCGCGCGACCGACACGCTGTCCTCGCCGGCGCTGCGTGCGGCGCGCTCGGCGCGGTCGCGGATCTGGCGCGCGGCAGAGATCTGCACCAGCACCGGCTCGGCCGCGACCAGGTCGCTGAGCAATTCACTGGCATCGTCGTCCCACGCTACCTGCGCCAGCGCGCGCGCCGGCGTCGGGTCGACACGATCCATCTCGGTACCGAGTGGCAGGATGTTGAACAGCGCATCGAACAGACAGTTGCAGAATTCCTGGATCAGGTAGGTCGCACCCGCGTAGCCCATGAACGGCGTGCCGGTATGGCGGCGGATGATCGCGCCGGGGAACGACGCCGGTATGAACGAGGCCTTCATCGGCGACGCCGAGCCGCCCTCGGCCAGGTACATGCGCTCGTTGTAGCTGCCGTACATCACCAGCGGCGGCTTCTCGCGCAACAGCGTGCGGATCGCCTCGCTGTCGGTCTTCTCGCCCGGCTTGCGCGCAATCGCGAAATTGCACGGCAGACCCATCTCTTCCTCGAAGAAACGGCGCAGGCCGCGCGTATACGTCTCGTTGGCGACCACCGCGAAACTCGCAGTGCCGAAAAAATCTTGCGTGACCGAGCGCCACAGGTCCCACACCGGCTTGATGGTGGTGTGCTTCTCGCGCTCGATGAAGGGCTCGGGGTCGAGCCCCAGCAGTTCGCCCAGCTTGCGCAGGAAGCGGGTGGTGCTGTGCAGCCCGATCGGCGCCTGCAGCCAGGGGCGCTCGAGCGCCTCGCACAGCAGCCGGCCAAACTCGCGGTACAGGCAAATATTGACGTCGGCGTCGGCCAGCTTCTGCACATCGGCCACGTGGCTGCCGAGCGGGAACACCATGTTCACTTCGGCGCCGATGCCCTCGACCAGCCGGCGGATCTCGGCCAGGTCACTCGGCATGTTGAAGGTGCCGTAGCAGGGGCCGATCAGGTTGACGCGCGGCTTTTCGCCGGGCGCGCGCTCGGCCAGCGGCTTGCGTTCGGGGATATGGCGCAGTCCGTATTCATTCCACAGCCACAGCATCGCGCGGTTCGCGCACTGCCACTGGTCTTCGTCAATCGTGCGCGGCAAAAAGCGCAGGATGCCGGTGCCCTCGGGGGTGACGCCGCCGCCGATCATTTCGGCGATCGAGCCGGTGACCACCACGGCTGGCAGGTCCGGATCGAGCGTGGCATGCGCGCGCTTCATTGCGCCTTCGGTACCCTCGCGACCCAGCTGCTCTTCGGCCAGTCCGGTGACCACGATCGGCAGCTCATGCGGCGGCAGTGCGTCGGTGTAATGCAGCACTGACGTGACCGGCAGGTTCTCGCAGCCGACCGGGCCGTCGATGATCACCTGCAGTCCCTTGATCGCGGTGAAGACATACACCGCGCCCCAGTAGCCGCCCGCGCGGTCGTGGTCGATGACGTTCATACCATCTCCTCTGCCTTGCGCTTCTTCGCTGCCTTCTCGAGACGACGGCGTACCTCGGCACGGAATTCCGGGCGCGGCTGCGGCACGCTTTCCCACACGCCGGCACGGTCGCCCTCGCCGGCTTCGCCGAAGAAGGCCTTCATCGCATCCATGCGCGGCTTGTTGGCGATGGCCGCATTGATCACAGTCGCCAGTGAACCGGCGCCGGCGGCACCCATCAGCGGGCGTGCGGAAATCAGGTTGGTGAAATACAGCGCCGGGCGCGACAACTGCTTGGCCGCCTGCACCACCGGCGTGGTGCCGATCGCCAGGTCCGGCTTGAATTCGTTCACTGCGGCGAGATCCTGCTCGAGCGAGGCGCGGTATTGCACATGCACGCCATGCGCCTGCAGCCAGGCGCGGTCTGCGTCACTGGAAGGCGTTTGCGGACAGGCCGTACCGACATAGCGCAGGTCGGCACCGGATTCAACCAGCAGCCGCCCGACCAGCAATTCCGAGCCCTCGTAGCCGGACAGCGTGATGCGGCCCTTGATCGGCTTGGCCGACAGCGCACCGCGTATGGCCGGCAGGAAGCGGTTCTTGGCGTTGTCAATCAGCTTCTGGCCGACATTGCACGCCTCACCAATGGCCTGCAGCCAGGCTTCGGTGCCGTCATGGCCAACCGGCGCCGAGCCCACCGCCACGCGGCCGGCGGCGTCGAATTCGCGCAGGCTGGCGGTGTAGAACGGATGGATCGCGGCCACCGCAGCACAGTCCAGCGCGGCGTACAGCTCGCGCCATTCGCGCGTCGGCACCACCGGGCCGGCCGACAGGCCGAGCATTTCGAGCATGCCGCCGATGATCATCGGATCGGCCGGGAACATCTCACCCAGCAGCGTGACGGTCGGCCGTTCACTGATGCCGGTACGCGGCGCGGCCACCGGGCCGGCAGTGGCCTCGGCACGCGCATAGCGCAACATGGCCGCGGCCAGCACATCTTTCGCTTCCGCATGCGTGGGCACGCCGAAACCGGGTACGTCGATGCCGATCACGCGCACGCCATTGATTTCTTTCGGCAGGATCTGCAGCGGCACGCCGGATGCGGTCGGCACGCACAGATTGATCACCACCACCGCGTCATAACGCGCCGGGTCGGCCTCTTTGTGCACGGCATCGCGGATATCTTCGAACAGCTTGCCGGTCACCAGCGACTCGGAATTGAACGGTACGTAGCCGACGCTGCGGCGCGCGCCGTAAAAATGTGAGGTGAAGGTCAGTCCGTAAACACAGCAGGCCGAACCGGACAGGATGGTCGCGGTGCGACGCATGCGCAGGCCGACGCGCAGTGCGCCGAAGGCCGGGCACATGCTCTGCGGCTGGTCGTGCGGGCCCTTCGGATAGTCGGCGGCGTAGCGGTCGAGCACATCGGTCTTGCCAGCCGCGCGGGCAGCGGCCAGCATCTGCTCCCGGCCCGAATGGCAGCCGGCGCCATCCCCCTGCAACCCGTCCGGGTTGTCGACGGCCGGCGTACTGACGATCGGTATCACAGTGCGCTCGTTCATCGCCTCAGACCTCGTCGTAGATCACTTCGAGCGAGGGCTTGACGACAATGTCGCGGCCCATCATGTCGGCCGTCGTGGCCGGCTGCAGCACTACATCGCGACCGACGGCGTCGGCAGCGAACAGGCCCAGCAAATCTTCTTGTGTCATCGGCTTCGGGCGCACCGGCGGCGCCTCGGCGACGTTCTGTGCCAGGCCGGCGAACAGGTCGCCCCACGGGCCGTCTGGCCGGCCGATAATTTCGTAACTGGCGCTCTTGCGGCGGATGTCTTCGTTGGCCGGGATCGCCGACAGCACCGGGATGCCGGCGCGCTGCGCGAAGGCCTGCGCCTCGCCGGTACCGTCATCCTTGTTGATCACCATGCCGGCCACGCCAACGTTGCCGCCGAGCTTGCGGAAGTATTCGACCGCCGAGCAGACATTGTTGGCCACATACAGCGACTGCAGGTCGTTACTGGCCACCACGATCACCTTCTGGCACATGTCGCGTGCAATCGGCAGGCCAAAGCCGCCGCACACCACGTCGCCGAGGAAATCGAGCAGCACATAGTCGAAGCCCCAGTCATGGAAGCCGAGTTTTTCGAGCAGCTCGAAGCCGTGGATGATGCCGCGTCCGCCGCAACCACGGCCGACCTCGGGACCGCCGAGTTCCATCGCGTAGACACCGTCGCGCTTGAAACACACATCGCCGATCTCGACCGGTTCGCCGGCCAGCTTTTTCTTCGACGATGTTTCGATGATGGTCGGGCAGGCACGGCCGCCGAACAGCAGCGAGGTGGTATCGCTCTTCGGATCACAACCGATCAGCAGCACCTTCTTGCCCTGCTGCGCCATCATGTAGGACAAGTTGGCCAGCGTGAAGCTCTTGCCGATGCCGCCCTTGCCGTAGATGGCGATCACCTGCGTTTCCTTCTTGACTTCGCCGGTATGCACCGGCGTCGGCTCGACTGCCGCTTCGGCGCGCAGACGCTCTTTCTGCATGAAATGGACGGGTGCGGCTTGTGGCGGGTTCAGCTGACTCATGGTGAAGTTCTCCAATTGAGGATCATCTTCAGGCAGCCCGGATCGTTGAATGCGGTGCGGTAGGCCTGTTCGGCGTTTTCGGGGGAGCTGTGGTGGGTAATCAGGTCGTCGAGCGACAGGCGGCCGCTCTCGGCCAGGTCGCGCACGGCGAGCAATTCGGGGGGTTTCCATTGGGCGGCGACGCGAATGCGCACTTCGCGCATGAAGGCCGGCGCAAACGCAAAGCACAGCGATTCGTCATAGAAGCCGGCCAGCACGATCTCGCCGCCCGGCGCGGTGCGCGCGATCAGCTGGTCGAGTATGGCGGCGTCGCCGCTGACATCACAGATGCTGCGATAGTTCGAGCGCGTGTCTTCGCTCGGATCGAGCACCACATAATCTTGTGCGCCGTCGCGGCGGGCCGGGTTGGTCTCCCAGACCACCGGGCTGCCGCCTGCCATCACCGCAAGGCGCGCAATCATGCGCCCCAGCACACCGTGGCCGACGATCAGTTCCGGCGGCGTCGCGCCGCCGGCATTTGCATGGTAAGCGGTAGCGGCCAGCGCCAGCAGCGTGCCGCGCTCGCCCAGCTCCTCGGCGATGCGCAATGCGCGCAGTGCCGGTATCACCAGTCGCGACGCCGCGCCGCCGAACAGGCCGCGCACTTCGCCGAAGCAGGCCGCGCCCGGCACGAAGACACGCTCACCGACTTCGTAATGGGTATTGGCGCCCGCGTAAGCGACCCGCCCGACCGATTCGTAGCCCGGCACCAGCGGATAGCCCATGCCGGGGAACGTGGGCATACGCCCGGACCAGAGTAATTTTTCAGTGCCGGTCGATATGCCGGACCATTCAATGTCAACCACCAGGTCATTCACGCCAGGCTCAATCAGCGCAAGCTCGCGCAGCCGCAGAGTCATCGGTTGCTCGACCACGATGGCGTGCGCATTCACGCTCGCGTCCTCGCGGTGGGGTGCAACTTGGTCGTCTCCTGGCACGCCTCGATCATTTTTTCTACCTGGCTGGTTAGTGTATGTATTCTTGTATTTACACACCAACGTGTCAACATTTATTTACATTTATTTGAAACTCAGTGCGGCCGGCGCGCTGCCAGCATGCGCACCTGCAGCGGTATACGCGTACCCAGCGCACGCACGGCGGTGAAACCGGCCGCCTGCAGCAACTGCGTCAGGCCTTCTGCGGTGCGTGCGCGTCCGCGTCCCATCGCCAGCAGGTAGAAACCGAAATAGGCGTCACCCATCGCCTCAGCGCCCGGCGTGCCCGCCATCGGCTCGGCCAGCAGCACGGTGCCGCCAGGCGGCAGCGCCATCCACGCATTGCGCAGGATCGCCAGCGCACGCTCGTCATCGTGGTCATGGATCACGCGCACCAGCGTCACGATGTCAGCGCCCGCAGGCAAGGGATCGGACAGGAAATTTCCGCCGAGTGCCTGGGCGCGCGACGCGATACCTGCTGCTTCGAAGCGATCGCGCGCGCGTTCGGCCACGGCAGGCAGGTCGAACAAGGTCATTTGCAGATGCGATGCACGGGCAGCGACACTGCACAGGAAGCGGCCCTCGCCGCCACCGACGTCGAGCAGGCGGCGATGGCCGGCAAAGGAATACGCATCGAGGATCTCGGCCGCCACCAGCGGCTGCGACGCCGCCATCAGCTGCGAATAGCTGCCCACCTGTTCCGCAGCGAGCCCGGCCGCATTAGCGGGCGCATCGTCGGCGGTATACGGATAAAAGCCGGACAGCGCCGGTCGCGGACCGGCGCCGCGCAGCAACGCGACCGGATCGGCCAGGTCGGCGTACAGGGTGTCGTGATGCAGGATCATCGCCTTGACGGCGTCATTGCCGACCAGCGGCGCGCCGAGCATGCCAAGGCCATAGCGCGGCTCGCCGCCAGCGGCCTTGCCGCGCACTTCGACCAGCCGCAACGAGGCGGCGGCGGCCAGCAGTCGCGCGGCCGCTTCGTCACTCATGCCGAAGCGCAGCGCCAGCGCCGAGGTGGTCTGCGGCCCGGCCGACAAAATCTCGAACAGCTCCAGTTTCACGCAGGAAGACAGCACCTGCGAGTAGACGAAGCCGGCGACCAGGTCGAACAGCTCGCGCGCACTGCGCTGGGCGATCGGGCGAGTCAGCAGGAAGCCGGAGGCAAAGCGGTGGAATGCAGGGTTGGCAAGCAGACGGTCGCGCCAGCCGAGCAAACGGTCTGAGAAGGAAATCGTCGCTGTGGTCATCGCGACTTAAGCCGCGACCCGCGATACCGACGGCGCCAGCTTGCGCGTCAGTGCCACCGGCACCAGGCGCTTGGCCTCCATGCGTACCAGTGTGCGCAATTGCGCCGAACCGCGGCAACTCGGGATCGCCGTGCTGGCATAGGCAATCAGGCGGTCGAACAACTGGATCGCGCCGCACAGCCCGAGCTCGGCGGCCGAGCTTGGCCGGCCCAGTGCCGCATCCTGTCCGGAGGGCTTGCCGAGCGCTTCTGCATCGAGCGCCACGTCGCGGATATCGTCGGCCACCTGATAGGCCTCGCCCAGGCATTCGCCGAGCGTGCGCCACGGGTCGGAAGCGACACCGGCGGCCTGCGCACCGGCCACCGTGGCCGCAACGAACAGCGCACCGGTCTTGGCGCGCTGGTACTCGGTCAGTGCCACCCGTGGCTCGCACTCCCACGCTTGTCCGGCAATGATGCCGGACGGCGCGGCAACGCCGGTGGAGACCGTCTGTATCAGCTGTGCCAGCCGCTGCGGATGCGAGGTGCTGCTGAACAGCAGCGACTGATAGGCAGCGACGATCAGCGCATCGCCGGCCAGCACGGCCAGCCGCTCGCCGTGCGCGGCGAATACCGACGGGCGTCCGCGGCGCGTGAGCGCATTGTCGAAACACGGCAGGTCATCATGCACCAGCGACGCACAGTGCATCAGCTCGATCGCAGCGGCCGCGCCTGCGGCCAGCGACAGGTCATCCGCGCCGCAGGCCTGGGCGACCGCCAGGGTCAGGTGGGGTCGGATACGCGCACCGCCCGGAAAGACGGCGTCGCGCATTGCTGCTGCCAGTCGCGGCGGTCCGCCTGCACCATGCTGCGCTCCCAGTGCGGCTTCCAGCGCCGCCTCGATGCGTTCCGTATTTTCCATGACGCCTCCATGCCGGCCGCCGTTTGGCAGCCCTCATGCGTAAATTATGGGCGTCACGCGTTTGTGTCAATATTTATTTACATTTAAATTCGTCGTGTAAATCTGACACTGCACGAAAAATTCAGTCACGATCCTTGCGCCGGGCATCGTCGGCATCGCGCTGGCGGCCACGGCGCTGCGCGCGCCGCACGTCAGCTATTTGCCAAAGCGCAAACGCGATCGGCAGGACGCCGAAGAAGAAGAGTTCGATCAGCAGTGCCATGGCGTGCGCTCAGGGCTGCCGGAGGGTGCCGAGCACCTGGCGGATCAGCGCGACGCACTGCGTCGGGCTCTCCTCGTGCGCCAGGTGGCCCAGCTGCGGCCACAACACCTGCTCGGCCTGCGGCAGCAGCATCGCCACCTGCGCCACCTGGACCGCCGGTACGGTCAGGTCGTTGCCGGCGCCGACCAGCCAGACCGGCAGCGGCAGGCGCGACAGTTCGCGCCCGAGTGCGGCCAGATCCCAGTGCGCCATCATCGCCAGCGCGGCGCGCACATGGGCCGGGCATTGCAGCAGCCGCGCGTACAGCGTCATGCCGGTATCGTCGAGTACGGAGCCGGTGCCGCGCAGCAGCCGGCTGACAAAGGCATCGTCGTGCGCCTGGCGCGCGAACAGACGCGCTGCCATGGTGCCGGTGGCGAGCAGTTTCGCCAGCGGCGAAAACAGTGCGCCGGCCAGTCCGCCAAAGCCGACGAAGGCGCCGTTGAGGCTGACCAGCGCGGCCGGATGTACGCGGCCGTCGAGCACCATGCGCGCACCGATGGCTGCGCCCGCCGAATGGCCGACGATCAGGGTCGGCTGCAGCTGCAGGCCTTCGAGCAATTGTTCGACGCGGCGCGCCATGCCGGGCAGCGATTGCTCGGACGATGGCGATGGCATGCCGCTGAAGGCATGGCCGGGCAAATCGGGGACCAGCACGCGCGCATGGCGCGCCAGTGCCGGCGCGACATCGCGCCATGAATGACTGGAGGAACCGGTGCCATGCAGTAGCAGGACCAGCGGCGCGTCGTCGCCGGCGTCAAGAAACTGCTGCACATGCCAGACCAGGCCGCTCTGCTGCACGAAATGACTGTGCGCGCGGTTTGGCCAGTCGCGGCCATCGACAGACCAGTCCATGCGCTCACGCAATTCAGCGCGCTCCCGCCCGGGCATGCGCCTGTACCGTGCCGATCGACTGCGCCAGCTGCGCCGCGCCCGCATAGGGCAGCGGCAGGTAATTCGCGCGCATGGCCTGCGCCAGCTCGGCAGCTTCGCGCTGCGCTTTGGGCGAGGTGTCGATCAGCAGGACGGGCGCACCGAGCGCCGCCAGCAAGCGGGCCGACTGCAGCGCATCTTCCTGCGCGCGCTCGCGGCCGCCACGGCCATCGCGTGCAACGTTGGCGCGGCCGTCGGTCAGCAGCACCACCGTCGGCGACTGTCCCTTGCGCAGCAACGCGTCGACCAGCGCTGCGGTGGTATCGAGTGCCGCCGCCAGCGGCGTGCCGCCACCACCGGGCAAGCCGGACAGGCGACGCTTGGCGCACACCAGCGAGCGCGTCGGCGGCAGCAGCAAGTCGGCCTGCCGGCCGCGGAACGCAATCACGGCCACCTGGTCGCGCCGCACATAGCAATCGTTGAGCAAGAGCTCGACCGCGCCCTTGGCTTCCGCCAGCCGATGCAGCGCCGACGAGCCCGATGCATCGACGACAAACACGGTCGTGGTGGCGGTTTTCTGGCGCACCCGGGCGACATGGAAATCGTCGGCGCGCACCAGGACGCGCGCGCCTTGCAGCGCGGCCGGACCCGACGCCGTGACCGGCTGGGTCGCGCGCCGCAGCCGCTGCCATGGCGCAGCCGCACGCAGCGTGTCGACCAGGTGCAGCCGTGCGCCGCGCAGCGCGCCCGAACGGCGCGAACCGATCGGTCGGCCGCGCAGGCCGCCCTGGAGCGCCGCGCCGGATTTGCCGTTGCTGCTGCGACGCAAGCTGCCGCCACCCAACATCGCTGCCAGCAGGCCGGGCGGTATCGCCGCCTGCGCCGCTTCGAGCACGCGCTCTTCGAGCGCGCGCTCTGCATCGTTTGCCGCCGCAGTGGCTGCATCGTTCTCGGCTTGCGCGGGTGCGGGCTCGGGTTCGGGCTCGGGCTCGGCTTGCTGTTCGGCCGCGCTCTCGTCTTGATCCGGCGCAGGCGGCAGGCGGGTCGCGCGCGGCGCCAGCACCAGCGAGGCGGCGATGCGCGCATCGTCGTCGCTGCATTCGTCATTGCCATCGAGCGCCGCGCTGGCGCGCGCAGCGGCCAGCGCCAGCAAGGGCGCGCGCAATGACGCCACGCCGAGCGCCTGCGCCACGCCACACAGCGCCTCGATCAGCGAGGGCGGCACATCGAGCAGGCCAACGCGCTCGCGCGCGGCATCGAGATCGGTACTGCCGCTGGTCATCATCTGCAGATCATCGTTGAGCGCCATCTTCGGCGACACCGCACGCAAGTCGATATCGAACGCGAAGCGCTCGCACAATGCCGCCGGCACACCATCGTCATCCGCCAGTCCTTCGTCGAGCGCGACCACGCCGAAGCGCGCCGGACTGCGCACACACAGCCCGTCGCGCTCGAGGATGACCACGCGCCGGTCGATGGCATGGGCGACCTGGGCGGCGCCCGCCAATGGCAGCCGTTCAGCCATGACCAGCAGCAGCACGCCGCCATCCGCCTCGGCCAGCAGGCCGCGTTGCGCGATCGGGCGGCCGGCAGCCAATGTGGCCGGCAAGTCGAGCCCGCCGAGCAGGCGTTCTTCGCTGACCGACAGCGGCACGCGCAACATCGGCCGCCCCGGCAGCAGGCCGCGCAGCAAGGCCAGCCAGGCGTCGCGCACTGGGCCGGCGTGCGCGCGTACACGTACGCCGACCAGCCCGACAGGATCGATCGCGAACAGCACGGCCGCCTGCACCGCCTGCTGCCAGGCGCGCTCGGACGGATCGGGCTCGCGGTCGGACGGCGCCAGCATCAGGCGGCCTGTACGAAGACTTCGTCGAGTGCGCGCGCCACGCGGGTGCCGGAACCGGCATCGTCCAGCGGATTGCGGCGCAAGCGGTGACGCAGCGCTGCCGGCGCCATGCGCCGCAGGTGCTCGTCGCTGACTTCCTGGTCGCCTTCATAAGCGGCCAGTGCGCGCGCTGCACGCATCAGTGCCAGTTCACCGCGCAGGCCGTCGGTGCCGAGCGTCATGCACAGCTGCGCGGCACGCTCGAGCGCGGCGTCAGGCAGCGTGACGGCGGGCAGCCGCTTGCGTGCCGCCACCAGGCGGCGGCGGATCTTGTCATCTTCGCGCTGCCATTGCGCTATGAAGGCTTCGGGAGAACGCTCGAACGCATCGCGCCGCTTGACGACCTCGATGCGCAGCTTCAGGTCGGTCGGGGTGGTGACATCGACCGCGAGGCCGAAGCGGTCAAGCAGTTGCGGGCGCAGCTCGCCCTCTTCCGGATTGCCGCTGCCGACCAGCACGAAGCGGGCCGGATGGCAGACCGACAGGCCTTCGCGCTCGACCCGGTTTTCGCCGGACGCCGCCACATCGATCAGCAGGTCGACCAGATGGTCTTCCAGCAGGTTCACTTCGTCGATATACAGGAAGCCGCGGTTGGCGCGCGCCAGCAGCCCGGGCTCGAATGCCTTCACGCCCTGGGAAAGTGCACGCTCGAGGTCGAGCGCACCGACCACGCGGTCTTCGGTGGCGCCCAGCGGCAGGTCGACCACCGGTACCGGCTTGAGCACCGCCTTGGGCCGGCCGGCCGCTTTGCGCGGCGCACAGTGCTCGCACGACGGCGTGCCGGACTCAGGGTCGCAGCCATAGACGCAGCCGTCCACCGCCTTGATCGGCGGCAGCAGCGCGGCCAGCGCGCGCACGGCGGTCGACTTGCCGGTGCCACGGTCGCCCAGCACCAGCACACCGCCAATGCCAGGATCGACGGCGGCGGCCAGGATCGCGAGTTTCATTTCTTCCTGACCGACGATTGCGGAAAAAGGAAAGGCGGCCATCGTTTGTTCTCCAGTGTTATCGGCAGCGCCATGCGGCGCTGCCGTTCAGTATCTCCAGCGACCGCGCAGGTCGACCAGGTGCGCCAGTCCGGCGATGGTCAGGAGCAGCGCCAGCCAGTACCAGGGCGCGCCGGCCACCACGCTGCGCACTGCCAGCATCAGGCACAATCCTGGCAGCATCATCCAGTTCAGCACGCCCGGCGACACGCCGCGCCCGCATCGTTTCCACAATACCACCAGCACCACCCACTCGATCAGGGTCGCAATGATCACGATATCGATCAGGCCGGTGCCACGCAGTAGCTGTTCCATCCTATCGTTGCGTCGCATGGCCGTCAGGCCTTGGCGCGCATGCCCCACTTCCAGAGCCAGGCAGTCGGCAGCGGCACGATCATGAACAGGTGCTCGATCACGGCCAGTGTCAGCAGGCCGGCCACCAGGCACAGGCTGGCGGCGGCAAAGCCGTTGGCCGGCTGCAGCGACACTGCCATCCACATCGGTACCGCCACGGCCGTGGCCGCCGCCAGCGATACCGGCATCAGCCAGTTCCAGGCGCGGCGGGTGAAATAGGTCTGCAGGTAAGCCAGGTGGGGCGGCAGGAATGTCTCGGACAGGTTGCGCACGCCGAGGAAAAGATTCAGCTTGGCCGACAGGCGCATGCTCCACAACACCAGGTAGGTCCACCAGCCGGTCTGGTTCGGCTGGTTCCAGCTGGCCGCACACACCAGCAGCGCCAGCAAGACCAGCGCGAGTTCATGATGCAGGATGGCCTCGACCGCGTGCCACGCACGGCGCCAGCCGCGGCTGTCGGGCGGGCAGTCGGAGCGGCGCGCGCCGGTCACATAGCCGAGCAGGAAGGCAATCTCCTGCCAGCCCCAGACCAGTACGGCGCAGGTGAATGCGCAATAGGCGGAGGCGACCGTAGTCTGCGCCGCCGAGATCCTCATGCCGACCAGCGCGAAGCCGAGCACCAGCGTGGAGCCGAGCAGGATCCAGCGGAAGCTGGCACGCGGCAGCCGCCCGAGCCACAGGATCGCGCCGGTGGAGAACCACCAGACCAGGATCGTGAACAGCACAGGCAGCAGGTACTGGGACATCGTGCTTGACGTAATCCGCTTACCAGCGCGGCTGCAGCCGCGTGGTCGCGGGCAGCCGGTTAGACAGCACCGGGATGAAATACATGCGCGCGAACACGGCGGCGCCGGCCGCATTCCAGAATCCGCGTTTGAGCCCACCAAGCAGGCCGCCCTGCGCCTTGCCCTGGTCGGCCCTGGCCACGCAGGCCGACAGCCGCTCCAGGTTCGCGGCGAAAGCCGGATGGTCGATGTCGAGCAGGATCGGGAACACTTGCCTGGTGATCTCGTTGCAGATGCGGAAGACATCGAAGTCGTATGCGGTCGGCTCCAGGCCCATCGCCTGCTTCAGCTGCGGCCGCGTGTGGTCGCGCACGTACATCGTCGCGTACACCGCCAGCAGGAAGAAACGGATCCACAGCCGGTTGGGGCCACGCAGCAGCTGCGGATTGGCGCGCATGATCAGCGCGAACGATTCGCCGTGGCGGAATTCGTCATTGCACCAGCGCTGGAACCAGCGAAAGATCGGACGGAAGCGCTTGTCCGGATACTGTTCCAGCTGGCGGAAGATGCGGATGTAGCGCGCATAGCCGATTTTCTCCGACAGGTAGGTCGCGTAGAAGATGTATTTCGGCTTGAAATAGGTGTAATGCTTGCTGCGCTTGAGGTTGCCAAGGTCGATCCCCAGCCCGTAATCCTTCAGCGACGAATTGATGAAGCCGGCATGGCGCGACTCGTCGCGCGCCATGTATTCCATCAACTGCTTGATGTCCGGATTGTCGACGTTGCGCTTGATCTCGTTGTACAACACGCAGCCGGAAAATTCGGACGTCAGCGAGCTGACCAGGAAGTCGAGGAATTCCTGCTTCAGCTCCGGCGACATCTTCGACGACAGCGCCAGCGCCTCGGCAGCGAAGCCGGCGTCGCGCTGGAAGTGGTCATGGTTGTTGTCGCCCTCGTACTCGGCCATCATCGCGTCCCATTCAGCGCGCACCGGCTCGACGCTGATCGCGTTCATAGCGACATAATCCGTCTTGTAGAAGCGCGGCGCGAACAGCGTGTCGGTGACAGCCTTGCGGGCCGCGTCCTCGACCGAAGTTATTTCATGGGTTGCGTGGTGCATGAAGCTTCTCCTTGCGAAAATTCGGCTGTCGCGACCGTATCATTGGCGGGCGTGCGCAGCAGGCGCCACAACAGCGCCGCATAGCCGACCCAGAACAGCGCGAGCATGAACTCGATGAAATTCGTCATAGCTGTATCTCCATGGCCTGGGAGGTATAAAAACCGCTCGAAATTTTTTCGGTGCGACCGACCTGCCAGCCCGCCAGGCCGGCGGCGTTCGCGATGGCACTGCGCATGGCGGGCTCGGGTACCGGCTCGATGAAGGGCGCGCGGTCGCTGCGCGGGAACAGGCGGCCGACCCGGATCATCGTCGCAAGGATGGGATTACTTGGTGCAAAGCTGAACAGCAGCGAATGCGCAGTGCGCCCGGCCAGGCCGGACAACCCGGCGATCATGTCGCCGAGTTCGTAATGGATCATCGAATCCATCGCCACCACATGGTCGAACTTGCCGTAGGAAGACGACAGCATGTCGCCGGAGATAAACTGCAGCCGCCCCTGATGCAGCGCATTCGGGTGGCGCTCACGTGCCAGCTGCACCAGCGTCGGCGACAGGTCTACCGCCACCACATGCGCGCCGCGCTGTGCGAGCTCGCAGGCGAGTGCGCCGGTGCCGCAGCCGGCATCGAGTATGCGGCGCCCGCGCAGATCAGTCGGCAGCCAGGAGAGCAGCGTCTCGCGCATGCGATCGCGTCCGGCGCGCACCGTCTTGCGTATGCCCGATACCGGGGCATCCGATGTCAGCCGGGCCCATTGTTCGGCGGCAGTGCGGTCGAAATACTCCGCCAGCCGTTCGCGTTTCTGCAGGTAGCGTGCCTGTTCCATAGTGTGCCTTTCAGCGAACTGTGTGTCGTTCTTTATCAGTCGCCAGTCGTGAGTCGGGAACTGTCAGTCGAAACCGAGCAGATCGAAAATGTCCCTGTCCTTCATTGGTTCACAGGGCAGCGGATCGGTGCCTGCCCATAGCTTCGCTGCCAGTTGCAGGTATTCGCGCTGTACCGCCAGAATCTCGGGCGTTTCATCCATTTCGAACAGCGTGGCCTTCTTCAGCCGGCTCTGACGGATCACGTCCAGCGCCGGTATGTGCGCCATGGTTTTGAGGCCAATGCGCGAATTGAACTTGTCGATCTGGTCGGTCGCGTCCGAACGGTTGGCGATCACGCCGCCCAGTCGCACGTTGTAGTTCTTCGCCTTCGCACCGATGGCCTGCACGATGCGGTTCATCGCGAAGATCGAGTCGAAGTCGTTGGCGGTGACGATCAGCGCGCGATCGGCATGCTGCAACGGCGCAGCAAAACCGCCGCACACCACGTCGCCGAGCACATCAAAGATCACCACGTCGGTATCGTCGAGCAGGTGGTGCTCCTTGAGCAGCTTGACGGTCTGGCCGACCACATAGCCGCCGCAGCCGGTGCCGGCCGGCGGACCGCCGGCCTCGACGCACATCACGCCGCCATAGCCCTCGAACACGAAGTCTTCGACGCGCAATTCCTCGCTGTGGAAGTCGACCGAGTCGAGCACGTCGATGACGGTCGGCATCAGTTTCTTGGTGAGCGTAAAGGTGGAATCGTGCTTCGGATCGCAACCGATCTGCAGCACGCGCTTGCCGAGCCGCGTGAAAGCGACCGACAGGTTGGACGAGGTGGTGCTCTTGCCTATGCCCCCCTTGCCGTAGATCGCGAACACTTTCGCGTTGCCGATCTTGACGCTCGGGTCCAGCGATACCTGCACGCTGCCCTCGCCATCCCCCTGCCGCTCGCGGCGGATTTCACTGACCGGCACCTTGCTGACATTCATTCGTTTACTCCCTCGTTAATACCTTCGAGCCGGTCTTCCAGCTCATCACCCGCGCGGCGCATCGCTTCAAGCGTGTCGTCGTCGGGTGTCCAGTAATGTCTTTCGCAGGCTTCCATCAGCCGGCTGGCGACGCGCGCCGATGCCGACGGGTTCAGCCGTGCCAGCCGCTCGCGCATCTCGGGATCGAGCAGGAAGGTCTGGGTCAGCTGCTGGTAGACCCAGGGCTGTACCTGTCCGGTGGTGGCTGACCAGCCCATGGTGTTGGTCAGGTGTAGCTCGATCTGGTGCACGCCCTCATAGCCGTGCGCCAGCATGCCCTCGTACCATTTCGGATTCAGCATGCGCGTGCGCGTTTCGAGCGCCACCTGTTCAGTCAGGGTGCGCACGGTGCCGCCGCCGCGCGTCTGGTCGCCGATGTAGACCGGCGCGACTTGTGCGTCCGGTCCCTTGGCGCGCTTGACCGCGCGGCTGATGCCGCCGAGCGTGTCGAAATAGGTGTCGATGGTGGTCACGCCGACCTCGACCGAATCGAGGTTCTGGTAAGCCAGCTCGACCTGCGCCAGTACGCTCTTCAACAGCACCGGCTGTGCCAGCGGCCGGCCCGAGGTGCCGTAGGCGAAACCCTTGCGGCTGGTATAGGTCTCGGCGAGTTCGTCCTCGTCATCCCAGCGGCTGCAGTCGATCAGGTGGTTCACGTTCGCGCCGTATGCGCCTTCGGCATTGCCGAACACGCGCAGCGCAGCCGTCTGCATGTCGCCGCCGTTCTGCGCGATATACGCCAGCGCGTGCTTGCGGATGAAGTTCTGTTCGGCCGGCTCGTCCGCCTCGGCGGCCAGCAGCGCGGCTTCGGCCAGCAGCCGGATCTGCAGCGGCAGCAGGTCGCGGAAGATGCCCGACAGCGTGATCACCACATCAACCCGCGGCCGGCCGAGGTCGGCCAGCGACAGCAGCTGCGCGCCGGCGAGCCGGCCATAGCCGTCGAAACGCGGCGCAGCGCCCATCAGCGCAAGCGCCTGCGCAATCGGCCCGCCCTCGCTCTTGAGGTTGTCGGTGCCCCACAGCACCATGGCGATCGATTCGGGGAAGGCGCCGGTATCCAGGTGATGCCGCTCGAGCAAGCGCTCGGCCTGGCGCATGCCATCTTTGACCGCATAGGCGCTGGGCAGGCGGAACGGATCGAAGCCGTGCACATTGCGCCCGGCCGGCAGGATCTCCGGCGTGCGCATCAGGTCGCCGCCCGGCGCGGGGCGCACATAGCGACCATCGAGCGCGGCGAGGATGCCGTCAAGTTCAAACGACTCATGCATGAGCTCATTGGACGCGGCCAGCTTTTGCATCAGTTCGCGCTGCGCTTCGGTCAGCGTGACGGGTGCACCGGTCAGCAGGGCGCGGATGGCCGCACGCAGGCCGGCGTCCAGAGTAGCGCCGTGGGCGGACTCGGCGATGGCCGCCAGCATGTCGATGCGCTCTTCCAGCGTCGGCTCGCGACCGACCACATGCAGGCCGTGCGGTATCAGCGTGTATTCGAGTTCGAGCACCGCATCGTTCAGCGCGGCCACCGGCGCGCTGCTGTGCGCGTCCCAGGCCGGAGCGGCCGGCGCCAGCTCGAGCGCGACCGCCTGTGACTGGATCAGCACGGCCAGCTCGGCCTTTTCGTGCAGTTCGTCCGGCTCAAGCAGGCGCCAGCGGTTCAGCGACGCCTTCAGGTCGTTCAGGCCGCGGTACAGGCCGGCTTCGGCGACCGGCGGCGTCAGGTAGGACACCAGCGTGGCGTTCGCCCGCCGCTTCGCGATCGTGCCCTCGGACGGATTGTTGGCGGCGTACAGATAAACGTTGGGCAGGTGGCCGATCAGCCGGTCCGGCCAGCAGGCGCCGGACATGCCGGCCTGCTTGCCCGGCATGAACTCGAGCGCGCCATGGGTGCCGAAATGCAGCACGGCATCGGCCTTGAAGTCTTCGCGCAGATAGCGGTAGAACGCGGAGAACGCATGGGTCGGCGCGAAGCCCTTGTCGAACAGCAGCCGCATCGGGTCACCCTCGATGCCCATGGCCGGCTGCACCGAGACCAGCACATTGCCAAACTGTGCGCCGAGCATCAGGATGCTGCGACCGTCAGTCTGGTGGCGGCCGGGCGCCGGGCCCCATTGCGCTTCGATTTCGCGCAGCCAGGTCTCGCGCCGCACATGGTCGTCGGCACTGACGCGCGCGAAGACATTCGCCGGCGCGCCATAGTGTTCGGCGTTGCCCTTGAGGACGGCGTGGCGCAGCGCGTCGACGTTCGCCGGCAGCTCAACCGCATAGCCGGCACGCTGCATCGCGGCCAGGGTGTTGTACAGGGACTCGAACACCGACAGGAACGCGGCGGTGCCGGTGCTGCCGGCATTCGGCGGAAAATTGAACAGCACGACCGCGACCTTGCGCTGTGCGCGTTCGCGCTGGCGCAGCTCGATCAGCTTGGCCACGCGGGCGGCCAGCATGTCGGCGCGCTCGCTGCAGGCCTGCATGTCGTTCGCGCCTTCGGCGGCGGCGAAGGTGCAGCCGCGGCTGCAGCCGGTGCATGCGCGGCCGGACGCGTCACTGCGGCCGCCATAGACCATCGAACCGCTGGAACCATCCAGCTCGGGCAGCGCCACCATCATGGTCGCCTCGACCGGCAGCAGTCCGCGATCGGAGTCGCCCCAGTGCTCAAGGGTCTGGAATTCGACCGGCGAGACGGCCATATAGGGCACGTCCAGCGTGGCCAGCATGTCCTCGGCCGCCCTGGCGTCGTTGTACGCGGGGCCGCCAACCAGCGAGAAGCCGGTCAGGGACACGACCGCATCGACGTGTGCGCGGCCGTCCTTCATGAAGAAGCGCTCGACCGCCGGACGGGCATCCAGCCCGCTGGCATAGGCCGGCATCACCGACAGCCCGCGCGCCTCGAGCGCAGCGATCACGCCGTCATAGTGGCGCGCATTGCCGGCCAGCAGGTAGGAGCGCATCAGCAGCAATCCGACCGTGCCCTTGCTGGCGGCGATCGCCGGTACGCTGTCGATACGGTCCGACATGCCCTTGTGTACCCCGCGCCCCTTCATGCGCGGATGGTAGAGGCCGACCTCCGGATATTCGACCGGCGCAGCGGCCGGGGCCTTGCCACGCAAGACCTTGCGCGGACCGTCGGCATAGCCGTTGGCCAGCAACTGGACCAGGCTGGCGATGTTCTCTTCGGAGCCGGCCAGCCAGTATTGCAGGATCAGGAAATAGGAACGCACATCCTGCGCGGTGCCGGGGATGAAGCGCAGCAGCTTGGGCAAGCGGCGCAGCATCTTCATCTGCTGCGCGCCGGCGGTTGCGGCCGGCTTGCCCTCTTCCTGCTTGCCGCGCAATTTTTTCAGGAAGGCCATCGGGCCGCGCGTGCTGCCGTCCATCGAAAAGCGGCCCAGTCGGGTCAGGCGCATTACCTCGCCGGCCGACATGATGCAGACCATCGCGTCGCAGCTGTCGCGGCGCGCCTTGAGCGCCGGCAGCACCGGCAGGAAATGATCTTCCATGAACAGCATTGCGGCCAGCACGATGTCGGCGCTGCCGATGTCAGCGATGCAGCGCGCCAGCGATGCCGGATCATCCTGCCACTCGGACGCCGCATGAACGACAACGCTCACTCCCGGCATGCGTTGCTGCAGCAGGCGGTTGGCGCGCGCGATCGTTCCGGCGAGGTGGCTGTCCATCGTCACGATGGCCACCCGCAGGGAGGGCGCGTCAGCGGCCGAAGTGGGCTTTCGCGTCATAAAGGGTCTCTACGGTGATGGTGTGAAGGCCGCTCTGCTGTGCAAAGCGTTCGGTGTTGCGGCGCGCCTTGCCGCGTACGAAGAACGGAATCTTGCCAAGCTCCTGCTCGGCCTCGGTGGTCCAGGCCGGCTGGCCCGGGGCGGTATTGGCCGGCTCGGCAGCCACCGGCGCAACGACCTCGGGCAGGCGCACCGGCGCAGCGCCGGCCTTGCCGAGATGCGACGGCGATGCGCCGTTATGGAATTCGAAATCTTCCTTGAACATGCCGAGCAGGTGCTCTTCGAGCCCCATCATCAGCGGATGTACCCAGCTGTCGAACAACACGTTGGCACCCTCGAAGCCCATCTGCGGCGAATGGCGCGCCGGAAAATCCTGCACATGCACCGGTGCCGAGATCACCGCGCACGGCAAGCCGAGCCGCTTTGCGATGTGGCGCTCCATCTGGGTGCCGAGCACCAGCTCGGGCGAGAGCTCGGCGACACGCGCCTCGACTTCCAGGTAATCGTCGGTGATCAGCGCTTCCACGCCGTAGCTGGCGGCCGCCGCGCGCACTTCGCGCGCGAATTCGCGGCTGTAGGTGCCAAGTCCGACGACTTCGAAGCCGAGTTCTTGTGAGGCGATCCGCGCTGCCGCGATGGCATGCGTGGCATCGCCGAACACGAATACGCGCTTGCCGGTGAGGTAAGTGGAATCGACCGAGCGTGCATACCAGGGCGCGCGCGATGCGTCGTCCTCAAGCGCGGCAACGTGGGCGATACCGGCCAGCTGCGCGACCTCGGCGATGAACTCGCGGGTGGCCTGCGCGCCGATCGGCACCACGGTCGTGAACGGCATGCCGAGGTGTTTCTTCAGCCAGTTTGCCGCCGGCAGTGCAATTTCCGGATACATCACGACGTTGAAGTCGGCATCGGCCAGCCGCGCCAGGTCCGATGGCGACGCGCCCAGCGGCGCGACCACGTTGACCTGCACGCCGAGTTGTTCGAGCAGCTTGCGGATCTCGACCAGGTCATCGCGATGGCGGAAACCGAGTGCGGTCGGGCCCAGGATATTGCAACGGGGAGCGTCGCTGCTCGCATCGGCGCTGCGCGCCCGCGCCAGTGCGCGCACCATCTGGTAAAAGGTCTCGGCCGCGCCCCAGTTCTCTTTTTTCTGGTACGACGGCAGCTCCAGCGGCACCACCGGCACCGGCAGGTTCAGGGCTGCGGCCAGCCCGGCCGGATCGTCCTGGATCAGCTCGGCGGTGCAGGACGCGCCGACCATCATCGCTTCGGGCCGGAAGCGCTCGTAGGCCGCACGCGCGGCATTCTTGAACAGCTCGGCAGTGTCGGAGCCGAGGTCACGCGCCTGGAAGGTGGTGTAGGTGACCGGCGGGCGCCGCGGCAGCCGCTCGATCATCGTGAACAGCAAGTCGGCATAGGTATCACCCTGCGGCGCATGCAGCACGTAATGGACGTTGCGCATCGCGGTCGCAATGCGCATCGCGCCGACGTGCGGCGGGCCTTCGTAGGTCCACAGGGTCAGTTGCATGCGAGCTCCCGTGTCAGCTTCGCGCGCCGTAGCAGCGGCCGCGCAAACAGCTCGGCCAGGTCGGCCGCCTGCTCGTAGCCGTGTACCGGCGAGAACACGAGTTCGATTGCCCACTTGGTTGTGAGCCCCTCGGCCTCGAGCGGATTGGCCAACCCGAGCCCGCAGACCACGATATCGGGCGCCAGTGCGCGGCAGCGATCAAGCTGCTTCTCGACGTCCTGCCCTTCGGACAATGACGTGCCCGGCGGCAGCAAGGCCAGTTCCTGGCGCAGCAGTTCGCGGTGCAGGTACGGTGTGCCGACTTCTTCCAGCTGCATGCCCAGCTCGCGCGACAGGAAGCGCGCCAGCGGTATCTCCAGCTGCGAATCGGGGAAGAAGAAAATGCGCTTGTCCTGCAGCTGCGCGCGATGGCGCTGCAGCGATTTGGTGGCGCGCTCGCGTGCGGCCGCGGTGGCGCGCTCGAACGCATCGGCGCCGATGCCGAAGGCGTCGGCGGCGGCTTTCAGCCACGCAGTCGTGCCTTCGACGCCGAACGGGAACGGCGCGGCGATACGGTGTGCGCCGCGCAGCTCAAGCGCACGTGTGGTGTCGCCCAGGAAGGGCTGCGCCAGCAGGAAGCGGGTGTTCGGGCCGACCGGCGGCAGCGCGCGCGACGAGCGCGGCGGAAAGAACCGCACCTGCGGCAGGCCGATCTCGGCCAGCAGCCGCGCAAACTGATCCTCGACCACATCCGGCAGGCATCCGACGATCAGCAGCGACGCCGGATCGTTCGCACCGGCCGCTGGCAGCTGTGGCGCCAGCGCGGCCAGGCAGGCATCCTCGCCCTGCGTGAAGGTGGTCTCGATGCCGCTGCCCGAGTAATTCAATACGCGCACCTGAGGCAGAAATTCATTCGAGAGCCGCTGCGCCGCGCGCGACAAATCCAGCTTGATCACTTCCGACGGGCAGGAGCCGACCAGGAACAGCATGCGGATATCGGGACGCCGCTCGAGCAGCCGGCGCACCACGCGGTCGAGTTCTTCGTTCGCATCGGCGAGACCGGCCAGGTCGCGCTCATCGATGATCGCGGTAGCGAAGCGTGGCTCGGCGAAGATCATCACGCCGGCGGCGGACTGGATCAGGTGCGCACAGGTGCGCGAACCCACCACGAGGAAGAAGGCATCTTGTATCTTGCGATGCAGCCAGATGATACCGGTCAGACCGCAAAAGACCTCGCGCTGGCCGCGCTCGCGCAGCACCGGCAGGTCGGCGCAGCCGCTGTCGTTAAGAATCGGGATGACGGCGCTCATGCGGCCAGCTCCGTGCTGCGCACCTCGGCTTGCAGTCGCGCCGCGCGCAGCTTGAGCAGGAACTGCGTCGCATTGATCGCGTAGGCCGCATAGGCGGCCAGCGCCAGCAGCATCTGCTCACGCACCGGCAGGCTGCCACTAAACAGCGCCACCAGGTAGGCAGTATGCAGCGCCAGCACCAGCATGCTGAATACATCTTCCCAGAAGAAGCTCGGCGCAAACAGGTAGCGACCGAACACCACCTTCTCCCACACGCAGCCGGTAATCATGATCGCGTACAGCAGCAGCGTCTTGACCACGATGGACACGGTCGCCGCAGCCTCGCCCGCGCCGCTGTACAGATAACGCAGCACCAGCACGACGCTGATGACAAAGGCGAGGAACTGCAGTGGTGCCAAGACCCCCTGCACCAGGGTCCAGCGCGTCGCGTCACGGCGGGCGCGCTCGGCCGCTGTATACAGTGGCCGGGATGGCGGTCGGGATTCGTGGATCCCGGGACTCATTCTGTGCATCGGGGTGTCTCCGCCCCTGAAAGGGCTTTGATGCGACTGTAGGTGCGCGCCCTCCGACTGTCAACCATTATTTACGTCAGATTTAATTGACATATGCACGCTGATCGGGCATTTTCCCGGTTACATTTTTTTTGACATGCGCGCCGACTGAGCGTAAAACGACTGAAGCGGTTGTGGAAAAGCAACCCGTTACTAAATTTATAACAATTGCGGTCGCCGCAAGAGAGGATTTGCCAGACGCCGCAGGTAGTTCGCGGCGCTCAGAGTCCCGTGCGTTGCAGGAGACACCATGGGAAAAACTGCCAAATCCCGTAGCGATAAACCTCCCCCTTCCGGTGCCGATCATCCAGGCGGCCGGCACCTGATCTCTCTGGTCGAATCCGAGATCATTCCTCGGCTGGTCGAGGCGCATCGCTCCCGGAGCAGCGTAACGACCGGTTCGATCGCCATCGTGCAAGGCGATGTCGAAGCGTTTGCGCAGACACTGCTGGATCCGTCGCGCGCGCCGGCCGAACTGCTGCTCGATGGTCATTGCGATCGCGGCGTGCCGCTTGACGTGATCTACCTCGAGCTGTTCGCCCCCGCCGCGCGCCTGCTGGGCGACATGTGGCTGGTTGACCATTGCAATTTTTCGCAGGTCACGCTGGCCTTGTGGCGCATCCGCGGCATGGTTCACGACCTGAGCCCGTCATTCCAAGCATCGTCCGCTGACACACTGCCGCAGCGCGGCGCTGAGCGGCGCATCTTGCTCGTGAGCCTGTCGGGCCAGCAGCACACGCTGGGCGTGTCGATGCTGTCGGAATTCTTCCGGCGCGAAGGCTGGATTGCGCTGTGCATACCCTCGCCGGAACCCGGCCTGACGCAGGCGACGCTGTCCTCTCACTGGTTTGACGTTTTCGGTCTGTCGGCCAGCATGGACAGCGAAATCAACGACCTCGAAAAAACCATCAAGGCCGCGCGCAAGACCTCGCAAAATCCCCGTCTTACTGTATTGGTCGGCGGACCGCTGTTACTGCGTCGCCCCGAACTGAGCGACATGATCGGTGCCGACGGTACGGCGGCCGACGCCCCTGCCACACTCGCACTGGCCGCAAAACTGGTGCAGATTCAGCAACAAGTCAGGTTAAATTGAGGTAGGTCAATTAAGTAAGGCTGGATTGACATATTTAGGTGTAAACCGATTGATAAAATTCGCAAACACGGTCACAATGTGACTCGTTAGTATTTTCCATCGGGCCTGCCCCGTACGGGCCGGCATGTAAGGATCCATGCGAATATCAGCCGGTCAAACCTACGTGTCCACATTTGAAACTCCCAAGCAGTCGTTGTCCGGCCTCAGCCCGGACGCGGTATCCACGCTGCTGTCCGCCGCGGCTGATGTCGTGCTGGTGCTGGATGAGGGCGGGGTGATTCGTGACGTGTCGTCCACCAGTCCGGTGATTACCTCCAGCGGCGGAATGCGCAACTGGATCGGCAAGCACTGGGCGGACCTGGTCACGATCGAATGCAAGGCGAAGATAGAACGCATGCTGGACGATGCAGCCGACGATGCGCGCATCGTCTGGCGGCAGATCAACATACCCTCCGAAGACGGTGCCGACCTGGCGCTGTCGTTCTGCGCGATCGGCGTCGGCCCGAAGGGGCGCGTGATCGCACTGGGCCGCGACCTGCGCGCCCAGGCCGAGCTGCAGCAGCAGCTGGTCGATGCGCAACAGGCGCTCGAGCGCGATTACCTGCGCCTGCGCCACCTCGAATCGCGTTACCGTATTCTGTTCGACCTGACCAGCGAAGGCGTGCTGGTGGTCGATAGCAAGAACCTGAAAATCATCGAGGCCAATCCGGCCGCGGCGACCACTTTCGGCGGCAGCGTCACCAAACTGATCGGCCGCAGCATCCTCGACTGCTTTGACGGAACGTCGCGCCAGGCGGTGGCGAAGCTGCTCGACAATGTGCACGCCAACGGCAAGCCGGACCAGCTGCCGATCCGGCTGGGCAAGCAGCGCGTTACGCTGTCCATATCGATGATGCATGAAGAGGCCGGCGAGTTGCTGCTCTTGCGCATCGGCAGCGGAGCGCCGGCGCAGGAAGGCATCAGCGATGCGCGCGCCGAGATGGTGCTGCGTGTGCTCGAGCAGACGCCCGATGCCTTCGTCGTCACCGACAACGACGGCGACATCGTCGCGGTCAACCGCGCATTCACCGACATGGTCCAGCTGCCGCGGGCTGAACTGGCGCTCGGCGAATCGCTCGACCGCTGGCTCGGCCGCAGCGGCGTCGACCTCAATGTGCTGCTGGCAAACCTGCGCCAGCGCGGTAGTGTGCGGCTGTTCGCCACCACGCTGCGCAACGAGAATGGCGTGGCCATCCCGGTCGAGATCTCGGCCATCGCGGTGCCCCAGGGCGAGATACCCGGACTGGGCTTCACCATCCGCGATGTCGGTCGCCGTCTGGCCTCGGCCGATACCGGCCGCCACGACCTGCAGCGCTCGGCCGAACAGCTGACCGAGCTGGTCGGCCGCGTGCCCTTGCGCGAGATCGTCGGCGAGACCACCGACCTGATTGAAAAGCTCTGTATCGAGGCCGCGCTGCAGCTCACGCAAGACAACCGTGCGACCGCCGCCGAAGTGCTCGGCCTGTCGCGCCAGAGCCTGTATGTGAAACTGCGCCAGTTCGGCATCGGCAATCTCGTCACCGAAGAAAAGTGAGGGCGCCGGCCAGCCAGACGTCGTAAATTTATGATTACATATTGAATGTCAACTTAGGTTGACATTCATTTCCCCCGCGTGCCAAAATCGTTCGCATGGCACGCCCTTCCCTGTCTGCTGTCACCGAACTGCTGAAACCGATCACCTGGTTTCCGCCGATGTGGGCGTTTGCCTGCGGCGTCATCGCGTCCGGCGTCGCGCTGGAGGGACAATGGCCACTGATCGTGGTTGGCATCGTGCTGGCCGGACCGATGGTGTGCGCCAGCAGCCAGGCGGTGAATGACTGGTTCGACCGCCATGTCGATGCGATCAATGAGCCGCAACGACCGATCCCGTCCGGCCGCATGCCCGGGCGCTGGGGGTTGTACATCGCGATACTGTGGACCGGACTGTCGCTGCTGGTCGCGACCCTGCTCGGCCCCTGGGGCTTCGGCGCGGCGGTTGCCGGCCTGCTGCTGGCCTGGGCCTACAGTGCGCCGCCGCTGCGGCTAAAGAACAATGGCTGGCTCGGCAATGCGGCCTGCGGGCTGTCGTACGAAGGCCTGGCCTGGCTGACCGGCGCGGCCGTGATGGCCGGCGGCGCCATGCCGGGCGCCGGCTCGCTGCTGCTGGCGCTGCTCTACAGCATTGCCGCACACGGCATCATGACCCTCAATGATTTCAAGGCAGTCGAAGGCGACCGCCAGATGGGCGTCGGCTCGCTGCCGGTGCGCCTTGGCATCGACCGCGCCGCGCAAACCGCCTGCTGGGTCATGGTGCTGCCCCAGCTGGCTGTCATCGCGCTGTTGCTGACATGGGATAAGCCGTGGCATGCGCTGGGCGTGGCCGCACTGGTGGCGGGACAGTGGCAACTGATGCGTCGCTTCGTCGCGGCGCCGGTGGCTCGGGCGCTGCAGCTGTCCGCTTTCGGTGTACCGCTGCTGGTGACAGGAATGATGATCGCAGCCTTCGCGCTGCGCAGTATGGGGGAATAGCATGGACAAGGGCTTTGGATGGCTGCAGGTGGTGCGACTGGGCATGGTGCAGGCGTCGCTCGGCGCGATCGTCGTGCTGATGACGTCCACGCTGAACCGCGTGATGGTGGTCGAGCTGGCGTTGCCGGCGATGCTGCCCGGCGCGCTGGTCGCGCTGCACTATCTGGTGCAAGTGTCGCGGCCGCGCATGGGACATGGCTCCGACCAGGGTGAGCGCCGCACGCCATGGATAATCGGCGGTATGGCCGTGCTGGCGGCCGGCGCGATCAGCGCAACGCTGGCCACGGCCTGGATGCCCGACTCGCCGCTGCTGGGCATCTTGCTGGCCATGGCCGGCTTCGTCATGATCGGCCTCGGGGTCGGCGCGGCCGGCACCTCGCTGCTGGTGCTGCTGGCCATGCGCGTGGCCAGCGAAAAACGCGCGGCCGCCGCCACCATCGTCTGGCTGATGATGATCGTCGGCTTCGCCGTCACCGCCGGTATGGCCGGCAAGCTGCTCGACCCGTATTCGCCGACACGGCTGCTGGCCGTCACGATCGTGGTCTGCGCGCTGGCACTGGCGATCACCGTGGTTGCGCTGTTCCGGCTCGAGAGCGATCCGGCCTACCCGTCGGTCGACCGCAAACCCGCACGCGCGGTCGACTTCAGGACCGCACTGGCCGAGGTCTGGCGCGAGTCCGCGGCACGCCAGTTCACCGTCTTCATTTTCATCTCGATGCTGGCCTACAGCGCCCAAGACCTGATTCTCGAACCTTTCGCCGGCAGCGTGTTCGGCTTCACGCCCGGCGAGTCGACCAGCCTGTCCGGCGTACAGCACAGCGGCGTGCTGGTCGGCATGCTGCTGGTGGCGGGCGTCGGCAGCAAGTTTGCACGCGGGCGCGCCGGTTCGCTGCGGCTGTGGTGCGTCGGCGGCTGTATCGCCTCGGCGGTGGCACTGGCAGGACTGGCGGTCGCAGGCCATGTCGGCGCGCCGTGGCCGCTGAAGGCCAATGTCTTCCTGATGGGCGCGGCCAACGGCGCGTTCTCTATCGCCGCGATCGGCCAGATGATGCGGCTGGCAACCGAAGGCCGCGCATCGCGCGAAGGCGTTCGTATGGGCCTGTGGGGCGCGGCGCAGGCGATCGCGTTCGGCTTTGGCGGACTGGCCGGCACGGCCGCCAGTGACATCGCCCACTGGCTGATCGACTCCAGCGGCGCCGCCTACGGCAGCGTGTTCGCACTCGAAGCCCTGCTGTTCGTCGCCTCTGCGCTGCTGGCGCTGCGCATACCGCTGGCCGGCAGCCAGGCCACCACCACGCGTCCGGGCACGATCCGGCCGTCTTTTTCCTGAACCCGCAGCCCGAACGGAGGCCTCCATGGCTGAAACATTCGATGTAATCATCGTCGGTGGCGGCCCTGCCGGCGCCACGGCAGCGCACGATCTCGCGCGGCATGGCCGGCGCGTGCTGCTGCTTGACCGGGCGGGCCGGATCAAACCCTGCGGCGGCGCGATACCGCCGCGCGCGATCAAGGATTTCGATATACCCGACCACCTGCTGGTGGCCAAGGCGCGTTCTGCGCGGATGATCGCGCCCAGCGGCAAGCAGGTCGACATACCGATCGAGGACGGCTTCGTCGGGCTGGTCGACCGCGAGCATTTCGATGAATGGCTGCGTAAGCGCGCCGCGTCGGCCGGCGCGCTGCGGCGCAACGGCAAGTTCGAACGACTCGGACGCGACAGCGATGGCTGTGCCACCGTGACTTTTGCTGAAGGCGACGATGGCGTGCGCCACACCGTGCGTGCGCGCGCCGTGATCGGCGCGGACGGCGCACGCTCGGCAGTGGCGCAACAGGCCGTACCCGGAGCCGAAAAGACCAAGTATGTGTTCGCGTATCACGAGATCGTGCGCGCGCCCGAGATCAAGCCGGCGGACTACGACGGTTCGCGCTGCGATGTGTTTTACCAGGGTCACCTGTCGCCGGACTTTTACGGCTGGGTATTCCCGCATGGCGATACCCTGTCGATCGGCACCGGCAGTGCCGACAAGGGCTTCTCGCTGCGCAATGCGACCAGCGCGCTGCGCAAGGCGGCCGGACTGCAGGACGCCATCACCGTGCGCCGCGAAGGCGCGCCGCTGCCGATGAAACCGCTGCCGCGCTGGGACAATGGGCGTGACGTGGTGCTGGCCGGCGACGCAGCCGGCGTTGTCGCACCATCGTCCGGCGAGGGCATCTACTACGCGATGGCAGGCGGCCGGCTGGCCGCGGATGCGGTCGGGCAGATGCTGGCCAGCGGCGATGCGCGCTGCCTTGCCAGTGCGCGCCGCAACTTCATGCGTGCGCACGGCAAGGTCTTCTGGGTGCTGGGCATCATGCAGCGCTTCTGGTATGCGAATGACCGCCGGCGCGAGCGCTTCGTCGCGATGTGCCGCGACAAGGACGTGCAGAAGCTCACCTTCGATGCGTACATGAACAAGGAACTGGTGCGCAAGAAACCGCTGGCGCATGTGAAGATCTTCTTCAAGGACATGGCCCACCTGCTCGGGCTGGCGAAGGTCTGAGGCCGGGCAGGTGCGTCGACTGCGATCGTCGGTCAGGGGCATGATTTACAGGCCAGCCTTTGATGACAGCCGCTGAAGTCATGCTGCCCGCAGTCAGACCTGTCAGGAACCATCGGGACTGGGTTGAACGGCGTCGAGCGCCTGGCGCGGCCTGCGGCGGGGCCACGGAGACCGGCGCATCAGGGCACTGAATGACGAAGCACCCTACCCGTGTTGCACCAACGCGCTCGCTGGCAAGGCGATTCTTCGCCATCGCTGCAAAAATTCATCGCGTCGCCGCGGCCGGATGCGCCTATGATAATGGTTTGCATGGCCGCTGCTCGCAGCCCGGGATGCCGGCTCCCTATCTGACATGACCACCTGAAGCGACAGTGATACTTACCCCAGCCCCCGCCTCGTCCGCAAAACCCATCATCGTCGCTGTCCTGCTGGCCATCGTGGTCGGCGCGATCGGCGGCGCAGCCACCGATATCGGCCCCTGGTACTTCCAGCTGGTCAAGCCCTCATGGCAGCCGCCGGACTGGCTGTTCGGCCCGGCCTGGACCACCATCTATGTACTGACCGCTACTGCCGGCGTGCGTGCGTGGCGGCGCGGCGATGCCAGAGAGCGCCGCTATTTCCTCGGCGCGCTGGCATTAAACCTCGTGCTGAATGTGCTGTGGAGCGTGCTCTTCTTCACGCTGCAGCGGCCCGACCTCGCGCTACTGGAGGTGATTCCCCTGTGGCTGTCGATTGCACTACTGATCCAGCTGGTGCGGCGCTATTCGCCCTGGTCTGCCGTGCTGATGCTGCCCTACCTGCTGTGGGTCGCGTTTGCCGCCTTCCTGAACTGGACGATCGTGCAGCTGAATGGCTTGATGTGACCGCTTCGGCGTAATCGGCGGCTTGAGAGGGTCTACACCCACTCCATCACCGGCACCAGCTCCGTCAGTTCATCCACCACCACCTGCGCCTCGTCGAAGCGCTCGTCGCGAAAGAACTCGCTCTTCACGATCGCCACAGCGAGGCCGGCCAGCCGTGCGGCCAGCATGCCGTTGCGTGAATCCTCGATCGCGCAGCAGCGCTGCGCCGGCAGGCCGAGCCTGGCCAGTGCCAGTTCATAGGCTTCCGGGTCGGGCTTTTTCGCGCCGACATCCTCGCCACAGACAATGACGGCCGGCTCCGGAATCACCAGCGGCGCCAGGCTGCAGGACCACAGCGCATCCCAGTTGGCACGGCTGGTGGTGGTCACCACGCCCCACGCAACATTGTTCAGCGCCAGCGTCATCAGCAGCGTACGGAAGCCGGCACGCGCCGGTACCGCGCCGGATTGCATGATCGTCGCAAAATGCCGGTTCTTCGCGCGATGCACCTGCAGCAATGACTCGCGCAACGCCTCGGCATCCTCGCCGATGTCGTGCGCGTGGCGCAGCAGGCGCTCGAAGCCGCCGGTGGTCTTCAGCAGCTGCCGGTAATCCTCCCGGCTCCAGTGCCATGACAGCCCGGCCTCGGCAAAGGCGCGGTTGAATGCCGGCAGGTGCGCGTGCCCCTCGGTTTCGGCGATCGTGCCATCGACATCGAACAGCACGCAGCGATGTTTACCCGGGATAATCATGGTCAATGGACCTTCGGGCGCAGCTCGCCCTTGCCATAGCGGTCCGCCATGCGCTCCAGCGGCACCGCCTTGATCTTCGACGCGTGGCCGGCCGAGCCGAAGGCCTCGAAGCGGTCGCGACAGACGCTGCGCGCAGCGGCGGTGGCCGCCTTCAGGAAGGCGCGCGGATCGAATTCGTCCGGCTTGTCGGCCATCGCCTTGCGCATCGCCGCCGTCATCGCCAGCCGGATGTCGGTGTCGATGTTGACCTTGCGCACGCCATGCCGTATGCCCTCGACGATTTCAGCCACCGGCACGCCATAGGTCTCCTTGATGTTGCCGCCGTAGTCGCGGATCATCTTCAGGTACTCCTGCGGCACCGACGATGAGCCATGCATCACCAGGTGCGTGTTCGGGATGCGCGCATGAATCGCCTTGATGCGGTCGATCGCAAGGATGTCGCCGGTCGGCGGCCGGCTGAACTTGTAGGCGCCGTGGCTGGTACCGATCGCAATCGCCAGCGCATCGACCTGGGTCGCGGCGACGAACTCGGCCGCCTCATCCGGATCGGTCAGCAGCTGCGCATGGTCGAGCGTACCTTCGGCACCCACGCCATCCTCCTCGCCGGCCTGTCCGGTCTCGAGCGAGCCGAGGCAGCCGAGTTCGCCCTCGACCGACACACCGACTGCATGCGCCATCTCAACCACGCGGCGCGTGACGTCGACGTTGTAGTCGTAATCGGCCGGCGTCTTCGCATCTTCCTTCAGCGAGCCGTCCATCATCACGCTGGAGAAGCCGCTGCGGATCGAGCCCTGGCACACGGCCGGCGACGCGCCATGGTCCTGGTGCATGCAGACCGGAATATCCGGATACTGCTCGAGCGCCGCCTCGACCAGCTTGCGCAGGAAGGCCTCGCCCGCATACTTGCGCGCACCGGCCGACGCCTGCAGGATGACCGCGCTGTCACAGTCGGCAGCGGCCTGCATGATGGAGTGAATCTGCTCCATGTTATTCACGTTGAAAGCCGGCAGTCCGTACTGGTGCTCCGCGGCGTGGTCGAGCAACTGTCGCAATGAGATCAGGGCCATGGCGTCTCCTTAAAATTTTTTAATGGCGAAAATAAGCGGGCACGTCACGTATGTCGGGCACGATCCGGTCCGGCATCGCGTCCGCGATCGGCCGGCCGAGGTTGTAACCGTAAGGCACGGCCCAGCAGACCACGCCGGCAGCGCGTGCGGTCGACACGTCGATCTCGGAGTCGCCGATGAACAGTGCCTCGCCGCGCGTGAGGCCGAACTCGGCGAGGCAATGGTCGATCACGGCCGGGTCCGGCTTCTTCACCGCCAGCGAATCGCCACAGATGACCAGGTCGAATGCATCCGCCAGTCCGTGCCGCTCAAGCACGCGCTCGGTGAAGCGGCGTTCCTTGTTAGTGACAATGGCCTGCTTGACGCCATAGTCACGCGCGCGCCGCAGCGTTTCCAGCACATACGGGAATGCGGTGCTGCAGGTACCGGCCGTCGTTTCGTAATGGTGCACAAAGCGCTCCATCACGTCTTCCCACGGTGTATCCATCGGCCCCGGCGTGTGCTGCCACGCAGTCTTCATCAGCCAGCCGGTGCCGTGGCCGATCCAGCTGCGCACCCGGTCTTCGCTGACGGTCTCATGCCCGAATTCCTGCAGGGTCAGGTTGACCGCCAGCGCAATCTCTGCAGCGGTATCGAGCAGCGTTCCATCGAGGTCATACATGACGACTGCCATACAAGTCTCCTGGTAATGTGAGGTGCTCTTGCGCCTTTTTCAGGCACGCCGGCGGCGGTCCATCAGCCGCAGGATCATCGGCGTGAAAATCAGCTGCATCGCCAGGCCCATCTTGCCGCCCGGGATGACGAACGTATTCGGCCGCGTCATCCAGGACCGCTCGATCATGGACAACAGGTAGGGAAAGTCGATGCCCTTCGGATTCGCGAAGCGGATCACGACCATGCTTTCGTCGGCGCTGGGAATGTCTTTCGCAATGAACGGGTTGGATGTATCCACCGTCGGCACGCGCTGAAAGTTCACATGCGTGCGCGAAAACTGCGGGCAGATGTGCCGCGTGTAGTCGGGCATGCGGCGCAAGATGGTAGCCAGCACCGCTTCCTGCGAATAGCCGCGCATATTCTGGTCACGA
>JACCDS010128697.1_pt1 | contig 76594 bp, 79 predicted proteins | sample 7446441 | NCBI WGS metagenome assembly JACCDS01 (sample SAMN15323445, study PRJNA562643) | freshwater metagenome | isolation source: river surface water | place: USA:Blue River Watershed | collected 2017-08-17
CACACACAAAACCTAGGCTTCTTAACCACAGTTAAAATCACAGGCGCAGAAGATAAAACAGAAATGTTTTCAATGGCCGACGACCGTTCGGTGATTATGACCGCAGAAACAACTGCTCCCTATCCGGACATGATTGGTACCTTTGGCATGCCACAGCTACAAAAGCTCAAGTATCTAATCGATGGTGCTGAGTATAAAGAAGATGCTAAAATTACTATCACCACAGCAGAGCGCAACGGTGAAACTGTTCCGGTAGGAATTCACTTTGAAAACAAGGATGGAGACTTCAAGAACGACTATCGCTTTATGAATCAAGAAATCATCAACGAAAAGATGAAGACTGTCAAGTTCCGTGGTGTTAAGTGGGACGTTGAAATCGAACCCACAGTGGCCAGTGTTCAGCGTTTCAACTTCCAAGCAGGTGCAAACAACGAACACCCAACATTCCTTGCTAAGACAGACGGTGGCAATCTTAAGTTTATCTTCGGTGATGCTTCAACACACGGTGGTGAATTTGTATTTGCACAGAATGTTGCTGGTAAACTAGATCGTGGCTGGACTTGGCCTGTACTTCCAATCTTGAGCATTCTTAAGATTGCTGATGTCAACAACACAAAGATGAGTTTGAGTAACGAAGGTGCTATTCAGATTACATTAGATAGTGGTCTGGCTACTTACAAGTACATTATTCCTGCACAGGCGGCCTGATGTTAAAAGGAATTTCACCTCAAGGCAAGTACATGTATGTGCATGGAGGCAACGCCAGCACCTATGTAAACGGATTTTCCGGAGCACAGGGTGTTGGCAATATGCGTTTCAACACTAACACTCAGAATATAGAAGTGTTCGACGGTAATAATTGGATGACACTTGCTATGGATTATGCTACTGTGGGCCTAAATACTGATGCCGAATCGTTATTGGATTGGGCTCGAGAAAAGCGCAATGAAGAACTGGCATGGAAATCTTTGGCAAAAGATAATCAGGCTGTTAAAATAGCATTAGACAATTTAGAAAAAGCAAAACAACAACTTAAAATAACTGCTACACTAGCCAGAGATACTTCAGACTTTGGCGAAATGACAGAAGTACAGGCGAGCCCATAATATGACAAATAAACAACCAGTTGACTTAACACCATTACAGAAAGACTATGCGGTATACTTACCTGCTATTAGTTCTTTTTATTCTACGTATATAGACAAACAGAGAAAAGAAGAATTCGTTCCTAAAGAACGTATTCCAAAGGAATTCAATCGTGGTATCGAGGGTATGAATTTTCTTAATCCTGAACAAGGATATTTCTACTACAAATACGCTCTCTATTCAGCAGGACATGCTCAGTTAGACATTGAAAAAAGTTTGGATCAAGAATTGATGATCCAACAAAGAGATCGTAGCAAAACTATGATCCTCGGTGATTCTGGTGGATATCAGATTGGTAAAGGTGTTATTAAGTTCGACTGGCAGAACTTTGAAGGCCCCGCTGCTAATAAAGTTCGTGAAAAAATCCTAACTTGGCTCGACGTTACTGCTGACTGGTCGATGATGCTAGACGTTCCAACCTGGGCATGCGATCATATTCATAGTCCGAAGACTGGATTAAAGACATTTGACGATTGCCTAGAAAAAACCTGTTTCAACAACGAATACTTTATTCAAAACAGAGTAGGTACTGCTAATGGCGGTACAAAACTTCTCAATGTTTTGCAAGGTTCAAACTGGGACACGGCAGAAGCATGGTATCAAGCAGTAAAAAAATTCAGCGATAATAGTATTTACGGTGATAGGGCCGCTGAAGGTTGGGCTATGGGCGGTGCTAACATGTGTAAAATGCCCGTTACCCTAAAGCGTCTTATCACTATGAAGTTTGACGGTATGCTGAAAGGCAAGAATTGGATGCACTTCTTAGGTACCGCACAGTTAGATTGGAGTTGTTATCTTACAAGTATCCAAAGACAAATTAGAAAGCATATCAATGAAAACTTTACAATCTCATTTGACTGCGCATCACCATTCATCGCAACAGCTCACGGATTGGTATATACTAACGCCCAACATACCCCTAAGCGATGGAGTGTTATCATGGATAAAGCCCCGGACAATAAGGGTCTTGCCGGACGGCACGATATACCTTTTCCTTTCGAAAGCGATTTCGGTAGGAGACTTACGATCGCTGATATCTGCTACTATGCTCCGGGAATGTTAAACAAGATTGGTAAAGAAGGTAAAACCTCTTGGGATAGTTTTGCCTATGCACTAATGATGGGCCATAATGTTGAATGTCATATCAAAGCCGTGCAACGTGCTAATCAGTTAATGGATATTGAGCTACACAACAAACCAAGAATGCCTTGGAGAACTTATCGTGCCAAAGTCAAAGACAATGATTACAGCGATGAGATTTCAGATTGGGTTCCACGTAATATTCTTTACTTTGACAGTTTTGTCGAAGAACTATTTGCCTGTGCTGACAAAGAAACTGCATTTGAAATGATCGAAACAGCTACTACACTCGGATTCCTAAATGGTGTAGAAGGTGCTAGGTTACGTGGTGGTGTTAAGAGTATCGCTAATACATTGTTCTACGAAGAAGGCGAAGAGGATAAAGCAGCCTATGAAGACGAACGTGAAGACGAAGAATTGGATAAACTTGTAGCTGATTAATAGGAGATTCAAAATGTATAAACAGAGAATTGCACATTTAGAAGAAATGCATCGAGTTTTGGATAAAAAAATTCAAGCTATGATTGAATCAAAAGTTTATAATGACGAAAATCTTAATGTTTTGAAAAAAGAAAAGTTGCGAATTAAAGACGAAATTGTTATACTTAATCGTAAGCAATGGGAGCACGATCACGAAATTGTAGATTACGATGACGAAAGATAAAAAATATCGACCTTCTCAATTTGTCCTCAATCGAGTACAGATTGAAAAATTGTCTAAAATGGCTGCTCACTTTAAAGAAGTTGAGTGGTTCACTCTCGAAGAAAGCAGCCGCAGCGGAATTGGTCCTACCGTTGTTGTCAAGTTCAACCTGTTCAACGATAGCGATAAAGACATTGACACTACCGTTGATATCACCGATGTAAGTACCTGGTAATGAAACGAAATTATAAAGAAGGAATCCACAAAGATATTACATTCTTTGTGGGTAAAGAAATTGAGCATACTCCGGCTTACGGAAAAATTACATTATTTGTAGTTGGAGTCCAGTCAATTAGTGATATTGAAAAAGCAATCAGCGATCCTTCGTTAATTGGTAATCCTATTACACATATCTTTTTTGGTGCCAATCATAGTTTTAATCCTAAACACGATGATTATGAAGATTGGAAACAATGGGAAGATATGATTCAATATTTTCTAAATAATGGATATTGGTGTAGCCTTGATATTCCTATGTCAGCTGTTGAACAGTTTAATGATGGTGGTTTGAACGATCACAACAAGTTTATTCCGCAAATTCGAGTTCCTATCCCGTATATTAAATTGTGGAATTATAATACAATGTTAAAAATCGATGACAAAGATTTTAACGCAACTAATCCTGGGGTATGGTGCCATAACCTCAGAGATCTAATGGGTAGAGATCGTTTTACCGATTGGGATCAATATGGCAAGGATGAGATAATCAAATGAGCAGTTATGGAGCAATAGTAGGCGCTAAACAAGCCAAAGTATCGGCAATTAGACCTGCTCGTAAAATTAGGAAACAAAAAGTGAAACTAACATTTAGGCAGCGTATTAAGAACTGGTTGATGAAAGACGAGCTTGAAGAAGATTGTATTGCTCAAGTAGTAGAGGCAGATCGTCTTTCTAGCGAAGGTATGCGTATGCAAATCTATCGTGCCAGCGGTGGTTATGTTGTAGAAACTCGTAGTTATGATCGTCGAAAAGACGAAAACTTTAATACCATGCATGTGATCACAGAAGATCAAGATCTCGGTGATGCATTAGGTAAAATTGTTATGATGGAGGCTCTAAAGCGATGATCGTTCGTCAAGATGTTCGACCTAATAAACTAATTTGGGTTACTTTCCGAAAAGAGGGTATCCACAAGTATCCAGCAGCATTGGAAAATCCAAATCTTAAGACAGGAGATGAATATGATGTATCGTTTTTGGGTTATCCCCATCGCCACATTTTTCATTTCAGGGTGTGGATCTCTGTGCAACACAATGACAGGGACATCGAGTTCATCCAGTTCAAACGATGGCTCGAGTCGCTGTATAATGGTCAGGGTGCCGTTCTAAGCCTTGACTATAAAAGTTGCGAAATGATGTCAGATGATTTACATGACATCATCAGCAAAAAGTATCCGGATCGTGAGATTTGGATTGAGGTCTCCGAAGACGGAGAAAATGGTTCATTCATCAAGTACTAAACTAAAAGGAAGAAAGCTATCATGGCTCGTAACTACAAGGACTATCAATATTTCGCAAATCGTCCTGATGTCGTTAAAGTGTGGGAGGATCTCGAAGCCTACCACGATTGGTGCAGATTTGAACTCTGCGATTTTAATCCTGCGGATCTTTATCGTAAAGACAGCAAAAACTATCAGGCTTATCTAGCCAGTAAACGCCCACGCAGGCCATATCAAGGCAATAAACCTCGATGGGATAATAACGGAAGACGTAATGGTCAAAATTTTTCTCATTGATCTAGAAGCTGTCGAAACGAGGTACACAGGCGAGTGGAAAACCCACTTGCCTGCCTTGTTACGAAAGAGAGGACACGATGTTCAAATTATATCTGGCCCTGAAGATATTCCTAAAGCCACTACTCCTGGCGCCTTTCTTAATTTTGGTGGGACTAATATCTATAAGTCTCGCCAAGTTGAAGAATTTAGTCGCCTATTTACATCCGGATCAGTTAAGTCTGGGGATCATTTTCTGTTTACTGATGCTTGGCATCCTGGTATCATAAACTTAAAATACATGAGTGAACTACTAGGTATAAAAGTAGTTATCCATGCTCTATGGCACGCCGGTTCGTATGATCCTCAAGATTTTTTAGGCAGACTTATTGGAGATACTCCGTGGGTTAGATATGCAGAAAAATCTTTTTTTGCAGCTATTGATCATAATTATTTTGCCACAGAATTTCATATCAATATGTTCTGTAATAATCTTCTTACCGAAACATTTGATGACACGATTAAAGAATTCCGAGACGAAAGAAAAATAATTAGATCTGGCTGGCCTATGGAATATATGCATGATACTTTAAGCATGTACAAAGGAATGCCTAAAAGAAATCTTATTCTTTTTCCGCATCGAATCGCTCCGGAGAAACAGTTAGATATCTTTTTAGATCTCAAAGAACATTTGCCACAGTATGAATTTAAAGTGTGTCAAGAATATCCCTTGACTAAGAACGAATATCACAATATGTTGGGCGAAGCTAAACTGGTATTCAGTGCTAATCTACAAGAAACACTAGGTATTAGTTGGTACGAAGGTGCTATAGTAGATGCCATTCCTATGGTTCCGGATAGACTAAGCTATTCAGAGATGGCCTTGGACGCCTTCAAGTACCCAAGCGAATGGACTGAAAGTTTTGAATCATATGAAATACACAGAAAAGAAGTTTGTCATAAGATTATACAATACATGGAAAATTATGACAAGTTCTTACCAAGCCTAAATAAACAGGTAGATGTACTAAAAGAAAACTTTTTTAGTTGCGATAATTTACTGGAGATGTTAAAATAAAATGTCATCCACGACTATAACTCGGAGAATAATAATTGACAAGTAAATTTATACCAGATCCTGTTCTTAACACAGAGATTGACAAATCGTTCGTAAAAGACGAATACGAACCCTTAGGAAAACCAGTCTATATCAAAAAAGAAACAGCCTTAGATGCTATGGCTGGAGACGGTGGTTATCAAGAAGCATATCTAGCAGATGCGATTCGCTTTAAAATGAAACGTGATAAAAAGCGTTTCTGGGCAGGTGACAATATCTCAGATTATGTTACTGAAGAAATGAAACATAAACTCATCGACGAAGCCACTGAGGCTTTTGAACTTGTACTAGATAGATTGTTAATCGATAGAGAAACAGATCCTAATAGTCAAGGCACAGCTCGTCGCCTTGCTAAGATGTACTTTAACGAAATAATGAGTGGTAGATATGAAACACCTCCCGATTGCACAGCGTTCCCGAATGATTCGGAGGACCGTTATGAAGGTATGTTGGTTGTTCGCAGTGAGCTTCGCAGTATGTGTAGTCATCATCATCAGCCCGTTGCTGGTGTTGCCTATATTGGCATTATTGCGGCTTCCAAGCTCATTGGCCTCAGTAAGTACACAAGAATCGCACAGTGGTGCGCAAGACGTGGTACTCTCCAGGAGGAACTTGCTAATGATATTGCTAGGGAGATCGCCAAAGCCACAGGAGCCACAGACGTAGGAGTATACGTACAGGCTCAACACGGCTGCTGTGAAAATCGGGGGATAATGGCCCACTCGAGTCTAACACAGACTACTGTTTTGCGTGGAGCATTTAAGGACGATATAGGAACTAAAAAGGAGTTTTTTGATAATATTAAACTCCAGCAGGATTTCTCTCCACGCTAAAATATTTTTTAAGTTTAAAAGGAGTAGTATTAAAGTGTCTTGCGGCAGCACCTATAGAAGGAAAAGTAATACCTTCTACAATAACCGGCTTACAAAACGGATTATTGTTCTGCTGTCGCATACGCTCTTTCTGCTCTGGGGATTTCATAGGATTTTGTTCAATCATCCGTTTTCGAACTTGTTCTACGATCTCCGGAGTAGAAAAAATGTTTTCTTTTCCTCGTTTGTAAGATCCTTGTCTTTTTCTAGTATCTACCATTTTTCGATAAGACTCGTTAGTACAATACATTTGGGGAGATGGCATACCGGAGGTATCGTATGATTTGTCAAACAAAAGATAAGCATACATCATCTTATGCTTATTCTCTCCAAGAGTCATCTTTATTAGAAGACGATGGCAAAGTCTATGTTCCTTATATGTTAAAACAACAAGATTGTCGGATTTGTCTGTTCCGCCCATACAGCGAGGAATAATATGATGAGTTTGATTCATATCAAATCTTTCTTTAACAAGTCCTCGCTTCTTAGCATTAGCAATTATGCTAAAATAAACTTCGGTATATCTGTTATCTAAAAACATTGACCTATCCTATATATTGTGTTAAACTTAAATATATTTATCAAATGGATGTTGTGAAAAATGAAACTCTATATTAGGAATCATCCCGATGAAATCACGCAACCGTGGTGGGATCGTTTTGAACAATGTTTAATTGCTAGGGAGATTGGAACAAAAGGACTCGAAAAACATATTAAGGATCGTCGGGAAAAACTCGATGCTGCTGGTGCTGTATTGCAATATGAAAAAGAAACCGGACTGCCTTATCTAAAGTTTAAGGATGAAAAAAGTATGTCGTGGTTTTTACTAAAATGGAGTTAAAATTGGACTCAGAAGATCGAATTAATCTGTTAGAAGCTCGTGTAGAAAATTTATTGATTCTCAAAGAATCACTGGAGCGTAGTTTAGCACGAGAACGAGAAAAAACGAAACCCTGGAACTACTGCTTAAAAAAGGAAAAATAAATGACAACGATTAACAATCAATTTCCGGGTGTTCAACGCCTTGAAAACGGCGATACAATCTACGAAGATCACATTTGGTGGTCAGAGGAATACTACAATGCCGGAAGGAATCCTATTGGTGTAAATTTTGACGATCCTATCAATTGTAGATTTACTTTTGACAAGGATGGTAATCTAAAGAATGTGGAGATGATCAAATGAACGAGCATTTTAAAAATCAAATAGAGCAAGGTGCTAAAGAGATGTTTTTTTATGGACTTGAGCATCCTGCCGACGCTGCGGGAGACATTAGGATCGAGATTAAGAGTCATAAAGGCACTATTGACACATTTCCAGCACTGGAATTTGTAAGGTACTTGTCCGATGGTGTTCCTTTGTTTAAGGCATTACAATGACACAAACTACTGTGTTGAAGGGTGCGTTTAAAGATGACCAAAGCACAAAGAAAGAATTTTTCGATAACATTAAATTACAACAAGACTTTGCCCCTCGGTAAAAATGAATTTCAATGTAACTCCATTGTTTCCAGTTCCTCTCTATTCATCTTTTATAGACGATGATTATAATGCTATTATAAAAAATATTTCTAATATCGAATTTAGAGATATGCCAATTGGGGGTGGAAAAATTAGTATTTCTAAACAGATTCTTGAAGAAGAGTTTTTAACATCATTAAAAGGAAAAATTCAAAATCATTTAAACAATTTCACAAAAAATTGTTTAGGCACTACAGATTGCGATTTTTATATTAAATCTTCTTGGATTGTTAAATTAGAAAAAGGTAATTACAGTTCCTCACATGTTCATGGAAATTCTTTAATTTCCGGGGTAATTTATTTGCAATCTGACGAACAATCAAGTCTTTTAGAATTTTCAAAAGATCCAAAATATGTAAATCTTTTTTCTTCCACTCTTGAACCTAACATAAAAGAATATAATCCTTTTAACAGTAATGTATATTCTGCAACGACTAGGATAGGAACTATGTATCTTTTTCCGTCAAATTTATCCCATTCTGTAAAGCCTCATCAATCAAACACAACTAGATATTCATTATCATTTGATTGTTTTGCTAAGGGTATCTTTGGAGAAAACAATGGGGCTCAACTAATATTATGATCGTTCCTTTTAAAGATGAACTAATGGTTCAACAACAAATTTCCAACAGTTGGGAACATATGGTTGGAGTTATAATGTTGAATCAAACAAATAGAAAAACAGTAAAATCTACTTTACCAGAATTTCTGTATTGGTTTCCAAATCCGCTTACTTTGATTAATGCCGATGAAGAATTTGTTAAAAGTATTATTGCCCCACTAGGCATGGTTAATGTTCGCTACAATCGCTTAATTCGGATGAGTGAAGATTACTTGACATGGGACGGTAATGATGCTACAATGTTATATGGCATTGGTAAGTATGGCAGCGATAGTTATGAAATCTTTTTCAAACAGAACTACGCTGTTGAACCCACAGATAAAGAACTTATTCGTTATTTAAAAGAGGAAATTCTATGAAAACTATCGAAGAAGCCTGGAACATTATCGAGAGCCTCAATGACGATGCTCATAATCAAGCATGGGACACATGGGTTCAAGCAGATGAATTAATGGAATCCGATGACGAGGATGATTGGGAGACCGCTGAAGATCTGCGAGAGCAGGCTAGTCTAGAGCAAGCAGAATATTTCCGAGATAGTTGGTATGATTTGTCTGAAGAAGATCAAGAAGTTGTAAAATATTGGTTGGATAAAGATGAAGATTTTTGTGAACAGTTTTCTACCTATTTCGGAGACGACGAGTTTCAACAAGTTTTCGTCGAAGGCGAGGATGAATAATGTTTTTAAAACTTTTAGATCGACTGGGTCGTAAAAGAATCATTTATGATCGTGTTCATAACGAACCTTATCTAGAAAGATACTATCTATTTCTTAAAGAAAGAGAACGTTTTCCTTTCAATGTATTCTTACATAAATTCCTAAAAGGAGATCCCGACGATGTTCATGATCATCCGTGGCCTTACGCAACTCTTATCCTTAAAGGCGGATATTACGAATGGATACCACAGTTTGACGCCGAAGGAAAAAAGACTTGCGAAGTTAGAAAGTGGCGTGGTCCTGGTCACTTCCGTATATGTAAGCCTACTTCTTATCATCGCATTGAACTAAAAGAAGGTGTTACAGCCTGGACTTTATTCATGCCGGGGCCTCACAAACGTGAATGGGGATTCTTAGTTAACAATAAATGGATACAACACGAGCAATATCTAAAGGAGAGATATGAACAAGCTCATAATCAACCAGCAAGAACTTAATGGTTTAGTCAATAAAATTTGTAGAGATATTTTAATCAGCGGTTGGCGCCCCGATTATATTGTAGGAATCACTCGAGGAGGGTTGATTCCTGCTGTCATGATTAGTCAGTATCTCAACATTCCTATGCATACATTAGGGGTCAGTCTAAGAGACAACGACGGTTGCGAAAGCAATCTGTGGATGGCTTCGGACGCACTAGGTCCTAATAGTAGAGAAAGATTTATAGAAGACGAAAACGATATAGGTGGCGTTCTAGAAGCCGCCAGCGATTTATTAGAATCTGGAACTTATAAAGAAATTTTATTGGTCGACGATATCAACGATACTGGCGCTACTTTTAATTGGATTATGAATGACTGGTCCGGCAGTTGTTTTCCAGATGATCCGGCATGGGAAGAAGTCTGGAACAATAATGTAAAATTTGCTGTAATTATTGACAATCTAGCCAGCAAATGTAATGTTAAAATGGACTTTATTGGTAAAGAAATTAACAAAGCAGAAAAAGATGTCTGGGTAGATTTTCCCTGGGAAGATTGGTGGGCTAAATGACTAAATTAAGAATAGCTATAGCCCGTTGGATTTTAGGCAAGCACTGTGCCTGTTATAATATGGGCTATCATAAACTCTGTGATTTTCGTAATCAGCGTATAGGCGGAGGTGGTAAATGATTGACGCTAAGGTAAAGATACATTGCACCGACAACGGCAAAGATATTGAAGCACATATTCTTAATTATAAATCAGGATTATTTCTAGAAGTTGCTGTTAATACTGTAAAATTAAGAATGACCTATAGAGATAGAGTTCGTGCATATGTTGGAAATATGGTGGGCAGAGAATTTGTTATCAAAGAAGATGCGCTGCCCGAAGAACGCAAGGAGTTTCAACGATGAAAGAAAACAATACAAATAAAGTAATGCTAGGACAACCTCCTTTTATTGATGACAGTAAAGCTCCGTGGACTGAACTGATAGAAGAAGATTATCATGTCAAGGTATTCGAAGACAAATACCCAGTAACACCCGGACATCTTTTGTTTGTGCCTAAATACAACACCGTGGCTGTTCTTATGGACTGTTTCGAAGCTGCTGTTAATGATGGCATCAAAAGAGTAAAGGATGGGGAGTGGGATGGTTTTAATGTAGGATTTAACTATGGTCCAGCGGCAGGACAAACGGTTGAATGGCCGCATGTTCATTTAATCCCTCGACGCAAGGGAGATATGGAAGACCCCACAGGCGGAGTGCGTCATGTGATTCCTGAACGGGGCAATTATAGGAAATGGAAATGAGACAACAATTGATTGCAGCAGCACAGGCAAATTTTGAAGGTCAACTGCTGAAACACAAAATGAATATCGAAGTTATGCTTTCTAATCCAATAGCTATTCATGATCATACTGATTGGATGTCAGCTATGGAGGCTGAGCTAGCACAAATAGCAGAATATGAAGATAAGCTCGAAGTTTTACAAAAATACTTTAAAGGATAATAATATGCAGGTAAAAGCTGAACAAATTAAGGAAGGCGGAGTGTCGTGTGGTTGTGGTCGTAGTCCTACTGGAAAATGTATAGGGTGGCATGGTCTAACAGAAGAAGATTATCAAAGAGTCAAAGGCGAGTACGAAGTTGAGCAATATAAAAAACAGGCACAAGAACTTTGGAACGATAGTTGTACAAGTGGTAGAGCACAATGACTACAGCAAAAGATCTAGCCGAGAATCTTATATACAGAGCTAAAAATCTACAGGAATTTATTGTAGAAAGAGATTTTGAAAGTATTCCGTCTGGCGTAATAAAATACAATATAAGTCATAAGCAAGGGCATTTAGCAAAAATATTTGTTCATGCTATGAATCAGAACGAAGCAGAAAAATTAGTAGATGATTGGTTTGGAGATTCTCAGCGATGATCGAATTTGTTCTCGTTTTGTTTATGAATGGTTGGCCTACAGAAGTTGATCGTTTTACAACTATGAAAGAATGTCATGAAAAAATGTTAACTTTTTCAAAATCTAATTTAAGACCTAACATAGATTTTAAAATATGGTGTGAACAAATTAAAAAATGACAAAAATTTCTGTTCCTTGGCGTAATCAGTCTAATAATTATTGGAACGAAACCTGTGCCAACATACTTGAACGTTTTGGATTACCAGGTGATAGATATACTACTGAGGTCAGTGCTGACGAAATGTTATTCTTTTTTAAATGTGAAAAAGATGCTATCATGTGTATGTTATTAATTAGTGAAGATCTATGAAAAAAGACATAATTATAGTTATTCTATTAATAGCATGTATTGTGACTTTGATAATTTCTAACTACGGTGGGAGTTACGAATCTAAGATTTATGATTGTAATCTTTCTGAAATAAGCCCAGATTATCCAGTAGAAGTTAAACAAGAGTGCAGAAAGCTTCGATACGAACAATATAAAAGAGAGCAAGACGAAATACAGCAAAAAAGGTTAATCAATACATGAAAACATGGACACTTAACATCGAAGAAGATCCAGAAACTGGAGACGGAATATTAACATTTCCACCCGACTTGCTAGAAGAAGCAGGCTGGAAAGAAGGTGATACATTAGAATGGATCGATAGAGGCGATGGCTCTTGGCAACTACAGAAAAAGAATGTATAATAAACTATGGAAAAAATTAAACTAGCGGAACTGTTTTATAGTGTTCAAGGAGAAGGACGCTACATGGGCGTGCCTTCTGTTTTCATGCGTACATTTGGCTGCAACTTTAAGTGTGCTGGTTTTGGTATGCCCAAAGGTGAATCAACTACAGAAGTTGATCCTATAGCTGCCAATGTTCATCTTTATAAGACTTATGAGGAATTGCCGTTGGTCAGTACAGGTTGTGACAGTTATGCATCGTGGCATCCAGCATTTAAACACCTGAGTCCTTTTTATAGTCCAGATGAAATTGTAGAAAATATCATGAACATTCTTCCATATAATCGTTGGGAAGATGAGCATTTGGTTATCACAGGCGGAGAACCTTTACTTAAATGGCAAAACATTTATCCAGAATTCCTAAGTCATCCTAAGATGCAAAGTCTTAAAGAACTAACATTTGAAACTAACGGTACTCAGGAATTAACTAAAGAATTTAGACACTTTTTACTAGATTGGGTACTTAGTCCCAAGCATGGTAGGCGGGGTCATGATGCATTAACATTTTCTGTTAGTGCTAAACTAAGTTGTAGCGGTGAGGCTAGAGAAATAGCCATTCGTCCAGATATTGTCTGCGGATACGAAGAAATTGGTTATACGTATCTTAAATTTGTAATTGCCACGGAAGAAGATGCCGAAGAAGCTCTAGAAACACTGGACATTTATCGTGCAGAGGGATTCCAAGGTCCTTGCTATCTAATGCCAGTAGGTGGTGTTGAAAGTGTCTACACATTAAACAATCGTCGTGTAGCTGAACTAGCGATGAAGAATGGTTTGAGATACAGCGATAGACTGCAGGTGCCGTTGTTTAAGAATGAGTGGGGAACTTAATGAAATTTATTAAAAAACTTTTTGGTTTAGATAAAATTGAATCTAATATTGAAGAAGCAAGACTTGCTCTAGAAGAAGCCAATCGTCTCAAAACCGAAGCTGAAAATAGTCTAAAAGAAATTGCTCAAGAGCAAGAATTGGCTAAATTGACTCCCAAAGATCGGGCGACTCGTAAGAAAGAGCCATGGGTTGGCGTATTAAATACTCATGTAAACAAGGACAATGTTCGAAATGGATTCTTTGAGCTTGACTGGAACGAGTATTTTGTGTTACAATTAAAGCGTGAGGGGTATGGAGCAGACGGTGATCCGGACGAAGAAATTGTAGATCGCTGGTTTCGTGAGCTTTGTGCGAACGTGGTAGTGGACGGTGATTACGGTGGGCCAGTAAATACCGGTGTGATAGACATACAGAGTGTAAAGAAGAATAATCAATGACCTATATTTTAGTTGATACTGCTAACACGTTTTTCCGTGCTCGGCATGTCATTAACGGCGATGCCGATATCAAGCTCGGCATGGCATTCCATATAACTCTAAATTCTATTCGTAAAGCATGGCAGCAATTTCAGGGCACTCATGTTATATTCTGTTTAGAGGGTAGATCTTGGCGCAAAGACTATTATGCTCCTTACAAGCGCAATCGTGCAGAATCACGTGCTGCTCTTAACGAACGAGAGCAAGAAGAAGATCGTGTATTCTGGGAGGCGTTCGATACTTTTAAAGAATTCATCACAGATAAAACTAATTGTACGGTATTACAAAATCCCCAGCTAGAAGCAGACGATCTTATTGCCGGATGGATTCAGAGTCATTCGGACGATAATCATGTTATTATCTCAACCGACACTGACTTTGTACAACTTATCGCACCTAATGTAAAACAATACAATGGTGTAATGGAGCATGTAATCACACATGAAGGAATCTTTGATGACAAAGGTAAGCCTGTCATTGACAAAAAGACCAAAGAAGCCAAGCCTGCGCCAAATCCAGAATGGCTGTTGTTTGAAAAATGTATGCGTGGTGATACCAGTGATAATGTCTTCTCAGCGTATCCAGGTGTGCGTACTAAAGGCACAAGCAAAAAAGTGGGTCTTACTGAAGCGTTCGAAGATCGTAAAACCAAAGGATTTGCGTGGAACAATCTCATGCTTCAGAGATGGACTGATCACGAAGGCCAAGAACATCGTGTGTTAGAGGACTATGAACGTAATCGTCGACTGATTGACTTGAGTTATCAACCTGATCATATTAAAGAAATTATTTCTAATACCATTGCAGAAGCTACAGGAGCAAATAAAAATATAAGTCAGGTTGGAATTAGATTGATGAAATTTTGTAATCTTTACGATTTAAAAAAGATTTCAGAACAGGCACAGAGTTATGCCGAACCATTAAATGCGAGGTACACACTATGACAGACTTACATGCTAAACCTATCATTGATAATAAGTTTTGGATCGTTGAAAAAGACGGAGAAAAATTTGCCACGTTGAGAAAGAATGAAGACAATCGATTTGTCATGAGCAATGAATCCGGAATTAAAATTTATGATACTAAAGAAAGTTTAACTCGACAATTTGGAAAGAATTTCTTTGTAGCAAAAATTGTTAAAGAAGCAGATAATTCAGAACCTAATGAAGTTCACGGATACTCTACAAGTACATATCCTCACAATGCAATGTTTGACATAAAAAGAAAACTTCCCCTGTTTACCAAAAGCGATGATTCGAAAAGTTTATATTGTGCAGGTTATTATGTAATCAAATTTGATAAGGGATGGGTAAAATCATTTTGTCCAAAATTAATCACGTTACAAAGATACGATTATCGAGGACCCTTTAAAACAGAATTAGAAATGAAACAGGTGCTGTCAAATGTATCAAAATAATAATTTACCCTCAGTAGAAAAACTAATCCAGCGACTCAATGCTGCGGAAAAAAGTCAGCAACGAGAAATTCGAATCAGTATACAGGAAGCCAAAGATTTAACACAAGAGCTTGCCTTATTGACCACTAAAATGGGAAATACAGTTCAAGAAATACATCAATTGTTGCTGGAAATGAAGGCTAATAGTTCTAAAATAGATGTTAAATTCGACGGCGGAACGTTCTAAAAAGATATAAATATATACGTGGTTAATTAGGAACACGTATATAATGAGTAGACCAAAACCTCGAGTTATACTTGAGCATGCTAATAAAGAAACTTTTAAAGTAGAACAAGTCCTAGAAAGTGATGCTATCTGGGCAGTATTCTATAAAGGCCAACCATTTAATCTAAAAAGTGGCAGTTTAGTTTCTAGCTATCCCGGTCCGAAATATAAAAAGGTCAGTTTTTCAAATCCTGGACATGCTTACAATTTAGCAAAAAAATTAAACAAACTTTTTAAAACTCAAGATTTTTCTGTTTACAAACTTACCAGCGGCGAAAAAATTAATTAGTATGGATACCAAAGATACCTACACTGCACTTTTTTTACAGGCAGCGGGTATAGAAACAACTGCAGAAAATATTAAAAAATATAGATCCGTTTGGTGGTGGAATATTAGATCAAAATCCAACGGAGGATTAAGATTAACTGAAAACGGAATTCAGTTTATAACTGAAGATGCTGATATAAAGACATATTCAGTTGAACTTTCTAAAGATTTTTCCGTAACTCCTCAGATATTAATTTGGTTAGATCAATTTATCGATTCACCTTTTTACATCAACAAAAGAAATATCACTGTTCTCAAAGAAAAATCCGCATTTGAACTTTATCTGTTTTCGGGAGATATTAGGAAAATGGGATACAACAAAGCCCTTGCTAAAAGATTAAACCAAGAACTATCGAATTAACATATCATTGTCTTAAATATTCTAAAGATATAAGAGAACATTTATGCCAAAATTATTCGTTGTAGGTGATAGTTTTTCTGAATTATCAACAAAATATAAACCCGACTGGTTACCCTGGACAGTACTATTATCTTCAAAAATTGGTTATGATTTAGTTCCGATGAGCATTCCGGGCTGTGATCAAGACTGGCAGATAAGAGAATTGAGAAAACTCAGTAACATTGATAAAGACGATAGAATATTGTTAGTGCTGACTAGTCCTCAAAGATTTTGGTATTTCAAAGATCAACCTTGGATGAGTAATGTTGTATACGGAACTTATGCTACTGAATTAGTCAAAGACAAAGATAAACTTTTGGCTATTCAGATGTTTTATAATCATATATGGCGGGAAGATCTATTCTTAAGTTTTCAGCAGAGTCGACTCAGTGAAATATCTTGGATGACTCATGTTCATAAATGGCAAAAACCTACAATCATTTCTGCGTTTGGTAATTGCTTTGAAGGCGATTATTCAAACTTGAATATAATTAAGGGAAACCTCTATGAAGATATACAATACAAAGAATATTCAGGAAGGATCAAAGGACAAGATGCATTAATGAATGGAGAGTGGGCTAATTATGATTGCAGAATAAATCATATGTGTAGAAGCAATCATGAAAAACTTGTAGAAGTATTGATAGATCCTGTTCTCAATGGCACAGATTTGGACCTTTCTAAAATCCAATTTCATGACAATATTATCACAGAAGAGAATGCCTGTGATCGCGAATTTGCCAAAGATCAACTATGTTTGGATATTTTTGATCTAATGATGGACACTAAATTTAGAGAAAAATTAGGTTTAACTGACACGCTTAGAAGACTTTGGTATTGATTCAAAAATAACCCCCCTCACAATCCTAGACCATAAATAACTCGTATGTTTGATCTTAATCCTATTGATGTGTTAAAAAAGAGAGAAGTAAAAAATACGCCTCCTCATTTTAAAAAAGTTAAAATTTCAGATTCTGATTTTTTTGATGGTAGCATAAAAAAATGGATTAAGAATAAACTTAAAGGTAGATATTTTGTAGCTAGAATGCCTGCCATTGATTCCGATGGAAAACTTAGATCATCTAATTTTATCGGAATTGAAAATGAAAAAGAAATGACATATTTTTTATTAGCCTGTCCATATTTAAGGAGAAATTAAATGGCCGAAGAAGTAACCAACGAATCATCGCAGACACAACCTGCATCAACACCAACACCAGAAGCAAATGCTCAAGCACCAGGCACTGATTTAAATATCAGCGATTTAGTAGCCCTGAAAAGTATCATTGAGATTGCGAGCCAACGAGGAGCGTTCAAAGCCACAGAACTAGAAGCAGTAGGGAAAACATTTAATCGTTTGAACAACTTTCTAGAATCTGTTGGTAAAAAGGAGGCCTAAAATGGCAACACTATTAAAACATGTAGGAAAAATTAAAAATACAGGTACTAGAGTTTTAATAATTTTTAGAACCCTTCCCGGCGAATCTAATAATGCGCTGGTATTACCGGTGGCACAGCTTCCAGATTCTTATCATGATTCATTGATGAGTTTAGTGGAAACGCCAGAAGCACAGGAAGCATTTGAATTCGGCGAAATTATGTTTGCAAGAAATTTTCCAGATGGAAGACCTATGTTGCAGGCCATGCAGGCAGACAATCGTTTGCAAAAAGTCGCGACTGATTCTGTTTTAGTTTGCCCTACTCCAAACAGTGAAATTTCTTTAGACGAACTTAATGTATTCATTGCTGAACAAAAAAATTGTGCCGTAGATGACCTTTATACTTTTGTCAAAGGTGCTCCAAAAAAGAATGACCTGGAAGTAGAAGAAGTGGCGAAAGTGAAAGATCTTTCTCCAGAAAAAACTCCGTCAACTAGAGCGCAGGCTAAAAATAATGAAGTATTGACAGATTTAGATTTAGCTAAATCATATAGAAGTCAAGCCGATGCTATGTATAAAGAGGCAGCAAGATTGAGAAAGCAAGCAGACGAGTTAGATCCGCCGAAGAAAAAAATCGCTAAAGTAGCAGAATCATCAGATGCCTAATCCGCTGTTTAAGCCGCCAAGACATTTAGTTAAAGAGTGGCCCGAAGTTTTTGAAGATCTTTATATGAACACCATGCCGGTGGCATATTTAGAAATAGTTCATCTAGAATTTGATAATGGCAGAGTTTGGCAAATTGACATAAAAAATCAATTAGGAAATACGGATCCCGAACATATCGCACAAAAGCTATTAGAAACTCTTCAAGAGTATAAAGAAGATATTAAAAAAATAGATTTTAAAATCAATATAGAAAAACTGAAAAAAGACATAAAGGATTCAACAAAAACTATACTCTAGTATTTCCGTAATGTATAACACGATGATTTTCGGATTTAAACTTTCTCCAAGGGTCAATAATAATTGACCCTTTCTCTATTTTGCAATATAGATTTTGTTGTTCATCAAATCCACGATACTCATAAGTAACAGTTCTATCGTGAGCTAATAATACTACACCATAACAGGCCGATATATCATCGCCGGTTAGCGGATCTATATATGTAGGAATGTATCCCAATTTTTCGCAGTAGTGTCCTACTAATAAACTATAACTACCGTCGAGATAATTAACATCGGGCTTATAGGCTTTGCCGTGAATAAAAATACTCATCGAATTCTCTTTGGCATGTTTAACTAATTCCTTAGCAAGATTTTTTGCCTGCACTTCTCTAGCAGTCATTATCGAATCAAACAAATCATAACCCAAATTCAATTTTTCTGCAAGATATCTCAGTGCTATATTATCTCTAGGATGACAAGCACCACCGTCTCCCATACCTGCTTTCATGTATTGCGGTCCCATGATGCGCATAGTTGACTTGGCCAAAGCGTTAGTAACAACATCGACATCAATATTTCCTTGTTTAACCGCTACATCTTGTATCATGTTTACTAGACCAATTTTAGCAGATATAAAAGTATTGTAGAACACTTTGATACATTCACATTCGTCCCAGGTTCCTATTTCATATCTAGGATCATTTTCCATAATAGTTTTATAGAAATCTATTAATTGTTTTGCGTCTCCGGTTTCTGAACCATCTTCTGTACCAATCATAATCATTTCTGGATTAATCATATCCCAAGCTACACTTCCCATGGCTATAAGGTACGGATTATAAACAAATCTAGTATTAGTAATTAATTTTGTAAATTCTCTACGAGTTGTGCCAGGAAGAACTGTGGAAATAAGAACCAACAATTGATTTTTATTCATGTGTTTGTTAGCTTCTTTTAAACACTGTTTTACAATGTCATAATCAAAATCTTTTGGCTTTAAATGTGAAGTAGGCTCCCTTCCATCATACAACGGATCGTGAGGAGTAGGAACAGCAACAAAAACTATATCACTGTTAACAACAACTGTTTCGATATCTTTACAAATTTTTATTTGATTATCATTTATAGGTTCAATATCATACCCGTAAACAGTATGTCCTTTTTTGGCTATCTGTAGTGCGCAGGGATATCCTAATTTTCCTAAACCTATAAACCCAATTTTTTTATTTTGCATAGTTATTACTTTTTAAAAAATCATAAATTAGTTCGGCAGTTTTAATATGTCCTTCTTGACTGAGATGATGTTCGTCACCTTCTAAATGATATTGTAACAAATGGTTTCCGTCGATGTAATTATTCTTATATTCTGGTATTAAATCATAATCTGGTCCGTATGAACCTCCTTTAAGGAAAAATACTTTTTTGAAATTATGATATGACATAAAAGTTTGAAACATGTTATGATTTACAATAAATTTTTCATTTTCAAAATCGTTATTTAAAAATATCTCTAATAATCTAAAAAGACTTTTTTCTTTCGAATTATCTTGAGATTTGTGAGAATCTATTTTAAATCTTATAACAGTACCATTGTCGCCGTACGGATCTGAATTATTATGGTGGTCAGTAATAGGGATTATTCGTCGTCTATACGGTGTCCAAAACTCTTGTCTACAAACTTCGGTATATTGAATGATAATTATATCATCAGAAGTTATATTTTTTTTTAGAACATGATTTGTAATTTCTCTCCACATTCTATGATTACTACCACATCCCCTAGCTTCGTGAATATAATTCGAAACATTTAATTTTTCAGCTAAAAATTCTCCGTAAACTTTTTCTATTAAGGTATAATCACTAAAAGAACAACCGGCTACTAGTAATTGTGCCATTAGAATCCCTCCATAGTGTTTAAAATATATGGATCAAAGTTGTTGGTAAATTTCATTATATTTTTTTTAGTTTTTTCAAAATTCATACTTTTATTAATTTTTCGAGAAACCGCAGATTGAAAATCTTTAATTTGATTAAATTTATCACAGCTAGGTAGATAATTTAATTTATTTCTTAAGATTTTTTCATAAAAAAACAGATGAGTCATTGGATCGGGATGTGTATCAATGCAGGTATTATAAAAATAAGAATTTTCGTTATTGGGAAAATCTACTATATCTTTTGGTAATTGTTCAATATAGAATCTAGAAACTAACGAATCAAAAAGTTTATCTCGATCATGCTCTAAAGTTGCTATAGGAATCATAGTAGTTTGAAATTTGATATCGAACATTCTATTGGCCGATATAATAGCAGTGCAATTTTTAATTACATCATTATCCCAAGACCAATATTTTTCCAACCAAATCTTATCAAAATCGGGATTAGAGAAAACATTGCCCCCCTGCATCCAACTATTAAGAAACCTATCTTCCCTAGTCCAAGAAGACCATTGTACTATTATTAAATCTCTATCTGTAAATTTATTTTTTAAATCGCATTCTAATAATCGATGAAATATAGCAACATTGCCAATTCCCCCTAGGCCCCAATTATATACAGGAACATTAACACTATACCGAATTATATCTGACCATGTTGGCCACCAGTGTTTAGTCCAAGAGCATCCAAAAGTAAAAATTCTGTCTATTTGCTTCATAATAAATATATGCACATATTTACCTGCACAAAATTAATGTTTGATACCATTTATCAATTTGAAAAAGAACTATCCGAGTTTACTGGCGCACCTTATGTAATTACTACAGATTGTTGCACTCATGCTATAGAATTGTGTATGAGATACAAAAAAGTTAAGAAAACAAAGTTTTCGGCATTTACCTATCTTTCAGTTGTAATGACCATGCACAAAATAAACATAGAATACGAACTTGTTCCAGAAAAATGGACAGGAGAATACAGATTTTATGGAACTGATATCTGGGACAGTGCAAGAAGATTAGAGCCCAATATGTATCGAGAAGGAATGATGCAATGTCTCAGTTTCGGTCATAGTAAGCCCGTAGACATTAACCGAGGTGGGGCTATTTTATTAGATAATTATGAAGATTACCAAGTATTATCCATGATGAGGTATGACGGAAGAGATTTAAAAATAAGTCCATGGAACTCTCAAAAAACATTTCGATTAGGATTTCATTACAAATTAAATCCGGAAGAATGTCAAAGAGGACTGAAAAAATTAGAAGAATATAGATCACAATCTAACTTTTCTCCTAAATATGTTGAATATCCCGATTGTAGAGAAATTATAATAAAATGAAAATATTATGCTGCGGAGACAGTTGGACGTGGGGATGGGGAGTTCAAAGTTCTGAAAGATGGACATCTATGATACCCAATGCAATTGTAGAAAATGTTGCACTGCCGGGGCAAACTAATTTTCAAATAAGAAGTCAATTGTTTAAAAATATAAATTCAGAATTCGATATAGTTATAATTGGGTGGTCCGGGGTAACTAGATATCATTATCAAGATTTAATAATAGATTTTTGTGTTGCTGATGAATTTAATTACAGAAATAATTTTTTTGATAATAAAACACTAAAATCAATAGAGGACGATTTTATAGAGTTAAATCATCAAGTAAACGATCTATGTGAAAAAAATAAAATTAAAAAATTAATTAAATTTTCAGTTTTTGGAGATTTTAAATATCTATGGGATGAGTTTTATACTGATCAATCATTTTTAGATTTTTTATCAGCCAATCAAGGTAATTTTTTTAATCATGATATACCGTTTTTTGAATTTGATTTTTTATCTGAAATTAATTATAAAAACACAACAAAGTTCTGTAACAAATATTTTAAAAAAAATTGGGAGAAAGCTATTATAGAAAGAAATAGCATATATCCCGGGAAATACTTTTTGCCTTGCGGACATCCAAATGAACAAGGTCACACGCTTTGGGCGGAGTACATAAAAAAATATCTATGATTAACAGTTTTAATGAATGGGATCCTCTCAAGCGTATTATAGTTGGCTCGGCAACAAATGCGCATTGGCCTAGATTTTGTCCGGTGTTTAGATCTTTAGAAACTACTACAACATGGAAGGAATCTCCTGTTCCCAGCGGGTCTGTCGATCAACGTATCGTCGACGAAGCAAATGAAGATCTAGACAATCTATCAAATACTTTAAAGAATCTAGGAGTAATAGTACATAGACCTACAGATTTAAATTTTCATAGTTTTGATGGCATGTATAATTATTGTCCTAGAGATAGAGTATTAATTGTAGGAAATGTAGCAATTGATGCTCCGATGCTTTATCCTACTAGAAAAAAAGAAATTGATGCGATTTCAGAATTTATAGACACTTCTATTATTAATTGTATTGACAGATCTGTTATATTTGATGCAGCAAATATTTGTCGATTAGGAAAAGATTTATTATATCTTGTCAGCGAAAGTGGTAATATCGATGGTGCTCATTGGTTACAATCTATATTTCCTAGTTTTCAAGTTCATATAATAGATAACATTTATAGCGGAGTGCATATAGACAGTACTATATCTCCAGTTCGAGACAATCTAGTTGTCTTAAATGCTGATAGAATAACAGAAAATAATTTGCCTAGTATTTTTAAATCGTGGAATAAAATTTGGATCAAAGGAGATGATATTGTTCCGCAGTCCTTTATAAATTACCCCTATGCTAGTAAATATATTGCTCTTAATTTTTTGACTGTTAATCCTAACTTAGTGATTTGTGATCCAGATCAATATATATTAAGAAAAGAATTAGAAAAATACGGAGTAGAGACCATAGGTATAAAATTAAGACACAGTAGAACACTGGGGGGTGGCCATCACTGTGTTACATTGGATTTAGAAAGATATGTGGATTAGAAATAAGATACCAGTAACTTGGAACGACTCTTACAAAAAATTAGATTTTGTAAGACAGCCCTTGTCAACTGAACTTATAGAAAAATGGCAATCTCAAGGTTTTACAAATAAACATTTCAATGGGTCGATGTACGACAGTACCAATCCTATGCCTGATTGGGTACATGAAATATCAAATAAAATTGGTCTTATAAATTGCGGATTTGTATTCTATAAAATGACTACCGGTATTATTATGCCCACACACGTTGACCATTTTACTAGATATCAAAAAACTTTTTCAGTAAATAAAGATCAAGTTTTTAGAGCGATAGTTTTTTTAGAAGATTGGAAATCTGGACATTATTTTGAAATAGATAGTACACCGATATATCAATATTCTGCAGGAGAATTTATTTTGTGGTCTAACGAAGTTCCTCATGCCGCAGCTAATTTAGGATTAGAAGATAGATATACCCTTCAAATAACAGGAATTAAATCTTGAAAAGACTGGCATTATATCATAAAGGAACGTTGTACGAACAATCAGAAAAATCTACAACATTAATTCCTAAACTTGTAATTAAAGAAAACTTTATAAAAGTATTAAACGTTATTAAGAAAAAAATTCATTTAAATGAAAATGATTTAATTATAACCCTATTCTCCGGATATACAAATCAAAATGTAAAATCCATACGTCGATACATAACTTCTAATAATATTAATAAAATATATTTTTTTATAGAAGATGTTTTTAGATTAGAATGTCAAGAAACTATGATAGATATATTAGACACATATTCTATTGAAAAATTTCCAAATACTACAAGAGCGATCGAATTAGACATAATAAAAAATATAATTAAAAAAACAAACGCTCACTATGAAATATATCATTGCGAATATAATTCTACTTTTTTCGAAAATCAGCACGGTATAAAAATAAAATATTTTGATTGGTTTTCTACTGATGTAATCTGTTATTCGCAATATCAGGAAAAACTAGTTAATTTAAAATTTGAAAAGAAAATTTCTTGTTTTAATCTTCGAAAAGAAATTCATAGATATTTAATTTCAATTTTGTTACAAAATTTCAAAGATGTTATAGTAACCTGTAATTTTAGAACAACAGATGAAGAATTAATTAATAATCAAACACTACCTTTAAATTCATTCAATCAATCAATCAAAGAAAAAATTTTAGAAAATCATAGAAATATCAATTATAACAATTTAACATGGGATATCAAAGAAGATGCCATATATAAAAATACATGGATTGATGTTTCTCCTCAACAACAATGGGAAAATTTATCAGTTATAGCAAAAAGTTTTGTAAATTTAGTAACTGAAACAAGATTTGCATCTCCTATGCCCTGCTTCAATGAAAAAACTTTAAAACCAATTATTGTTCATAAACCTTTTATTTTATTAGCACCCCCAGGAACCCTGGCATTGTTAAAAAAATTAGGAATTAAAACCTTTGATCGTTGGTGGGACGAAAGCTACGATAATATAACTGATCATGTAAAAAGATTTGAAGCTGTTTATAATATATGCTTAGATATTCTTAATAAACCAAATAGCGAACTTGAAATTATTTTATCGGAAATGTCAGATGTTTTAAATCACAATTTTAAAGTACTTAAAAGTATTCCCGAAAAAATGATTGATCTTAATTAATTAAAAAATTTTGTATTATTTCTTTGTATTCAATAGGAATTATATCTAATAGATTTTCATTTCGATACTTATCATGTATTAAGAATTTCGAATAAGATTCTTTTATATCATTATCTGTAGGTTGTTTAGAATTCATAAAATTTATTAATCCGTTAATTTCATTTTCGTAATCTAACCAATCATAGTTCTGCCATTTTTTAATAATCATCTGTTTTATTTCACTGGGCATCATATAAAGTGTCATATGTTCAGGATAATGAATTACATTATTCCATATGTAAACGCTAGGGGTATTGTCTCTCACCCATTGATGAAACTCTGGTAGGTACCAAGAGTTTACCCAACCTATAGTGTGTGTATAAGAAATATTAAAATTATTCTTATATTTTTTTGTTAAATCATAATAAGATAAAATGTTTTCTTTTACTTGATCCCATTTTCCAGGATGTCTAAGATAATTATAAACTTCATCGAGGCCATCTATACTTAAACCTATACCAACTCTTTTAAAACCTTTTATAATCATTTCTAAAGAATCTCTATCAAAAATATTACAGTTAGTACTCATATCCATATCAATATTTGAACTGTAACCTGCTTCGATCATTTCCGACCAAAGTTCTTTCCATTGTTTGATATAAAAAGGTTCACCACCTACAATTTCTAAACGCTTAACAGAAGACATCCATTCTTGTCTATCTTTCCATAATACCGAGTCGTAATTTCCTGCTTGTCCGTGAGGAGTTTGATAACCAGAATTTCCAAAAAGAATTTTGTGTTCAGCTTGCCATAAGTTACTGTGACTGGGAGTACAGCTTCGACATTTTAAATTACAGGCATTACTAATAATCATTTGATATTCAACTGGTAAATTAGGTTCAGTATCAAAAATTTCTAATTTATTGTTTAAGAAACTTAAATAGGTTTCTCTTTTACTTCTAAAACTATTCTCTTCATCTCTAATGCAAGTTTCACACCCAGCAGGTCGTTCACCATTACGAAACTGCTCTCGAAGATTTTTCATGTAATTGCTATTGAATATTTCTTTTACAGAAAAATTCTGAACATAATAAGGATTGCCAGTATCGTCAGTTATATGACCTTTGTATATGCAACAAGGTCTCACTTTGCCATCTGGATCGTTGCTAAATCCAGTCCAAGGAAGGCTACAATACCATTTTTTAGATGCTGTCATACCAGTCAATTAGTAAACTGTTTTTAAAAGTATCTTGAAAAGATTTTCCTCTACGAGCATCATACTGGCTATAAAATGCTTTATATTCCGATTGATGTTGCTCTCTATCAAATCCTTCACCGTGCGGAATTTCTATAACGCGAAGATAATCTATTAATCTCTGCACGTGATTTTTTTCAAAGTCGAATAAAAGTTTATTATTTTTGTTTTTATCTAACCATAGCTGTAAGCGATCGCTATATTCTTGTCTTATCTCTAAGGGTAATACTATACAAGATTGAAAGCTAGGAAATCGTTGTATGTTTAAAGAAAATGCTGGTACCTTATATTTTTGTTTCCAGCTAATCATCAAATCCATAAAATCCGGTAATGTTTCTAAACATAGACTATTGATAGTACACATAACATTTAAATTATATAATTGCTTCGACTCCATCAAATATTCCATATTAGAATACCATTGTTCCCATTTTAACCCATCCCTAATATATTCTGCATGATTATACATAGCTTCGTTACTAGTGTAAATTTCTAACGGGATTCCTTGTGTAGAATCTAACAGCCTTTCTAATACATCTTTTTCAAATCCTAAATTACTATTGATTGTAAGTCTAGTTTTACTTTTTCCTCTGTTGTCTTTGAACCAATCAATTAGTTTCCAGGTATGTCCGCTCATTAGCGGCTCGCCGCCTGTTATTCTCAATTCAGTTAAAGTTTTATGTAAATCTGCATCCCACCACTGAAAGAACGCCTCCACGTAAGGATTAACTTCATTGTAATCATAAAGCTGATCATTGTCATGTGGATGATCAAAATGATTTCTGCTATCTTTGATATTGATATAGGGACCGTTCTTTTTTATATCTTTTACCCATGTAGTAGAAAAGCTAGGATTACAATAACTACAGGCAAATTGACAGGTTCTATCAAATGCTATTTCTAATGTTTTTAGATCTATATCTTGATGAATAGGAGTATTCATAGCTGCTATTAGATCTTCTTTTTTATAGATAATACTTTTATAAACTCGATCACTGACACGATCTAATCCCATGTCTTCAATTTTCCAACAATATTCACAACCAGAGGGTCTTTCTCCATTTTGCATTTTTCTCCTGTCGTCTTTTTTCTCAAGAGTATTATGCAACATTTTATAATTTTTTTTAATATCTTCAACACTGACAAAATGTGCAGGTGGATGGTGACAGCTAGTAGTTCTACCACTACCTAACCATATTGTTGCGTTATACCATTTGGCTCCGCAAAATGTTGGAGATATTTTATCCAACACTTCTTTTTTAAATTTTAAATCAGGATTTTCCATTATAATTTTTTGCAGTAATTATAAAATTCTTCCATTTCCGGAAAAGTTTTTAAAAAGTTTGTTCCTCGCCTGCGATCGTGTTCATCAACAAAAATAGCAAAATCTTTCCTATTTTGAATTAATTTTTCTTCAGAATGTATAGTACCGAGATATTTAATTCTATGATCCAATACGTAGTAAGTTCTTTCCATGCGATTAATTTCATAAGAATAAAAACCTCGACCGCCGCCCGAAGGTGGCCAATGATCTTGCTGAAGATTTTGATACATATACGTTACCTGATCTTCCATTAGTTTTAAATAATCGTCGGTTAGAATTTGAACTGCCATGTGATCGGGCCAACGAAGATAGGGGACATCTAATCCAACAGGATGCCTATCATTTTCTGACCAATAGGTCATTTTAAGGTCGTAGATATCTTTTAAAAAATCTTTAAAACTAGTAACACTCAAAGCATTATATGTAGACATCACAGTTAATTTTGAATTAGGAACTTTTTGCATAAATTTATTGCAATTGTCTAACCATTGATTATAATTTAATCCGTGTCTAATATATTCGGCTCGTTGCCCCATAGCTTCGCAGCTTGTATAAAGTTTAAAATTTTTAACAGCACCTTTATCGAGAATACGCTTCATTAAATCTATGAACTTATTATAAAGTTCGTCAGGTACACAAAGATTAGAATTAATATTCAATTCCAAATCTGGTCTTGGATTTTCTAAAACATATTCTAACATTTTAAAAGTATTTTTTGTAAGCAGAGGTTCGCCTCCTGTTACACGCAGTACTTTTAATTCTGGATATAAATCCGGCCACCATTTCCAAAAAGCATCTACATAGGGATTATGCTCCCTTTCTGGAATTGGCATTCTGCCAACTTTTTCTAACCACTCTATTCCGTTGTAATAATTAGATGTAGGATAAGGCCCATGTTGTCTTATTTCTTCAACCCATTTGCTAGAAATTTCTGGACTACAATAACTGCATTTAAAGTTGCAAGTATTAGAAAAACTAATTTCTAAATAACTAGGATTTATATTTTCATCCCCAGTTGATTTTGAAATTTTATCGAAATAAGGAAGTGCCCAAGAATCAATACTTTTCATAATTCTATCACTGAACACACTTCCATCAGGGGCAGAATCTTCTACTCGCCAACAATAATCGCACTCGGAAGGTCTCTGACCTTTAAGCATTAATTTTCGTTGCTCTTTCTTAAATTTAGTATTGTGTAATGCACTTACATCTATTGCTATTTCTTCAACAGGAACTTTATGAGACGAAGGATGATGACAACTGTGAGTTCTTCCTGTTTGTAAATGAACCGTAACCTGTTGCCATTTGGCCAAACACATGCTAGGACTAACCGTATTCAGTTGATCTTTAAATTCAGAAACTATCTTTTTTCTTTTGTCGTGCTGTTCCTGATCATTCATTATGATTTTTCCATTGTTTTTCTAGCCATATAAAATCATTTATCAAACGTAACGCTTCGGGATTATTTTTATTTGATTCTCCATAATTGGCTCCTGCCTTGGCTCCTGCTATAGCATACTCTCCAAATTCTCGATCATTTCCAACCGAGGTCCATATCTGTAAACGATGCTGTGTTTCTTCATCTATTTGTCTATCAATATTTTTACTGGCCAATTTGCAACATTCTCTAAAAGCACTTCTCCATGTGCTATAGGGATCAGTGTTAAAAGCAGACATATTAGATATTTTATCAACAGCCTTAAATTTTTTAGATATACTTGTAGTCATATCCGAACTATTAACATCCATTTCTAAAGTTAATTTTCTCGGCAATAATTTAACTCCGCCATAGCCGTATTCAAGATCGTTAATCGGATTACGACTACGCCAAACATGAACACAATCTAGATCATACGAAGACATAGTTAGATCAAAAGAAAAATCTTTTTCAATAACTGCGTCGCCATCGACAACCCAAAACATTTCTGTAGAGCATAATTCTGCTGCTTTAATATGTGCTTGGTGTATACCTTTTACACCATGGATTCTTTTTGCTCTAGGACAGATAGAAATTAATTTACTATAGTTTTCATCTGCATTGGGTTCGTTATAAGAAATAAAGACCACATCATAAATTTTATGTTTTGATACCAATTGATCATGTTCTTTTTTTTCTATTAAAAATCTATGATTAAATTCTTTTCGACTAATTGGCTTTTGTTTTGAAAATAACATCACTCCGTTTACGAAAATTTCTTGATCATTAAATTTATGCTTGAATGCATGATTTTCTTTTAAATCGTGCTGATATTTAGAATTGTACGGATCGTAATAAAAATTAAAAATGTCAGAATTAATTACTTCTATTTCCGGCCACACTGCCCAGAATAATGGGGAAGATTCCGATTTTAAGATTCTTTGATACTCGTCGTATGTTGAAATTAAGTATTGACTGTACTTACATTCATAATTGTATGCAGTAGCTACTTCGTCATATTCTTTTTTATCGATTAAATATCTTGCATCAAATTCCTTTTTAGAAATTGGTTTATATTTAGAGCATAATACCAATCCTGAAAAATAAGAACTTTCGTCAACACATAAATTTTTAAACACATGATTTTCTCTTCGATCATAGCTATTGTGATGACTGAAATATAAATTTAATACATCAGAATTAATAATTTTTGTGTCGTGCCAAAGTAACCAGAACATTTCGTCTTTTATTTCTAAATATTCCTCATAACTAGTTGGACTATAAATTTTATATCTTTTTGGACAAGATGCTTGGATATCAATTTCTTTTTTATCTGTGAAAAATCTATGATGAAATTCTCTTTGAGAAATTTCTATTGATTTAGGAAAAAGACATATACCATCAAAATGAGATCCATTTTTAAAAATATGGATATAATTGTCGTCCCATTTTGTAGCTCTGTATTTAGAAATATCAAACGAATCATTTAAGATTACATCATCCCAAATGACCCAAAACATTTTAGTAAATGATTTACTTTTAATTTGATCGAAACTTGTGATGTTTGTTAGTTTAGTAGCCGTGGGATATCTAGATTTTATTTTTTGCCAATCATCATCTTCGTCCTGAAACTTAGAAACATAAAAAATATCATACATCAGCGGGTACCGGCATCCTAAAATATGTATCGTTGAGATTCATTGTTTCGTTGTATAAATCCAGAGTATATTTGCTTTGTTTAGCATCAAGCCAAGGCCAATCAAATCCTAGTTGATTTTTTATCTTCTCGCCTAATGATTTGATTTCTTCTACTAATCCTTCTGCTTTAACTTCTTCATAAGGACGACCATATTGATTCCATATTTCTCTAAGAATTTCAAAATCTCTAACTTCTACATAATTCCAATCTGTACAATTGGCCAGCCAAGTTCCTAATCTAGCACCATAGACTGCGTAGATTCCATTTTCTTCATGACTACCGACAGTGCTCCACATGCGTAGTCTATGTATGTTATGCCACCATATACGTTGTTGTATTTCTTGTGGGGGGACTCTAATGCCGTCGAGTAGAGTCATCTTAACACCTTCACGGAATCCTGCTCGCCATGCTTGGAATGGCGACCCTGTGATAACACTGTCGCTAAAACTTAAAGGAAAATTACGATAACCATCTTCCCAACAGAAGTCGACCTGCGCCCTATCACTTTCTGAATTTTCATGCGTTTTCATATTAAGAACAAATTCTTTGTTCCAGATTTTCAATCCGCCGTTGCCGTATCTAAGTCCATTGATTGCATTACGACCGCACCACCCATAAACTTTAATCTTTGAATCATTCATATCAAGATCTATATTAAAGAATTTAGGATCTACAATGTTATCTGCATCGACTGTTATGAACCAATCTGTTTCACTTTGTTCAGCTGCGGCTTTATGTGCATGATCAGATCCCTTAACTCCGTGAACACGTTTAGCCCAAGGCACTTTGTTGCAGAGATCTGCATAATGCAAATCTGCATTTGGCTCATCATAACTTAAAAAGACAACATCAAATTCTATTACTTTCATTTTTTTATTAGTCCATAATTTTCAAAAATTCTTCGGGTAAAAATACTAAAATCATCATCAATTTTATTTTTTAATATTACAGTGTGTGACTTTTCGAATAAATCGTCTACCGATATTTTAAAAAATTCATATACTATAGTTGGATCATTATAGGCGGTTATGTGAAAAATCATCGTTGTTTCCCCATTCCAATGTATCCTTTTTTTACCGAAGGGATGAAATTTCTTAGGAATTTTTTTAGTACCAAAAAACTTTTCACTCATTTCTAATTTAATAGAATTATCTTTTTTAACATAAGTTAAGAAAAGATCAGGATAATCATAAGTTGCCCATTTATCTTCTGTGACTCTATGCAATATATCATCTATCTTTATTACACTTTTATTTTCAGATAATATAAATTTATTTTTTAATAAATCAACTTGATAAGAACTAATGGTGATTTTTCCTAAGATCATATCAAGAGCGATTTCTTTATCAATTTCTATTTTATAATGTACATTTTCAAATGCATGATCTGGACCGACTTTTATTATTGCTCCGGAAATGGGATCGTATTCAACAAAATATTTTATTTCTCTTGGTTCAGAGAATTCAAAATAATTTTTAATATCTAATTTTTCTTCCATACTATATTCTCTAACACTGATATCACTTCATCAGTAATTTTATCTTTTTCTACATAATGTACAATATTGGTTTGCAAATAACTACCGACTTTTAATTTTCCTTGTTTACCTAAATAAAAACCTACATGATCGCTAAATTTTTCTGCGGGCCACGGCCAATTTTGTACCATTCCTTTGAGATGAACCACTCTGGGAAATTCTAAAGGATAAGCTATCTGATCTTCGATCCCAAGAATCTTTGCGCTGAGTGCAAAGGCTTCATCGGTACCTACCATCTTAGGTTTATAATCTGACAAAAAGTTATTTCTAAATTCGTCTTGGTTTTTTGTTATCCAACGAACTAGATTAAAAAAATCTTTTGATAGACTACTTTCTTTCTTAAAAAAAGTATAAAAAGAATAAAGATTTGGCAGATGATTTTCTGTAAATGCTCGTCTATAATAATCAGAAGTTACTAATTCGTCTCTGTATGTATAAGATTTATTAGCTATATACAATTCACTATTTTCTAAGAAATAATCAACCCAGTGACTACAATCTCTAGTAAAGATCATATCAGCATCTAAGCATATTGTATTTTCAAATGGAGATAACTGATCCATCCAAGATCTACCATCCCAAAAAGTTTCTTGATCCCAACTAATAATTTTATTAAAAACCCAGGGAGAATTTAATTTTTTTATTTTTTCTACATCATCGGTGACAATAGCAACTTGATCGTATCCCTCTTTCTGAGTATTCTTAATACTAAGAGCTAATGCATAGGCCATTTTAGTATAATCATGATCACTCTTAGTAGATATTATTATTAAATAACCAAATTTCATATTAATCTCAACAGTGAGTCTTTATTTCTAACTATACTCTGTTTATTCATTATATGGATGTCAGTATTTTTAATAGACATGGGAGAATAAAAATTTCCATTTTGAGACATTAGAAATAATAATCTCCCATCTTCGTAAACAGTTTCTAATACATCGCAATCAAAAACTGTTGGAATAGGGGGTAGGCATTTATCTAATCTAGTTTCAAATCCGTCTAAAATATGTTTAGTAACGCTAAAAGCTATGTCGTTTCTATAAATTCTTTCATCGAATCTATAAGTTTCAGAAAAGTTACTATAATTGTTTTTTATAAAATCAACTGTATCAAAATACATCTTAGACTGTTCATTTTTCGTAAACATTATAGTGGTAGCCCAATATAAATGTATTCCTGTATCGGATATATATCTGTCATGATAACCAGCTCGATCTTTATGATTCATGTCTAACATCGATTTAGATATCATAAAATCTACATCGAGATCCCAATATTCATTTAAACTATTGCTGAATATTAAAAAATCACTGTCTATTAATAAAGTTCTTTCGTAGGGAGTAATTTCCCAGGCGACCGACCGTAAAAAATTTTTAAAGGGAACCATGTTGTTGGTTAGCCCATCTCTTAATTTACGTTTATTATTTGATTTGTCAACTTCAATTTCTATAATTCTATCAAAAATATTTTTTGCCTTAGTATAAATTTTTGAAGTTTTCATCCACGCAATGGTATGCTTATCTGCGGCTAAGGAAACAGGAACACCTAAATTTTTTTTAGCTAATCCTCCAGAAATCAAAGCAAGTAATGCGTAATCTACTTGTTCGCTGTTTTGAGCAAAAATTAAAACACCTTTATTCATATTTGATTAATTTCTCTACTGTTCGACTCTTTTTGATCTCTTGATATTCATTGTAATATTCCAAAGTAACAGAAAAATATCTGTCAAGAATTTCATCTCTGAAATTTTCAACATTGGGTATTAATATAGGATTATCGTTAATGTCTAGGATTGGAACATTCTCTATTCTGCCTCGTTCGATTAACATATGAACAAAGGCCAGAAGAGATCTATCAATTTTAAAAATTCCGCCGTTTATACCAAATGTTAATTTAGATTCGGCTTTTTCTCTAATGACTTTTCTTTGATTTGATAAGGTTATTTGATAATTAGAAAAATCTAAGGCTTGTTTCAAACTGTCATTCATTGGACTGTCCTAAATAAAGTGCGCACTTTATTTAGTAATGACAAATTTAGCCAGAATTTTTTTAGATTATTCTAAATTAAGGACGATCGTAGAAATCGCCAACCCCAGGGCCTGGATCATAGGATTTAGAAGTACTTAAAGATCTAGTAGCATCTGCTCCGCCCACTGATCCAAAAAATGCAGACAAAAATGCGCTGCCGCCAGATGTAATTCCTCTATCTAAACAATAATCAGTCCAAAATGCTAATCCGGCAGCATCTGGTCTTCTACGTAAACCATATCTGGCTGTGCCGTCGATGATTCCTAAGAAAAAGTTTCCGAGATAGATATTATTACCTATATCTTGGGCTCTGGTCAAGAATGTACTTCTAGGCCAACCGTAAGAGGCTGCGAATTCGTCCAAGAAATTTGGATCGTAAACATAAGTTGCAACCGGTGTCGGCGTTGGTGTCGGCGTTGGTGTCGGCGTTGGTGTCGGCGTTGGTGTCGGCGTTGGCGCTGGCGGTCCGGGAGTTGTAATTGGTCCAGATGTAGATGACCAAGAACCAAAAGATATTTGAGGCGACTCTATTTGCCAAGACCCCAAACCAACAGGACTTAATACTCCTGTGGCTTCTAGAGTAGAAACTCCTACTGAAAATGTTCCGTCTACAGAATCTCCAGGAAGGGGCGGGCCCGGATCTGTGTAATTGTCTATAAAAGAAATTCTAAATTCAACAGTATTAACAGTTCCGGTTGAGTTGTTACTTATTCCAGGGCATCTTGCAAAAATTTGAAAACTGTTTGATCCATAGGGACTACTGCCAGATTTACTATAATAGCTTCCACTGTAAACACTGGCCAATCTATAAAAACTCTGATTATCTGCTGGAGTTAAACCCGACGATGGAGCAAATGCTCCAAAGGTATTATCAGTTACTGTGGTAAGCAAATTTGTCCAGCTAGTGTTCTGACTGCTGACGGTCCCCCCAGATCGCTGAGCTGTAAATCTTATTCTGCCGCCGCTATTAAAAAAATATCTAGCATTGACTGCCGAAGTGAATGTAACTGATACTGTAACATCCAATCTACTATTCCATATGTTACCGGATTCAAAAGAAACAGACGTATTACCTTTTGGAACTGTGATAGCATGACCTACTGTATCTATTAGAGATCGATTATTACCCAAGGTTGTAACTGCTCCAAGATAACTATTAATAGGATACTGAGTAGAACTAGTTCCGGTTATTGTAGTAGACGAAACAGTCTGAGAATTATTTACAGTCCAGGTACTTGCTCCCCAAGGATTTCCAGATATCAATGCAACTATAGTTGTACCTCCACTGATTCCGGATCCTGTAATTGTAAGTCCGGCACCCAACATTCCAGTAGTGGCTACATTATTCACACTAGTCACTGTTAAAACTGTACCAGTTATCGATCCGGTAAATGTTACACTAACTTGTTGAGAACGAATCAGTTCATTATCAGTGGTATCAGTTAAGCCCGCAGTATTACTGCCGGTCTGATGCCTTGATATGTTATTCATATCATTTTTAACTTTAGCCCAGTCCGAAGCTCTTACTCTGCTACCTTCAGATAAAGATACGCTGTCTAACGCTTGACCATACCCATAAGAAGGATCAGCGGTAGTTGTTCCGGGAACAAATCCGCCAGCTCCCATAATATTACTGACTCTTGACTGAACAGCGTTGTATTCTGCTACTGATATTCTATTGTTTACTGTCATCTGTAAGATCTTTTACAAAAACTATTTATAGCTTCATTTTTTTAAAATATAAAAAGTGATTTCACCCTATTGCTTGATATTGGCAAAAAGTATAAACATTAATCACTCTACTATTATTTGCAAGTTCACCGTTGTCTGCTGCATTTTTAAAATCATTAAAAACGTTGGTTTGAGATTCTCCATTGTTTAATCTTATTACCCAATATATAAATCCAGAACGATCTCCAGGTCTACCAATATATGACAAATACCATCCATTTACCACTGACCCGTTTGCAGTAAGAGGTACGCTAACAAGAGTATTACCTGTTTGCACATGTCCTGATCTATATCTAAGAACCATACCTTGTTGATAAACAGCATATTGGTCTGAAATATTAGGAGGGTTCGTACAAGGTGGCGGTACCGGGGGAGGCGGTGAATAATTATAAACCGGAGTAGGAATTGGGACTGGGACTGGCACAGGTCTTTGTGGCAGTAAAATATTGACACTTATAGAAGATATTCCATTGTTTAATGCTAGAGAAAAAGTTTTAGACATTTATTTCACCCTATCCCCGGGCCCCATTCTACAATAATTGCCCCACTATTTCCCTCGGCGCCGTTACCTTGTGCGGAATCGTTTCTGCCGCCCGATCCACCACCACCACCAGCTCCATATCCAGATCCACGATATCCATTACCATTATTAGCCGCTATGGTTCCAGATCCGGTAATTAACACAGCTACACCTGCAGGATTATCTGTGCGCCAGGAACCAGCATTTAGACCGGTTACTCTTATTGTATGATTTCCTGCTGTTACTTTTCTTACTACACTGGTATAGGTTGTGCTGAAATTACCTGCAGCTGATAATACTTCACTTCCGTCAATAAAGATTGTACCAGAATTATCTGCTTGCATATAAAAAGTATAATTTCCTGTAAAAGGAAAATTAACCACAGATTGCGAATCAAATCTTTGAGCTCTAATGTCGGGACCCCAAACAGCATATTGATTCATTGTAGAATTCCAAGATGGAAAAGTAACTGCTTGAGAGTTAGGTAATTGTCGACTATTCACTGAAAAATCAAATTTCGCAGGCGCAGGACCACCAACTCCGCCAACACTAAATCCAGGAACACCTCCACCCGAACCCCCTGCCATTAAATTGGTGCTTGAAGATTCGCCTCTTCTGCTTTGTCCATCCTGACCGTTCGCTCCACCGGGGCCGGCAAGGCCACCTAGGTTAAAATGATTACTATTTAAATTAGAAGTTGCTGGTCTTCCCCCGGCAACATTGAATAAGCCGAATCGAGTTGTTCCGCCTGGCGATCCTTGTTGTCCCCCGGGCGAACTGCCGGCGGTTCCTAAACCAGCTTGCCCTGCACGATATGTTATACTTTGCCCTGGAGTAACTGATATAATTTCTCTCAAAATTCCACCCGATCCACCACCCCCGCCGCCGGACCACCAAGGATTTGCTTCGCTTCCGCTAGATCCGCCGGCACCTCCGCCTATCAGCGTTGCACGTATTCTTGTAATTCCTGCAGGAACAGTAAATTTACCATTGCCGGAGATATCTGTAAGTTCTATTCTTCCGGTTGGAACAGGAATAGGTTCCGGGGGAGGCTGAACAGCAGGCGGGTTAACAGGAATAATAACAGGACTAGGTACTGGAACCGGTATTGTAATATATTCAGAACTTGTGGTTCTAAAAGTCTGGGAAGCAGTATTATTGTTAACAATAAAAGAACCGGTCAATGATACATTGTTTATTTCAGAGCTGACTACTCCAGATATAGTATACGGAACTACTTCGCCGTCGGGAACGTTTGCTGTGGTCAAAATAACTGTAAAAACATCATTCCCAGCATTAGCTGTATTTTTACTAACAGATAGATTATAATTCTTTTGTGGTGTTCCAAATAATTCTATTGGATAAAGCGCATATGTTGGATCTTTAATTGAAAAATTTGTTTGATCTTTTAAAGGTCCTATTGCCTTTATTTGATTTATTTCTAATCTTAGTGTTCCATCAACTCTATCAGTTAATCCTGGATACTGATCTTCCCATGTAATTCTAAAATCTATTACCTTTGCTATGCCCGAAATGTTTATCGGAGCATCAGATATCATTTCAATTCTATAATAATTCGCAGAATATGGAGTAGAAATATTTTGTTGAAACCAAACTTGATAATTATTTGTTAAATTATAATAGTTTGTGTAATTAAAATCTAAATTTCCTACAGAATTTAGTATATTAGTCCATGCACCATTTTGAGGAGAATTTGTTCCTCCGGTTCGAGATGCAATAAATCTTATTTTTCCACCGCTATTAAAAAAATATCGAGCATCGTTGCTTGATTCAAAAGTTACTCTTAAATTTGTTTGAGCCCGTTGTGTCCAGGGCTGAGTAGTGCTTATAGCTCCCTTTGAGCTAATAACAGTTCTAGAAATCGCAACATCATATCTGTTTGTATCAAGAGTGCTTGAAGATGCAAGTAAAGCATTATAATCATCTAGATCAATTATATTTGCATCACTTATTTGCGGAATATTCGGAAAACTTCCAGTTTGGTGAACAATTACATTAGATAAATCTTCTGCTAAATCTGACCATTGCTGAGCAGTGATTCTAGAACCTTCTTCTGCTCGAAAACTTTTTACTGTTTGACCGTATCCTCTGTTGGCGTTGCCTGTGCCTAATAAAGTGACTATATTGTTTCTGAGTTGATTATAGTCATTATCATCTACTTTTCTTTCGGTCATATTAATTTCTTAAGAAGCAGAAATAGGCGATAGCGTAAAAGTTGGACTTGTTATATTAAAACTTCCGCTAGGCTCTAATGTTCCTGTGGCTTTTAGTTCTTCCACAGACAATGTCAAAACACCATCGACTTGATCATTTGGAGGTAAAGGCTGAAGATCTACATAAGAATCTTCCCAGGAAATCCTAAAGTAAACAGTGGTGGCTCCTCCATTACTATTATTGGCTATATCGCATCTAGCTTCAATCCTGAAATTGTTTGCGCTGTACGGTGTTGATGCTGATGAAACATAAAATGTAGTAAAACTTCCAGTTAATGTATAGAAGTTCGACACTGCGCTATTAGCCGAAAATGAAATTGTACCTATAGAGCTTAACAAATTAGTCCATGAATTATTTTGTGCAGAACTTGATCCCCCAGCCCTTGAACTGGAAAATCTTATTTTTCCGCCGCTATTAAAAAAATATCTAGCAGCATCAGCATTAGGAAACGCTACTGTAACGATCGACTGTGCCTGGTTGACCCAAGCTGTACTATAGCTTACTGAACCCCTCGATGTTACTGTTCCCCTACTAAGTGCAATATTAAATCTATTAGCATCTGCATTAGCTGTAGCGGTTTCGTAGGAAGATAAAGGAAAAGATGCACCTAATCTAATTACATCTCCTTCGCCTATGTTAGGTAAGGTTGGAGTATTACCAGTCTGATGAATAATTATATTAACTAAATCTAGATATAATTGATCCCATTGTACATCATCTACTGTAACAGTAGCCGGAGGTGGTGGTAAAGCACTGCTAGATACTGCCTGTCCATAACCTCTTGATCCCGTTCCTGTGCCTAAAATAGCAACAATCTGAGATCTTAGATTATTAAAATCATCTCTATTAATTGTTCTTGGTGTAGACATTTTTATAAAATCACTGCTTCAATTAACTTTACTTCTACATTACTGTTATTTTCTAACGCAATAGCAAAAACATCAGGATACTGATGGAAAGAAGCATGTATAGCATAGCCGTTATCAGTAGCTACAAGTCTGTCTCCTTTTCTAATCGATCCTATAACTTTAACAGGAACTCGACCTTTTAAAGCTATATAAGTTCCGCCTTCTAATTCTGAATTCATCATATATGCAGGATTAGAACTTACAACTCCTAATGCTCTATCTCCAAACACCGTAGATCTAACTTCTGCATCTCCCCCAACTGCTACAACTGTTCCTGTATCATACTCTTTATCTGTTAAATATTTTTCTGCTAGGTCAGCGTATCTAGCAGAAGTTGCAGTTCCCTTAAACAAATTAGCAGTAATATCTCCAGCTGAATCTCTAGCAGCAACAGTATTGGCTGTAGCTGTTAGAGCTGTTGATCTATAAACTCCAGAAACTAGTAATTGATCTGCTTGGTCTGCTACACCTATAAATTTTCTAGCAGTGATATCTCCATCGCTACTTCTAATCGGAACCGATGATCTATCAACCAGCGGTGTTATTCCGTCTTCTGCTAAAGGAAAACCTATTGAGGGTTTGTAAACTGTCAGTCTTTCAGCAGTAAATGCCGACGATGAAGAACCAGTACAATCTCCAGTTAATGTTCCAATAATATTTGCACCAGTATAACCTATTTGTTTAGTAGAACCGTTTATCATTACGGTACTATCGCTAGCCTGTAACGTTCCTCTAAATACTGTTGTTGCTGCAGATACATCAACAACCGTAACTGATGATCCTGTAGAAATGTTTATTACATTCCCAACTAATTTACCTATAAATCTATCAGCATACATGTTTCTCCAAATTACATTTTCGGCACCCACATCGTATTGATTAGTTTGTCCAGGTTGTATGCTTAGAGTTTTAATCTTTAAAATATTTCTCGGTACTGTACCGCCTTCAACAATTCTAAATGTTATATCATTACCTATTCTATTTTCAAATACTAAATTTTCATTTTCTTCTACTCTGACTCTAAGATCATTATCGTTACCTAATGTAAATCCAGGATCTTTGAAAGAAACTTCTTGTTCAAAACTCTGACTTCCTCTTTGTAAAAATTGAGAAGCATCAATTCCTCCAAGTTTTAAAGCATTACTGGCTGTACCCCAAAATCTATGATTAGAAGTTGTTAGGCCACTTTCAGAATTTATGAGAGTGATACCTTGTTTAATTAACGTAAAATCTTGAGGAGATTCAGGATTTAAAGGATTTAAAATTGTATTGAGAGTAAAATCTTGAGTTGCACCACTAACTACGGCTATAGTTCTTCCGTTAGAAACAAATTTAGCAATAGTTCTAGATATATTGTCTACGTCTTTTACTGTTGCGGGAACTACTGTTGAGGTTGAAAGATCTGGTCCAGTGTCGGGTCCTACTAGAACATAATCTGTTCCGGACCAAACATAGACCTGTTTAGCTGCAGAATCATACCATAAGTCACCTGTCTGTAATCCTGCTGGCGGAGTTGAGCTTACTTCAGCACCACTGGCAGTTCTGAATCGAGCCCCGTCATAAAATTTTAATTTTTTAACTCCGGGGGTACTATCATACCAGAGCTGTCCGGATACTGCTTTAGGAGGAGGGCTTGTATTTGCAAAATTTTCTAATAAATGTAGAAAATTTTCATTTTGAACTTCTCCATAGCCTGCGTAGTTTTTTCCTATAAATCGCAGATCTGATGTAGTATCCACTGTACCATCTTCTACCGACGTAAAAAATGTCCCGTTATATCTATCAACCTGGTATGCCATTAGTATGCTCCATTATTTCATGTATTTACCGTTTTATTGTTTGTTAAAAACGACCGACTAAAACTTCAATTATCCCAACTGTTTCATTAAAATCTTCCAAGGACTTTCCTACAATAGTTCCAATTTTTGGGTTTTCTACAGCTTTAGCATAGCCGTTGCCGGCGCTAACCAGAATATCACCTTTGCATATTTTTCCTTGTACCTTGCAAGGAACACGTCCCTGCAGTGCTAAAGGAACTACATATTTTCCTTGTAAACTGCTATTCATAAGATACGCAGGTGCCGACGAAACAACTCCTGCAACTCTAGCGGTTTCATTTTCTGCAATAGTAACTTCGAATTCGCCTCCTAGTTCTAGCACCGTTCCAGGTTCGTATTGTTTATCTGCGACGTAATTTTCTGCTAGGTCAGCGTATCTGGCAGAGGTAGCTAAACCTTGAAATAAACCAGTAGTAGTGATATCATTAGAACCCATATCTAAAGGTTTGTTCATAATCCATTTATCACCAGATACCGCATATAACAAGGAAGCTCCGGCTGCATCAATAATCAATCCCGATCCGTCGGCTGCTGCTGCATTTATACTTCCAAATGCTATGGTTAAAGTTTTATCTTCTACTGTTGTTTCTGTTGTATTAATGGCCGTTACGTTACCTTGAACTGTCATGTCCCCTGTTATAACTAAATTACCAGATAAGGTCGTAGTGGCTCCGGTTTCGGGTGCTATATTGTTAACATAAGCAGTAGATGAATAAATTTCGTTGGTAAAAAATTTATTCCATTTTCTAGAAGGTGTTCCGAGATTAATTTCACCGGATCCCTCTTTAGTTAATGTAGGTATAGGTTGGCCTCCGGCATCACTGGCCTGGCCTGATGACAAAAATCTAATGCGTGGCATAGAATTAATATAGCTATTGTCAGTTAATTCTATATCTATAGATTTTCCCGATATCTGAGATTTAATTAAAGGATTAGATCCTCTCATAGCAATCTTTATATCTTGTGCATTACCTACTGTAATACCATCGTTGTTCACTGCTAGATTTAACAAAGTGCCTACCTGCTCTAATGACGATGACACCACGTTTGATGATATAAATGTACCTGTTAGAGTAGCCGCACTGGCAGGGATCGTAACATCTTGAGATCCGTCAAAAGGCACTAAATTTATTAATCTAGGTGTAGTAAGTTTATCAGCAGTAGCGGCATTACCGGCTAATGTACGACCAACAAATCTTTGAGCTCTGACTTCATTAAAAGTGCTGAACCCGTTATCTATTTGAACATTGCCTATTACATTACCTACTAAGTCTGCAGTAATAGTTGTAGCTCTAAAATTACCTGCGCTGTCTCTTGCTACAATTTTTCCTATTTCGTTTTCTGAACTGGCGTCAACTGACCAAGTAGTACTATTGCTTCCATTAAAATTTGATCCGATTATATAATCGCCTCTGGCCAACGTTGCCGAAGTCGGTGCGGATATTGTTATATCCGAAGTACCATCAAATTCTACACCGTTAATTGATCTTGCTGTTCGTAATTTAGTGGCTGAAAATGCATTGCCATCTATTGATCCCGAAACTACTGTTTGAGAATTAACAGTCATTCCTGCTTTAATTACTCTAAAACCCGGTATAGGATTTGTAGGATTTAAAGTAAAATCTATTGCAGAAACTATGGCAATAGTTGTTCCATCTATTATTAGTTCAATAATAGGTCTATCAATATTATTAGTGTCCTTAACTGTTCTTGATTTGGGTCTTGTAGTATTATAACCTGCAATACTATCTGGTCCGATCAAAGTGAAGGACGTACCATTATAGATATGTAAAGAATTGTCTGTACTCCTATACCAAATTGCTCCTGCATTAGGCTCCAGAGGGGGTGTATCACTGATTGTTGCTGCTGCAATCAATACCCACTTGTTCCCATCGTAAACATTCATGACATTTTTGCCAGAATCAAACCACAATTGTCCTTCTAACGGTCTTAATGGTGGGGCTGTGTTAGAAAAATTTTCCAGTAAAAAAACAAAATTTTCATTTTGTGTTTCACCGTAGCCAACATAATTTCTACCAACTAGTCCTAGACTAGTTTCAGTATTAATAGTTCCATCTTCTAATACAAGTAATTGCTGTCCATCTGACTTATTAATTACATAGGGCATTCTATCTCACTCCTGCTTATTTTATGGTGGTAACAATGTGTCGGAAATATGTGCCCATACACCAGCAGATATTACGAATCTTTTTATAATTCTAGTCACAGTTATATTCTGTGCAGGAACGGTTGCTATACCAATTGACGAATTAGTTACTGCCGGTGCAGTTCCACCACCAGGCACATCAAATGTGCCAAACGACAAACCGGCTGTTAATAGGGGGTTTAAGTCCAATGCCACAGATGAATTATTAATTAATGTACAAAGTATAACTGCATTGGTACCATTTCGATATCCGGATCCTGGAGGGCACATTGCATTTAAAATATTTGTAATTATATAACTATTAGGTTTACCATCTGACAAATCCATGCTGAAAACAATATCTTTAGTTTGCAAAGAAGCATCCACATAGTCTTTAGTGGCTGCATCTTGAGCACTGGTCGGATTGGCCAATCCTGTGATTTTTGGACTTCCTATTAGTACAACATTTCCATTTCCGTTTGGTTCTAATTCTAAATTTCCGTTGACATTTAATGTTGATAATCTATTATTATTTAAAAATAAATTATCTACTGTAAATTCTGCCTGAATACCGAAAATGCTGATACCGTTAGCTTGAGTTACATTGTTTGTTAATCTAAAAGTTGCACCAAACTGTTCTAAAAGTGGTATTCCATCAATAGCATAATATTTTCCTGATGCTAAATTAATACTCTCGGTGCTGTTCCATGCACCGCTGGTTAATTGAGGTAATGCATCATTATATCCTTCTGCTATAGCTGTCGGACTATTTGTAGTTGGTGCTTGACCTAGATGCGACCAAATAAAAGCATGTGAGGTCGAACCTTGTACTATGATGCCGCCGGTGTCGGCGTTGGCATCTGTTGGTGTTGTTCCGGGCTGTCTTGCTAAGATGACATTTTTATCTTCGACGGTCAACGACGAAGCATTTACTGTAACAGTATTTCCTTGTACTGTTAAATCTCCTGCAATTGTTAGAGACCCGCCTATTCTTACCTGACTACTTCCAAAAGTAGGAGCGTCGTAAATTCCTACTGTTCTAGTTGCAGAGTTAATTAATATTGCCGGTTCTAAATCAATACCTCGTCTTACAGATAAACCTAATGTTCTACTGTCAGCATTATTAGAAATGGTAACATTACTGTTAGATACACGAATATTTGCCTGGTCGCTTGATCCGACGTCAATGCCGAGATCGGTTTTAATCTTTAACGATCCAGATACTTCGTTTGCAGTGTCTTTTCTTAGATAAGTTGTAGCTGGAGTATTTCCTAAATTTTCAGCATTAGTGGCTGTTACATTAAATTTATAAGTAGCCAATGGTGTGTCACCGGCCGCATTAAATCCAGGTTGAATACTACCTGTAAATCCCGGAATATCAATTTTAGGAGTAAAGCTATCTTTAGAAAAAATACCTAATAAAATTCCATTGTTATACATCAGAGTAATAACGCGAGTCTGATTTAATGTATCTAAAACTGTCAATACTTTAAAACCACTTAAACCTTGACTTTCAGAAAACAATGGTCCGATTAAGATCGACTGGGTACCGTCATAGAAATATAATTGTTTGTCAAAACTGTTGAACCAAAGATCACCTGTTCCTATAGTATTTGGTTGCGATGTAGTAATTGTTGCAGAACTTACAGGAAGGAATTCTGTTCCACTATAAACTTTAAGTTTCAACTCGGAAACATCAAACCATAATTGACCTCTTATAGGTTTGCTAGGTCTTTTTGTGTCTGCAAAGTTTTCTAATAATTTAACAAAATTTTCATTAAGAGATTCTCCGAACCCACTATAATTTCTACCAATTAATGTTATATCGGTACTTAGGTTATCTATCTGACCATCTGGTACATTTGCTATAATTGTTCCGTCAGTTTTATTAATCTGATATGTCATTTTTGTATCCGTTTATTAACTTGTAGTCGTAGTAGTAAATGCAGGAGGTCCTGTTCTTATAATGTAATTAACAGTAAGATACGGGTTCATTAAGGGCAATGGCTGGCCTAGCAAAGTTGCTTCGTTTGGTTTCTTAACTGGTCCTGCTTCGCTGAAATATTGTGCTGCTCCGGGTGTTGTTGGTCCAGGTCCAGGAGTAGCAGGTAAGTTGACCGATGTGTCTAATCTAACTGCATTGTACTGTCTACCTGCATTGCTTAATGTGTGCGTATGTTCGGGGATATTTTCTAATTGCATACTATACTGCGACGAGCCGCCTGTTCCGCCAACACTAATTGCTGCGTTTCCTGGTACTCGTCTGGGTAAAGTTTCCCCTCCGCCCGCCGACGGGTTACCTCCCGCAGTGTTTGGAACTGTGAGTCCGTTAAACATATTATCTTTACCTAATGCAAAACGGCCTCGTAAATCGGGCAATCTAAATGTATTGAAACCTACAAGAGGTGCCAGTCCATTATATGTTACACCGATCACATCATATAACTCAGGATATTGAACTCTTTGTAATTCCGATCCATCGCAAAATAAAAATCCAAAAGGTGCTGTACTACCTGCATATGGAAGAATCGTTCCGATAGGTACACCTAAATCCGATATGAATCTATCTCTGGTCATTTTAAATAAACCAGAAGATGATCCCGATTCTTCTGCTTCTCTATATACTAAAATAAAATCTGTAGGACTAGATCTATTAACAGTTAATTCTGATTTTCCTTTAATAATGGCAGCAGTAAATTCTGTTTGAAATATTTTTTGTGATGAGCCCAATTGTCCGTCAAACTGAATAGTATTCGAAATAACATCGCCTTGCAATTTAAAAGTGGTAATTGTTTGAAGACTAGTGGCGGTATCTGCATTACCGTTAATATTTCCGATTAATGTACCATTTATTTCTTCTGCAAATATTTTTTTAGTATAAACGTTATTCCATCGAGTAGTTGAATCTCCTAAGTCATAGGTATCTCTTGTCTTAGGAAGAACTTTAGACAATCTAGATTCTCCCGTTACTGAAAGAAAAGTTCCTACATTTAGATTTTTACTAACCCACATACCACCGCTAGTAGTGATGCTGGCGATTTGAGAATCAAGAGCTTCGGTGGTACTACCTATTGCTAGTGTTCCTGATATGACAGTGTTGCCAGAAACATCTAATGCCTGCGTTGGAGCTTGTTGATTTATACCTACTCTATTTTCAATTATTTTTAATATCGTAGTCGCTACATCATTTCGATTTATTTGCAAATCAATGCTTGAACCTGCAGACTTATTAAAAATTCTAGCTGCGGCGCTGGTATTCGATATTTCAAAACTATCGTCGGGGCCAATCGTTAATCCGGTATTATTTCTAATATTAATTCCGAAATTTGTAATATTAGTTGTATCAGATCTTAAAAATCTTGCAGATGAAACTTCTGTGCCGCCGATATTTAAGGAATCAGCAGAAGATGCTACTCCATATAGTTTTGGTTTTACACCCCCAACAAATTCTGATAAGTCCCCTGACGATGGTAAATTTAAATTAATTCCGGATCTAATCGTTGTAAATCCAGTAATTGCAACCTTTGGAGTAAAACTATCTTTACTAAAAATAGCTACAGGAATATCTGCAATGTAGAAAAGTAAAATACTTCGACTGATATTATTAGTATCTGATATTGTTTCAGTTACTGGACCATATCTAAGACCATCTATAGAACTTTCACTAGGACCTACTAATAACCATCTAGTTCCGGTGTAGATTCTTAATTGTTGATTTGTTGTATCAACCCAGAGTTCTCCTGCTGACGGATCTCTTAATGACGATTCAGTTGGACCTTTTTGTATACCGCTGGCAGGTTTCCATCCTTCTGCTGTACCGTCTACGTTAATTTGTAAATTTTTTGTAGATTTATCGTACCAGAGCTGTCCTTCAATTGCATTTCTAGGCTTAATATCTCCTGCAAAGTTTTCTAATAAATGTAGAAAATTTTCTGCAATGATTTGACCGTATCCTGTGACATTTCTTCCCGGCAATTTCAAGCTAGTTGAAATAGTGTCTGATGTATTGTCGAAGACTGTGATAGGGTCTTTATTAGCTGAATCTGTAAAATTAACTGTATATGGCATCTATTATACCTCGGTAAATCCAGTAAGACTTTGTATTCTAATAGTATAGTCTATTTGTAATAATCTGTTTAAAGATTTCTGTACAGGATGAAAAACCACATGCGTTAACAGTTTGCCTTCTCCATTAGGATTATAGCTCTTCAATCCTAATTCGTCGAAAACAAAATTACCATCTAAATTTTGACTATTATCAAATGCTTCTTGATCTGGGATTTCGCCGTAATCTAAAGTACAGCTAATCAAAATATCGCTGAAAGTTGCACCGCTGATGTGTCTTACTTCCATTTTATTTCTAATAGGATCTAAATTTTCAGAGGCACGCTGATCAATGACTTTTACATAAGTTTGATTGTATAAACTGCTGTTAATACCTACCGTATTAGGGGTAAGGTAGGTTATGATTCCGGTAGGATCAACTATGGTGCCGCCTGTGCCGAATGCCATTTGATATATTGTTCCTTGTCCTTGATTTGAAAGCGAATTAGCCATTGCAACACTCATGTTTTCATAATGAATGGCGTTTCGTTTGTCTATAAAAACTTCATTATTTTCGGGGTCAAAAATCTTAATATGCCCTTCAAAATGAAATCCTCCTGTTTCATTAGGCTGGGATTCTTTATGGTTTTTGTGTGTATCGGATTGATCCATATCTTTCTCTTCTTTTTCCATAGTGTATTTATTCGGGTAATTTCGTGGACTTCTGTGCTATGAATTTTGCAATCGGGGTGTTGTTTTCCAACAGACTTGCAGCAGATTGCACAGCTCCTGGCTCAGTCGCTCTATCTTTCCATATATTTCCTGCCTTCTTAATTACTAAAATTCTCGATCCGGCAGGTGCGGCTTTAGTCAATCTAATAAATCTAGAATTATTTCGAGTTAGATCAACTGAAAATTCAGCTTCTAAAATCCTGTTTCCGTCGATGCTGCTTGAAGAAATATCCTGATCATAAACTATTATTGGATCCTTTCTCAATCTTCTTCCGGACACAAATACTTCTATTTCGTCGCAGGGTCCAAAATCTTCAGGAATAGTGACTTGATCCCAGAACTCAGTATTAGTTAATTGATTACCTTTGGTTTCTTTTATCGCTACAAAATAATCTACAGTTTGTACTTGGACTTGATTTACAATTTCAGTAGTGGTTCTTTTTACTACGTCCCTAGAAACATAAGTTCTAGTTAAAGAAAATTCGTCTCTAAAATTGTAAAGATCATTTCGATACCAGCGTGTTTTATCGGCCTGTGTAGGAACATAATCTAAAACTCCAACAATTAATGTACTACCATCACTGATAAAATCGCTTCTGTATTGATTTTCATTATAAGGTAAAGTGTCATTTATACCAACATCTATTACTTTTGATCCTTGAGGATATGTCGATCCAATAGGTGTACCGTTACTACCTCTTCTCAGCTGACTAAGAATATTTCCTTGTTTGCTGAAATATTCTATTCTTTCACCGTTAATATACACAGTTCCGGGAATATTTCTCGAAGGATTAGGTTCTGCAAGTTCGCTGGCATCTGAAACTGAAATACTTTGATCATAATAATTAAGTTGCTGGGTCAGAGTAACATCGGTTATAGACCAACGTTTAAATTGATATATATTCAACATATCTTTGCTGATTTCAAAAGCAGATGGTGCTTTAAATATCGGCGATCCAAAAACTATAATTTTAATTAAGTCCGTGGTGTTCGTTGACGAACGTAATGATACTGTTGATCGTGGCAAGGTAACGATATAATCCACATCTTGAGTAAGTCTTTCGCCGTTTTTGTAAACCCAAACATAATCGGCAGACAACGGAGTCTGCGTTAATTTATAAATTATTTTTCCGCCAACAAATTCATCAGAAGTCATCTTCATCGACGGATATTCGTTAAACCATGTAATTTCAATAAGGTCTCCTGCTTGCAATACGACTGACGGTTGTATTGTTAAAAATTCATTTTCAATCAAATATTCGGCTTCTAGATCATTTTCAATTCTTACTATATCACCGTTTTGTAATTTAGATTCATCAAAAATAATTTTCTTATCAACGCCATCATAAACATAATCTTCAATAAAATTGACTTGTTCATTGTTAACAAAAACTTTTATGTTACTGGCCAATATAGATCCTGGAGACTTTTCAGGATCTGTTCCTACTAACAACTCATAGACATTTCGTGTTCCTAGAGTAGTAGTTATTGATGTTAGGTAAGATTCATCGATAATATATTGATTTGTATCGACTCCTCTTAAATATTCTCCATTTAATTCTACTAATACAGAAGACATTATCGAATCTCTATTAGCATTTATAAATCTTTCGATTTCGAAACTTCTAGAACTATCATCAAATTCAAATACTTCAGAATTTACTTCTACAAGAGGTAACGAAGTTGAATCTGTAACTGAAGATTGTCCAATACAAATAATTTTAACTTTAGATAATCTTTCTGGTTTAAATCCAAAATCTATAACTGTCTTGTTTCTAGCTGCTCCTTGAATATCATTTGAATTAGAAAATCCAACATCTGCTACCTGACCATTGATTGTCACGTATACTAAAAATGTAGAATTAAATTCTGCACCTGTTATGAATTGAGATATATTTCCGTCCGCAACAAATTCTTCGTAATTGATTAAATTTACTCCGCCGATTCCTACAGTTATTATTTCAATAACTGAGTTGATAGGGGGAGGATTTGTAAATTCTATTTGATTTAGTCTAAAATCTATAGAATATAATAAAGTACTGTCGGTATCTGATGTACTACATAAAACTTTATCTACATAAACTAAAATATTCTTTGAATTTGTAATTGTTGATTTTATATCAAAAACTCTAGTTATACCATTACCATATAATATTCTATTCTGTAAAGGAGCTGCACCAGATAACGTACTATGAAATACTCTAATGCTGAAACCTTCTAATACCTGTCCGGGGATATTTTCTTCAGGAGCCGGAACTTGATCAGGACTTACAAATTTTTCTCCGTCGAGTACAATTTCTTCAGCAGATATTCCTCTGGCTGTAGTATAAATTCCATTAATTGTATTATTTGATATTTTAATACCGGTACTCGTATTTTCTAATGAACCACCGGAGATCAAAGTATCTAACAAATTGGGATCAGTAATTGTAACTGATCCGTCGCTTTCTACTGGTCTAAATATAAGAATATCCCCGCTCACTACTTCAATATATGGAGAAATTTGAATAGTATCAGTTATGCCATCACCAAAAAATGTTGGCATTTGTGCGTTGGGATTAGAAGTTGTAGAATAATCTATTTCGCTGTTATAGAACGGATCATCGATTCTTACAGTTGGAGGTTCTTCGGTTCCTGGAGTAAAAGTTACATTTCCTGTTTCTTCATTGGTACCGTATGACCCTTGAGAATAACTTCCTGTTCTTTTTAAATATATGTTAATTTCTTGACCATCTGCAGGAATATAAGGTAATTTTACAGTAGAAGTACTACCATCACAGACTACATAAAAATCTGCAGATGCTTCAACACTGTCCCAGTTATCTGTAAACCAAGGTAGAGCATCCCATCCGCCAGTGACATCAAATGTAGTGCCTTGTATCTGAACTCCGCCAAAATCAATACCTGTCATTAACTGACCTAAATTCTTGTCTTTCATTCCGGCAGAAGGAGAATAATATTGTTCTATTCGACTGGTAGCATCAAATAGTTCTATATTTTTTTCGTAGACGACACGAATTTCAGAATTTTTTGCTGGTGCGGAAGAAAATACTATTTTTCCTTTCAATAGACTGTAAGAATCAGTCGATGATTTAAAATATTCAATTCTAAATTCATCCGGCAAAACTATTTGCTGATTTATAAAAACTTTAATTTTACTTTTATCTCTAGATGGCGCATATTTTAATTCAAAAATTGCCGTGAATCCGGAAGCAACAAAATTATCTTCAAAATTAAAATTATTAAAATCACCAGTTTTAGATATTCTATCAAATTTAATAGTCAATGCAAAGTTTCTTGTTTTAGCATCGCCTAGGATCGCCACAGCTTTTGCCTGTCTACCTGATGTGCCACCTACTAATGTTATTTTAGGTGCTGTGGTAAATTGTCTTCCACGATTTATAATTTGTATTCCGGATACTGCACCATTTGAAATAAATGATCTAGCCGAGGCATCGATACCGTTACCTTCTATGAGAACTTTTGGTGGAGAAATATAACCGCTACCTTGATCAGAAACTTGTATATCGATAATAGAAAATCCTTTATTATCAACCCAGTGTTTCCAAGGATATTGATTTAAGAATCCAGAATTTTCTCCTATGGGAACTATTTTATTTTCTACTGTTGAGTAGACTGATGGCAAATCAAAGTCTATTACGGCCGAAGGATATAATCCTATTTTCTGATAATTACTGATATACTCTCTTACAGTTGTTCTATAAGGCTTAACTTCTTCAATGTAATCTTGGAAACTAGAAAGATTATCATTCTTATAATTAAACTTTTCTTCTAATTCTCCGACATTATGTAATGCAGTTAAGAAACTAGTTTTAAATGCCCAGTCTACATACAACTGTTCTGAAAATACATATTTTATTGATGCGAAAAATAATTTATTCCATTCAGCACTGTAAATATTTGTAAATATATCTTCTTTTACAGATTTAAGAATATTTCTAATTTCTTTAGAATTATCTATATCATAGACCGATTCATCAAATGCCTTGGTGTTATCGTATCCTATTCCTTCTATGTTGGTTTGATATAAAGAATTTGATAATTGAATAGTTCCTTGATATCGACCTACTATAGAATATTTTTCAGAAAAAGTTTCAGAATCTTCTAATACTTTTTCAAAAACAGCCCAACCACCACTGCCATATTCTTTAATTCTAATTAAATCTCCAATTTTTACATCAATAGAAGGTTCTGCAGAAATATTTTCTATCTCAATAATAATTCTGTCAATGTCACTATATCCCGATTTCCACCAATCAATATAAGACCAATATTTTGTTGTATCGAAAGCCTGAGATTTAGTTCTTAACCAGACTTTTCTAATGTTATCCCAAGCATATACACTCCAGAAATTGTTTCTTGTTTCATCATTAACAACCAATACTGAGAAATTTCTAACCTTTGGATTGGCTATGGAATATTTTTTACCTTTAGACTGTAATTGAATTTCAACTATACTGCCTTTTTCATTTATTATAGATATTGCCTTAGCACCTGTTCCGTCGCCTTCGATTTCAACAGGCGGTCCTAAATATCTCGGCGGAGAATCTGATATTAATTCTTTCGATTTGTAACCAAATCCGGAGTCAATAATAAGAATACTTCCGATCTGAGCATTCTCTATTACAGCCTGCAATACAGCAGGACGAGCTCTTGTTACACCTACAAATTCTAAATCGGCATAAGTGTCTACTGCTTGATCGTATTCTCTTAATAATTCGGATGGAAATTCGTCTTTAGAATTTAATAAAGTAAAATCTATGAGATCGGCAAATGGTTCTAATTTGAATACATTGTTAATTTTATTAACAGTAATTTTCAATGCTTGTAATCTATCAACAAACATCGACTGTCTAGGTCTGTATTCTATACCATATCTTTGCTTAGGATGCAGTTTAGGGTCAGGAACTCTATTACCTGCTAAATCCCAACCGACCAAACTGTCTATCCACTTATTTTCTAATTTTTCAGGTGGAAGACTAGTTTCTAAATTTTCCGTCAATAATACATATTCGTTATGAGTTTCATTGGCTATGATATTATTTCTATATCTTTCTATATTAACATAAAATTTATCACTAGAAATAATAGAATTGAAATTGTATAAACTGATAATGTTTGGGGCAACGAAAGAAACAAACGCAGACCCCGATCCTATAGGATTAGAAATTAGAGAACTCACCGAGGCTACAGAAAGTCTTCTGGATTCATTTTCCGGCAATGTAACTTTATTTTTTACCCAATAATAATATTTTGTTTCTGTTAATTCGCCGGTAGTTAGATTAAACAATTCTTTAATAGTATAAACATCGTCATTGGGATAGAGAGGCTGTCCAGATATACCCTCCGACAGTCCTTCGTTGGTATCTGCCAATGCAGCCCACTCGCTAGGAAGTAGCGAAGATTCTATCCATTCGCAGACTACGATCTCCGAACCCGCTGCTAATTGTCCCCAATTTCCAAAACTATAATTTGTATCAGATTGCTCATAATATAGCCATTTGGCCTTAGAGGTGTCCCACCAAATTTCTCCTACATGCTTTTCAGCCCAAGTTAGTGAATTATCGACTATTTGTTCTTCGGTTCCGACATTGTATATTGCTGGATCGTAGGGGACTTTAAATTTAATTTCTTGTTCTGCTAAATTTAAAATTTTCATTTTAGCAGGATCAATAAAATCTACATCTTGTATTTTAATATTTTTTTCAGCATCTATTACAGTTATACTCTTAATATTTGTAATATCAACTACTGGACGTTGTGTAGATAACACTTCCCAAGAACTTGATTCTTCTGATTTATAAAACAGTCTTGCTGTTCCTGTTATAGGTCCATCATAGGATAAAACTGCCAAATGAGGTGCTGGCTCTATGTATTTAGGTGAACCCACAAGTATATAAGAATTACTACACGATAAACTAAATCCAAAAGATTCATTAATTGATAAATTTGAATCTAATTTTTCAGTTAAGAAATATTTTGTATCTTTTAATTCGAAAACATATACCGCACCAGAGAATCCTGGAAGATCAATAAATGTTGTTTTTCCTTCATCGAACGTTGTAGGATTTAAAGACAAATCTTCCGAGGCAGGAACATAAACTGCATAATCGTCGGTTTCTGTTCTTTCATCATTATAATACTCATAAGTATTGAAGATTGTGCGTAACGCAGATCTAGAATTTTTAGCTCCGACTACTATTTTTCCGCCATTTGAACTAATACAGACATCTTGACCAAAATATTCATTTGGATATTTTTCAAAACTTTCTAATTTTTGTTTGAGTCTAAACTGTAACTCAGCCAATCCGTCCGATTTAAAAACATAAACAGATCCTTGGTTAATAAAATTTTTATCAGCTTTTGGACATGACACTACTAGCGTAGATCCCGAATAGTCAAGGTCTAACGCATGACCAAATTCATCTCCCACGTTAATAGAAATATCTTCAACTAGATCATTGATTTCACTCAATGTTGAAGATGTAATTGTTTGTTTTAATTTATAAACACCAGATTCATTTTTCTGATAGATATAAACTTTTCCCACTGGTTGATCAGTGCTGTCTCCTACTCTATCCCAAACAAAAATGTCACCGGCATCTCCTGGTCGAACACCATAGCTTCTCACTGTAGAATCTATAGTTTGGTCAACTCTATTGTCAACTAATCTATAGTAAGCCCAACTGTTTATCTGATCTTCAAAATATTTTACAACCTGACCTTCGATGTATTCTACATCCGGTCTCCAAATTCCTTTATAATTTACAAAAAATTGACCATCGCTGAATGGGGCGCCGACTGCTAGAACATTGCCATCTCTACTCATTGCAAGACTAGAACCAAACTGATCTCCCTCTTTAACAATTTCAAATAGCTGGTTATCAGATAATATACCAACTTCTAATGTAGAATGATCATTTCCTAAATATAGATTAAACGGTAGAGAATTTTGCGTTGAAATATCTGAAATTTCTAACCAGTCTCCGGAAGTAACTGATAGAGAGCTTCCATCTTCAAATGTATCAACTTGTGCTTGCCATAATTTATTATTTGACCATACTATTGATCCCTTAGGATAAAATGCCGGTTGTAGATATAATGAATTATTATATGTAGGACTTCTTGGAATTTCTCCGTACATTCCTCTATAATTTTGATTTTCAAAATGTCTCCAAGCACTGGGTCTTGTATTTTTTATTAATGTATGAGAACTACTGTCATCTATACCTATATCTCTTAGATTGATAGGTATTGTATCTCTTACGTCTTGCGGACTAGAAGCCAGCTGAATTCTAAATCGATCAACTCTAATAATAAAAAATTCTGTATTAGGTGCTGGAGGGGGAGGTTGTTCCTGACTTGAAACATTGTTTCCTTCAGGTGTACCATTAAAATAAATTACCTGCTGTCCATCTGTATAATCGTGAGGTTCTGGGAAATCTATTGTGTTCGTTGTGTAATTGCACAATGATCCAAAGAAAGTCTGTACAGTACTCTGATTTTGTATATAATCATAAAGATAAACTCTTCCTGTATTTTGCAAACTTCCCACAGCAGATACTGCCATATAATAATTTGTTCCGTTCACTCCAATAACAACTTCTGATCCGAACCCTTCGCCGTCGTCTGGTCGGGGGCTGATGATAGAATCTTTTAAAGTCCAAACTTGATTTTCTAATTCATATACGAATATTGCTCCTTGAGCAGTATATCCTTGACCGTTTCCTGCAAAATTAACATTTATAGATTCTGCAGGTTCCCAGTCTTCTGAATAAACATCTATCTTAGTACTGTCATCTACTGTTATTGTTTGTGTTTCTTTGGCTCTCCATAACTTCCCTCTGTACAAAAATATGTCGTTAGGTGCTATAGTTTTAGGTCCTAATGGCGCAGCATTTAAAAATTTATCGAGATCCCCCATAAAGTTACTGGGTATTCCGCTAGCAGATGGTGCTGTAATTATTAAAAACCTATTGTCGGGACTTAATGCCATCTTTGTGCCAAAACTGCCTCTTACTGCATTTTCTAATCCATTTGGAGGGGTAATGATCTGTTTGATATTAAGGTTAGCTGCGGTTTCGGCATAGACAGCAACGACCCCAGATCCGGGATCGCTAACGAAAGAAAGTTTCAACGCATCGCTGTATAAAACTTTAGTTCCTAAACTACTAGGAGACGTAATACCTGCGTCGCTTATTAATTTTGTATTGTATTGTTTTTTCTTATTAATAACTTCCCACAGATTTTCTCCGTTATTATCAATCCATAACTTTGAATTATTTTTTAATAAGGCTGCATATTCTTCTTCGATAGATTCATAATTATCATATCTGACAACTGTTAAAAGTTTAATATTATTAAACTTGTTTAAATCTAATTTTGGATCAGGACCTCCTTCTTTGACAATTTCAAAAGAACTTAGACTAGATCCAACCTGGTTATTAGTTACTTTAAAAAATCCTGTAAGATTCTCTATTTCTATACCTACAATGTCACCGATCTGTAATTGGTGTCTTCTTGACAGAGAAATTGTTACAATATTTCCGGCCCGTGTAACATCTTCTATTACTAATAATGATGCTTCATTAAATCTTAAAACTGTCCAAGATGTTTTATCAAAAGTTATCCAGATATGATCATTTTCTTTTACTTGAGAAATATCATAATTTAATAAATCGTCTCTAGTTTTTAATGTATGTTGTATTTGATCTAATTTTACATATCCGGCAGTTTTTACTGGTTCCGCGTCTAACGATACTGGATTAATATTTGTCTGAAATTTAGTATTAACTAATTTGGTAAAATTATTTTCGGAAATATAATAATTTTGGTCAATTACGTTTTCTTCGACTGTTGGAACTACAATTATTGCTTGGGGATTTAATTTTATTCCATCCTTTAGTAATTCTATCTCAATTTCTTTATATTGGTCTATTCCACCAAACCGACCAACCCTAAAGGCCCACTCTTCATTTAGAATTACACTGCCTTCGCCAGAACGACTTAATTTATCAAATACCTTAACAATTGCATTGTTGGTTCCTTTTTCTCTGATAAATCCTTGATATAATCTAAATTGTGTAACTTGATCTTCTGCAAGGTTCTGTAAATAATCTCTGGTTTGATATCCTATACTATGTCTAGCCAGCATTCTTTGACTGGCTCCTAAACCTTCCGAGGCTACTTCATAATAGTCTTCTATTTGATTAATTCTATAATCAAAATTAGCAACTAAGGATTTTTCAGGAGTAGAATCTAATTTAGTCCATTTAGTATCATCGAATATTTCGGTTCCTATTTGATTTTCTAAACTAGTCCAATTAAACGATCTATATGCAACAATGTCTCCCAATTTATAATCTTTAAAAGGTTGCCAGACTTGAATATTAACATTGTCAAATAAGAATCCCGGACTGGTATAATCGCCGTCCCAATCAACTGTTCTATATCCCTGTACTTTTACTCTCTCTTGTCTATATCCGGTAGTCTTGTCATAGAGAACATCATTAAACACTGTTCTATCAGAAAACACAGTTACGTGTTCTTTTAGTACGTAATTCATTCTTATAAAATAAATTCCGTCATTGGTTTTTTCATTGGTTGATATTTTTACTGTTTGAAATCCTCTATATACATCAATAAATTCCGGTCTAAGAATCTGACCATCATCTCTTAAAACTCTATATTCATAGAATCCATCTAAAAGATTATCGGCTACTCCAACTGGCAAATTAATTTTAATTGTTTGGGATACCGGGCTAAGAGCAATTAAAGATCCTACATTCCAATTCTGTCTAGTCCAGAACATAAACTCTTTACAACTAGTAGACCAGTCGTAAGAAGATCCTAAATCTTTATTGTATCCGTCAAAGACAAAACCTTGAGATTTTAACCAATCTTCATATCCTAATAAGAAATCAACTACGTCCTGTATTCTAGTTAACACAGTGCCATAGAATAATTTTTTCACAACAAAAGAATTAAAATTTCTTCGTTTGAACGCTTCTACTCCTCCCACTAATGGGATATTAGGTACTTTTTTCCATTGTTGGGTGTCAAACTCATCAGTGCTTTCGTGAGTTTTAATTGCTCGATAAAATTCTACTTTATATCTTACTAATTGACCATTGTTATAAAGTATTCCCGATTCCCAGTCTTTAAACTGCTCGCTGACTCCTCCCACTTGTAGGATAGGATCTTTTTGATTTGCAATAGCTTCATGATAACTGAAATATGGTTTTAAATTATCATACCCTTTTATTACCCAGCCTTTATCAGTTTTTTCAATAATAACTCCGCTATAAGTAACCGTCAAAAATGGAGAACTTACATTAAAAATTATGTCATAATTTTCGGCTGGAACAAATATGCTGCTAGAAGAAGACTTAGGACTCTTACTATCTAAAAGATATTTTTGTTGTTCCTTATCTACAAAACCAGATAATCTATGTGATAGATTTACATCGATATTAAGTAATTTTTCAAAAATAACATTTTCAGATAATTCATTTGATACTACATAAGATCTAATATATTGAACCAGTCCGGTAACCAATCCAAAAGAACTTTGTGATACTAGATCAGATATTTGAATAAATGTGTTTGTGTCTTTAGAAACTAGTTGACCTAATTTATTAAATTTAATTTTAGAATTATCATAATTTCTTGAAATAAAATCAAAAGGTCTCAACAAACACATTGCTATGGTAAATGCGAACGGATATTCTGATGTTATCCTCCAAGCATGTTCAACTGGTCCTATGTCGCCTAGAGAAAATGGTCCGGTGTTGTTGATTAAACTAAAATTCTTTGCCAGGTTAGACGATAACGGATCTAATAATTCTCCATTGTCGTTTACCGGAATATGTGACATAATCGAACCTCTTTTATATCGATCATGTACACCGGCTCTAGATCCCTGTCTTATAATACCATCTCTAATATCTTCCCATAATAGAAGATTATTTCGCGTGTATGGCGCAGAGCCGTATTGACTTTCCCACCAATCTGGTTCTTCTGAAAAACCTAACATTTCCCAGGGGGTTAAATGTGGACTATCGGTATCATAAAACCATTGATAAACACCGCGCCAATATCCCGGCAACCGTCTTGACTCTGTAAAGTCGGTCATATTGGAATAGGTATATGTGAACGGATTTTGAGAATCATAGAATCCATTATCAATATAATTAATATTGGTATTCTGTATCCATTTTAAGAATTCTTGAGTTACGATTTCATCTAACTGATTTTTATCATACACGGCATTACCGTAATACCCGCCTGCAATTTTATCTAAATCGAAGAGAGAAGAATCGTAATTTCTTTTAATATTGTTGTAAATTCTATATTCTAATTCGAGAATAGCATCATCTCTATAATCACCGTAAATTTCAATCAAACTACCGTCGTGACCCTGTATCATTGTCTTTGGTTCTATATAGGTGTCATCTTCAAAAATCTTAGGAGTATATTTTTTATACAGTCCCATTGACGTTGGTGTTGGCGGTATATAATTGAAAGCCGTTGACACATATTCTCGTATTTCTACATTATCACCTTCATTTAATTTTTTTGTTATTCTAACAAACCCGACATTTAAATCAAAAACATATTCTTTTTCGTGTAATAATTGTTTTCCATTAATATAAACGTACACAGCTCGTTTACTTAATTCGGTTAAACTAAACTTTTCTGTTAATGCAAATGTTGTGATACCTTCGTCATCAACCAAATACTTTATAGATGTGTAGGCTCCATTGCCTATCATATCTGAATTAGCGAAAGGGCTGGCCGAAGTTTTAGATCTAGACCATTCTTCTATAATTTTATCTACAAAATCAACTATACTATTTCCGTCATATTGAAGTTCAGCAGCTAAAATTAAAAAACTATTTTTAAATTCCGAATATGATTTCTTTGCATATTGTAAAGATTTAATTATGTTAATATTTTTATCGCAAAGAAGACTGACCGCTAGAGGAGCTGGCACTGCATGTTTGATAAATCTTCTACCATAATTCTGATAACCAGAAATGTCTCTCAGATTTGATACTCCAGGAGTTATTCCCGTTAATGATTTTTCAAATTCCAAAGAAGTAGACAAGTGATCAACGGCTTGTCCTAATGTGAATGTTTGTAATTTATTGTTTAGTGGATTTTTTTCTAATCCCATCGGAATTTCATAAAACCCCTGATCCGGATTAATATTTGAAATTAATTTCAACGAAATTACGTCGCCTGCGGCAAATTTTTTGTCAAATATAAATGTTCCATTTTCTCTGATATAAGAACTATTCAACAATATTCCGTTTTGATAAAAATTTATTATCGAATTTGATTCGTCGAAATCTCTCCAAACTACTGTAGAAAAGGAAATTTCATTAGTTTCTTTTTCTACAATCACACTGTCAATTAACGGTTGTTCATAATTTTGATTAAAATCGATCCATCCGTTGGCATATTGTTCAGGATTATTAAATTTATAAAATCCTGTGCTGATTGATTTCAAATAATTTATTCTATCAATATTGTATGAAATTTGATCCTGTTCAAAATTCCAATCGAAATTTATATCGCCAACATTATCAATATTAAGATAGCTTATTGAAAATCCAAGTTCGCTGTCTCTCGGACCATTACCCTGTCTATATGCAAATATTTTAGAACCTGCAAAAGTACTATCAGGATACTTTTCTAGATCCGAAAAACTTATACCGTCTGAATCAAAAACGTCAAATAGAGGAGACTGATTTACTGTTAACTTTCTTTGACTGACTTTCCAGCTCTCACCATCGAAATGGTACATTAAGCCTCTGTTACCATTATTGTTTGGAGCGCGGCCTCGTTTGATTAGCACCGATTCATTAATTATTGGTTCGGAGTCTTCGGTTTTTACTAAAGCAATCTGTCTACGATTATTATGAGTGATAAACTTAACTTGATATATTTTATTATTTGCTAATTCATCTGTATCGGCAGTAATTAAAATTCTTGCGCCATCAAACAACGGTTCTTCCTCGACGCTATATCCTATGCTTCCCTCAATTGTAGAAAATACATCGGTGGTAAATGTATCTATGAAATCTACTGCTGTCTTATTTTTACTTCCATGATTAAAAAGTTGTATATCTTTTCTAAATTCGATAATTGGTCTGCGAGCTCTAAAATTTTCATCTGCGGGAAAATCTTGTCCTCTTGCTTTATAAGCATATTCAAGAACTGATCTATGAAACCATCTATTATATCTACTCCAAGAATTTCTATCGCCGCTATCTCGTGCTATTACAATATAATCTTTTAATGAAGCTAATAATGTCGCATCATCAAACGGTTGTGTGTCAAACCCGGCGCCGTCAAAAACTACATCTTCTGCGGAATTAGGAATTTCAGTAGGAACAAGATCTTGAACTTTTGTCAGTGTGATCGCCTTTCCTACACCCTCAACTAACCAAGTGTCTTTAGCATATTTTGTTGGAGTGACTGTACCCCTAAACTCTACTACTAATCCGCTAGTAAAAACTATTCCATTACTACTGGTATAATTTTCTTTACCTATAATTTCTAGCTCGACATTGATTTTTGTATTTTCTTCTATATCTGCAATTATAAATTTTCCAAATCTATTTGGATCTGTTTTGCTTTGATAAAATAAAATATCTGGTGCATCGTATGGAACCGTAAATGTTAGTGTTCCGTTTTCTATACCATTATTTGTAATTCCATCGTCGTAATTAAGAGCACTGGTTCCAATGACGTCATCTACCAGTAACCAATCTTGAGATTCGATGTCGATAGTGCTTCCGTCGGGTCTAATAGACACTTTAGATTTCCATAGCTTGCCATCGTAGACAACTAAAGATCCTGGCGGATAGGGAATATTAGGATTAAACAGTAAAGAACCGGTGTCGTAATTAGTTCTTATAATGAATCCTTCGTACGGCGCATTTATTTTAAATTTGTATGTCTGTCCTCTATAAAGAGTTATAGTTGGATTATTAGTGAACGCATCTGGTGTAAAAACAAAAGTCGATCCGGTACCTAATTTTACAGTGTAAGTGCTAACTATTCCTACAGCCTGTCCCGACACAGGTACTGGGGGAGGGCACAACGATTCCCAATAGTATTCTCTATAGTTTACAAATTTGTCCCAGTCGATCGGCGGATCCCAAGTATAATGTTTTTGTTCAGTTACTTTACTATCTTGTTCTTCTTGGTTTCCGAAAAATTTTAACTGATTTTTAATATCTAGATAATCATAGAAACTTTCTATCTTTCCATTTTTCTTTACATTAACGCCCACTTCTAACTGATATCTGCTTCGAAGTGTTTCGTCAGAATCTAAATAGACGTCGCTACCTTTATATGTTTTTCCAAATCTTCTACCAACATAACCTGCAGTTTTTTCGAGAACGCCGGGCTGAGTTAAGGGATCCAGTGTACCTGATAAAAACTTATCATTGTACTCTGACTGAAAAACAGCCGGCAATAGCTCTACTGTTTTTCTTATAGGTAGTTGACTTTTTTGATATTTTTGATCTGCCATATTATGTTGTTGTTACAATAGAATTAGAATCTGCTTTAACTTCATATGCTGTTATTGCACTTACAATTAGTATATCATCTACAGTGGCACCACTAACTAATAGTTCGTCGGGTCCGCTCTGTATTTCAAACAAGCTACCAAAACTCTGTCCTGGTTGTGTTGGTACTATAACTAAATTACTGATATCTGGGGCTGCCGCATTAGTGATATGAGTTATAAGTTCGCCTAGATAAAATCTATCTCCAAAATCCCAATTATTAACATCAAAGAATTCGTTTATAGAAGAAATTATTCTTACCTTTAAATCATTGTCGTTTATAGTTTTGTTAGGATTTTTTACGACCTTAAACTGTGCTCGCAATTTTTCCGGAGCTTGACTTCCAAACAAAACTTTATATCTTACCGGATGATAAACGATTTCATCGCTGATTGCTTTTATAGAATCTAATTTAGTTCCATATGTAAGTCTAAGATCTTCAGTAGTTGGTACTTCCGGTTCTGTGTTTGTGCCGCCTGACAGAAAAGTTCTATAGGCCGTATCATATGATCTCGATAATAGATAAACATCAACAATATTACTTGTGCTAGGATCTATTCTTCTGTCTTCGCTAGCATTATGAATATATTGAAATTTTAACTTTGTTCGACCAACAAATGCTTTATATTGAGTCTGAAGAACTAGTCTATTGTTCTCCAAATCTACAGATTTGATCCAATCTTCATCAACATCATAGAAATAAATTAACTGCCCATCGTTGTAATCTGTTAAAGTAATTGCAGATTCTCTTTCTTCAATTAAAATTAAATCATTAGAATTATCTACTAAAGTAAGCACAGAATATCCGCTCTCATCTACAGATTCTAAAAAGAATAGGTAATTATTATCAGCATCTTCACCAACAATCATTTCAAAAGATTCTGGATTATCAATTACCCCGTCGGCATCCCTGTCGCTAAATGCTATTTTTATTTCTTGAGAACTTTCGTAACCATCATCAAATTTTACTGTATCGTTGGCCTCAAATACTAAATCAGTCTTTAATTGATTCAAAAAATTAAAATCTGTATTGATGCCTAAAACTTTAATTTGATCCACAATTACACGACCTGTTGCATCATTAAAACGTTTTTTATTAGAATCTAAATAAAATCTATTTTGTTCTACACTGCCAAAAATATAATCTAATATTCTTATTCTTACAGTATAACTATCTGGCTCTTTAACGAATGCAATGATCCAAGAATTATCCTGATTCAAGTTGTTAACGATACCTGCTTGACCTAAAGAAAAATCTCCTGTTAGATCTAAATTTGATGCTGTTATAATTTTCCAAGTTAATGTAGACACATCGTATCTTAGACCAAAATTTAAATTTTGATTAGCTTGATTTAATATTTCTAATTCTAAAGAAGTTGGTAAATCATTTACAAATTTTGGAATTATTCTAGTTGCAATTGCACCAGAGGGAATACTGTCTGTTACTGCGACTGGTCCTAGTCCAGAATTTAAAATTCCTTCACCTGATGCTGTTCCGTCTCCATTTACCCGAATTATTTTTGTCCATAACCGATCTACCTGATCACTGTCATTAACATCAATGTCGACTATCTTTCCTTTCTTAAAGGCTTTTCCCGCAGGGGGAGTAAATTTTATAAGACTGTCAGTTAACACATATTGCAATACACTTGTAGAAAAACTTCCAACTTTTAAAATTTCATTGCCTATTGTATTTTTAAAATATCCGGTGTTTCTGTTTAACTCATCAGTTACACTCTGCCAAATGACATTTCGATCTGTAAAGAATATTTTGTCAAATTTAGTAATGTAAAAATTATAAACTTCGGTTGAAGTAAAAATAGGTTCTAGTTGCTTTCTTATAAAATTTAAAATGTCTAATCTACTAACAAACTTTGCAGACAACGTTTTTTCATTCTCTGCTTTATACATATATCCGTCATCAGCAAATACATTAACACTGCTGTATTTTCCCGATGCATCTATAATTTCAAAATTTCTACTGATACCGCTAGAGCTTCGATTAATGGATTTAACCTTTAAAATATCTTGAGAACTAGAAAGAGGAGCTAAATTATAATCTTCTCCTGTAATCATTCTGTTTTGTGTATAATACAAAGCAGGAGCATTTGCTCTAATAGAATCAATACCTTCAGTGGCAGAAGCTGTTGTTACGGTTGATTGCAGAGATAAAGATATTTTAACTGTGTGACGTTCACCTTTTTTATTAATGTATGGTAGGCTTATGTTAATGCCTTTCATTTCAACCGGAGAAATGGTGTACGACAAACCATTGCTTACTCTATAATATACTCGGAAAGAGCCCCTAGGAAGATTACCATATACACCATCAGAAAATAATAAATCTACCTTATCGTCTTCTTTAGTCAATACTGAAAATATATTTCTAATATTTTGACTTATACTGTTATAAGCAATATTATTTCCTATCAGATTTGATACCTGAGTCCATTGCTCAATCTGTTGACCGCTGGCATCTAGACTAAACAGCCATACATCGTCATTATTGATATTGTTAGCATCTATAGAGATAATTTCATTGACTGTAGGAATATCGATTGTAAACTGAGCTTGTTCTAAACTTCCTTGTTTGAAAACCAAATAAAATCCTGTGTTGGAACTGCCCGGACCTTTACCGTCATTGCGATATACAAACCCTAATTGATTTTGCGGAGTTGGCGATTCTTCTACAATTCTTTCATCGTTGCTTATACCGGTACTTAATACTTCAAAAACCATACTTCTACTAGCTACTGTTTTTGTAAAAGAAAATACAGGCACATCTTCGCTGTTAGTTCTAAATCTATATTGTTCTGTTAATATTCCTTGTATTGTAGCTGACCCTTCGCTTCTTCCGAACTCGACATTATCTGCCATAGCAGAATTTAAAATAGTTATAAATTGTTCTAACCAGTTTGAGTTAGTTGGATCATTCCAACTAATTATTTGATTCGATAGATCTTTACCGCTACCGTCTAATATATTTTCAGTAGTACTAATTGTAGAAAATTTCAAGAGACCGCTGGCAGCAACATTACGTTTGGCATTATAACTTAACATGCGAGCTAAACGTAATACACTTTCTTTACGTTCTGCCAGTTCAATAAAATTTTCTCTACTGGTTAAATCGATTCTAAAAGATAAACTCTGACCTAAAAATGCGATAGTGTCAATTAATGCCAGATACTCAGAACTTTCAATATAATCATTGAAATCCTCTGGGTAATTTTCTCTAAGATAAGTGATGATAACTCTACGCAGATTTTCAAAATCATAAGATTTAAAATCAGCATTCTTAAATGTCTGGTAAATTCTTTTCCAGTCTTCATTTAAGATTAAGTTATTTTGTCTAGTGGTTGATGACATTTATTGTTCCTTATCTAATATTTACCACAAAAAATTAACTGCTTAGTTAATGATACCATTAGACTTATCAAAGTCTAAAGTCATAGATTCGTTGATATTAAAAGGAATATAGGTGAGTTCTATCTGTATTCTCATACCAAAATCAGTTGAATCTATCTGGACTTCATTTACTGTAACCCTAGGGTCATAATTTACGATATCCTCTACATCTTTAGCTATTAACCTCTTAGCATCTTCAGTAAAGGGCTCAAAAATCATATCCCAGATAATGGTTCCGAATTCTGGATTTTCTAATTTTTCTCCCTTTCGAATGTAAAAATGATTAATTAAATCTTGCTTAACAAGATCTATATCATAGAGCTTAAATTTTCCATTTCCGGCTGATGAACTAAAACCTTTATATGTGAAAGCGCCGGTGTCCTGAGAAACTGAAGCGAATTTATTTGTGGCTACTGTTTTTCTATTGTACAATTTATTTGTCATTGTTGCTCCTTATGCTTCCCTATCTGTTTTATCAGGCGTAAGTTGATCCGGGGCCTGATTTTCATGCAGTAACCAAGGTTCGTGCATTGGTATTCTTTTTAATATACTTTTAACTGTTCCATCTTGATATTTTGCAGGATTCCATCCCTTTTCAATTCTAGTAACTGGATTTTCATGAACCGGTATAGCTTCGATAGGTTTTGCGGCAGTTGCCGGTGCTGCTAGTGGTCCATTCATATCAATTCTTGTTGCAGTTTCTTTATATCTACCACCCACTTTTAAATTAGCATCTGCCCCTGCTTGTAAATTTTGATTACCGTCAGATTTAATATCTAAATTTCCTGTAGTAGTAATTTTAGTATTTCCTGAGATAACATGTTCATAGTCTTTTCCTACAGTAATTAATCCGCTTTCGCCCACTAATAACTCGTAATTCTTAGCAACTTCAATTCTCATTCTTCCGGTCTCAGCTTTCAAGTTAATATTTCTACCGGCTTCCATGTTTATATCTCTATCTGCTTTAATATTCAAATCTGTCTCAGTATGAATACTCACGCTATCCTTGGCATATATGTCAATCTTGCCGTTGCTGGTCAGTTCGATCCACGTAGTGCCTCTTGCATTTCCAATATAAATTATGTCCTCAGAATTGTGCATCAATAACTGATGCCCGGTTCTGGTTCTAATTCTAAAATATTCGTTGTATGGTATTGAAGGGTCGCCTTTTTCTCCTGCTAGAACATCCATGTATTTTACAGGACCTTCACTGGCGGGTTTTTCTCTTACATACCTGTCGTCCCCGTCGTCCATGACAAACTGTGTTCCTCCCAATCTACTAACTGGTACTGTTCCTATAGTTTGTTTTTCGTTGACACCTATTTTGGCTTTTTTGGCTCCGGGTCTTTTATCTAGTGGTCCCGGCGACGATATTCCAAACACCATACTTGGTGTTTCTCTTCTTGCAGATGTAGTTGTGGTTCCTCTTACATCGTCTTCGATCAACCCTTGTTCTAAAAATTTTTCTGCGATAGGATGTAAGGGTTTTTTAATTTTATCAACATCAACTTGTTGATCATTTTTAGCATTTCGGCGTCTGTTAACTTCAGCTACTGGTAAAGGTTGCTGTGTGTTATATTTTTTCTTATCTTCGGGATCGAGATCTACTAATGTTGATCCTCCGATTGCCGGAACCATATGATTTGTATACTTAGAAGGAACACAGCCTATCCAATATCCTTGCGAAGGGTCGCCGTTGACAAACACTACTAAAACAGTTACACCTACGTCGGGCGGGACCATCCACATACCATAGCTTTTTTGTGTGTCATTAAATCCTTCTAAAGTAGATTTAGAAGAATCATTCTGTCCCATAAACTCAAAAGCGGTGTAACCAAAAAAAGGAGTAGCACATCGGACAACATATGTTTGCGTATCGTCTCCGATAATGTTTGATTGTTCTCTTAATAAGCTGACTTCAAGAGACCCGTTAAATGTAGGATCTAAATGGCTTATAATTTTGGCCAAATATACGCCCGAACCTATATTTCTTTTACTTGATACACTGACCGGAGTTCGTTTATGCTGTGCCATCTTTTATCTCATACGTAAACAGAATAACCAGATGCAGCATCTTCGTCGTTAGGTGAAGTCGACGGCGGCTCCGGATCTCCTGGTCTTCTTGGGAATATTTCATCTGTTTTTTCTGGGTTAACATTAGGTAATGGTTTACCTCCAACTGTGTAATCCGAGGCCTGTCCTGGCATTCTTAGACATTCTAATTTTTGTTTCCAAATGCCGCTGTTAAAATTGCTTTCACACATGATTACTCTATAAATTCCGCTAAAAGCACTGTCCTGTCCTGCTTTAGCAAAATCATATAGACCTGTTTTTTCGTTAATGTCAACTGGGGATCTAAAATTAATGTAGATAAAGACATCGCCGGCTTCGTAGTTCATCGAACCATCGTTCGTTATCTGAGACGTCGGACTGTCTGCCTTAGAAAAATAATTTCCCATTCCACTGTCTACTAACCAGTATGGATCTCCTAATATTTCTAAATTTACCTTTACCATATCAGCACTGGCGCCACTGATTAATGCATGATGAAAGTTTTCAGCTATCATCTGTTCTGTGGTTTTGTCACCGTAACCGCCTACTGGTTTTTTCAACAGATCTGGATTTCTTTTTGGTCTTGCACGACCAGTATTCGATGCTTGGGCACCCGGCTTTACTGGTTTTCCTGCTTCGACTCCGCTCACTTCTGGTTCAGAAGATCCTCGTTGGCTAGGATCTGATTGTAAACCGCTTTCTGATTCTTTACTAGGATTGGTTCCAGAGTAAAACAAATTATTAATGCTTATATCAAATTTAAGAATGTCTACATTTTGACCAGTATAGATATAGTTGTATTGTTTAACTATACTTTGTTGTATTTCGGCGTATCCCAATGGTGCTGTTCCTGGATTAGCAAATATTGTATGATGCACTAAAAAAGGAACGACTCTATAAATTATTCGTTTGGCATAATCGCCAACCAACGGATCATATTTTAACAGTTCTACTTGAATATCTAAACGCCACCATTTAATAAATCCATTTACTAAATTTTTTGATTCTAACGCTCTTTTTGCATAATCAGATCCTACAATAATCTGATTAATCATTTCTGTTATTGTTTGACCTTGGCTGAATTGAAAAGTTCTGTTTTTGACATCAATTAACATGTTGTCTCTTTTTAACAGACCGGTTTTTTCATCTATGGCATCCCCGTGTAGGCTAAAAGGTACATTACCGCCGCTGCCTGCTTTGAAACCTAAACTAGATTTACTAATCTCATTGCTGGTAAATCCCGTTTGCACAGGAATTCCTGTGCCTTTTATCACGCTTCCGGAATTTGGATTTTTGGGATCTATAGTTGCTTTGTTTATTCCTGGTATAGGAGTGTTGGATTGAAACTCGGAAGAATCTATAGGAAACTGAATAACATATTCGTCTTTTTCTTTTATTAGATTTTCTTTTAACATTTTTTCTTCTATGTCATTCAATACTTTCATAAGACTGCGATCACCAGTTGAAAGCAGTTCTTCAACAGTTCCCTCTGATCCTCCTATTATTTTTAGATCGTTATATGTAGTATTAATAGCATCGGAGAATCCTTGATGATTATATGGTATTCCCTCTACTTTATATTGACTTCCAGATTCCGTAACTTGAAATTTCATTGAGACTAATTTCAATACAAAATATTTCGATGATACATTTACAGATTTTTTACCTAGCTCGTCCCAGCCCATCATGTCCATCTTCAGAACATAAGGAGCATTATCTAGATAGTTAACATAGCCTGCTTTGGCCGCAGCAACCTGCATGCTTTGTAATAGCAACCCCATACTATATGGTTCATAAATGTCAAACTCAAATTTAAATGCATTACTATTACCGGTTCTTTCATTAGCTGCTACTGTGGCTTTCATAGTAAAATTATCTATGAAATATTCTGGGGATCCGTAAAAAGTTTTAGTTCTAAATTGATCTCCTCGGCCGGCAGATGAAAATATAATACTAGATTCGTTTATTGCACCAGTAGCATCATCCATGAAAAAGTCGCCGGCAAAATCTAAGCCTCCATTTCTGTAAGATTTAGGATCATTAAATTGTTGAGGCGTAAGAACTGCTAGTGTCCATAGAACAGTATATGATGCAAACTGTTCCATAGGGTTTGGAAAAAAACTTGGTACATATTTTATGGCAGGTTGTTGGTTTGGCTGCGACCTAACATTAGACTGATCATTACTAACCTGTTGAGTGGCTCTGGCATCAGCCCTGTTCGTATTTTGGGTCGCTTGTCCTGTCGCTACTGCCATGTTATATTCCTAGAAATTTTTCTAAATTTGATTTTTTAGGAATATAAATCGACACTCCTGGTAAAAAATCGTATATGGGATCTTTTATAACATTCATATTTCTTTGAACCAGTACCCACCATAGCTTTGGTGTTCCGTATATCATGTACGACAACAGATCTGGTCTATGTTTAAATTGATTTTCTATAACATATAAGAAATCATCGTTTTCTGCAGGAATAGGTCTAATCTCTAATAATTCTAAATAAAGATTATTTTGCGGAGTATTTGACCAAGGAGATTCTTTACTATAGATTGCCATTTTAGATGTATCCTACTCCGTCTTTGCCTGCCATTTTTCCGCTGGCATAATCTTTTAAACTGAATTGTCTTAGTCTTGTTCTGTTGTAGATCGGAGACACTGTGACTGAAATAGTGCTAACTACCGGTACCCAGGTATTTGTTTCAAATGTATTACAGCGAATATAGTTAACGTCATCTTTTAATTCCACAGAAAAAGATTTAATTATCACTGGAACTTTATCAAACACGCTAGAACCATAACCTGTTAAATTACAAACTATAGGAGGAAGTCCTGCATTTTCTCCGGAACCGAAAAACATTTTTGTTGCAGTTTTAAAAAATGTCGTAGCTGCTATCCAATAGGCCGCTTCAAGCTCGTTTTCACAGGTAAACTCTCCTGATATTTGTATATCTTCAATTAAACTATTTTTATATGCCTGAAAAGGATAGATTGAATGAACATTATCTGGCGAAGTATAATTGGCTTTTGAAGAAACTGTGATCGTAGGAAGATAAGGCCAAACAACTCCTCCTGTATTTTCTAAAGGTTTAAACAACGGCGAATTAAATGTTTCCCATGCACAATTAATTCTTACACGCCAGTCGTTAGCTGATCCGGGTGCTAGTCTAATCGCAGTTCCTTGTTTGGCGAAGAGTTCTCCTCCTGGAGGCACCGCAGCGCCTTTAAACAACGATAATACATTATTCAACGCTCCGGCTGCGCCAGAGATCTGAGAAGCTAGGGACTGCAATCCCCCTGCTAAATTTCCTCCGGTTAGTTTTCCTAATGCTCCAGAAATATCCGCAGTAATATTAGATGTTGATCCAGCTACAGATTGTAAACTATTGATAGCACCACTAACATTGCTCTGTATAGCAGTTCCTATGCCTCCCATTGCTGTGGTTGCATTAGCCGCTAGATCTTTTATATTTGCTGTGGCTCCGTTAAATCCCGAGCCTACTCCGCCGCTGAATTGATTTATTTTTGCATCTAATCCTGCTTTTGAAATGGCGTCTCCTATTCCGGGTACCTTTGCAGCGCCTGCTGAATTAGTGGCTGCGCTGACCGACTGCGACACTGACGCTACTAATTTTGCTAGCGGATTAATAGATAATGGCATTTTTGGTAAGTTTCCTTGAGCTTTACTCTATTTATTATGACAGAAATGTGCTATTATAATAAGTACTCAAGGAGAATATATTTTAATGAATGTTCCTAAGATCAAATATCTAACAAACAAAGATTTACTAAAAGAAATACATCTAAGCAAAAATACATACTGTTCATTTACAGACTCAAAATTTTCAGACTACGATTTAATAGTTTCTAGTCTAGAAAAAATAAACATCAGAACTATTGCAGAAGCTAAAAGAAATCGTGCTGCAAAATTATCTAAAGAAGCATACGAAAATGCTGTTGCTGCTCAAGGAAAAAAAGTCAGTTCAAAAGATTTTGAAATAGATTACAAAAAAATTAACAAAGAACAAGTAGTATTTCGTGTAATGACCTTTGAACATGTGCCGCTGGCACCGGGTCGTAAGAAAACTCTAAAAAATACTGCAGACAGCCACGAGAAAGTAAACTTTCCTCCTTTCCAACATTGGAAATTTGACGAAAACGATAATCTAATCTGTGTGGGAAAAAGTCATTGGAAAGGAACCCTTATTAAAGGTCAATTTTCAAAAGATCATGGGCAGATTACAGACAACTTGGCTCGTATGTTTCTGAAACTTTGCGAACGATATGCTACTAGAGGTAACGTCCGAGGCTATACTTACAATGACGAAATGCGGGGTCAAGCTATTCTTCAACTAACTCAAATAGGATTACAATTCGATGAGAGCAAATCAGATAATCCTTTTGCTTACTATACTGCTGCTGTTACTAATTCATTCGTTAGAATTATCAACATTGAAAAACGTAATCAAAACATTAGAGACGATATTCTAGAAATGAACGGAATGAATCCTAGTTGGACTCGTCAGAACAGCGGTGGAGGCAGCTTTGGACCTACTGGTAGTTCTGGATCGTCTGAGGGCGGCGGCGATTGGGATTGATTTTTTCTTGTATTTCAGCTAAAATTATTTTATGACAAATCTTTTTAAGAAAGTAGCCTGTTTCACAGACATACATTTTGGTTTAAAATCTGGCAGTCGTACTCATAATATTGACTGTGAAGAATTTGTTAAATGGTTTTGTAATGAGGCACGCAACGAAGGCTGCGAAACTGCTATATTCCTAGGCGACTGGCATCATAATCGTAGCACCACCGATGTCAGTACTATGAATTATACTCTTTCTAACTTAGAAAGACTCAGCAACAATTTTGAACGAGTATATTTCATATTAGGAAATCACGATCTTTTCTACAAAGATAAACGAGAAATTAACTCTATTGAGTTTATGCGTCTCTTCCCTAATGTGATTCCTATTAAAGAACCGTTCACAGAAGGAGATGTAACTATACTGCCTTGGTTAGTTGCAGACGAATGGAAAAATATTCCTAATATTGAAAGTCGTTATATCTTTGGACACTTAGAGTTACCTAGCTTTTATATGAATGCTATGGTGCAGATGCCGGATCACGGACAATTGCAGCGTACACATTTTGTAAATCAAGAATATGTGTTTACAGGGCACTTCCACAAACGGCAACAGGCTAACAATATTGTCTATATCGGTAATGCTTTCCCACATAATTATGCAGATGCGGGTGACGATGATAGAGGAATGATGATATTAGAATGGGGCGGCAAACCCGAATATCGCACTTGGCCGAATCAACCAGTGTATCGAACTTACAAGTTAAGTCAAATTATTGATACTCCGGAAAAATTACTTCGTGAAAAAATGCATTGTCGTGTAACTATTGACTTGCCTATTACTTTTGAAGAAGCAAATTTTATTAAAGAACAGTTTATTCCTCAATTTAATCTACGAGAATTGATGTTGATTCCAGAAAAAGTAGAAGTGGAAACTAATCAAACTCCTATTGATATACAATTCGAAAGCGTAGATACTATTGTAATGAATCAGATCAATGCTATAGAAAGCGACACCTATAACAAGAGTCTTTTGTTAGACATTTACAAAGAACTATGATTAAAATAAAAAATTTAACCGTTCGTAATTTTATGAGCGTGGGTAATCAAACCCAGGCTATCGATTTTGATCGTGGACAGTTGACCTTGGTCTTAGGTGAAAATCTAGATCTAGGAGGTGATGACTCTGGCGCCCGTAACGGAACAGGCAAAACTACAATCATCAACGGACTAAGCTACGCTATCTACGGTCAAGCCCTAACTAATATCAAGCGTGATAATCTTATCAACAAGATTAACAGCAAAGGTATGTTAGTTACAGTTACTTTTGAAAAAGACGGCGTTGAATATCATATAGAAAGAGGACGCAAACCTAATCTTTTAAAGTTTAGTATTAACGGCGAAGAACAAGAATTAAAAGATCTCGACGAAAGTCAAGGCGACAGTAGAGAAACACAGAAAGCTATTGACGAAATGATCGGTATGAGTCACGAAATGTTCAAACATTTAGTAGCTCTCAACACCTATACCGAACCATTCTTATCTATGAAGGCTGCTGAACAGAGAACAATTATTGAGCAACTGTTAGGAATTACGTTACTTTCGGAAAAAGCTGAAGTATTAAAAGAACAGATTAAATTTACTAAAGATTCTATTGCTACAGAAAACACACGAATCGAAACAGTGAAAGCATCTAATGAACGTATTCAACAAAGTATAGAAGCATTAGAGCGAAAACAGAAACTTTGGGAAGAACAAAAAGAAACTTCTTTAGAGAATCTTAGAAAAAGCATAGATCAACTCAGTAACATTGATATTGATCAAGAAATTGTTAATCAAAGAGCATTAGTAGAGTGGACAAAAAACAAAAAAGAAAGAGATAGTCTTACTGCTCTGGTAGCTAAACAAACTGCTGCTTTAGAAAAAGAACAAAAGGTTTTAGATAAGTTAGAAAAAGAATTAGTAAGTCTAGCGGATCACAAATGTCATGCCTGCGGTCAAGAGATTCACGACTCAAAATACTCGGATATGATGTCTAATAAGGCCAAACAGGTCGAGGATAGTCAAACGTTAATCAGCGAACATCTAGAAGAACTATCAACTCTAAACGAAGCTATCGGACTGTTAGGGGAACTAGGAGACTGTCCCAAGGTCGTTTATGATAATTTAGAAGAAGCACTAAATCATAAGAACAGGTTGGGCGGGTTAGAAAAGGATCTAATGGTAAAAGCTGTAGAAGTTAATCCTTACGCTGAGCAGATTGAAGAATTAAAAAATACCGCAGTGCAGGAAATTGATTGGGATGCTGTTAATGAACTTACTAAAGTTAAAGATCACCAAGAATTCCTGTATAAATTGTTGACCAACAAAGATAGTTTCGTAAGAAAACGTATCATTGATCAGAATTTGGCCTTCTTAAATCAAAGATTGACCTATTATCTGGATAAGATCGGACTTCCCCACATTGTGGAGTTCCAAAACGATCTGACAGTAACTATTACTCAACTTGGACAAGATTTAGACTTTGACAATCTCAGCAGAGGTGAGCGTAACAGATTGATCTTAAGCATGAGTTGGGCGTTTCGAGATGTATGGGAAAACTTATACCACAATATTAATTTATTGTTTATTGACGAATTGGTTGATTCTGGAATGGATGCTAGTGGTGTAGAAAGCTCTATTGCAGTATTAAAACGAATGACCAGAGAGCGAGATAAAAATGTTTTCTTAATTTCACACAGAGACGATCTAACCAGCCGCGTAAATCATGTATTAAAGGTTATTAAAGAAAACGGGTTTACCAGTTATTCAACAGATGTTGAAATTATAGAATGAGCACAGACAGTCACGATAGAATGATCCGAGCGTTCCAGGAATATTTTAAGTGGCAAGAACGCTTTGAATATAGAGGCTCAGATGAAGCAGGCATCAAGGCACGATTTTGGCTATCAGAAATACGCAATGAAGCCAGTATTAGGCGCAAGGAAATACAAGATAAAAGAGAAATTCGTAAAGAATCCAGAAAAGGCATGATAGGCAGACCCCCAAAGGTAACTAAATGAGTGCTGTGGACGTATCAAAATCAAACCGTAGAAGAAATACCCGAAGGCTATATTGGCTTTGTGTATCTCATTACGAATCTACAGACCGGACAAAAATACATAGGCAAAAAACTAGCACAGTTTAAACGCACAAAACCACCACTCAAAGGCAAAAAACTTAAAAGAAGAAGCACAGTAGAAAGCGATTGGCGCGATTACTGGGGTTCTTCCGATAGGCTTAACGCAGATGTCCAAGCACTAGGTCCGGAAAATTTCACAAGAGAAATACTTTATCTTTGCAAATCCAAGGCAGAAATGTCATATTTAGA
>JACCDS012347294.1_pt1 | contig 76171 bp, 75 predicted proteins | sample 7446441 | NCBI WGS metagenome assembly JACCDS01 (sample SAMN15323445, study PRJNA562643) | freshwater metagenome | isolation source: river surface water | place: USA:Blue River Watershed | collected 2017-08-17
AGCGATGGAGTACCTGACCCGGTGGCGCATCGGCGTGGCGCAGGGGCATGGGGCTGGCTCTGATGCTCGTATCAAGGTCCGTCGACTGACCACACCCTAAGTGGTTGATCCTGCTGCACTGGCAGCAAAGCTCAAGGTCCGTCGAAACTCGCGCCGGAGCATCGCCAAGGCTGGACGGCTTGGAACATGGTCCGTCGATCCGCAATCCAGCAAGGGCGTGTCTGCAAAAGGAAGTATGAGAGCTTGTGCCATGCAGTGGCCGGCGTTGTCCAGGCTAAGCCGACTACCAACCTGTGGCAGGGTCTAAGCGTCAGGCGAATCGTCCGTGGTGCAGCGTAAGTAGCCGGTCGCCGCCGGCTGGCGTACTCATGGTAAGTGCCATCAAGCGGACATTCGGTTCGGCCACCGGCGCCGGCACGAGAGGCAGCTATACGAGGTACAGCTGACCTCGGGTTGCGATTGGGCGGGCTCGCTGCTCCGACGGCTGCTTCCCTGCCGCGCGAACTGGCAGTACCGACCCTCAAGAGACCTTAACGTCCTGAGACTGCAGACATTCATGAATCGTGTGTAGTCCACAGCGTACCAGCGTGACCGAGCATCGTTGCGGTGTTGTCAGGGCAGGCAAGCTGGCATCGTTGCAGGCCGGGCCCATTTCCAGCCCCTACCCGCCGGGGGGCCGCGCCCACTCAGACGAGGTAGCCCTCTCGCTCAAGTGCGACTGCTCAGTGCAGGACCCATGCGCCCCAATGCTGGGCCAGGTACGTCAGGTACGCAGCACGGAAGTCCCAGAACTCGGTGACGGCTGAAGGTCAGGAGGCCTGGAGGCCACGCTGGGCATTTTGGGGACCCGAGGTCTGCGCCAAGACAATACTGTCGCCGACGCGGATGACGCCGCCCGTAACGAGGCGCGCCGTCATGCCGCCGTGGCCACGCAGGGCGCTGTAGCCGCCTCGCCCCAACTGCGCTTCCATGCGCGAGCACGGGGCGCACGGGCCGGTCACTTCGATTCGCACCTCGGCACCGATCTGCCAGATCATCGTATGCGCTGGCAACGGCGAACGCATCGCGGTCAGGTTCAGGCCCGACACGACCAGATTGCGCCGCAGATGCCGCGCGTCTACGCGGGGCAGCGCGCACCAGGCGGCGATCAGCGGCAGGTGCTCGTGCTGAACCAGCGTGAGTTCACGCCGGGTGGCTTCATCGGTATCGCGGTGCCATGCGGCGCGGTGGTCACCCAGCAGGCCGCGCCCCGGCACGGCCTGCGCATGGTCGACGAACACGGTGTCGGCCAGTCGCGCCGGCCGGATCACGATGGCCTCGATGCGACCGGGTTGCGCGAACTGAGTGATGAGATCCCGAATTCCGATGGCCATCGCTACTGTGCCGTGCGTTCGCGGTCAGAGCACTTCTTCGACCAGCAGTTCGCGGCCGCGAAACGGCACTCGATCGCCCGCTTCGGCACCGGCGATGGCCTTGTAGATCGGCGCCTCGCTGGAGATGCCCATGAAGCGGCGACCGTCACATTCGAACGCCGAGGTCGCCACGCCGACGACGAACCAGCGCCCGTCGATGCGCACGGCGGCGCCCTCGTCGACCTCGTCCTTCGGGCCGAAGTCGATGCGCCGCAACGTGGCCAGGGCCTCCTCGTGGGAGTGGATCGGGCACTCGAAGAACTGGGCCAACACACCGCTGTTGTGGGCATGGGACGACGCATCAGCGTCGCCGGGCTCGTCGCCGCGGCCGGCTGCACCGGCCAAATACTGCGCGTAGGCCGACTCGGCGAATTGCAGCTCTTCGGCCTTCAAGGACATCATGGTGGTCTTCAGGTGCGTCTTGTCGCTCATGGTCATTCTCCAGTCGGTGATGGTTGTCGCGCCGGGCCATCGGCGCGTGCCGTTTGATGTTCAACGTCCGGGCCCACTGGCACGCGAACGCGGTAGCGCAGTTCAAGGCGTGGCATCGCTACGCATCAGCAGGGCGATGCCAGATCGCCAGCGCGTACCACTGGCGCTCGTCGGTCAGCACTTGGCTGTTGCGGAATCCGCTGCGCTGCGCCAGCTGCTCGATGGATTGCGGCGTGTACTTCTGCGACTGCTCGGTGAAGATTGTCTCGCCGCATCTGAAGTCGAAACTGTGCTGCAGGTTGCGGGAGGTCACCACCTGGTCCGCCTTGCTCACGAGGAAGCTGCGCGCAACGCCCTCCAGAGGGCAGTAGCTGGCGTAGTGGCTGAAACGGTCGAGCGCGAAGTCCATGCCCAGCTCTCGATTGAGCCGCCGCAACAAGTTGAGGTTGAAGGCCGCCGTGACGCCTTCGGCATCGTCGTAGGCGGCCTGCAGCACGTGCGGATCCTTCACCAGGTCCAGGCCCAGCAGCAGCCCGTCGCCCTCGCGCAGTTGCGAGTGCACGCGGCGCAGCAGGCCGAGGGCCCCGCCTTCGTCGAAATTGCCGAGGTTGCTGCCCAGCAGCATGGCCACCGAGCGGCGCCGCGGTGAGACCGCCGGCCAGTGCTCGAAATAGTCGCCCAGCAAGGGCTTGAGCGCCATCCGGGGCAGGTGGCTGTCGAAACGCCGGCTGAGTTCGGCCAGCGCGTGCGCGGAAACGTCCATGGGCCGATAGACGCAGTCCACGTCCCGGTCGTGCAGCGTGCGGCACAGGCTGAGCGTCTTCTCGCCGTCACCGCTGCCCAGTTCGATCAGGTCCAGCGGCTCGCGGTTCGGGCTGATGGTGTGCGCGATCTCCTCGGCGCGGTCGATGAGCAGCGAATGCTCCAGGCGCGTCAGGTAGTACTCGGGCAGCGCCATGATGCGCTGGAACAGGCGCGAGCCCTCGTCGTCGTAGAACCACGCCGAGGACAGCGCCTTCTGCGGTGCGCTCAGCCCCTTAAGGACATGCGCCGCCAGTGTCTGGGCGTCGTTCACGCAGCACCTTTCTGGGTCAGATCACGCGCCGGCCGGATGCCGGTGTATTGCCATCGGGCAGGCGCATGGAAGAAGTTGCGGTAGGTCTGCCGGGCATGCCCCGGCGCGGTGGCAAACGACGAACCCCGCAGCACCTGCTGGTTGACCATGAACTTGCCGTTGTATTCGCCCACCACGTGCGCGCTGCGGCGAAATCCCGGGTAGGGCTGGTAGGCACTCTGCGTCCACTCCCAGCGCCGTCCCCAGCCGATGGAGGCGCCTCCGGCTTCCCACTCGAACTCGGTGGGCAACCGCCATCCGGCCCACTGGCAAAACGCGAAGGCCTCGTAGTGGCTGACATGGGACACCGGTGCCGTGCCCTCGAGCGCCTCGACGCCGCGCAGCGAGTAGTGCAGCCAATGCCCAGCGCCCTTGGCGCTGTCCGGGCGCCAGTACAGCGGCGCCTTGTGCGGCAGCGCGCGCACCCAGTCCCACCCTTCGGCGTGCCAGAACTCGTGCCGCTCGTAGCCGCCGTCGGCCATGAAGGCGAGGTACTCGGAGTTCGTCACCAGGGCTTGGCGCAGCTGGAACGGCTGCACCAGCACCGCATGGCGCGGCTGCTCGTTGTCGAAGGCGAAGCCACGCCCACCGTGGCCAACCTCGAGGGTGCCGCCTTCGATGTCCACCCAGTCGTCCAGCGGCGGGCAGGTGCCGTCGTGCTCGGCGCTGAGGTCCAGCGGTCCCAGGTTCTGCGGGTCGTAGCCGGGCGCGAGCGGGTTGGTGCCCAGGATGAACTTGATGTCGGTGACGAGCAGTTCCTGGTGCTGCTGTTCGTGCTGCAGGCCCAGCTCGACCAGCGCGCTCACGTCAGCGCCGAGCGGCTTCGCCAGCAGCGTCTGCATCGCGGCGTCGACATGCTCCCTGTAGGCCAGCACCTCGGCCACGGTCGGCCGGCTGAGATCACCCCGATCGGCACGCGCCACCCGGGCGCCGACGCCCTCGTAGTAGCTGTTGAAGATGTAGTCGTAGCCCGGGTGGAAGGTCTTGTACCCGTCCAGGTGCGGCAGGAGCACGAAGTGCTCCAAGAACCACGCCGTGTGACCGAGGTGCCATTTGGGCGGACTCACGTCCACCACGGGCTGCGGCACATGGTCCTCCGCCGCCAGCGGCGCGCACAGGCGCGTGCTGCGCTGTCGCACGCCGCGGTAGCGTTGCAGCAGGATCTGTTCAGGGGTCAGGGGGCTCATCGTGGATGTCCTTCTTGTTCGATGGGTGGATTCAGCCGCCGAATCGTTCGGTGCGGATGGCGCCATCGGGCACCCTCAATTCGCGCAGCATGGTGGTCACGTTTTCGACGAACGCATTGCGTCCGCAGACATAGACCTGGGCCGACTGCGCCGTTGCGTCGCCCAGGTGCTGCAGGGCCGCCGCCACGTCGGCCTGGCGCAAGCGGCCGGTGTGGTCCTGCACGCGAGGCGCGGCGTCGCCGCGCGAAAGCGCCAGTTGGCTGTGGAAGCCATTGCTCTGCGCCTCCCAGCGCTGCAGGTCGGGCCAGCGCAGCACGTCGCCCAGCGTGCGCGCCGCCACCAGCAGCACCATCGGGGCCGATGCCGACACGTCCGCACGCCCGGCATGGTGCGCCGCCATCGACATCAGCGGCACGACACCCGACCCGCCGCCGATCAGCAGGGTCGGCCGGCCTTCGCTCGCGTGCCAGACGAAGTGGCCGCCGACCGGGCCGAGCATCTCGATCGTGTCGCCCACCTGTGCAGCATCGTGGAACCAGGGCGAGACCTCGCCGTCCGCCAGCCGTTCGATGCCCAGTTCGTAGACACCCTCGAGCTCGGGCGGCGAGAGCAGCGAGTAGCTGCGCTGCGCCTGGTAACCGTCGTCGGCGGTGAGCCTCAGGTCCAGGTGCTGGCCGGCCCACGGCGCATGCCAGACCTGCGGCCGCAAGACGACGCGCCGGATGCGCGCGGTCAAGGGCTCGAGCGCCTCGACGCGCGCCGTCTGCCAGGTGCGCAGCGTGCTCGCGCGCTGCGCAAGCTCAGCCATAGCGCTCTTCCTTGAAAGGATCGCCGCGCATGTGGTAGCCGCGCAGCTCCCAGAAACCGGCCTCGTCCTTGTTCGTGAACTGCAAAGCGTTGACCCACTTGGCCGACTTCCAGAAATACAGGTGCGGCACCAGCAACCGCGCCGGGCCGCCATGCTCGCGCGTCAGCGGCTTGTCGTCGAAGTGGGTGGCGACCATGGCGCGGCCCTGCGCCAGGTCGGCCAGCGGCACGTTGGTGCTGTAGCCGTCCTCCGAATGCGCCAGCACCCAGGGCGTGGGCGCCTGGACGCCGGCGGCGGCGAGCAAGGTGTCGACATTGACGCCGCGCCACCGGGTGTCGAACTTGGACCAGGTGGTCACGCAATGGATGTCCACCACCTGCTCGGTCTGCGGCAGGGCCTGGAATTCGGCGAAGTTCCAGGCCGCGACCGGCCGCGGGCCGACCTTCAAGGTCAGCCGCCAGTCGTCGTTGCTGCGTGGGCGCGGCGTCGGCCCGGCGGTGAGCACCGGGAAGCCGTCGGTGAGGGATTGGCCGGGCGGCAGGCGGCCGCCATGGTTGTCGACGCCGCGGTTGCGGCCGCTGAAGGATCGATTGATGGGCATGGGGGGCCTTGCTGCGTTCAGCTCGCCGCCAACGGCTTGCGGCGGTCGATGATGGTGGGCAGAAACTCGGTCACGGTGGGATGGGCCGGCAGCGCATCGCGCACGGTGCGCCAGGTGCCGCCGCTGGCCATCACCAGGCCGACGGCCTGGATGATTTCATCGGCCTGGATGCCCAGCATCGTGGCGCCCAGGAACAGGTCGCTGTCCTCGTCGATCAGCAGCTTGATGAGGCCGGTGGTCTCGCTCTCTTCCTTCGCCCGGCTCACGTCCTTCATCGCGAGCACGGCCTGCGAGATGCGCCGGCCCTCGCCCACCAGGCGCTTCGCATCGGCCTCGTACAGGCCCACGTGCGCCAGCGGCGGGTCGGTGAACATGGCGTAGATGGTGGTGCGTGCGTCGGCGCTGCGATCACCGCCGGCGAGGTTGGCGGCAACGATCTCGTGGTCGTGGTAACTGGTGTGCGTGAAGGCACCGCGCTGGTTGATGTCGCCCAGGGCCCAGATGCCCGGCACGTCGGTCTCCAGGCGCTCGTTGGTGCCGATGTAGCCGCGCATGTTGGGCTTCAGGCCGACGCTGGCCAGCCCCAGTTCCTCGGTGTTGGGCACCCGCCCGGTGGCCACCAGCAGGTGGCTGCCGCCGATGATGCGGCCGTCGGCCAGTTCGACGCAGGCGCCGCCTTCGGTTTCACCCGGGTTTACGGCCTTGATGGCCTGCCCGGTGAAGACGTCGATGCCCTCGGCCCGCAGCATCTCGGTGATGGCCGCCGACACGTCGTGGTCCTCGCGCCCGGTCAGGCGCGGGCCGGTCTCGACGATGGCGACCTTGCTGCCCAGGCGGCGAAAGATCTGCCCCATCTCCAGGCTGATGTAGCCGCCGCCGATGATGACGAGCTTGCGCGGCAGCTCGCGCAGTGCGAGAAGGCTCTCGTTGTCCAGATGCGGCTGGTCCAGCAGGCCCAGGATCGGCGGCACAAAGGGCCGCGTGCCGGTGTTGAGCACGACCTTGGGCGCGCGCAAGGTGCGCGCGCCGGCCTGCACCAGAAAGTCGGCGTCCGCACGGCCGATCAGGCGCGCATGGGCCTTGATGATCTGCAAGCCGGCCAGGCCGCCGAGCCAACTCTCCAGGCCCGCACGCGACTCGTCCACGCGCCGTTGCATGCGCTCCATCGCGGCTGCGAAATCCACCCGCACGGCCCCCACATGGACACCGAACTCGGCCGCGCGCCGCGCCATGTAGGCCACGCGGGCCGACTTGCGCAGCGTCTTGGTTGGCGTGCACCCGCGGTTGATGCAGGTGCCGCCGAGATCGCGCGACTCGACCAGGGCGACCCGGTGTCCCTGGACGACCAGCTTGGCGGCGAGGAACGGACCGGCCTGCCCGGCGCCGATGACGATGGTGTCGAACGGCTCCGGCGGCGTCACGGCTGCACCTTCACGCCACGCCAGAAGGCGACGCGGCCGGCGACGGCCTCGGCGCCGCTGCGGGGCTGCGGGTAGTACCACGCCGCGTCAGTATTGATCGCGTCGCCCACCTTCAGGCTGAAATAGCTGGCCACGCCCTTCCACGGGCAGACGCTGTGCGTGCTGCTGGGAAGCACAGATTGCCGATCGAGAGCAGAAAGTGGGAAGTACGCGTTGCCTTCAACTTCGACGATGTCATCGCTCTCGGCGATCACGACACCTTTCCAGATTGCCTTCATGTTGCTCTTGCCTTCATGGGTGAACCGTTTCAACGGTCGCGAACCAGCGTGGTCGCGATCACGGGTGTGCCTTCCAGCGTGCGATGCACCGGGCAGCGGTCGGCGATGCGCAGCAGATCGGCTCGCTGGTCTTCGCTCAGAGGGCCGCGCACGGCGATCTCGCGCGCGATGCGCTCGACCTTGCCGTCGCGGCCCTCGCATTCGGCGCAATCCTGCGCATGCAGCCGCTCGTGCCGCAGCCGCACCTGCACGTCCTTGAGCGCATAGCCTTTGCGCTTGGCGTACTGGCGCAGGGTCATTGAGGTGCAGGCGCCCAGCGCCATCAGCAGCAGGTCGTACGGGGTCGGCCCGCGCCCGCCGCCGCCGACGGCCGAGGGTTCGTCGGCATCGATGTGATGGTCGCCCGCGTGCATCTCGCGCCAGAAGGCGTGGTCGTGCTCGCCAACCCACACCTCGCCGTCGCGCAGGTCTGCGGGCGCGCCATCGGACGCGCCGCCGGCCAGCGGCAGATAGCGGTGCGCCCAGGCGGCGATGATGTCGGCGGCGTAGCCCGCATCCTCCTCACGCGTCAGCAGATGATCGGCACCGTCAAGGCTGACGAAGCTCCTCGGGTGCCGGGCAGCCTTGAACAGGCGTTGCGCCTCTTCGATCTCCACCACCTGGTCTTGTGGGGAATGCATCACCAGCAGCGCCTGCTGCCCGCCGTGGGACAGCGCGGTGTCGCCCTCGTGCTTGAAGCTGTCGATGAACGAGGCCTTGGCCGCGAAGCTGCGGCCGGCCAGAGTCACGGTCACGTCGCCCTGCGCCTGCGCCGGCTTGACCACCAGATGCTTCAGGATGTGGCCGGCCGAGGCCGGCGCACCGATCGTGCACACGGCCTTGACGTCGGGCAACGCCTGCGCCGCCAGCAATGCAGCCGTGCCGCCCAGACTGTGGCCGACCAGCAGGCCGGGTGCATCGTGCGTGGCCGCCAACCAGTGCGCCGCCGCCACCAGGTCGGCGACATTGGAGGCAAAACCGCCGTGCCCGAAGTCGCCCTCGCTGCCACCGAGGCCGGTGAAGTCGAATCGCAGCGTGGCGATGCCCTGGGCTGCCAGCGCGCGGCTGATGCGCACCGCCGCGAGTGAGTTCTTGCCGCAGGCGAAGCAGTGCGCGAACACGGCATGCGCGCGCGCCATGCCGTGTTCGGGCATTTCGAGCACGCCCGCCAGCGGCTGCTGGGACGAACCTGCGAATTCGACACGTTGGCTGCTCATTGCTCGACGGAGCGCTTCTGCAGCGACAGCGCGTTGATGCAGTAGCGCAGGCCGCTCGGCGCTGGGCCGTCGGGAAACACATGACCGAGGTGCGCGTCGCAGACGTTGCACGTGGCCTCCACCCGCGTCATGCCGTGGCTGTGGTCGGCGTGGTAGGCCACCAGGCCCGGCGCCAGGGCCTGGGTGAAGCTCGGCCAGCCGCTCTTGCTGTCGAACTTGGTCGACGCATCGAACAGCTCGGTTCCGCAGCACACGCAGGCGTAGCGGCCCGGCTCGAACAGCGCGCACATCTCGGAGCTGTGCGCGCGCTCGGTGCCCTTCAGACGCGTGATGCGGAACTGGTCCGGGGTCAGGCGCTCGCGCCACTGGGCGTCGCTGAGCTCGAGCCGGCGCGGCGGCGCCGGGTTGCCGTCGCGGCTGAGCTGCATCACGCCGCGCCAGGTCAGCGTGTTCGCGTCCGACTTGGGCGCGGGCGGTGCCGACTCGGCGCGCTTGAGGTGGGCGATGAGCTTGTCGACGTCGATACTGAAGTGGTTGTAGAGCACCATCCCGTCCGCATCGACCACGATGAACCAGGGCGTGCCGCCGCTGCGGTAGCGCTGCATCATCACGGAGCCGGCGCCCGCGCGGCCCGCGCCGGCGTCGTGGCCGAACGGAATCGGCAGTGCGTACTTGAGCTGGTTGGCCGCCACCTTGTCGACGGTGTTGGACTCGAAGTCCTCGAAGACGGTCTGCACCGCCGCGAAGCTCACGAAGCGCGAGCCGCGAAAGGCTTCGACCATGCGAGCCAAGGCCGGAAAGCCGCTGATGTGGCAGCCCGGGCAGGCGTCCTGGAAGCAGAAGATCAGCTTGTAGGCGCCGGGCATCTGCTCCAGTCCGTAGCTGGCCAGCGGCTGGCCGGCAGCGTCGATCCAGTGCGTCACGCCCAGCTCGGGTGCCAGCTCATTCATGATGCCTGCTTGCACGGTGTCTTCTTGCATGGTCGTTCCTCCGGGTGCGGGGTTGATGGGTTGCGTTCGCGCATCGGCGGCTCAGGTGCCGCAGAAGGTGCGGTAGCACGCCGTCTGCTCCAGCGGCGCCGGCTCGGCGAACGCGCTGTCCGCCGCACGCTCGTCGAACGGGTGTTCCAGCACCCTCAGCAGGCGCTCGAAAGGCGCCAGGTCGTCGTGCTCGACCGCCGCCGCCAAGGCCTCTTCGACCTTGTGGTTGCGCGGGATGTAGATCGGGTTCGCTTGGCGCATGGCCGCGAGACGTTGCGCCGAGTTCGTGTCGGCCTCGGCTCGGGCGCGCCATCGGATCAGCCAGGGTTCGAGCGCCGCGTCGGCGGCGCCGAACAGGGCGCGCAGCGGCGCGTCGTTGCCCGCAGCCGCATCGGTCAGCCGGGCAAACCCGAGCGTGAAGTCGATGCGGTGCTGCTGAAGCAGTGTCAGGTAGTCGTCGGCCAAGGCGCGATCGTCCGCTGCGCTGCCAGCCAGCCCCAGCTTGGCGCCCAGCACGGCCGTCCAATGCACGTCGAAGCGTTTGGCGAACCCCTGCACGACTTCGCCAGCGCGTCGGGCGGCCGTCGCTGCGTCGGTGTCGATCAGCGGCAGCAGCGCTTCGGCCAGGCGTGCCAGGTTCCACTGCGCGATCACCGGTTGCTGGCCGTAGGCGTAGCGGCCCTCGGTGTCGATCGAGCTGAACACCGCGGCGGGGTCGAAGTGCTCCATGAAGGCGCACGGACCGTAGTCGAGCGTCTCGCCGGAGATCGCCATGTTGTCGGTGTTCATGACGCCGTGGATGAAGCCCACGCCCATCCAGCGCGCGATCAGGCTGGCCTGGCGCTCGATCACGGCCTGCAGCAAGCCCAGGTAGCGATCGGGCGCGTCGATCAGGGCCGCGTCGTGACGGGCGATGGCGTAGTCGGCCAGGCGGCGCAGCAGGGCCTCGTCGTTCCTGGCCGCGAAGAACTCGAACGTGCCCACGCGCAGGTGGCTGGCGGCCACGCGCGTCAGAATGCCGCCGGGCTGCGTTTGCTCGCGCTGCACGGTACCGCCCGTGGCCACGGCGGCCAGCGCGCGCGTGGTCGGGATGCCCAGCGCATGCATGGCCTCACCCATCAGGTACTCGCGCAACACCGGGCCGAGCGCGGACAGGCCGTCTCCACGGCGCGAGAACGGCGTGCGGCCCGAGCCCTTCAGCGCGACGTCGCGGCGCCGGCCCTGACGGTCGATGAGCTCGCCCAGCAGCAGCGCGCGGCCATCGCCAAGTTGCGGCGAGAAGCCGCCAAACTGGTGCCCGGCATAGGCTTGCGCCAGCGGCTGTGCGAGCGCCGGCACGGCATTGCCGGCCAGCACGGCCAGGCCGCTGGCCGAGATCATCTCGTTGCTGTCCAGCCCAAGTTCGTCGGCGAGCGCACGGTTGAACTGCAACAGCCGTGGCGCCGACGAACCCGCCGGTTTCCACGGCACGTACAGGCCCTCCAGATCACGCGCGTAGCTGTTGTCGAACGCCATGCGCACCGTCGCCGGCGGCGCACGGGAGGTGCCCTGATGGGCCGGGCGGTGTAGGGTGGATTCCAATTCAGGACTTTCGGAGTCAGGCGCTGTTCAGGCGCCAAGGGGGCAGACGGCCTCACGCGGCCTGCGACACTTCGTCAGCAAGGCCGAAGGTGCGGATGAAGCGCTCGGCGTCGAGGCGGAAATCGTTGTGCAGGATTTCCCCCAACGGGTCGAGGACGATGAACCATGGCGTGCCGCGAGTCTCGAAATCGGCCATCAGGCTCGGATAACGGCCGACGGCCGTGTCGTGGCCGAACGGGATCGCCAGGCCGTAGCGCTGTTGCGCCTCGCGCAGGCGATCGAAGGTATTGACCTCTGCCGCCTCGAATACCGTTTGCACGGCCGCGAAACCGAAACCGTGCCCGGACAAGGCCTCGACCAATGTCTTGAGCGTCGGAAACCCGTGGCTGTGACAGCCCGGGCATGCATGCTGGAAGCAGTAGATCACCTTGAAGCCGCTGCCGAGATCGGCGAGCTTCAACGGCTGGGTCTCGTTGCCTTGCGCGTCGATCCACTGTGGAACACGCAGTTCCGGAGCCTTGATGGGAACTTGGTCGTACCTCATGGTGTCCTCGAGTCAGAGTAAAGACGGTGCGGACCGCCGGGTGGCGGTCCGGCGCGCGTGTTCAAGCGCCTGTGGCCACGCGCTTGGACAGCTTCCACTTCGAGCGCGGGAAGTGACAGGTGTAGCCATTCGGATGCCGTTCCAGGTAGTCCTGATGCTCCGGCTCGGCCTGCCAGAAGGGGCCTGCGGGTTTCACTTCGGTGACCACCTTGCCCGGCCACAGGCCCGAGGCGTCGACATCGGCAATCGTGTCCATCGCGACCTGCCGCTGCTCCGGCGTGGTGAAGTAGATGCCGGAGCGGTACGACGATCCGCGGTCGTTGCCCTGCCGGTTCGGCGTGCTGGGGTCATGGATCTGGAAGAAGAACTCCAGCAGTTCCCGATAGCTGATGAGGGACGGATCGAACACGATTTCGATCGCCTCGGCGTGCGATCCGTGGTTTCGATAGGTGGCATTGGGCACGTCACCGCCGCTGTAGCCCACACGCGTGGAAACAACGCCCGGCAGCTTGCGCACCAGATCCTGCATGCCCCAGAAGCATCCCCCGGCGAGGATGGCGGTTTCTTTCGAACTCATATTGGCTCCTAGTCAGCCCGGACGAGACATCGGGTCCGCGCGCCGGGCAGCACTCGGTCGAACCCGCGCCGGTACGAAAAACGCGACAGCGTTTTCCGCAGGCGGCATCGATTCATTGCGTTTCATGTAGTCGCGAAAGGCGGCGCGACAAGACAGCCAGAAGTCCTGTCGAGTTCGCCCTGCGTCCGATTCGACACGCCTCCCGAGCGGCGCAGCCGTGCACACCGTTGCCGCCAGTGCCGGGACACCCGTGCGCAATGAGCTGCGATCCAGTCTTTTCAGCGATTACTTCATTTGTCTCGTTCAATGGTTGGGTGAAATCGTCCGCACGCACCCTCAATACGGCGTACACCAGCTATGCTGCTCGCGCCAAGCATCCTTTCGCGCGCGGCGAACGGAGTGCCATCAGGATATCCGCGGCGTGCAAACCGAAGTCACAGATTCCTCGCCACGCATCCCGATTCGTTGATCGATCGTCCTGCGACGCATCGGGTGCCGCAGGACGAGACGAATCGACAAACAACGCGGTCGATCCAAGGCAACGCGTCTGACGGTTGCGCGTGTCCGCGGACGACTGCCACCGAGCCTTGATCGGCTTTGCGATGGGTGGGACCGCTTCGCTGCACCCGAGGGTTCCCACGATGACGAGACAGTTCAGATTCTTCAGGCGGCCTGTCTCCGGTCATTGCACCGCCCCAGCCCAAGCAACCCGCGCATGGCCCGTCGAAGCGACGCGACGCGTCGACGCAGCGACCACCCTGCGCAAGGTCTTCCAGACCCTGCCGGTGCCGGCGCTGCTGCTGGACCGCACGGGGACCGTGCAGGTCGTGAACGCGGAGGCGTCGACGCTGTTCGGTCCGTCCGCGATTGGCGATCATCTCGGCCACTGCTTCGTGGCCGATCGTGCCGACGCGAACCATGCTGATCAAGGCACGACCATGACGAGGTTGGGCCCAGCACCGGTCGCCACGTGCCTGTCGGGTCGGGTGCGCCTTGCCGATTCACACTGGGTCGCGGCCCAATTGAGGTTCGAGCGCGCCCCCGGATTGAGGCATGGGCACTCCGACGCCGATGTGATCGCGCTGGTGCACCTGCAGCCGCAGGCTACTCAGGAGATCGTGCCGGCGGGCTCGACAGTCAATTAATATCGACGCGCGCATGCCGCCGCGCTCGATCGGTCGCATCGTCGGTTCCGTTGGCTGGGCCGGGCGGCCGCCCCGGCACGCATGCCAGCGGCGCTGGCCGACGCGTGCGCGCTGCGGTGGCCGCACAGCTTGCCGGACGGCGCACGCGCGTCGTGTACCGGATTGCATCCCTTCACCCGCGCTGAACAGCGACCAGATGCGCGCATCGGTGACAGGGCACCGGTTTGATTCACGGACCCTAACCGAGGCGCATGAAACATGAGTCCGTCGCCATTCGCGATCGAAAACCCTGGCTACCTCCATCGCTTGCCGCTGGCCCCAGAAACGAACGGGGCTGCCAACGGCGCCACCTGGCTACACATGTGCACTCGACACCCGGAAACCGCCGGGCAACTCGTGGGCGTCGAGGGTTTGGACCGTCTGACGGTCGAAGCGATGATGCGCCAGGAGGCGCGCTCGCGCATCCTGGTACGCGACGACGGCGTGATGGTGCTGCTGAAGGCGATGCACAAGCGGGAGGGCTTCAAACCGGAGGACATGATCAGTCTGCGGATCTGGGTGGACCGTGAACGGGTCATCACCACCCGCGAGGCCGATGTCGACGCCATCGTCGACCTGCGCGATCGCCTGCTCCAGGGCCAAGGTCCTACGACACCTGCGCAGTTCCTTGCCGACCTGGTTGACGCGCACCTGGCGGAAGTGACCGAGGAAGTCGATGCGCTGGAAGATGCGGTGGGCAGACTAGACGCCCACACGCTCGCCGACCGCTACCTGGGGGACGCCCCGTGCGGTGACGTGGCGTCGATATCGATGACGATTGCCGGCCTGCTGCGCCATTTGACGCCGCAAAGGGTGGTGCTCGAACGACTCAGTCAGCTGAACTGCGCATTTGCCGGAAAGACCCATGTGGCGCAGTGGGCCCACGCCCTGGACGAGCTGCTTCGGCTCCTGGAAGCCCTTCAGGGGATTCGTGAGGAGCTGGCGATCGTGACCGCGCAAGCGCAGCGCATCCAGGATCGCCAGTTGGCCAAAGTCAACCTCCTGCTGGGGATGGTCGCAGGTGCATTCCTGCCGACCACGCTCTTCGCTGGCCTGATGGGCATGAACGTCGGCGGGATTCCGCTCGCAGACCGCCCTTGGTCTTTCACCGTTTTCGCGCTGGCATGTGCCGCCTTTTCGGCGTCGATCCTGATCTGGTTTCGGCGCCGGGACTGGACGCGGCCCTGAGCGCGACGCGAATGCACCAGCCGATGGATGATTTCGAAGCGCTCGACCTTCAAGTGAGCCCGAGCCGCGCGCGCTGCCATGCTCCGGGCGACATGCCGGTGACGCGCTGGAATACGCGGGCGAACGAGGCGACGCTGTGATAACCGGTTTCGTTGGCCACCACCTTGACCGCTTTGCCCTCCGCCAGCAGGTTGCGCGCCAGGCTCATGCGCCAGCCGGTCAAATACGCCAGCGGGGGCATGCCGACCACCTGGACGAATCGCTGCGCAAAAGCCGACCTCGACAGATGGGACAGTTCCGCCATCGCCTCCAGAGTCCAGTCGCGGTCGGGCGCCGTATGCAAGGCCTCGATCACCGCGTGGAGTTTGTCGTCACTCATCGCGTCGATCACGCCGCCTTGCAGCATGTCGTTGTCGACCAGATGGCGAATCACGAGCACGAGCGTGTATTGCAGCAAGCGGTCGATCGCCGCGCCGTAGCCGTAGGCTCGGGCCTCGGCCTCCTTGAACATCAGTTCCACTGGGCGATGCAGTCGCGGCGTGGTCCGCAGGTCCACCACGGTGAACTCCGGCATCAGCATCGACATCGGCGGGCCCAGATCGCTGAGCGTGGCGCACATCAACTCGGCTCCTTCGGCGCCGAGCCCTTCGACCTGGTGCTCGTACTGGCGCGGGAAGAGCACCACGCAGGGGGCCTGCAGCGACAGCGGCGCCGCACCCCGGCGGGTAAGCCGGAGTTCGCCCCGGCTCAACAGGTGCAGACAACCTTGCGACAGCCCGTCGACGTCGGGCGACAGCCCGCACAGCGTGCCCGAATAGAACATCGTGGCCGCCGGCGCGAAGCGCAGCATGTGGCTCAGCAGCGTGTCTCGCGCGGTGACGGGTTCGGCCATGCAGGCAGGCTCCAAAGGTCTGGACGACGGGTATGGTCAATCGGACCATCGGTAGCGCAGCCACCCCTACAGTGTGCATTACCGAGTTCCTCACGAATGGGCGATCGCATGTATCGGCCGCACCAAGGGTTTCGTATTGTCTCGCAGTGATGCCCTGGCCTCTGTGTCGTCCATGCCCGGTGCCGCGCGCGCGGCAAGCACGATAGCCACGCACACCGGCATCGCACCCTCGGGCTGCTCGCCATGACCCTCGTTCCCGCCGTTTCCTTGCCGATCGCGATTTTCTGGGGTGCCGTCCCGGCGGCGGGCATCATGGCCGGCGCGTTGCTGGGCGTGTACGCGCCGCTGTCGCATCGTGCCATTGCGCGCGCCATGTCGCTCGGTGCCGGACTCTTGCTCGCCGCAGCGGCCGTCGAACTCGCCGCCGAAGTCACCCGCGACAGCCCGTGGGCCGGTGTCGCGGCGCTGCTGGTCGGCGCGGCCGCGTTCAGCGCGGCCAATGCCTGGTTGGCGCGCCGGGGTGCGAAGGATCGCAAGCGCTGCGGCGAGTGCGTCGCCCAGCCTTCCGAAGCCGAGGTTCCGAGCGGCGGCCTGGCCATCGCAATGGGTACCGCCATGGATGCCGTGCCCGAGGCCATCGTCCTCGGCCTGGCCTTGCACGCGCAGGGACCGAACGCGGCTTTGATCGCCGCCATCACCCGGGGCAATCTGCCCGAAGCCATGTCGGCGTCGGCGGGCATGCGCGCAGCGCGGCGCAAGGTCGCCTGGATCCTCGGCTTGTGGGCGGTGATCTCGGCGGCGACGACAGTGCTCACCGGCGTGGGCTACGCGTTCGCCGCCGTGCTCACGGCCCACCACGCGCTCTTGCTGCAGGCGTTCGGGGCCGGTGCGCTGCTGGCCATGGTCGCCGAGACCCTGCTGCCCGAGGCAGCCCATGAGGGGCCTGCCTTCTCGGGGGTGGTCGCCGCGGCCGGCTTCGGCGCGTTGCTGCTGATCTCTTCTCATGCCGGTTAGCCAAGGCATCCGTGCCGGCAAGCCCGAGCTTGCCGACGTCGCCACAGCCAACTTCCTGCGTTCGATCATCGAGCGCGACCTGCGCGCGGGCGTCTATGCCGGCAGGCGCTGGGGCGGCTCGCCGGGCGATGCGGCGCACCATGTCGCCGGCGGGCCCGACCCAGCGCGCGTGCGCCTGCGCTTCCCGCCCGAGCCCAACGGCCACCTGCACATCGGCCACGCCAAGAGCATCGGCCTGAACTTCGGTCTTGCGCGCGAGTTCGGCGGCGTGTGCCACCTGCGCATGGACGACACCAACCCCGAGAAGGAAGACCAGGGCTACGTCGACGCCATCGTCGAGATGGTGCGCTGGCTGGGCTGGGACTGGCGAGCCTTCGGCAGCGAACACCTCTACCACGCCAGCGACTATTTCGATTTCATGTTCCGTGCAGCCGAAGCGCTGATCGTCGAAGGCTTGGCCTACGTGGACGAACACAGCGCGGCGGACATGCAGGCCATGCGCGGCGACTTCGGTTCGATCGGTGTGGCCAGCGTCTGGCGCGACCGACCGGCCGCCGACAGCCTGGCGCGCTTTCACGACATGCGCGACGGCGTGCACGCCGACGGCGCCATGGTGCTGCGTGCGCGCACCGACCTCGCGTCGTCCAACCTGCAGATGCGCGACCCGGTGCTCTACCGCATCCGCCACGCCGCGCACCACCGTAGCGGCACGAGGTGGTGCGTCTATCCGGCCTACATCTACGCCCATCCGATCGAGGATGCGCTGGAGAACATCACGCACAGCTTCGCCACGCTGGAGTTCGTGGAGCACGGTGAGTTCTACGACTGGCTGCTGGGCCATCTGGTGCGGCTGGGCATGGTGCAGTCGCCCCCGCCACGGCAGTACGAATTCGGCCGCCTGAATCTGAGCCACGTGATCACCAGCAAGCGCCGGCTGAAGGCGCTGGTCGACGAGGGTCTCGTCAGTGGCTGGGACGACCCGCGCATGCCCACGCTGAGCGGCCTGCGCCGGCGCGGGTACACGCCTGCGGCGCTGCGCCGCTTCGTCGAGGGCACCGGGGCGAGCCGGCACGCGATCTGGCTGCCCGACTCGACACTCGAGCAGGCGCTGCGCAGCGACCTCGAAGACACCGCGCCGCGCGCGATGGGCGTGGTCGAGCCGCTGCTGCTGGAGCTGACGAACTGGGCGGACGAGTTCGGCGATGCCGATCGCGTTGCCTGCACGGCACCCGTGCACCCGCAGCGCGCCGAGCTCGGGCAGCGCCACTTCGCGCTCGGTCCCCGCCTGTGGATCGACCGCACGGACTTCACCGAAGTGCCGCCGCCGGGCTTCCACCGCCTCTTCCCCGGCAACCGCGTGCGGCTCAAGTACGGCCTCGTGGTCGAGTGCACCGGCTTCTGCAAAGATGCGCACGGCCAACCGGCGTCGGTGCAGGCGCGCATCGTGCCCGACACGCGCAGCGGCACGCCGGGCGCGGAGCGGGTCAAGGTCAAGGGCACGATCACCTGGCTCGCGCAGCACGATGCGGTGCCGGCGACGATGCGTTTGTATGCGCGCCTGTTCACGGCAGAGCAGCCCGATGCCGACGGTGATGACTTCCGGCGCCATCTCGACCTCGGCAGCCTGCGCGAGGCCCGGGGCTTTGTGGAAGCGTCGCTCGCGGGCATCGCATGCGGGCAGCCGGTACAACTCGAGCGCCTGGGCTATTTCGTCAGCGACCCCCGCGATCATCGCGCAGGCGCGATGGTGCTCAACCGGAGCACCACGCTGCGCGATGCCGCCAGACTGCGATGAGAATCAGCGTGCCGGCGGCGTGGACGGACACGTTGCCAGCACGTCGGCAACAACCTGTCTGAACATCCGGAGATGAATGAATGTCGAACGAGGGCTACCACGAACCCATCGGCGAACTCTCGGACGAGGTTCGCGACATGCACCGGGCCATCGTGTCGCTGATGGAGGAGCTCGAGGCCGTCGATTGGTACAACCAGCGAGCCGCCGCCTGCAAGGATCCGGTGCTGAAGAAGATCCTCGAGCACAACCGCGACGAGGAGAAGGAGCACGCCGCGATGGTGCTTGAATGGATCCGGCGCAACGACAAGCGCTTCTCTGCCGAGCTGAAGGACTATCTCTTCACGAAGAAGAGCCTGGCCACGGATGCGCACGGACACTGAGCGCGGACTGCACCGCATGAGCCGCTTCACTGCGCTGTTGGCCGAGGTGCGCGCCTGCACGATCTGTGCGGCGCACCTGCCGCTCGGGCCGCGCCCGGTGCTGCAGATCGCACCCTCGGCGCGGCTGCTGATCGCCGGCCAGGCGCCGGGCCGCAAGGTCCATGAAAGCGGCGTTCCTTTCGACGACGCCAGCGGAGAGCGCTTGCGCGACTGGCTCGGCATCACGCGCGAGGTGTTCTACGACCCACGGCAAGTGGCCATCCTGCCGATGGGCTTTTGCTATCCCGGCACCGGCCGCTCGGGCGACCTGCCGCCACGCCAGGAATGCGCGCCCGCATGGCGCGCACCGTTGCTGTCGGCCTTGAAGCGGCTGCGCCTGACGCTGGTCGTCGGGCAGTACGCGCAGGCCTACCACCTGCCGGGCGACGATGCGCCGCTGACCGCGCGGGTGCAGGGGTGGCGGCAGCAATGGCCCGAGGTCGTGCCGCTGCCCCATCCGAGCCCACGCAACAATCTCTGGCTCAAGCGCAATCCGTGGTTCGAGGCGGAACTCGTTCCCGCACTGCGGGCGCGTGTGCAGCAGGTGCTGGCTTTGGGTTGCCGACCTTCGCGTTCGGACCGCGGCGCCTTCAGACCGCAGTGACGTTGAACCGATTGCAGAGTTCATCGACCTGCCGCGCCTTGAGCTTTTCGGCGCGCAGCTTGTGCAGCCCGCAGCGTTCGAAGATGGCATGGGCGAACCCCTTGTTCAACTGCCGCGACACGTACCGCATACCGTCCCAGCGCGGATTCGCACCGTGGATCGCCCGCGCCCACGCCTGGCTCGCCGTGTAGTCGGCGGATGCACTGAGGTCGTTGTTCAGGCCCAGAGCCTTGAGCGCCGCCCCGGTCAGGTCAGCCAGTACCGGCACTGCATAGCCAATGGCCTGCGCCAGCGGCGACTTGGCCGAGACGTCCTGCAGCGTCTGGCCCATCCAGGCCTGCAGCTCCTTCAGGATGGGCTGCGTTCGCACCTGCCGAACCCGCTCTCGCCGCAAGACGGACTTGCCCCGGATCTCGGCCTCGATCTTGAAGATCTTGGCGATGCGCTCCAGGCCCTGATGCGCCAGCGTGCCAGGCAACTTGTGCTGTCGTTCGTGGATGTCCCACAGCTTGCGGCGTGCATGGCTCCAACAAGCAGCTTCGATGATGCGCCCATCTTCATAGAGCTGGTTGTAGCCGGCGAAGGCGTCAGCCTGCAAAATGCCTTGCCAATCCAAGAGATGCCGTGCGGGGTGCTCGCCGTGGCGACCGGGCGAGTATTGGAACCACACGGCTGGCGGAGCCTGCAGTCCGGCAGGCCGGTCATCGCGCACATAGACCCACAGCCGGCCCGTTCTTGCCTTGCTGCCCTTGCCGCCGAGCACCCGGATCGGTGTGTCGTCGCCGTGGATCTTGTCGGCGCGCAGCACACGGCGGCCGATGGCCTGTGCCAAGGGTGTCAGCAGCCGGGCGGCCTGGCCGACCCAGTCGGTCAGGATCGAGCGCTCCAGCATCACGCCTTCGCGGGCGTAGATCTGGCACTGCCGGTACAGCGGCAGGCTGTCGGCGTACTTGCCCACCAGCACGTGGGCCAGCAAGCCAGGGCCGGCCATGCCGCGCTGCACAGGCCGGCTGGGTGCGGCGGTCTGCGTGATCGTCTTGCAGCCGCTGCAAGCCAGTCGGGGGCGCACGTGGCGCGCGACGTAGAAGCTGCTGGGTTCGTAGTTCAGGACCTCGCTGACATCCTGGCCGATCTCGCGCAGCGCGCGCCCGCAGGCCTGGCAGCCGCAGCCGCCGTCATGGCCAGACGGCGCGGCGTGCACGACGGTGCGGCGCGGCAGGTGCTCGGGGAACTCGCGCAGGCCGGGGCGCGGCTTGGGCGCGCGCTTGCGCCGAGATCGATTGAAGCCGGCGGTTCTGCGCCCGCAGGCGCTGCGCGACCAGCAGGGCGGAGTCCGCCACTAACGCAACGAGGGTGGCACCCGCGTTGCGGTGAAGGTGGCCAAGGCCACAAACGCCGCGCTTGACCAGATCGAAATCGACCCCGGCATTGGCTCACCGACGCTCGGAAAGCTTCTTGGCATTCCAGGGCTTAGGACCTGGCGGGTCGCAAAGTTCCCGCTGCTGTGGTGCTACTTCGAACGCGGAGACCACCTTGATGTGGTCCGGCTTCTGGGCGAGCGCCAGGACCTCGCCGCGATCCTGGGCGATGAGTTCGTTTCGAACCGACGGTACTCACGTCGCGGCGGGCACAGGGCCGGAGCTCAATGACCGGTCTGCGGCAGCCTGTTCGCCGAGTTGGCTGGCCATCGGTACATACCGCCTCGCTCGGACATCTTGTCGCGAAGCGCAAACCAACGGCAGGTCTCAGGCAGGCCTTCTGACAACGAGCCCCTTTCGCGATGACCGGCCGCGCCTGCATTCGCTGCCACGGTCTCGGTGCATGATCACGCCGGCGTCGGGTACGGTCGAAACCAAGCCTTCGTCAGCGCGATGGCCCGTATCACATTCTCCGGTGGGATGAAGTTGACGATGCCTGGGCCCTACCAAGAGTCGCTCAGTCAAGCCAACGCCGCTTGGCAGAGGCTGAAACTGGCCATCGAACCGGACCCTAGAGAGGGGGTCTCCGGTTGGCGGTTCGGCCGACTCTTCCTGAAACGCAAAACCCAACGCCCGAGCGGCATTCGAACTCGACGTCGCCACCGACGCTCAAGATCCGGTCCTGCATGTTCATCATGCCTTGACCCTTACGGAGCCCCTCGATCGGTGAAGCACCGGCACCGGTGTCCGATACGCTGAAGCGCAGCTCGTCGCGGTCGCTGTCCAGCGACAGGCGGGCTTGTGCATTGGGGCCAGCGTGCTTCGCCGCGTTTTGCAGCGCCTCCAGGCAGCAGAAGTACACGGCCCGCTCGACCAGCGGGTCGGCGCGCCCCACTTCGGCGATCTCGATATGGACCGGGATGCCAGCTTGTTGAGCCGCATCGCGCAATGCCGTCGACAGGCCACGCTCCGTCAGCAGCGCGGGCACGATGCCATGGGCCAGCGTGCGCAATTCCACGAGCGCCGTCTCCACGTCGCTGTCGAGCTCACGCAGCAGCGCAGCAGCGCGACGTGGGTCGTCGTCCAGAAGCCGCCCGGTCACCCCGATCTTCATCCGCAGCGCAATGAGCCGCTGTTGCGCACCATCGTGGAGGTCGCGTTCGATTCGACGCCGTTCGTCCTCGACCGCGACAGCCGTGTGAGCCTGCGATTCAAGCAGGTCGGCCTCGATGCGTTGGCTCTCCAGTGCGTACTTCATGCTGTCGGCGACCGCGTTGAGCAGCGATGGCTCCTCGAGCAGTGCCTCGTCATGGACCAGTGCCGCCAACGGCCGACCCTGCGGGTCGGCGACGATCTTGACCGCCCGGCCACCGGTCTGGTGCACCGGAAGGACCACGGCTTGACCGTCCGCGCCGATCCAACGCTGGTTCTGGGTAGACCAGTACGCCAGGGTCAGGGATGGATCGTCGAGCGCTTGGGCCATCACTGCACGCATTTCCTGCCTGGGAGGGCGGTTGCGCAGCCCTGTGACCAGTCGCTGCAGTGCGCGTGCGGTGTAGAGCCGACCACGCAGCAATCCGAACCCGATCGACAAGGGCACCAGCCAGAACGTGAACGTCAGCATGAGGCCGCCGATGCCCGTAGCCAGGAAGACGGCGACGTTCAGCGCGCGAGCGATCGATGCCACCAGCACCGGCGCCAGCATGCGCCGCTTCAACGGCGTGGCCCGGCGCAAGCGATCGAGCAGAAGCAGGGCCACGGCCATCAGGATCAAGGAGCCGATGATGCGGAAGCCTTGCAACAGCAGCTGCGAGAGATCGGGCCGCTCGGCGATGAACAGCACATTGGCCGGGCAGTCCTGCGAACAGCTGACGAAGGGGCCGGCCATCGGGATGCTCGAGGACAGCGTCATGCCAGGCAGCCAGAGCAACATCACGATCAGCGCCGAGATGACCACCAATGCCTTGTCCGACCGGCGCTCGATCCTGCCGCTCGGGAATGCGAGCATCGCCCAGATGAGCAGGACTTCCACTGCGGGGCGCACGGCCCGCGCCAGTGTGAACAGGCCCGCATGGGGAGACGAGGTCATCGTCTGCACGGCATAGGCCGCAGCCACCGCGAACAGCAGTGTCCCCAGGAACCGGTCCGGATAGCGTGCCCGCACGGCCGCTGCCACGCCCCACAGCAACAGCACGCCAACGCCAGCCAACGTCGCGTTGAGCACCCGTTCCAAGCCGGGCGCTTCCAGGGCCACGACAACGGCGGCGGCCGCCAACGCCGCTCCGGGCGCCAGTTGGACGAGCCGCGGCACCGTCCAGCGCGTCATCTCTTGGGCTGCATCAGGTAGAGGAGGGTCGCATGAACGCGCCGGCTGATGGTCTCGTCGTTCGCCAGTCCCAGGCGACTGAAGATCTCGCTGACATGCTTTTCAACCGCCCGCTGTGTCAATCCGAAGTCGCGTGCAATGGCCGCATTGCTGTGGCCCGCCGCAATGCGGCCAAGCACTTCATGCTGCCGTGGCGTCAGATCGTCAAGGGGTGATCTTGATGGCGTCCGCTGGCGGGCGACCAACTCGTCGACCAGCTGGGCATCCACGCGACACTCGCCCGCGGCGACGGCGGTGATGGTCGAGACCAGGTGGTCCAGGTCGTGGATGCGATCCTTCAGGAGGTAGCCCCGGCCGGACGCTCCTGACGCCAACAGCTGCGCGGCGTACTCGGCATTGCCGTGCTGGCTGAGCACCACGACACCGACGGCCGGGTGGGTGATGCGCAGTCGCTCGGCCACTTGCATGCCCTCGTCGGTATGCGTAGGAGGCATGCGGATATCCGTCATGACGACGTCAGGCGCTTGCGTGTCGACTGCAGACAGCAGAGCCTCGGGATCGGCGTGCGCGCCCACCACTTCCAGGTCGGGCGCGAACGACAGCACCTGGCGCAGCCCTTCGCGGATCAGAAAACTGTCGTCTGCAATCGCCACCTTGAGACGCATTCGCGAGCCCCCAGTGCTGAAGTCGAAGCCGGTCAGAACCTGGTCGGCACGGTCTGCCCTATCTGCCCAATCGACATGATCCGCTCACTCGATGCTATCGGCTCTTCAAGGCCTTGACGGCGTAGGCGAACTCGGCCTCACAACCCTGCTCGACCTGCGCCTGGGCGAACTTGGCGACTGCACCGCCCACCAGCGGGATGCTGCACTTGGTGCGGTGTTCGATCCGGTAGACGCAGCCCTTGCCTGAAGGCACGAGACTGAAATCAGCGGTCATCTTCACCGGTTGGCCGACGATGTCCATCGTCAACGTGCCGCTGTAGCCACCGTCACCGTCCGGCTGCCAGGTCTCCTCGAACTGCAGGTCCGACTCCGCGGGCAGGACCTTGGCCACCAGGGCTGGCAGCTCGCGCTTGACACGGCGCGTCATATACAGCGAGACGCTCTTGGCCGACTTCTTGGCCTTGACCTTGGCCGACAATTCACCCACGGCCAGGCTGCGCGCCTCCAGCCACTTCGGGTCCGTCAGCAGGGCATAGACCTTGTCGATCGGTGCGTTGTATTTCTGTTCCACGGGGGCCTCCTGTTGGGGGAAGTTGATGATCGATGAAGCGCGCGATGTCGGCCAGTGCGGCGCGCGCCTGCGGCAGAAACTCGAACAGCGGGAACACATGCGGAACGTCGTGCCAGACCTGCAGCCGCGCGCCGGGGCAGCGCTGTGCGAAGCGGACGCGTCGTCAGGGCCGCAGGGAACGGGTGCTCGGGCGCGAGCCGGTAACGCGGGGCCGGCACGTCGCAGTCGGTGGCCGCGGCCAGACGCCTGACGAACACTTCGCGCGTGACGCGGTTGCGCAGGTGCCGGATCGCCATCTAATGCCTGCTTCAACGGCGGCTGCCGTGCGGCGCGTTGTGCCTGAGCAGACGGTCGATCTCTTCGATGTCTTCGTCCAGGCGCTGGCGCACGATCGCAATCGCCTCGGACTGGTTTGCCAGCGCCAGGTCGGCCAGCTCGCGGATGTTCGCCAGCGATTGGTGCAGCGCCGCCTTGCCCAGCTCATCGAGCTGGGCCACGCTCTCGCGCGGGCCGGCGATGGTCATGACCTTGATGACCGCTTGCCATTCGCCCAGCGTTTCCTTGAGCTGGTCGACCTGTCGGCGCACGAGCCGACGCACACCCTCGTACGAGAGCTTGCCGACCTGTCGCAGTGCCTCGACGTCCTTGCGGCGGCCGTCGACGAGCACGGCCGCCACTTCGGGCAAGCCGCGAACGGCCGATGCACGTGACGTGCGTTGGCGTGCCGGCGGCTTCCCGCCAACGGGCCCAGTCTTTGCCGCATTGCCGGTCGGCATGGACGGGGTGCGCGTTTTCCCTGCGGGCTGCTTGCTGCGGGTCAATCCGACGCCCCTTTCCTGCTGCGTGATCGATGGCTCGCGTTGACGTCGCTGCGAAAGTCGACTGCCAGATCGAACGCCTGCCTGGTAAACGCGAGGACTCGAGCGAACTCGTCATCGGACAGGCGCCGCGCCGCATCGTTGCCGCGGTACACGTTGGCCAGTTCCCGCTCCCGCCCGGCCTGCACGACGAGTTTGCCGACGCCCAACTCGTCCAGCGCCTTCCACAGCTGCGGGTTGTAGGCGCGCGCAAGCTTCATCGTCGCCGACAGCGGGTCGGAGCGGCCAAGCACGCCACCCAGGCGCAACACAACCTCGAACGGCAGCGACGCCTTGCCGCCTTCGGCCGAGGCCAGAAGTTGCGGGTCGTTCAGATTCACCGCCTGCGACAACTCGGCCAGCGTGAGCCCGGCGGATTCGCGCAGGCTCTTGAGGGTGGCGCCGGCCTTGCCGATGGCCGCCTGCTGTTTCGGATCGGTGGCGCGGGCCTTGACGATGCCCAGCGCCATGTCGGAGGCCGGACCTGCGATGCCGAGTACGGAATCGGTCCAGCCCCTCAATTGTTGCGCCAGGCTGGCCAGCGGGGCACTGACCATGGGCAGCGGGGTCGTCGTGGCAGTGCCCTTCGCGGCTTCGCTTCTCCTGGATGTGGGCGTCTTCATTTCTTCGCCTCCCGCAGCTCTCGGCGCAGAATCTTGCCGACCGCACTCTTGGGCAGCTCGGCGCGGAACTCGATCAGCTTGGGCTTCTTGTAGCCCGTCAGCTGCGCCTCGCAGAACGCGCGTACCGCGGCTTCGTCGAGGGCGGGATCCTTCTTGACGATCACGAGCTTGACCGCCTCTCCGCTCTTGGCGTCGGGCACGCCCACCGCGGCGCACTCCAGCACGCCAGGCAGCTTGGACACCACGTCCTCGAGCTCGTTCGGGTAGACGTTGAACCTGCTGACCAGGATCATGTCCTTCTTGCGGTCCACGATCTTGAAGTAGCCGCGCTCGTCGATGACGCCGATGTCGCCGGTGCGGAAGAAGCCGTCGCGGGCCATCACCTTGGCCGTCTCGTCGTCGCGCTTCCAGTAGCCGGCCATCACCTGCGGCCCCTTGATCGCGATCTCGCCGGGCGTGCCCGGCGGCACCTCGCGGCCGTCGTCGTCCAGCAGTGCGACCTCGGTGTTGGGCAGCGGAACGCCGATCGTGCCGGTGTAGGCGGTGGAGTCCACCGGGTTGCAGGTGGCCGATGGGCTGGTTTCCGACAACCCATAGCCTTCGCAGATCGGGCAGCCGGTTTTCTGCAGCCACAGCGCGGCGGTGCCGCTCTGTACCGCCGAACCGCCGCCCACCGACAGCACGAGGTGGCGCCAGTTCACCGTGTCGAAGTCCGCATGGTTGGCCATTGCGCTGAACAGCGTGTTGACGGCCGGGAAGCTGTGGAAGACCTCCGCCTTCAGGTCCTTGAACACCGCGCCCATGTCGCGGGGGTTCGCCACCAGGATATTTCGTGCACCCATGTGCATACCCAGCATGATGCAGGCGGTGAAGCCAAACACATGGTAGATGGGCAGCGCGCAGACCACGGTGAACTGCTCGCCGGCGGGCACTTTTTGCACCGCCGGGCCGTACCAGGCATCGCACTGCAGGATGTTGGCCACCAGGTTGCAGTGCAGCAGCATCGCGCCTTTGCTGACGCCGGTGGTGCCGCCGGTGTATTGAAGCACCGCGATGTCGTCGGCGGCAACCTCGGCCAGCCGGAGCTGCAGCTTCATGCCGCGCAGCAGTGCTTCCTTGAAGCTGCTCGACCCCGGCAGCGAATAGGCCGGCACGATCTTCTTGACGTGTCGCACCACGGTGTTCACCAGCAGGCCCTTGAGCCCGAGCAGGTCACCCATCGAGGCCACGACCACATGCTTGGTCGGCACCTTGGCGATCACCTGCTGCAGCGTCGCTGCGAAGTTCTCCAGGATGATGATGGCCTTGGCGCCGGAGTCCTTGAGCTGATGCTCCAGCTCGCGCGGCGTGTACAGCGGGTTGACGTTGACCAGCACGAAGCCCGCGCGCAGGATGGCCGCGATGGCCACCGGGTACTGCGGCACGTTGGGCATCATCGCGGCGACGCGGTCCCCGCGCTTGAGCCCGAGCGATTGCAGGTAGGCCCCGAGCGCGCGCGACAGGCGCTCGACCTCCGAAAAGGCGATCGGCCTGCCCATGAAGGTGTAGGCCGTCTTGCCGCCGTGTCGCTTGAAAGCGGCGTCGAGCAGTTCGACCAGCGAGCCATAGGCTGCGACGTCGATGGTGGCGGCCACACCGGCGGGGTAATGCGCGAGCCAGGGCTTGTTCATGGACGGGCTTTCCGATCGGTTGAATGGAGCAGGCGAAGAGGGCAGGTCACCGGCTGTGCACCCACCACGACGGGTTTGATCTCGGGGCAGCTCATCGAGTCAGAAACTTCATGGCCCAGTCCGCCAGCCGGCGATAGGGCGGCATCAGCGGCGCGATCGTCGACCAGCGCGACTGATGGAATACCGGCCGCAGCTTGGAGAAGGTGTTGAACCCTTCCTGGCCGTGGTAGTGGCCCATGCCCGATTCGCCGACGCCGCCGAACGGCAGGTCTTCCTGGCCGACGTGGATCAGTGCGTCGTTGACCGTGACCCCGCCGGACATCACATGCGTGACCAAGCGGTCGATGGTGTCGCGCCGGTTGCTGAACGGGTAGATCGCCAGCGGGCGCGGCCCGGCGTTGACGCGGTCGATGACCTCATCCAGCCGGTCGTAGGCGACGATGGGCAGGATCGGTCCGAAGATCTCGCGCTGCATGACTTCAGCATCGTCCGGTGCATCGAGAACGATGTGCGGCGCGAGGCGGTGGTTCGCGTCGTCGAACGCGGGTTCGATCAGCGGCATCACGCGCGCGCCCTTCTGTTCGGCCTCGGCCAGCGTGCGCCGCAGCCGCTCGTAGGCGCCGCGCTCGATGATCGAGCTGTAGTCGGGCGTGTCCAGGTTCGGGTAGCGGCGCGGCACCTGCTCGCGCAGCGCCGCGACGAAGGCTTCGACCTGCGCGCGCGGCACGAAGACATGATCCACCGTGGTGCAGATCTGCCCGGCGTTGAGGTACTTGATGAAGCCGATGCGCTCGGCGGCCAGCCGGATGTCGAAGTCCTCGCAGACGATGGCCGGCGCCTTGCCGCCGAGTTCGAGCGTCACCGGGCACAGGTTCTTCGCTGCTGCTGCCATCACGGCGCGGCCGGTGGCGCCGCTGCCCGTGAAGAACAGGTGGTCGAAGGGCTGTTTGGAGAACTCGATGCCGACGCCGCCGGTCTCGTCGAAGACCTGCAGTTTCTCCGGCGCAAAGTAGTCGGGCAGGCGGTCGATGTAGAACTGCGCCAGGTGGCGCGAGTTCTCGCTCATCTTCACGATCGCCCGGTTGCCGGCGGCGAGGATGTAGGTCAGCGGGATCAGGCTCAGGTTGATCGGAAAGTTCCAAGGCACGATGACGCCGACGACGCCCAGCGGCTGCGGGATCACGCGGTTGCGCCCCAGGCCGAAGGCCAGCCGGTCCACGCCGCGACGCTGCACGCGCATCCAGCCGTCGATGTGATGCAGGGCATGGCGGATCGCGCCCAGCGCCGGGCCGATCTCGGTGAGCAAGGTCTCGTGCACCGAGCGGTGCCCATAGTCGGCGCTGACCGCCGCGCACAGCGCGGCCTTGTTCTCGTGCACGAAGCGCGCCAGCGTGCGCAAGTCGCGCTGGCGTTCCGCGAAGCTCGGGCACGGGTGGGCCAGGTAGGCCTGGCGTTGCAGTTGCCGCACGCGGGTCAGGTCCGCCGTGATGCGTTCGGGGTCGGTGGCTGGGCCGCCGGCCTGTGGGTGTGTCTTCGTGAGCACTCGCTGGATCTCAATGTGCGGGTTGCGGCGTGAGCGCATTCAGCACGCCCAGGGCGTCGTCGGTGTCCATGTAGCGCGGCACGCCATAGGTGCCATGCGCTTCCGCGAAGGCCTGCCTCACGATCTGGCCGAAATCCTGCGGCGCCAGCTTCTCGACGATGGCCGGGATCTTCAGCTCGGCGTTCAGCTGCCGCACCCACGCCACGAAGGCGTCGGCCAGCCAGGCGTCGTCGTCGCGCTGTCCTTGCAGACCGGCCGCACGCGCGAGCTGGGCCAGCCGCGGCACTGACCGGGCCTTGGAGAAGTCCAGCACGCGCGGCATCACGATGGCATTGGCCAGGCCGTGCGGGACGTGGTAGAGCGCGCCGAGCTGATGCGCGATCGCGTGGACGTAGCCGACCCCGGCCCGTGTGAACGCCAGCCCGGCCTGGTAGGAAGCCAGCAGCATGCCCTCGCGCGCGGCCAGGTTGGCGCCGTCGCGGGTGCAGGTCACCAGGTGCCGCGAGATCAGCGTCACCGCGCTCAGCGCCCAGGCATCGGTCTGCGTCGTGGCCAGGGTCGAGCAGTAGGCCTCTACCGCGTGTGTCAGCGCGTCCATGCCGGTGGCCGCGGTGATCGAAGCCGGCAGCCCGGTGGTCAGCGCAGGGTCCAGCGCCACCGCGTCCGGAACCAGACGCGGGTCGATGATCGAGCGCTTGACCCTGGCCTTGCGGTCGGAGACGACGGCCGCCATCGTGACCTCGGAGCCGGTGCCCGCGGTGGTCGGCACGGCGTAGAACGGCAGGCCGCGGCGGCGCGGTGCCGCATACAGCCACAGACCGGCCAGTTGCGTCGGCGTGCGCCCGTTGGCGTAGCACAGGTTCATGGCCTTGGCGCAGTCGATCGGCGAGCCCCCGCCGATGGCGACGAGCGCCTGCGCCTGCATCGCCGTCATGCGCTGTACGCCCCGCATGACCAGGTCTTCATCCGGATCCGGCACGACCTCGTCGAAGATCTCGACCTGTACGCCCTCTTCGCGCAGCGCGTCGATCATCGGCTGCGCGATGCCGAGCGCCAGCAGAGGCTTGTCGCTGACGAGCAGCACGCGGCGCGCGCCGCTGCCGGCGATGCTGCGGCACACGGCTACCGAGGCCTGCACGCCGACGAAGGTCAGCGGGATCGGGATGCGCAGCCACGGCAGCACGCGGGCGCTGACGGCGACCCGGATGCGGCTGAATGCGTTGCTGCCCATGGCTTGTCCTTCGGGGTCAGTGGCGCAGGGGCGCGCCCGGTGCAACGTCACCCTGGCCAGCGCGGCCAGGGCGGTGTCGCCGGCCGAGCGATCAGCGGCGCTCGATCTGGCAGGGCAGAGCCGTCTCGAAGGCCGAGGTGCTGAGGTAGCGGCCGCGCGGGTAGTACGGACCCATGTCCTGGGCCATCGAGCCGTGCGACTTGATGCCCTGCACCGCGTGCTTGAAGTCACCGGTGCCCAGCATGTGGCGCAGCTGCAGCACGGTGGCGTCTTCGTCGCCGGCACCGTCGCCGTCCTTGGCCATCGGCAGCCAGGCCACGCCGCACTCGGGCCGGGCGTTGCGCGGGCGGTCTTCCTCGCGGCTGACGACCAGCGTGTAGAAGCCGTCCGGTCCGACCGGGATGTGCTCGTCATACACACACTGGTTGACGCGCGTGTTGGCGAAACCCTGGTTGCTGCACCACGACCAGTAGCGCAGTTCGCCGTCACCCATCTTCGCTGCGCCGTTGTAGGTCTTCGGCGTGGTCGGCGCCTTGGCGCGCAGCACGAACACCTTGCCCAGCTTGCGATTCAGGATGGTGCGGATGTACTGGTTGTCCAGGTTCGGGTAGAAACCGCCCTCGCTTTTGCGCGCGTCGGCGCGTGGCGGGTTGCCGCGGTAGATGTCGTACAGCGCCTCGCGGTCGAGCTGCTGATAAAAGGTGGGCGGGTTCGTGGCCGGGAAGGTCGGGCCCTTGGCACGCGCCGCCTCCAGCAGCTCCTGGTACTTCTCCATCGGCACCGCCATCGCCGCCGGGTCCAGCTGCAGCGGCTGGCGCGTGCGCATCGGCTGGCAGGTCTCGGCACCCCGCATCACCTTGCCGTCGGGCATCGTCAGCACGGGCGTCGGCAGGCCGCCACCGCCGGTTTCGTCGGTGCCCCTGTCGGCGGCGTAGATGCGGTACAGGATGGTCTGCTGCCCGGGTGCGGGGCCGTACTTGGGCGTGTGCAGCTTGTCGCGCGTCTGGCCCATCAGGTTCATGCCGATGGGCTGGTTGGGCGGCGGGTTGGCGTCGACGATTTCCAGGCGGTAGCCACGCTGCGCACTCGAGCGGTCGGCACCTGGCAGGTAGGGGTTCACCACTGAGACGTTGGGCTTGAGCAGGTAGTCGGCGACCGACTCGATTGGTACGCCGGCGCCGTCGTAGCTGATGAAGGAGATGTAGCGCGACTTCGGGAACTGGCCCTCGAGGTGCAGTTTCGCACCCGGCGGCATCGTGAACACGGCGGCCCAGTAGTAGGTGGCCGAGTCGGGATAGGCGATGTTGATGTACGGGTCGGCGGCGGCCGGGCCACGGGCCCAGAAGCAGGTGCGCGGCCCGGGGATGGGGTCCTTGCCCTCGGCGATGCGCTGCTGCGCGTCCTGCAGGGCCTTGACCGGGTCCCAGGCCTTGTACTCGCCGGTCAGTGGCCCGGACTGGGCGAAACCGCCGGCTGCCCCGAGTGCGGCTCCCACGGCGATGGCGCCACGGGCGACGGTCTTGACAATGAATTTCATGCGGGTCTCCTGTTGCTCGACTTGCGGATGGGTGATGACGCGACGGCTTTCGCCGCCGCGCGCCGGGGCTTCGACGCCTCAGACGCGGGCTCGGTACTTGGCTTGGTGCGTGAGGGTGTCCGCTTGCGGCCTGTGGCTGGCGCCGTTGCGGAAAGGGCCAGCTCTTCGAAGGCCGCCACGGACTGGTCGGCCAGCTGCTGGATGTGCGGCAGCTCGGACTCGAGCCCGAGGAAGGCGATCTGCAGCCCGTCGGCATAGGTGGCGGCCGTGATGTTCAGCGACTGCCCGGGCGCCAGCACCGAAACCGGCAGGGCCATCTCCAACTCGGCACCCCCGAGGTAGCGCTTCTCGGGCAGACCGAAGGGATTCGAGATCACGGCCGTCGCGAGCATCGGCGCCTTCGGCACCCGAAGTGTCTCGAGCAGTGCCGGGATGCCGTGCACCGCGGCGGTGTAGGTGACGAGTGCGGACGGATCGCTGCGGCGGACATGCGCCTTCAGCTCCTCGGTGCGTTGCAGCACCTCCGCCAGCCGCTCCAGCGGCGAGACGTCCGGTGCGCCGAGCTTGAACTGGAGGATCGCGATTTGGTTGCCGCCGTCGCTGCCGTCGCCCAGTGCCACCGGCATGTCGGCGACCAGTGGGCCCGACCCGTGGCGCTTGCCATGCGCCCGCAGATAACGGTTCAGCGCCATGTCCAGGACCGTCAGCAGGACATCGTTGACCGTGGCGCCGTGTGCCTTGCCGAAGGCCTTGAGCCGCGCCAAGGGCAGCACGCAGTAGGCGAAGCTGCGCCGTACGCTCGGCTTGGCCCGCAGCGCGCTGGGCGTGCCGAGGAACGGCAGCGGCAGCCCCTTGGCCACGCCGGCGCTCGCCGCCGCCTGCCGCGCCAGCGCGCCGTACAGCGCCAGAAGTGAACGCCCCGCCGCGTTGACGCGCGACACGAGGGCGGCGGCATCCAGAGGTTTTGCGCCCCGCCGCGCCCGCTGCGGCAACACGTTCCACGGCGCGCGCACCTGCCGGTCTGCCATGTCGTCGGTGAACCAGCCGCGGAACATCTCGACGAGCCCGCGCCCGTCGAGCACACCGTGGTGCACCTTGAGGTACAGCGCGATCCGCCCTCCGGCCAGGCCGTCGATCACGTGCAGCTCCCAGTGCGGACGGCTGCGGTCCAGGCGTTTCTCGTGTAGGCGGCAGACGAAGGCAAACAGCGCCTCGTTGGCGCCATCGCCCTCCAGTGTGTGACGGTGACAGTGGGCACGGACCTCGACGTCGGCCGCCGTTTCGAGCCGCGGCAGGCCTTGCAGCCCTGGCGCGCGATAGACCATGTCGAACGGCGCTGCGGCCGGCTCCGCGAGCATCGCCCGCATCAGACGGTCGGCAAACGCACGGCTGTTGCGCGTGCGCGGTGGCAGCTTCAGGATGGCCAGCGGCCCGACGTTGCTCATCCGTTCGCGCGTTTCGAGCACGAAGAACGCGAGGTCCAGCGCGGAGAGTGCACGTGTCGAGCTCATGAAACCTCGACCGCAAGTCGTGAGACGGCGTGACGGATCGGATGCGGGCAACCAGGCAGCGTCGGTGACCTCAAGACATCGATGCCGAGTCTGCTCATGGCTTGGCTTGCCACGCGCATGGCCTGGTCACTTTTTGGACTGCACGGCGGCCCGCCACCAGGACAGTCCGAAGGCAGGCGTCGTACGCTCCTGCCCTGATGCCCGCTGGCCCCACGTCACCATGGACGCGTCAGTAGCCCAGTAGCCTGGCCACAAGGAAGGCGCTGTCGAGGCGGCCCCAACTGCCCGACATCAGAAGTCGTGCCGGATGCCTGCCGAGACCATCGACGTCGACGAGTCGGCCGCGTTGCGCCCCAGCCCCCCGATGTTGACCGGGTCCAGCTTGTAGCCGTCGTTGAACGAATTGGAGGCGAAGCCCAAGCTGAGCGACGTTCGCTTGGACAGGCTGTATGCGGCCTGCGTCACCCATGTCGTCTTCGTGCCGTCGCGGCCATTCACGCCGTTCACCGCGGTTCCGCGGTCGCGGTAGTAGCCCACGCGCACGCTCACATGCTGCGCGGCCTGCCAGTTGGCACCCAGATGAACGATCTTGTTGCGCTGCTCTACGCGACCGACCGCCAGCGGGTCGATCTGGCTATCCACGTAGTGGAGATAGACGCGTACCGGGCCGACCGGCACATTGCCGCCGATGCCCCACGCCTGGTGCTCAGGGCGCTGTCCCGTGGCCGCCACGGTCGGAGACCGGAAGTTGACCATCCAGGCACCGAGCTGGTACTCGGGCGTGACCTGTGCGACGTCGAAGGCATGGCTGCGACCCGCGCCATCGTCCAGGCCCACGCTCAGGCCGCCTTGCAGACCCTTTGGACCATTCAGGCGGACCTTCACGCTGTCATCGACCCGGTTGTCATTGCCGACGAATCGATTGACACCGAACAAGGCGAGCGGCGTGACGGCGAGATTGCTGCCGCCAACGTTGAACACGTCCAGTGTGCGAACCACGCGATCCGTGGATGCGTGGAACTGCCGGCCCATGCTGACCGACACCACACGCCCCATGTTCAACCCCACGAAGCTTTGGCGGTTCCAGAACTTGTTGGCGGTGCCCACCGTGCCGCCGGCCGACCCGGTATCGGAGCTGATCGCGGACTCGATCCGGTACGTGGCACTCATACCGCCGCCAAGATCCTCGTTGCCCCGGATACCGAAGAGAGAAAAGGCGAACGGATCATTGGCAAGCTCCGAGGCGCTGCTGCCGCCAGTCTGGTTGGTCTTGTGAATGACCGCGGCAGAGAGCGTGCCGTAGAGCTGCGCTTGAGAATTCTCCTGCGCCAGAACCGGGCCGCTCAACGTCAGAAGTGCCACGGCAACCATCGGCGCAACTGTGAGTTGGGTCTTCATGCGTCATCTCCAGATTGGTTTGTCAGCTTGCGTGTTGCGTTGAGCAACAGCTCTTGCGGCGGTAAAGATGCTCACCACGCCAATGCCTGACGGAGTTTGCGACGGTGAGCGCAGCTCTGAAATGGGGGGCGCACCACCGAATGGGTTCGGGTTTCTGGCGTGTGTCAGTCGAATCGACCCAAGTAGACCGGGACGGGAATCAGCTCAAGCGACCTCGTGAAGCGCTGGAAGTCGTCGACCTTTCTCCGGACAGGGTCACGGCGCGCGAACGACGTTGGGCAATGGTCGGTTGGGTTGCGGACGACTTTGGCTGCCTGGCCATGTCGACAATCCACGACCCTCGGCCGCTGTCGATCGACCGGTTGAACGGAGGTGCCCAGTGCCGGATGCATAGCCGCCACACTTTGGTCAGGATGCCGAACGACCGGTGTTGGCAGCCCGGCTGCGTTCAGTTGGTGAATTCGAGAAGGTCTGGTCAGTCCGAAGCGACAGGCGAGGAGTGGGAGCGCGCGACCGGACATGGCCGGCTCGAACAATCGAGGACTTCGGATTTGTTGCCGCAAACCTGCCGGAAGGGCGAGTTCGCTGCATTCGGATGCAGTCATTCGGGGGGGGCCGTGCTTGCTCATGCACGACTCGGCGGCCAACTGCACAACGACATCGCCTTCCGTCGTCAAGTTTCAGCGTAGACCGGTCGCTCGCCCTGACGACATCTGGCCGGCAGCTATGGGCGGACGCCGACATTCATCCGCTCAATGCGAACGGCTGCAGACAGTCTGAACCGGAAGCAGCGCGGTCCCAACTCAGGGCCGTCTGTTCAGAGCTTCCCTGACGAACTCACCGAATGCCCTGACCTTGGCCGAGTGCTGCCTTTGCGCCGGGCTGATCAGGTGCATGGGCAGCGGCGGTGTTTGCCAGTCGGGCATCAAGGTGACCAACTCGCCGGATGCCAGCTCGGCCTCGAACAACCAGTCCGGTGAGTAGCCGATGCCGCGCCCGGCCAGCACCGCGGCGCGGATCACCTCGCTGCTGTTGGTCTGCAGGCGGCCCTTCACGCGCACCGCGCGCTGCGTTCCTGGCGGCTCGCTGGCCCCCGGGCCAGCGACAAAGACCCACTGATCGCGCGTGGCGAGTTCGGTGTAGACAAGGCAGTCGTGTGCGGCCAGATCGTCTGGATGCCGCGGCGGCTTCGGCCCCTTGCGCTGCAGCCGGCGCACGAGGTCGCGGTGCGCCACCAATCGCCGCTGCGTGGTGCCGATGCGCTGTGCGACGAGGCTGCTGTCGGCGAGGTTGCCGACCCGCACCGCCACATCCAGCCCCTGCTCGACCAGGTCGACGAAGCCGTCGGCCAGGCGCAGGTCGATGCGCACGTCGGGGTGACGGTCGAGGAATTCGTGCACCACGGGCAGCAACTTCAGACGCCCGAACCCCACCGAGGCCGCCACCCGCAGCCAACCGCTGAGCCGCTGCTGGCCCGCGCGCAGGGCCGACTCCGCTTCGGCCACCTCGGCCACCAGGCGCCGCGCCTGCTCGAAGTAGCGCTCGCCTTCCTCCGTCAGGCCCAGCGATCGTGTTGTGCGCCCCAGCAGCCGCGCACCCAGCGCCCGCTCCAGCGCAGCCACCTGCTTGCTCACAGCGCTCTGCGTCGCGCCCATCTCGCGCGCCACGGCCGAGAAGCTGCCCGCCTCGACGACGCGAACAAAGGTCTGCATGGCGGTGAGACGGTCCATAGGCGCACTTTCAGTCCGGACTGGAATGAATGTTAGGCGCTTCGCCGGGCTACCGGAAGCTTCGGGAAGCAATCAGAGTTCGCTCCATCGCAACCCGTTCACCCCAGGAGCCACGCATGAATGCACCCGTCGTCCTCGTCACCGGCGCCCTCACGGGCATCGGCCGCGCTACCGCGCTGGCGTTTGCCCGCCAGGGCGCGCGAATCGTCGTCAGCGGCCGGCGCGAAGAAGCCGGCGTCGCCCTGGCCGCCGAGCTGCGTGCCCTCGGGGCCCAGGCCGAGTTCCTGCGCGCCGACGTGCGCATCGAGGGCGAGGTGCGCAGCCTCGTCGAGCAGACCGTCGAGCGCTTCGGTCGCCTGGACATGGCCGTCAACAACGCCGGCACCGAAGGCCAGCTCGGGCCCATCACCGGCCAGAGCGTCGACAACTACACCGCCACCTTCGAGACCAACGTGCTCGGTACGCTGCTGGCGCTCAAGCACGAGATGCGCGTGATGCTCAAGCAGGGCTCGGGCGCCATCGTCAACCTCTCGTCGGTGGCCGGCCAGGTGGGCATTGCCGGCGCCTCGGTGTACGCCGCCAGCAAGCACGCGGTCGAGGGCCTGACCAAGAGCGCGGCGCTCGAAGGCGCCGCTGCCGGCGTGCGCGTGAACGCCGTTGCGCCTGGGCCGGTGGCCACTGAGATGCTCGACCGCTTCACCGGCGGCGACGAAGCCGCCAAGGCCGGCTTCCTGGCCTCCATCCCGGCGCGCCGGGCGGCCACGCCCGACGAGATCGCACAGACCGTCGTCTTCCTCGCCAGCGACGCGGCGCGCTACCTCACGGGGCAGAGCGTCACCGTCGATGGCGGCTACACCGCGCAGTAACTCCTGCACCACTCATCCGACTCAAGGAACACACGCCATGAACACGATCCAAGTCCCGACCCGCGACCAAGTCAGTCCCGCCAACCAGGCCCTCTTCGACCAGCTGAAGAAGGGCCTGGGCATGGGGCCCAACCTGTACGCCACGCTGGCGCTGTCCGAACACGCGCTGGGCAACTACCTGGCCTTCCAGAACGCCAAGAGCAGCATCACCGGCAAAGCCCGCGAGGTGGTGAACCTGGTGGTCAGCCAGGTCAACGGCTGCCAGTACTGCCTGGCGGCGCACACCGTCATCGGCGGCATGGTGGGCTTCAAGCCCGAGCAGATCATCGAGATCCGCCGCGGCGGCGCCAGCTTCGACGCCAGGCTGGACGCGCTGACCAAGCTCGTCAAGAGCATCGCCACCGAGCGCGGCCACGCCGACCCGGCGCTGCTGCAGGCCTTCTTCGACGCCGGCTGGACGCCCGAGAACCTGGTCGACGTCATCGTCGTGATCGGCGACAAGACGGTCACCAACTACCTGCACGCCACGACGCAGGTGCCGGTGGACTTCCCTGCCGCCCCGGCCCTTTGACACCCACGGCCCCACGAGGACCAGCGATGAACACCGCCACCCTGCCCATGCCGGCCCCCGCGCCTGCCGAGACCACGCGGCTGGCCGCGGGCATCGCCGTCGGTCTGCTCGCTGCCAGCATCGGCGCGCTGTACACGGTCTACGCGCGCTGGGGCATTGCGCATGGGCTGCACGCCAGCGACCTGACGGCCCTGCGCTTCGGCGTCGCGGGCCTGCTGATGCTGCCGCTGCTGCTGCATACGCTGCGCCGGCAGCGCGAGCTGCTGCTCGACCGCTGGCGCCTGTGGCTGGCCGTGGCCACGCTGGCCGGCACGCCTTTCGGCCTTCTGATGTTCGGCGCACTGCAGTTCGCGCCTTCCAGCCATGCGGCCGTGTTCCCGTTCGCGGCCATGAGCGTGGCGGGCCTCGTGTTGTCGGCGCTGGTGCTGGGCGACCGGTTCACGCCGCGCAAGGGCCTCGGCATCGGCGTCGTGCTGGCCGGGCTGGTGCTGCTGAGCGGCGTCGACGCGGCATCGTTCAGCGGCCGGGCGCTCATGGGCGACGCGATGTTCGTCGCCGCTGGCACGCTGTGGGCGGGCTTCGGCATCCTGCTGCGCCGACATCGGCTGGACCCACTGCTGGCGACGGCCGTGATCTCGGTGTCGGCGCTGCTCACTTACGTGCCGGTGTACCTGGCCCTGGAGGGCACCGCCCGCCTGGCCGCCGCGAGCGCCACGGTGCTGTGGACCGAGGTGCTGGTGCAAGGCGCCGTCGCCGGCGCCGGCACGCTCTTCACCTACGCGACCATGGTGCGCCTGCTCGGGCCGGCGCGTGCCGCCGTCTTCCCGGCTCTGGCGCCTGGGCTGGCGGCATTGATGGCTTGGCCGGTGCTCGGCCACGTGCCCACCGGCGCCGAGACTGCAGGCCTTCTCGTCGTGATGGCGGGTCTGATCATCGCCGTCACCACCGCTTCCAGGAGAACCGCATGAACCGCATCGCCGTCGTGATCTATTCGAAGCTCGAAGGGGCTGGCAAGTCGGCCGTATACCGGGCAATGATGTTCGTCGACGAACTGCGCCGCGGCGGCGACGACGTGACACTCGTTTTCGACGGCGCTGGCACCACCGCGCTCGCCGAGATGCTCGTGCCGGGCAGTGATCTGCACCACACCTGGAGCAAGGCCGCCCCGGCGCTGCGCGGCGCCTGCCGCTACTGTGCCAAGAGCTACGGCGTGCTCGATGCGTTGGAAGCCGCGCAGGTGCCGATGCTGGGCGACGACCGCGGCCACGCCAGCCTGAGGCAGCTGTTGCTCGAAGGGCGGCAAATCATCACGTTCTGAGTGGCTGCCCTTTGGCAAGGAGCGGAACCGTGTTCCCGAACATGCCCTTCCGCGTTGGGCGGATGATGGGCGTCGCACGCGAGGCTTCGGCTTTGCTGCGGATCTGCCAACCCGCTTGTCTCGTCTGCCCATCACCCATCCGCGATCAAACCATGCGCGCTGTTGCCTCGAGGCTTGCCCCCTTCGCCTTCGCTCTCCTAGCCGCCGCCGGTCTGGCGGGCTGTGCTAGCACCGCATCCGCCCCAGCAGGGATTCAAGGCTCGGTGACGCTGCCGCTGCAGACCGCGTGGTTCGAAGGTCGAAAGGTGCGCTACGTCACCACGGACGTGTCCGACGCCGACGTCGCCCGCGCCAAGGGCGCCAACTTCGTGCCGCGCCTGCGCGACCTCGTCGTCGCCCCCGGAAACCCGCTGCGCGGCATGCCGGTTGAGCGCGTCTATTCGATAGAAGGGTATGTGCAGCCCACGGTGTTTCCCAGCGTGCCCAGTCCGGTCGGTGCAGGCAGCACCAGCCGCGCGTACAGCCCGCTGTGGCGCATGGTGAAAGTGGTGTGGCAACCCGGCCGCACACCGCGCGAACTGCGCTCGGAGGAGTCAGTGCTCGACGCCGAGGAGCGGGGCGACGTGAAACTCGTGCTCACCGAGGTGATCCTGAACTGCCCGGTGGTAGGTCTGGATGGTGAACTGTCGCTGACGGGCTCGCGGGTGGAACCGACGCCGGCTTGGCGCTGACCCTGCGCCTTGCCATGTGGGCGCCAAGCTGTTTGCGCTGCGGCCGTCCCTAAGTAGTGGGTCTGTGGCTCCACAGGTGCAGGCGTAATGCGATAAGCCCAACTCAGACCAATGACCAACTTCAACATCCAGCAAGCCATGCATATTGAAACAGCACAGACCCAAGACCGAGATGCGCTTCTTGGAATCGCAGTGCGCACCGGGCTGTTCACGCCCGAGGAGGCAGAGGGTTTGCTGGGCGGAGTGCTCGACGAGCTCGCTTCAGACAGTCTTCCACCGGGACACCAAGCCGCGGCATGTCGCCTTCGAGCCGGCGGCACCTTAATCGGGTGGATCTACTTTGCCCCAGATCAACATGCAGAAGGTGTCTGGAATCTGTGGTGGATCGGAGTGGATCCTGATCATCACGGACATGGAGCGGGCCTGCACCTGTTGCGCCACGCCGAGAAGATTGTCTCGTCAAAGGGCGGGCGGGTACTGGTTATCGAGACAAGCGACGCACCTGCACTGGCGAAGGCCCGGCGGTTCTACGAGGCACAGGGATACCGAGAATGTGGTCGGATTCCTGACTTCTACTCCGAAGGCGAATCGAAGGTCATCTTTGCCCGCCGGCCGCGCGAGGATTGAACTCGCGCTGACACCACACACAGTCAGGCCGCGTGCGTGTTCCACAGGAGTCGTCGGTCGATTGATCGCTCAGACGCCGCCTTCGCACGCACAGGCTGAACCGAAAGTGTCGAAGCGGATGCTGGAGATCGACAGACGGCTTCGCAGCGGTTGCTGCCGCAGAGTTCAAGGACTTGGACTCACCCTAATCGGTGCCAAGCGGACGCTGAGCCCAACCGTTCAACGACAGGTCCAGACGCACGCTTCATCCATCGATCGAGCGCAACCATGATGTCGGCGTCGCTCCGACCACATGCGCGAATGCGCGGCCGAACGTGCTGCTTCGTCCGTACCCCACCTCCTGGGCCACCACCTTGGCAGGCCGTCCTTGGCGAAGAAGCCCCTGCGCCACGCCGATGCGCCACCGGGTCAGGTACTCCATCGCTGGGACACCGACAATCTCGGCGAAGCGTGCTGCAAAGCGTGACCTCGACATGCCCGCCGTGGCGGCAAGCGAGGCGAGCGACCAGTTTCGAGCGGGATCGTCGTGCATGGCCGTCAGCGCCCGCGCCAGGCGCACATCCGCAAGCCCAGCGACCACGCCACCTTCCACGAGTCGATGCTCGATTGCATACCTCATGAGCTGAACGAACAAGACTTCCGTCAGCCGGTCCAGCACGGTGGAGTGCCCACAGCGTCGTGCACTGGCTTCGGCGAACAGGACCCCGAGCGTGGCATCCATGGCTGACAACTCGGTCACCGGCACGCACATGATGGGCGGCAAGCTGCCCAGCAGCGGGTTCTCGTCGCCCGACCCGAACTCGATGGCTGCGCACAGCAACTCGGCGCCGCCCTCGCCAGCCACGATCCGGTGCGAGTCCGCCCGGGGGAACAAGAGCGCCGATGGGTTGTTCAGGCGGATCACCTGTCCTCTGCCTTCGGTCAGCTCGATGGCGCCTTCGCGCAGCACGTGCAGGTGACTGACCCCGGTGCGCCGATCGAATTGAAGAGCGCCACGAAGGGTGCCGCCATGCAGAACGCGTGCACGCAGGCCGAAGCGGTGCAGCAGTCCGGTGAGCCGATCTATGCGGTCTTCCATGGGACGTAAAGTGTATCTTTCGAGACCATAAATCACCATTCGTTCCGCGCGACCGTCAAAATTGCGGGTCTTCAGGCGCGAGCTGCGCCAAGCCTTGTCCCCCTTGCCCGCAGGAGCCTTGCCGATGCTGATGCCCCGACGTCCGGTCCCCGCACTGAGCGTGCCCACGCTCACCCACGGCGGCTACCTGCTGACCAGCGAAACGCCGCAGAACTTCACGCTGGTCGTCTTCTACCGGGGCCTGCACTGCCCGATCTGCCTGAAGTACCTCCTCGAGCTGGCGCGCCTGCAGCCGGAGTTCGACAAGCGTGGCGTCCAGGTCGTCGCCATCTCGAGCGACACCCGCGAGCGCGCCGAAGCCCTGGCCGACAAGCTGCGTGCGCCCGACCTGCGCATTGGCTACGGCTTGCCGCTGGCGATGGCGCGTGAATGGGGCCTGTACATCAGCACATCGCGCGGCCAGACCTCGATCGGCATCGAGGAGCCGGCCCTATTCTCCGAGCCGGGTGTCTTCGTCGTCCGTCCCGACGGGACGCTTTACTACGGCGCGGTGCAGACCATGCCGTTCGCCAGGCCGCACTTCGACGAATTGCTGGCAGCCATCGACTTCGCACTGGCCAAGGACTATCCGGCACGCGGCGAGTACGCGGGGGCGGTGTGATGGTGGCGCCGCGAGCCATCCTCTTCGACACCGGCGGTACGGTGCTCGACTGGCACGGCTCCCTGGTTAACGAGTTGCGTGCTCTCGGCGCCGGGCCGTTGCAGGCCGTCGACCCGAGCAAGTTCGTCAACGAGTGGCGGCGCCGGTCGATGCGGGCGATCGTGGGTCAGGTCAGGCCCGACTTCGACATGGACGACGTGCACCTGCGCGCGCTCGACGAAACGGTCGCCCACTTCGGCATCCCGGCGCTCGACGCGAACAGCCGGCAGCAGCTCTGGCGGGGCTGGCATCGGCTGCGCGCCTGGCCCGACTTTCCGCCCGCGCTGGCGACTTTGCGAGGAAAGGTGCCCGTCGTCTCGTTCACGATGCTGCCGTTGCCGCTCGTCGTGGATGTGTCGCGACTCAACGGGCTCGCATGGGATGCCGTCGTCTCATGCCAGATGATCGGTGTCTACAAACCGCATCGCGAGGCGTACGACACGGCGCTGAAGTGGCTGGGCCTGAACACTGAAGACACCCTGATGGTGGCCTGCCACAACTTCGACCTCAATGCCGCGCAGGATGCCGGCATGCAGACCGCATTTGTCCGCCGGGCGCTGGAGTGGGGGCCCGATGGTCCGCCCGATCCCCACCCGAACCGCGCCTACGACCACGTGGTGGACGGATTCGACGAGCTCGTGAAGGCGGTACTCGGCGGGTAGGCGCCGCCTGTTCGCCAGAGCGGCGCCGTGAGCCTCGCCCACAGCGGACCTGTCACTCGGTCGGCGACGCCGGCAAGTGCGCGAGCAGCGGCGCGTAGCCGTCGCGTGCCAGCGCGGCACCTCGGTCCTTGTACAAGTGGTCCTGACCCTTGACGCCGTGGCCCTCCAGCAGGCTGTTCATCAGGTTGAACAGCCCGATCGTCAACACTGCGTCGTGCAGGTCGCGCTCGCTCCAACCCGCCGCGAAGACGGCCTGCGCATCGGCCTGCACCATCCTCGATGGCTCCAGCGTGAGCTTGCGCGCGTAGGCCAGCAACGGGCGCAGCTTCAGTTCCACCGGTGCGGAGTCCGGATCAGCCAGCAGTTGCTCGATCAGCGTCTCCTCGAATCCGAAAGCCACGGCCGTCTCGCGATGCACGCCGTGACAGTAGGCGCATGCGTTGAGGCCGGACACGTAGGCCGCCAGCAACTCCTTGTGCGGCGCGGTGAGCGCCGTGACCTGCCGCAGCACCGCGCTGTGGAACTCGATGAGCGCACGGCCGGCCGCGGGGTTGATCCCGAGGATGTGCCGGACACCGGCGTCGTGTGGAAGGCTGGCAAAGAATGTCATGTTCGTCCTTCGTCCGGAGGCATCAGCGCCCCGGCGCTGGCTCCAGGTGGAGATCGGCAACATAGCCCAGGCTCTCGCCGCGTGTGTTGTCTGCATCGGCTCCCACCGCGATGGCCAGAAGACCGGGGACGCGCGTGGTTTCGGCACCGAAGGCCATCACGAAGTCTGCCGCCAGGTCACGACGCACGGTTTGCCACGTTCGCGGTGCCGAGCCCAACGTGATGTAGCGGACCCGCGCACTGTAGGCATTGGGCACGACGTTGCCTCCGGGCCAGGACGGGTCCCAGGCGTAGCACAGCGTCGCGTTGGGCAGGCTCTCGCCGGTTCGGCTCTCGGCAAGGCGCAGAAGCTGCCGTTCCATGAAGGGCACCGCGGACCGCGGCATGTCGAAGAGCGCACAGACCTTGAGCGCCACGTCATCGCCCTCGCGGCTGCGCAGGTCCGCCGAGGCCAGCGGCTGGTCCACCCGCCAGCGCCAGGACAGCCACCCTGCCGGCAATCCCTTCAGCTCATGCACGAGATTCCCGTACGAGGCGGCCGCCTGGACGCGAAGCACAAGGCCAGTGTCCTGGCGTTCGAGCACGAACCGCGTGACGGGCAGCGTCTGGCCGGGCAGCCCGACGAAGGACCATGGCGCCGGAGGCTGGGCCCCCGGAGGCCCCGACAGTGGCGCCAGGTTCGTCGCGGCCACCCAGCCAGGCGCCAGCAAGCCCATCACCGCAGCGCCGACTCGCCCGGCGACAGACACCCGCGCGGCCAGGCGAGTCTGCGCCATCGGCGCGTCTACGCGCGGAGCACAGACAGCCATGTTCTTTGCTCGTCGCTGAGCGCCGCATCGGGTGTCAGCAAGGCCGTGGCCAGGGCCTGACGGCTGTCGGGCTCGGGTTCGGGCAGCGGTGCACGCAGCACCTCGTCGAGGACCTGGCGCGCCAGCGACAGCGTCTGCCCGTAGCGCTCGAAGATCGCCCCCACGCTGACGTGCTGCGCCGGATCGTCCAGCCAGCTGTCGTAGTCCGTGACCAGCCCGACGGTGGCGTAGGCCATCTGGGCTTCGCGGGCCAGGAACACCTCCGGCACGTTGGTCATGCCGACCAGGTGGCAACCCAGTTGTCGCAGCAGGTGGCTCTCGGCCTGCGTGCCCAGGCGCGGGCCCTCCACACAAGCGTAGGTGAGCCCCCTGGCCAGGCGGGCGCCCACCCGTTGCGCCGCGGCCTCGACGGCACCGACCAGGGCCGCACTCACCGGACGCGCCGTCGACACATGGGCCGCGACCCCGTCACCGAAGAATGTTCGCTCGCGGCCTCCCCGCGTCCAGTCGACGTACTGCTCGGGCATGGCCAGCATGCCGGGCGCAACCTCCAGTGCGAGGCTGCCGACGGCCGAGAACCCGAGCAGCATCGTGGCACCCGCGCGCTTGAGCGCGAAGACGTTGGCCCGGTAGTTCACTTCGTGCGGCAGCAGCCGATGGCCAGCGCCGTGGCGGGCGAGGAACAGGATCTCGTGATCGTGCAGACGCCCCCGGACGATGTCGCCTGACGGCATCCCGAAGGGCGTGGTGTCCGACAGCCGGTCGATGAGCTGCAGTCCTGGCAAATCGTAGAGGCCGGTGCCTCCGATGATGGCGAGCATGTGCTGGATCCTTCCAGTTTCGATGGAGCGTCGCGACGGCCGACTCAGCCGCCGCCCCGCTGGGTGGCCAGATCGAAGCGCCTCTGGATGTCGCGCCGGCGGTCGGCGTCGAATCCGACGTAGCGAAAGCTCACCCGAAGCTGGGGAATCTGCAGCAATGCGATGCGGCGCGGCTCCATGACCTCCCACGCCAGCCTGAGCGACCCGCCCGGCCAGTGCGCGATGGCCTGCTGCGAGGCATGCTCGACGATCACCTCCGCGTTCGGCAGGGCCACCGGCAGCCACGCCAGCAGTTCGCGCGCCTCGCAGCCCATGATGCGCTCGAAGGACTCCGGGATATCGACGGGCGTCACGACAGGGGCTCCCCCTGCACGTCCCGCAGGGCCTCGCGGGGGACGAAGGCTGGTCCCTCGGCGATGCGGTCGAAGTAGGACAGGTGCGCGTCGCTGCCGGGCGGCCACTGGTGGCCGAAGCGTCTGAGCCACGCATCGGCATCGAACTCGACGCCGATCGCATCAACGTGAACTTCGCCTGCAGCCAAGGCCATTCCGAATCGGCGCTCATGACCCTCAAACGGTGACACCGCCAGACGCGTCAGCAAGCCGGCACGATCGCCCTGGAAGTTGGGCATGCCGGTCGCACCGTTGTTCAGCACCCATCGTGGCTGGCCGCCTGGCCCGCCACGGATGGCCTGGAACACCGGCAAGCAGGTGTGGGTGCAGGCGAAGGCGTCGACGTCGGCGCGGTCGAACCAGCTCGCCACCTGCTCGCGGTGTTTAGCGTCACGCAAGTGTTCTTGCGCGAAGCCCCATCCCGCCAGCGAGGTAGCGTCCCCATGCACGATACCCAGCCGCAGCGGTCCCACGTCGGCACGCTGCCACATTGGCAGCGCCGACAGCTCGGCGCGCTGCCTTGCGTTGGCCACGGTGCGCAGGCGGGCCAGGATGCGGTTGGAGCGCTCGACCACGCCGTCGCCGACCCAGTCCGGGTAGGCGCAGCCGCAGCCGGCGTCTGCTTCTGCATCGGGATCGGCCAGCTCGGTCTCGACGTTGCCGCGCAGCGCCTCGTGCGCCAGCACGTCCCGCTGCACCCGCGCGAAGACCTCCGGGTCGGCATCGAACCAGTGGAAGTCGCCGTTGAACACCAGCCGCTTGCGCCCGCGCTCCCGGTCGAACATCTCCAGCACACGGTCCAGCGCCAGCGGGTTGCCGTACAGGCCGCCCACGACGTACAGCACGTCGAGCGAGCGCAGGTGCTCGGGTGCGGCGATGGCGAAGTCCTCGGGCCGGTACCGGTAGTGCAGCGGGCAGCTGCGCCCGGGCGCCGATCCGACCTCTGGCGCTGGAGCCTTCTGCAGGGCAACCTGCTCCATGACTTGCGCCATCACTTGGCCACCACGGCGGCGGCAATGCCGGCCAGTGCCTTGCCCACGGGCTCGGCCGCGGCGCAGTCGCGCTGGCCATGCCGGTGCATCAGCCACTGCGGGTCGTTGTAGCCGAGCCAGGTCTGGCCGGCCGCATCGGTCCACACCAGGGCCTTCATCGGAAGGTCGATGCCCGCGAGCTGGGCGCACTGCATCAGCGGCGTGCCGGCCTGCGGGTTGCCGAAGATCAGCAGTTCGGTCGGCCGCAGGCTCTGGCCGATGCGCTGGGCGGCCGCCGCATGGTCGATACGGGCCACCACCGCGAGGTTGCGCTTCTTCACCTCGGCTTCGAGCCGGTTCATCGTCTCGGCCGGTGAGTGCGGGCTCTGCAGTGCCGTCAGGCCATGCGTCGCGGTGGCGTTGTTGCCACCATGGCCCATGGCGCCATGGTGGCCGCCCATCGCGCCGCAGCCTGCCAGCAGCAAGGCACCGAGAGCGATGGCGAGTCCTCTGGAAGTGTTCATCGTCTTTTCCTGGTAGGTGTTCTGGGGGTGGGGAATCCGCAGTCCGGATGTCATGCGCTGGCAAATCGGATGACGGGCGACGAATCGGAGGGCGCAGCCGGGGCGGCTTCGGCTGTCTGGCGTTGGTAGAGGGACTGCAGCAGCGCCGGTGCCGCCTCGCCCAGGGGCCGGTCGAAGCGCACCCGTCCGTCGGCCATGCCGATGACGCGCGTGGCCAGCAGGGGCAGCAGTTCGAGGTCGTGCACGACGGTCAGCAGCGTCCGGCCGGGCGCAGCCGCCACCGCGCTCAGGGCGTGGCACACCGCCTGTGTCGCCGCCGGGTCCAGCGCGGAAGTGGGCTCGTCGGCCAGCAGCAGGCGCGGCTGCTGCAGTTGCAGGCGCGCCAGGGCGACCTTCTGCCGCTCGCCGCCGGACAGGCGGTCGGCCCGCGTGTCGCCACGGTCGCCAAGACCCAGGACCGCCAGGGCGGCATCGGCTTCGGCGACCAGGTCCTGCGGGTACCAGCGGAACAGGCTTCGAACGGCGTGGGCGCCACGCAGCCGGGCCAGGGCGCCGATCAGCACGTTTTCGCGCGCGCTGAGCCGCGGCACCAGGTGCAGGCCCTGCATCAGCAGGCCGGTATCGCGTCGCAGGGCGCGACGGTCCGCCGCCGCGAGGCCGGGCCCGAGCGCGCGGCCCAGCACCCCCACATGTCCCTGGCGGGCCTGCACCAGGCCGCCGATCAACTTCAGCAAGGTGCTCTTGCCCGCGCCATTGGGCCCGACGATGGCCACGCGCTCGCCCGGTTCGATGCGAAGGCGCGGCACGTCGAGCAGCACGCGATCGCCGGCCGCCACCTGCACACCGCTGAGCAAGACGGACGGGCCCATGTCCCCCTCGCTCACAGCAGCTTCTCCCGGATCCGGCGCGACAGGGCATCGAAGGCCATCACCAGCGCCACCACCACGATCAGCAAGGTGGCCAGCCGGCTCCACTGGAACAGGCTGACCGCTTCGCTGATCAGGAGCCCCAGGCCGCCAGCGCCGATCAGGCCGAGGATCGTGGAGTCGCGGATGTTGAACTCCCACACGTACAGGTGGTGGCTCACGAACTGCGGCAGCACCGAGGGCCACACGCCGTGGAAGAAGACCTGCGCCTCGCCTGCGCCGGTGGCGCGCACGGCATCGACCGCGGCCATGTCCAGCGACTCGATGCTCTCGGCGAACAGCTTGCCGTAGGTGCCCATCGAGTGCAGCGCTATCGCCAGCACCCCGGCCGTCGGCCCCAGACCCACGATGCCGACGAGGATGAGCCCGAAGACCAGCGTGTGCACGGCGCGCGACACGTCGAGCACACCCTTGGCGGCCCAGGCCAGCGGCCGTGGCGCGCGCAGGTTGCGCGCGACGAGCATGGCCAGCGGCAGCGCCATCAGCGCCGCGAGCAGCGAGCCCAGTGTGGCGATCTGGAAGGTCACCCAGGTGGCGCGCGCCACGGCGGCAAGGAAGCTCGCCTCGACCTCGCGGCGGTTTTCCACGCGCAACACGGTGCCGTCGTCGCTCCGGTACTCCAGGCGCTCCGGGCCGAACCAGGCATCCAGGAAGCTCGGCCGCGCGAAGTCGCCCACCGTCTTCAGCAGGTTGTCCCAGGGGTTGCGGCCGAAGCTCAGGTCGCCCGCCGCCACCAGCGTGGCCAGGCATAGCGCGACCAGCAGCGCGTAGACCGCCACCAGCGAGGCGAACCCCGCCCGACCGTTGGGCCACCACCCGCGCGCCAGCGCCGGCAGCGGCCGCTGCACCAACCCGGTCATCGTGCGCCCAGCTTGCCCGTGGCCAGCCCGGCGTCGCGGATCGGCTTGTAGAAGGTGTTGTCGCGCGCCACGAAACCGGTGTAGTTGGCGGGAAGCAGGTTGGGCTGGCTGGCCAGCAGCGGGCCGACTTCGGCCAGGGCCGTCTGCAGACGCTGCACGAAGGCCGTGTCCTTGGCCAGTGCCGCGCTCACCGCGAAGGCGTCGTTGGGCAGCGGCGCCGACTGCCAGATAACCTTGCTGCGCGCGGCCGAGATCAGGCCCTGCGCGACCATCACGTCGCGGTTGCGGTTGAAGTCCGCGCCGGCATCGAGCTGGCCCGCCGTGACCTGCGTCTGGATCGCCTGGTGCTTGGTGTAGAGCACGCGGGCGAAGTGCTTCTCGGGGTCGATGCCGCGCTTCTGGAACTCGAAGAACGGGATCAGGTAGCCCGAGGTCGAGCCCTTGTCGCCGAAAGCGAAGCTGCGCCCCTTGCCCTTGGGGCCCAGCAGGTCGTCGATGCTGTTCAGCCCCGAGTCCGGGTGCGTGACGATCATCGCGAAATATTCCGGCTTGCCCTGGTACAGGATGGTGGAGACCACCTGCGCCTCGGCGAAGTGGTTGGCCAGCACGTAGCCCCACGGGCCCATCAACGCGAGGTCGGTCTCGCCGTTGGCCAGGCTCTTGGCCAGGCCTTCCCAGCTGTCGACAGTGCGCAGCTCGACCGGCCGGCGCAGGCGCTGCGCCAGGTGCGCTGCCAGCGGGCGGTAGGTGGCGTCGTTCTTCTCGCGGTCGGGCTGGAACATGCCCACGCCGAACTTCAGCGGCGTGGCTTGCGCCTTGGCAAGGTGGGGCAGGCTCAGCAGGCTGCCGAGCGCCATGGCGGTGGCGTGGCGACGGGTGAGGTTCATCGGGTTTCTCCAGGTTGAGGGGCCGGGACATCGGCTGGCGAGACGAAAGGGTGATCGGGCCGGGACGCCGCGTGCGGCAGCTCGAACTGCCGCAGGAATCGGCGGTCGATGCGGTCCTTCCAGCGCCACGCCCAGGCGCCCTCGGCTCCGAAGGGCCCACGCGACGCGATGGCGCGACCATCTCCGGTGGCCAGCAGTGCCAGGAAGTGACGCTGCGGACGGTGGGCTTTCAACACACCGGCATCGGCGGGCCCCAACAGCGCGGCCCGCAGATTGCCCGCCAGCACCGGCCCCATGCGCACCGCATGCACGCCAGCCTTGGGCAGCGCGTGTCCGGGCCAGCTGGCGCAGTCTCCGGTGGCGAACACCTGCGGGTGGGACACGGACCGGAGCTGCTCGTCGGTGCGCACGAAGCCCCGGTCGTCGACCGCCAGCGCGCCGCGGCGCGCGGGGTCGAGCTGCCAGTCGTGGGCCTCGGCGCCGGTGGCCCAGAGCACGACATCGCTGCCACGGTCGACCGGTTCGCACCAGCCGCTGCCCAGCTGCACCGTGACGCCGGCGCGGTCGAGGGCGCGCAGCGCGGCGCGGCACGCCGCCGGCGCCAGCCCCGGCAGCAGGCTCGTGCCGCGGGTCAGCAGGCTGCCTTGCACGGCACGCTCGGGGCGCATGCGCCGCAGCCTGGCCAGCACCGCCAGCAGCGCCTCGAAACCGGCCGCACCGCCGCCCACCGCGGTCACGACGAAGGGCCGGTCGCCGGGCTCGCGGGCCCAGCGCTCGAGCAACTGCTCATAGTGCCGGCGCAGCATGGCCGGCGGTCGCAAGGGCAGCATCTGCGCGTGTTCGGCCGGCGGCGGACGCAGGGTCGAGCCGACGTTCAGGGACAGCACGTCGTAGTCCAGCGCCGTGCCATCGCCCAGCCGCAGCTGTCGGCGAGCCGGGTCCAGCGCCTGGATCTCACCGGGGCACCAGCGCGCACCGGCCGCTGCGACCAGGCGGGGGAAGTCGATCGCGATCTCGTCGAACCGGTAGTGACCGGCCAGCCAGCCCGGCACCATGCCCGAGTAGGGCGCCAGCGGTTCCGGCGACACCACCACGACCTCGACGCCGGGCATGGGCTGCCGCAGCAGCGTGCGCAGCACCAGCGCATGGGCGTGTCCGGCACCGGCCAGCACCAGCCGCTTCATGGCTGCTGCTCCTCGACAGAGCTCACAACATCCAGGCCGTCGAGCCAGCCCGTTGGCAGGTGCACCAGGTCGGCCGGCTCGTCGATGTCGGCCACCGCAGGCAACTCGGCCCAGCGCACGCCGGCCGCGCGCAGCCGTTCGCGCGTGTCCTCCATCACGCGGTCGTGGCTCCAGCGCATGTCGGAGAACCAGCGCGGATCTGCCCGGCGCTGTCCGACCAGGGCATAGCCACCGTCCAGCGCCGGCACGAACACCGCATCGTGGTCCTGCAGCGCCGACGCGGCCTGGCGCAGCACGCCGGCATCCAGCGATGGGGCGTCGGTGCCGATCAGCAGCACGCGGCCGTGGTGCATCAGGCTGCGAGCGAAGGCGCGGTGCATGCGCAGGCCGAGGTCGCCGGTGCCTTGCTCGGTCAGGCGCACACCCTGTGCGGCTGCCGCGGCCTGCAGCGCGGGGTGCGAGGCGTCCGGCGCGGCGCACAGCTCGACAGGCCCGACATCCGCCGCAACGGCCTGCGCCAGCGCATGGCGCAGCATGCGTTCGGCCAGCGCCGCGGCGCCGGCCTCCCCCAGTGCGGGGGCGAGTCGCGTCTTCGCCAGGCCGGGCACGGGCGCTTTGGCGAACACGACGATCGCCGTGCTCACCGGTATGCCTCCGCCAGGCGCGCCGCCGATTCGCCGCGCCAGTAGCGCCAGCGCAGTTGCCACATCAGCAGGATCGTTCGCCACACGCCCCGCTGCTCCCAGCGCCGCCCCGAGGTGCAGACCTTGGCGCTCAGGCAAGCCGGTCGCCCCAGACGCTTCAACCGGCGGGAGATCTCGACATCCTCCATCAGCGGTTGCGCGGGAAAGCCGCCCACCCGATCGAAGGCCTCGCGCGTGACGAAGATCGCCTGGTCGCCGGTGGCGATGCCGCTGGCGCGCGAGCGCAGGTTCATCAGCGTCGCGACGACCCGCAGCACCCACGGCCGGCCCTCGATGCGCACGTCGAAGCGGCCCCAGCAGGCACCGGTGGCCACGGCCTGCAAGACCAGCACATCGGCCAGTGGCGGCAGCCGCGTGTCGGCGTGCAGGAACAGCAGCACCTCGGCGCGGGCCAGCGCGGCGCCCGCGTTCATCTGCAGGGCACGACCGCGCAGCGCCTCCGCCACGGCGTCGACCCAGGGACGCGCCAGGGCTGCCGTGCCATCGCCGCTGCCGCCGTCGGCCAGCACCAGCTCGACGCCGCGCGCGCGCAAGGGCTGCAGGGCCCGCAGCGTGGCCTCGATACCCGCGGCTTCGTTCAAGGCCGGGATCACGATCGACAGGGCGGGCTTCATCGCGGGTCGCGAACGTCGTTCAGAGCCCAGTCGTAGTCGGTGAAGGCGATGTCGACACCGCCTGCGCGGATGCGCTCGCGCAATTCGGCAGCGTGCGCGGGCGCATCGGCCAGCTGACCCGCGTAACGTGCCGCGAACGCCTGCAACGAACCGATGCCCCGGTGGCCGAGCCGGAAATCCTCGCCGTACCAGTCGAAGATCTTCGACAGCTCCAGCCGCCCGCGCGACGCGTTGTAGCGGTTGCGCGTGCGGTCGCTCATGAAGCGCAGCGTCTGCTCGTCCATCTGCGCGTCCAGCCGCGCGGCCACGAAGGCCTCCTCGCGCAGCGCCGGGCAACCGATGCTGGCGCAGTTCACGGCGAAATGCACCCGCGGGTCGTCGTAGTCGCCGCGCTTGCGCAGCATCGCGTGCTCGATGTCGTCCAGCGACACCTTGCCGCCCAGCAGCGCGATCCACTTCGGCTTCCACGGGCTGCTGAGCAGGCTGCCCAGATCCTTGATCGACTTCAGGTCCGGGTAGCGCGTGAGGATCAACTCCACCGTGAAGCCGTTGTAGGCATTGGTGAGGAAGGCCTGGCGCTCGGCCTTCGTCCACCCGGCGAAGGCGGCGGCGCTCACCGCCGACAGGCTGTCGAGGTAGGCCTTCAGCGCCGCACGGTCGGCCTTGAAGCCGGCATAGGCCACCTGCGTGGTCTGGCCGCCGCGCACGAGCCGCACATGCTTGCGCAGCAGCGCCGTCCAGGCCGCGTGCTGATGGTCGAAACCTGCGGACTGGGCGTGGGTCGGCACGGCCAAGCCCGACAGGCTCAAGGCCAGCGCGCCGCCCAGCAGCTGGCGTCGGGTGACGGTCGTCATGCGCGCTCCCAGGCGTGGTAGCGCCCGACCCACTGCAACAGCTTCTGCGGCGCGTGGGAGCGCTTCCATTCGCCAGCCACGTACTTGTTGGCCTCGGCCAGCGTCGGGTAGGTGTGGATGGTGCCGAGGATCTTGTTGAGCCCCAGGCCATGCTTCATCGCCAGCACGTACTCGGCGAGCAGGTCGCCGGCGTGCTCGCCGACGATGGTCACGCCCAGGATGCGGTCCTTGCCCGGCACGGTGAGCACCTTGACGAAACCGTGCGCCGTGCCGTCGGCGATGGCGCGGTCGAGGTCATCGATGCCGTACTTCGTGACCTCGTAGGCCGCGCCCTGCTCCTGGGCCTCGCTCTCGCTCAGGCCCACGCGCGCCACCTCGGGGTCGGTGAAGGTCGCCCAGGGGATCACGCTGTAGTCGGCCTTGAAGCGACGGAAGCGGCCGAACAGCGCGTTCACCGCCGCGTACCAGGCCTGGTGCGCCGCCGTGTGCGTGAACTGGAACGGCCCGGCCACGTCGCCCACGGCGTAGATGTTCGGGTACAGCGTCTGCAGGTAGGCGTTGGTCTCGATCGTCTTGCGCGGCGTCAGCGGGATACCCAGTTCTTCCAGGCCGTAGCCCGTGACGCGCGGGCTGCGGCCGACGGCGCACAGCAGCTCGTCGAAGGGGATCACCACCTCGGCACCACCCGCCTTCGCGATGAGCCGCTTCTCGGGGCCCTGGGCCCCTGGGACGACCTCCACCCTCACGGCCTGGTGCCCGGTGAGCACGTTCACCCCGTCGGCCCGCAGCGAGGCGGCCACGAGTTCGGAGACCTCCGGGTCCTCACGCACCATGATGCGCGGCGCCATCTCCACCTGCGTGACGGCGCTGCCCAGCCGCGCGAAGCTTTGTGCCAGTTCGCTGCCGATCGGGCCGCCACCCAGCACCACCAGCCGCTTCGGCAGTTCGGTCAGGCCCCACACGGTGTCGCTGGTCAGGTAACCGGCTTCCTTAAGCCCCGGGATCGGCGGCACGAAGGGGCTGGCGCCGGCGGCGATGACGATGTTCTTCGTCGTGAGGGTCTGGGTGCGGCCATCGGCGAGCGTCACGTCCACCGTCCATGGGCTGGTGATGCGGGCATGGCCCTGCAGCACCTCCACGCCCAGGCCGGTGTAGCGCTCGACCGAGTCGTGCGGCTCGATGTCGGCGATGACGCCGTGCACCCGCTTCATCACGGCCGCGAAGTCCACGCGGCCGGCGGCGTCAGCGACGCCGAGCTCATGCGCCTTCCTCAGCTGCCGCGCCATCTTGGCCGAGCGGATCAGCGCCTTGCTCGGCACGCATCCGAAGTTCAGGCAGTCGCCGCCCATCTTGTGGCCTTCGACCAGCGTGACCTTGGCCTTGACCGCCGCGGCGATGTAGGCCGACACCAGCCCGCCGGCGCCGGCGCCAATGACCACGAGGTTGCGGTCGAAGGACCGCGGCTTCGTCCACTTCGCGTAGACCTTGCGCCGCTCGAGCCAGCCCACGCCGGCCTTGGCCAGCAGCGGGAACAGGCCCAGCAGCACGAAGCTGCCCAGCAGCCCCGGCGAGAGGATGTCACCCGGCGACTGGATGGCCGCCAGCTGCGTGCCGGCATTCACGTACACCGCCGTGCCCGCCAGCATGCCGAGCTGGCTGACGAGGTAGAAGCGGCCTGCGCCCATGGGCGTCAGGCCCATCAGCAGGTTGATCAGCCAGAACGGGAACACCGGCACCAGGCGCAGCGTCAGCAGGTAGAAGGTGCCGTCCTTGCGCACGCCATCGTTGATCGGTGCGAGGCTCTTGCCGAAGCGCGCCTGGATGCCGTCGCGCAGCAGGTAGCGCGCCGCCAGGAAGGCCAGCAATGCGCCCAGGCTGGAGGCGAAGCTCACCAGCAGCAGGCCCCAGCCCAGGCCGAACATCGCACCGGCGGCCAGCGTGAGGATCAGCGCGCCCGGGATCGACAGCGCCGCCGCCGCCACGTAAACGGCGAAGAACACCGTGGCCGTCGCCAGCGGCTGGGCCTGCACCTGCGCCTGCAGCGCGTCGCGGCTGGCCTTGAGGTTGTCCAGCGTCAGCAGCGCACCCAGACCGAAGTGCTGCCAGGCCCAGACGGCCAGCAGCGCCACGGCGGCCGCGGCCACCCACAGCAGCGGTTTGGAGGGGCGGGCCATCAGCGCACGCCCTCGGTCGCGGGCATCGCCGCGATTGACACGACTTCTGCGACTGCGGGCGCAGCCGCCTCCAGCGCCCCGCCGCAGCTGCTGCCCTGGCCGGCCGTGCAGCCGTAGCAGTGATCGGCCACGCGGATCGGCGTGCCGGCCGCATCCTTCTGAAGGAGGTCGCGCAGGTGCGGTTGCGATGGCCCGCCCACATCGGCGCGCAAGCCCAGCATCTGGTTGAAGTCGCAGTCGTAGAGAAAGCCCTGCCAGTCCACGCTGAGCAGGCTGCGGCACATCACCGTCTCCAGGTTCTCCGCGCGGTAGCTGCCGCGCAGCAGCTGCATGTACGTGCCGAACGTACCCTTACTGACCAGCGTGCTGCCGAAGCGCTGGATCGGCATGTTGGTCAGCGCGAACAGGTGATCGAAGCGGATGCCGAAGTGCAGCAGCAGCTCGCGCTTGTAGTCGGCCTCCAGCGGGCCCTGCGGCGGCGGCAGCGACGGCCCTTGAGGGTTGTAGACGAGGTTCAGCACCAGGCCCCGGGTTGGGTCGCCGTAGCCCAAAGCGTTGAGCTGGCGCAGGCCCGCGATGCTGCGCTCGAACACGCCGTCGCCACGCTGGCGGTCGACATTGGCCGGCGAGTAGCAAGGCAATGAGGCAGTGACCTCGACCCCCTGCTCGGCCAGGAAGGCCGCCAGGTCTTCGTGCCCGGGCTCGGACAGGATGGTGAGGTTGCAGCGATCGATCACGCGCACGCCCAGCGCCCGGGCCTGCCGCACGAGGTGGCGGAAGTGCTCGTTCAGCTCCGGCGCGCCGCCCGTCAGGTCCAGGGTCGAGACCTGGCGTGCACGCAGCACCTCGATCACCAGCGCGATGGTGTCACCGTCCATCATCTCGGTGCGCTGGGGGCTGGCTGCCACGTGGCAGTGCAGGCAGCTCTGGTTGCACTTGTAGCCGAGGTTCACCTGCAGGGTGTCCAGCGAGCGGCGGCGGATGGGCGGGAAGTCGGTGGCGGCGAGCAAGGGCAACGTGGCGTGCATGGCTGACGGGGTCGAGAAGCAGCAACAGCAGCCATTCGCACCCACTCGCCGATCGGTTACAGCGAACGCGATCGAAATGTGAACGACCGGACCGGCACAATCGTGTTTGCCTCCGCGAAGCGCGGCCCCTTTCAGCAGAGGATGTCCTGCGCCGGTGTAACCAAAGGACCCCGAGCCGCGAAATGCCTGTTGATGACAGCCCTGGCGACTTCGAGTCAGCCCTCAAGCCGCTGTGGCTGCGCGCACAGTCAGGCGATGACGTGGCCTACCGGCAGGCTCTGGGATTGCTGGCATCGCGACTGCGCGCGTACTTGAAGCGCCGCCTTTCGGGCTTGCCCGACGAGGTGGAGGACCTGGTTCAGGAGACGCTGTTGGCTCTGCATCTGCAACGTGGCACCTACGACCCGACGCTGCCGGTCAGCGCCTGGGCCGTGGCCATCGCGCGCCACAAGCTGGTCGACCTGTGGCGCCGGCGCGGCCGGCGTGACAGCCTGCACGACGCTATCGACGACGTGGACGAGCAGTCGCTGGCTGCGGAGCCCGACGATGGCGGCGCGCGGCGGGACCTCGAGACGCTGTTCGATGCGCTGCCCCCAGCGCAGCGCCAGGCGATCGAGCTGACCAAGCTGGAGGGCCTGTCGGTGGCCGAGGCAGCGGCGCGCACCGGAGCGTCGGAGTCGGCGATCAAGGTGCAGGTGCACCGCGGGCTCAAGCGCCTGGCTGCCCTGGTTCGCGCCGATGCCCGCGCTGACACGCCCGGCAAGAAGATGTCAAGGATGGACACCCTGGACGCGGGCATGAGCCAGCCCGTACACGGGCGCTCGAAATGAAGACCGATGCCCTCATCGATCTGCTGGCCCGGGACGCGGGACCCGCGCCGCGCGCGCTGGCGTGGCGCCGTCTGTCACCTGCCGCCGCTGCCGGCTTGTTCGTCAGCGCGGTGGCCGCAATCGGCTGGTTCGGCGCGCTGCCGGCGCAGATGTTTGCCACGGCCGTGCCGTGGATGAAGATGGCCTACGCTGGCGCGCTGGCAGCTGCAGCGGGTTGGCTGGCCGCGCGGCTGTCGATGCCGGCAGCGCCGGTTCGCAGCGCGACACGCGCGGTGACGGTGGTCGTGCTCGCGATGGCGGCGATCGGGCTGCTGTCATGGTTCGCCGCGCCGGCCGGTGAGCGCATGGCCGCCTTGCTGGGTCATTCGTGGTTCAGTTGCCCGCCCAGTGTCCTGGTGCTGTCGCTGCCCGCGCTGGTAGGGTCGCTGTGGGCGGTCCGGGGCATGGCACCGACACGCCTTCGCGCGGCGGGCTTCGCCGCCGGTCTGCTGGCCGGCGCCGTCGGAGCATTCGGGTACTCGTTGTCCTGCCCCGAGGCCTCGGCCGCCTTCGTCGCGGTCTGGTACTCGCTGGGGATCCTGCTGACCGGGGCCCTGGGCGCGGCTCTGGGACCCTACGTTCTGCGCTGGTGATTCGCAGGCGGCTTCTCACCGCGGTCGCTGCCGTCTCGGCCCTGCTGCCCTCCATCGGCCGAGGCGCGAGTGGCGACAGCCACCGGCGGCTGCATCCCGTCGATCTGCCCGATCTGGTTCGCATCGACGCCGCCGAGGCTGACGGCTGGCTGGCGCGCGACCGCAGGGGCAGGATGTGGCGCATCCGCGAGGACGGATCCGCGCGACCGATTGCGGACGGGCTGCACCCGGATGCTCCGCTGGATGCCCGACATGGTCTGATTGCCAGCCACGCCCAGGAAGGTCGTCTGTGGGTCATGAGGGACTCCCCTTCGGAGCGCCCGTCCCTTGGCGATGAACGCATGGCGCCCCATGGCGGCCTGCTGATCGTTCCCGGGGCGATCGTGGGACTCGTCAGCCGTTCGGGACGAACCGTCGTTGCCCGGTTCGAAGCTACACCTGCGGGACCTTGGACGGCCCGAACGACGAGCGAGGATGCCGTGCTGCCCGACGCCGAGCCGGTGCTTGTCGACCTCGACGGGCAGCACAGTGGCGAACACCTGGCCGTTCTGGCGGGCCCCGATGCCGCCCGCTACGGGCACGGCGTCCTGGGCGACGCCATCGAGGCGACCCGGGTCTTGTGGCTCGACCGTGGGAACCTGCGGGTCCTTCGCCAACTCGACCTGGACGCGCCTTACGTGTTCGAGGACCGGCTGCTCAGGCCCTGGCGACTCCCGAACGGTCGGTTGGGCCTCGTCACGATGCAGGCGGGCCCGCAAGGTGCGCAGATCGCGGTCCTGGCCGCGGCACTGACGGAACCCGGAAGGCTCAGGATCGAGCTTCAGGGTGCGCCTATCGGCCAACGCAACCGATGGATGTCACCGGCCGTGACGCGCAAGAACGACCCGGACCTGCTGGTGATCCACACGCCGCACATCGGTGGCGTTCTTCGACGCTACGCCCGTGAGGGATCGGGCTTGGTTTCCCAGGCGATCATGAGCGGCGTAACGAACCATCGACTCGGGGAGCGCCGCCTCGACAATTCTGCGCGGGTGGGGCCGTGGATCCTGCTGGCGACCCAGGGTTGGGACGAGCTCGCGGTGGTCGATCTGCGGGCGGAAGGCCGGGTTGAGCGGGTCCCGATACCTGCGTCCATCGTCCAGATCGTCGCGTCGTCGAGCGGGACGGCGGCAGCGGTGCTGACGCGTGCGGGCCTGATGCTCTGGAAGCGTCCTGCAGCATGAACGGCCACGCCAGAATCGATCTCCAATCTTGCCAGGGCCTGCTGATGAAACGGATCTGCCGATGGAGATCACCCCTGTCGCCCCCGCCGACCGCGAGGCCCTGATTCAACTCGCGGTCGACACTGAACTGTTCACCGACGAGGAAGCGCGTGCGCTGCTCGGTGGCGTGCTGGACGGCCTCGCGTCGTCGGTTTTGGCCGAGGGTCATGCTGCCGTTTGCTGTCGAACACAAGTCGACCAAGCGCCCGGAGGTTGGTGCTACTTCGCCCCTGACGATCATGCTGCCGGCGTATGGAACCTGTGGTGGATCGGCGTGTCGCCCCATCGTCACGGAGCGGGTGTGGGCCGGGCGCTCCTACACCACGTCGAAGAGACGGTGCGGGCAGCCGCTGGGCGACTTTTGGTCATCGAGACCAGTGAATCGGACAAGCTCGCGCGCGCCCGACGCTTCTACACCGCGCAGGGATACACGGAGTGCGGCCGGGTGCCTGACTTCTACGGCGAGGGCGAGGCGAAGGTCATCTTCGCCCGCCGACTGGGGCGTGCCTGACCAGGAAGGCACGTAGTCAGCCGCCAGTGTTTCGCGATGACCGACGGGATCGGCGTTGGGTTTTGATCTGTCGCCTGTCAACCATCCACCGGCGTCGTGCGCCGCTGTCCCTTGGCACTCGCAGGTAGTCCGGCCTACGCAAGCGGACGTGGTGGCGCGGTTAGGCCGACGGGTGCCCGTGGATGGGCGCATCGACAGCCTCAATTCGACGACCAACCTGCCCATTGAACTTTGAAGTATCGGATGCCGAGTGACCGGTATCAGCAGCAGCGGCCACCCGGACCGCTGGCTCCGAGTGACTGCGATCAGTCTTGAGTTGCCCTCGGGAGCTTTTGGCAGGGTCGGTTCCTACGTTGTGATTGGCAAGCAGAAACCCAGCTACACGGGCCGGAACACGCCTTCGACCTCTGGTGCCAGCTGTCGATGGGGAAGCTGGACGAATCCCTCGTCCAGCACCTGTAGCCGACCGATGCCATCCAGCCGAAAGGTCCGGCCGGCTGCTGTGTCGCGATCTAGTCCCAGCAGATACCAGGCCGGATGGTTGAGCAGCAGGTAGTGCGGCTCAACTCGGCGCCGGGAGAGGCGTTGATCGCGGGCCCGGTACTGGAACTGCACGACCCGCGACGAGATGAAGGCCTCCTGCAGCAAGTGCGCCTGGCGTGCATCGGGCTCGCGCCACGTGTTCCGAACCGCTTCGGATGCCGGGCGACCCACTAGGATGCGCTCTCGCAGCCGTTGCACGCGGGTTCGTTCGGTGGGCGCGAAGGTGGACGACAGCCGCGTGCGCAGGCCGGCGAGCCCGCCGCCGAGCAAGGGCAGGCCCAGCGATTCGGCGACGGCGAGCGCGAACAGCATGCCAATGGCTTCGCGGTGAGAGAGCCGGACGCTGGGCAGCGCACTGCGGGTGCCGAGGCGAATCCCGCCGCCGCGGCCGACGTCGGTGTCGATGGCAACGCCGGCCTCGCGCAGGGCCGCCACAGCCCGCCGCACGGTGCGCAGGCTCAAACCTGAGCGCTGCGCCAGCAACTGCCCGGTCCAGGCCTGACCGTCGCTCAGGAGAGCCGTGATCCGGTCGGTAGCTGTCGAACCCATGGTTCAATGGTGCCACGTGTTGGCACCTATCGCAGAGAGCATGGCGATTCCTTCAACTCCATGGACACCGCTATGGCCACGACCCACACCTGCTTCGAAATCGTCCACTTCGCGTTCTTGCCCAGCGTGACACTGCCGCGCCAGACCGAGGCCATGAACGCCCTGGGCGCCTGGGCTGCCACACAGCCCGGCTTCCTGTCGCGGCAGAGCTTCCTCGACACCCGGCAATCCCGCTGGACCGACGTGGTGGAATGGAGCAACCTCGACCAAGCCATCGCCGCGATGGCGCGCAGCCAGCGCGAGCCCGCGCTGGCCAGCGTCATGGCGCTCATCGACCCCGCAACCGTGAATGCCGGCCACTTCGAGAAGCGGATCTGACCGCGCCCTTCCGCCTGGCACTGCGCGGCTGGCCGGGCTTCCCGGCTTGGGGCCAGCCTCGGCCGCCATGCTGCGGTCAGCCGGCATCCGGTCGGTGGCGCAGCTGCGGCGTCTGGGGTCGGCCCGCGCCTTCCTCAGGGTGCAGGCGGCCGGCCAGCGCCCCAGCCTGAACCTGCTGTGGGCCCTTGAAGGAGCGCTGACCGGTGTGCCATGGCGAGAGGTGGCACGCTTGGAGCGAACGAGGCTGCTACTGGAAGTCGACGACCTCAAGACACTCTCGCGGCAGGCCTGCCCGTAGCTGACGGCGTCTGCTGATCCTCGCAATAGCTGCTCGGGAGCGGCAGTTGCAGCAAATTTGTCCGACTGTACAATTTGTGCAGTTGGACAACTCTGAGCCACCGCCGTGATTGCAGAACCCCCGGCAGCCGCCTCGGCACTGCCTTTGCCCATCGTCGATCGGCGCCGCTTCGCATCGCTGACAGTCCACCCAACTTCTCGCACTGTGCTCCGACGTCGTACGGCGGCCGTTTTCGCGCTCGCAGTGGCGGCGGGCGCTGCCGGCCTGCTGATCGCCGGAGGTGGTGCGGGAACGCGCGCCCACGACGCGGCACGCGCCCAGCCTGCACCGCCCGGGGTGGTGGCCTTGGGCCGACTGGCCCCTCTGGGCGAGCTGCGCTCGCTGGCCACGCCGTTCGGTGCTGCCGACGCCCGGGTGGCCGAGGTGCTGGTGACCGAGGGGCAGCACGTGTCGGCCGGAGCGACGCTGGTGGTGTTCGACAACGCCGCCGCGCTGCAGGCCGCGTGGCGGGTGGCCGACGAGCAGCTGGCCAGCCGCCGGGCGGCCCTGGCGCAAGTGGAGCGCAACGTGCTCGCCAGCCAAGCCGAGAGCGGTGCGGCGCTGGCCCGTGCTGAAGTGGCTGCTCGCGCGGCCGAGACCGAGTACCAGCGCTGGGCCGCCCTGGTGGGCCAGGGCTTCGTCTCGCCCGCCGCCGCCGACCAGCGGCGCGCACTGCGAGACGAGGCCGCCGAGGAGCTTCGCCGGGCCCATGCGGTGGCGGCTCGCCACGCCGGTGAAGGTGCGGCACAGCCGGAGCTGCAAGCCGCCCGCCAGGCCGTGGCCGTGGCGATGGCCGAGCGCGACCGGGCCGCGCAGGACCGGACACGATCCCTGCTCGTGGCGCCCGCCGACGGCACCGTCGTCGCCATCCACACGCGCCCTGGCGAGCGGCCCGGGGCGGCTGGTGCGCTCGACTTCGGCGACACGCGATCCATGACCGCGGAGCTGGAGCTCTACCAGGGCGACGTGGCGCGCGTGCGGGTGGGCCAACGCGTCCGGTTGCGCTCGCCCGCCCTGGACGAAGAGCTGGTGGGGCAGATCAGCCACCTGGGCCTGAGCGTCGGCCGCCAGCAGCGCATCGACACCAGCCCGGCCGCCAACCTCGACGCCCGCGTCGTGAAGGCCACGGTCGCGCTCGACACGGCGTCTTCCGCGCGGGCCCGGTCGCTCGTCGGCCTCGAGGTGCGAGCGCACATCGAGACTGGCTCGCCATGACGGGGGCGGGCTCTGCGACCGCCGTGGCGCGCGCAGACGCGTGGCTGCTTCACGCGCTGGAGCGCCTGCTGGGCCGATTGCCTATCGGCTGGCTGCAGCTGCGCCACAGCCGCGCGCGGCTGCTGTCGGCTGTGGGGGGTGTGGCCTTCGCCGGACTGCTGGTGCTGATGCAGCTCGGATTCCAGGGCGCCTTGGTCGGCAGCATCGCCCTGCCCTACCGGGCGCTGGATGCACAACTGCTGATCAGCGCCACGGACATGAACACCTTGTCGGACGCCAGCCCCATCGCTCGGGCCCGCCTTTGGCAGGCGCTGTCGGTGCCGGGCGTGCAGGCCGTCACCCCGGTCCACCTGGGGCGCGTCGACTGGCGTCAGCCCGATGGCAGCCTGCGCACGCTCGATGTGCTGGGCTTCGAGCCGGCCACCACACCCTTGCGTCCGGCGAGCATCCGCCACCAGCAGGCGGCGCTGGCCGAGGCCGACACCGTGATGATCGATGCGCGCACGCGTGGCGTCGATCCCGCCAGGCTGCGCGCTGCCTCGCCCGAGACCCCGCTGGTTCTCGAACTGCGGGGCCAGCGCATCCAGGTGGCGGGCCACTTCGAGATCGGGGGCGGCTTCTCGGCCGACGGCTACCTGCTCGCATCGGACCAGACCTTTCTGCGGCTGTTCCCCAGCCGCAGCGCGGGCGCACCCAACCTCGGGCTCGTCACGTTGCAGCCGGGGGCCGACGCGGCCACCGTCGCCGCCGCGATCCGGCAGCGCTTCGGCCCGGCAGACGACGTGAAGGTGAGAACCCTGGACGAGGCCATCGCGGCCGACCAGCGGTTCCAGCAGACGCAGCGGCCAGTGGGACTGATCTTCGGCTTCGGCGTCGTCATGGGTGTGCTCGTGGGCATCGTCATCGTCTACCAGGTGTTGTCCAGCGACGTGGCCGACCACCTGCGCGAATACGCCACCCTCAAGGCCGTCGGCTACCCGGGCCGCTTCTTCCTGGGCATCGTGTTCGAGGAGGCCGTCATTCTGGGCGTGCTGGGCTTCGTACCGGGGCTGCTGATCTCCGTCGGCCTGTACGCCGTGGTTGCTGCACAGACCGGCCTGCCGATGGCGTTGACGGCAGGCCGCGCCGCTGCCGTGCTGGTGGGCACGGTGCTCATGTGCACGCTGGCCGGTGCCCTGGCCACGCGGCGGCTGGCACGCGCCGATCCGGCGGATCTGTTCTGAGCATGGCCACGACACCATCACCCGGCCCGGTCAGCATTGCCGTGCGGGGGCTGCAGCATGGCTTCGGTGAAGGCGAGGCGCGCAAGCAGGCGCTGTTCGACGTGGATCTGGACATCCACGCTGGTGAGCTCACGGTGCTGATGGGGGCCTCCGGCTCCGGCAAGACGACGCTGCTCACGCTGCTGGGTTGCCTGCGGGGCGTGCAGGAAGGCCAGGTCCGGCTGCTGGGCCAGGAGTTGCTCGGCGCCGACCAGGCCACGCTCGTGCGGATGCGGCGCCACCTGGGGTTCATCTTTCAGGCCCACAACCTGCACGACAGCCTGACGGCGCTGCAGAACGTGCGCCTGGGCCTGGCCGTGCACGGCGCTGCCGTGTCCGGGCCGTGGCAGGCGGCCGGCGAGCACCTGCTCGGGCTGCTGGGTCTGGCCGAGCGGCTGCATTATGTACCCGCGCGCCTGTCGGGCGGCCAGAAGCAGCGAGTGGCCATAGCGCGGGCGCTGGTCGGCAATCCCGACGTGGTGTTCGCCGACGAGCCCACGGCGGCGCTCGACCGCGACTCGGCGCTGCAGGTGGTGCACCTGCTCAAGGCGCTGGGCCGCGAGCGGGGCACCACGGTGCTGATGGTCACGCACGACAGCAAGGTCATCGACCTGGCGGACCGCATCCTCACCATGGAACAAGGCCGCCTGGTCGACGACCAACGCCCGGCCGCTCGGGTGTAATGCGGGCCATGCCCCGCAGCCGCGCAACCGGTCAGACACGCAGCGACGCCACCCGGACGGCGCTCATCACTGCCGCCACCGACGTCTTCGCCCGTTCGGGCTTCGAGGCCGTCGGCACCCGCGAGATCGCCACGGCCGCAGGCGTGCACCCGGCGTTGATCGGCTACCACTTTGGCGGCAAGGAAGGCCTGTACCTCGCGGTGTTCGAGCACATGGCCACCGCCATGAGCCAGCGGGTGGAACCGGCCCTGGCGGCCATCGAGCTTGCGTTGGCCAGCCGGGCCGCGCCCGAGGCGATGGCGGAGCGCGCGATCGACCTGCTCGGCCAGCTGTGCGACGCGATGCTGGCCACATTGGCCGATGAGGCCAGCGGCCCCTGGGGCCCGCTGATGATGCGCGAACAGCAGGCGCCCACGCCGGCCTTCGACCTCGTCTACGAGCGCTTCATGAAGCGGGTGCTCGGCACGATGACTCAGCTCGTGCAGACCGCCGACACGACGCGTACGGCGTCGGATGCGAAGCTGACCGTTGTGACCCTGATGGGCCAGATGATGGTCTTCCGCGTAGGGCGGGCCGGTGTGATGCGGCATCTTGGGTGGAAGAGCCTGGGCCCAGTCCAGTTGGCCTCTGCGCAGGATCAGGTTCGCCGCAACTTGCAGCGGCTCCTGGTGCCGGCACCGCCCATGCGTCGACTCACTAAGCAACGTGGTGAACGCCCTGAAGGCAAATTGCCGAGCAGGAGGGTTCCCCGGTAGGCACGGCGGGCTCCGCAGAACACCCGATCTTTGCTGGGGGGGTTGCGCGTAAGTCGTATGGTCCACCCTGCACGAGTTGAGACATCTAGGGCGCCTATGCAGCGGTTGCGGTCACTCACTCTCGGCTTCCGTACTCACAATGTCCGTCATCAAGCAGTCATTGGGTAGTCTCCACTTCGCATGAAGTGTCTGGCCTAGTTCAAGCAACACTTCTTGTACTTGAGACCGCTTCCGCAGTGGCACGGATCGTTGCGGCCGAGCTTCCGACGCCTGTGCTCCGTGCCCATGGCCGGTTGTGCGGCTTCCTGCGCTGCGTGCAGGCCGAACCCGGCATCCTGAACCTCTCGGAAATCTACCTGGACGCCAGCGTCCGTCACTCGGGGCTGGGACAGCTCCTGCTCGGGCGTGCCCGCTCGATCGCCGACGGGCTTGGTTGCACCGCCATCGTGCTGCACGTCAACCGCCACAACGACACCGCCGTCGCGGCGTATCGACGCGCGGGCTTCGTGGTCACGGCCGAATCGCGGATCGACATCGGCGGGGGCTTCTTCATGGACGACTACGGGTTGGACCTGCGCTGGTTCGAGGATGCGCGAATCGCCGGGCTGCAGACGCTATCGCAGATGGCCGAGCGGTGCGCGGGGCTGTGTCGCAGCCTGGACGTGCCGAACCTCTACTTCCCGGCGGTAGGGCTGGACGCGGCCGGGGCGACATCGTGGGTGTTCGTGATGATCGCGCGGACGATCCTGTCGGACATCCGAGGGACCGCGCACTGGCCGGCCGAGCCGCTGGGCCGCAAGCTCAATCACCTGGAGATCGCCAGGCATCTGGCGGAGATCGATCCGGCGAGCTTCCCGCCTGGGCGGGGTTGGGAAGAGATTCGCCAGCTTGCCCTCTCGCTACCCGACGACCAGCCCTACCCGATGCCTTGAACGGCAGGCCTCGCTCCTGTGGCGAGGCTAGCGAGTGCGAGCGACGCTTGGTATGGCGGTGAAGGCTTGGCTCAAGCAAGCCAAGATACCGGCTCGCTCCGGTTCGGATCCATAAGCCGCATGGACATGGCATATATGCCGTGGAGGCGAAGGAGGCTGCCTGCGAACTTGCCGCATGCAGCTTTGTCTGGAGAGCCGCCGCGGGAGCCATGGTGCTCGTAGCGAATCAACCCACAGCCGATCGACGCATCTCTGCCTCATCGGTCTGGGAGATGGCGTTGGCATCCGCGTATCGAGCGACGTGTCGTGACGATCGTTCGTATGCAGGATGGCGAGTTCGTGAGGCACTACCTCGCTCGCTTGGGGCGCGTCAACGACGGGACGTCGGATCAGCAACTTCGTGCGAGGCTTCGCAGATTGCTGGGGCTGTCAGAAGACGACACGGCAACTACCTTGGTGGAACTCATTGCCCAAGCGAATCGCAAAACGGTTGCCGAAGTCCTACGCGAGAACTCTCTGGTGCCGTTCACCTTTCACACCGCGCCCGCTACCACGGGACAAAGTGGAGATCGCTGGTATGTTCCCATCGTCCGCGCATATGGACTGACTTTTCGAAAGCACTGGATGGCTCTGTGTCAACGGTGCGTGCAACGTGATCTTGAACGGGGATTTAGTTATTGGCGTCGAAATCACCAGTTACCTGGTGCGGTTGTATGCAGCACCCATGAACTACCCCTTGTTCGAATAGAGGATCCGTCAGATTTTGGGCTGACTCCTTCAGAGGCGTTGGATCGTTCGAGCAAGTTGAATTACGACTGTGGGCAGGATCACTTCAAAGCCACCACGCATGTCAGTAGATATCTAGAGTTCGCCCGTTACTTCATGCAGCAGCATTGCCCTATACCGCAGGAAACATACATGTCCGCCGTCGGCCGAAGGGCTGCGGAGCTTGGCTATTGCCGCGATCCGCGTTGGCCAACAGGCAAGTTGATCAGCGATGATGTGCTTGGTCTTTATCCGGCAGCATGGTTAAGCGGAGCTCTTCCGGTGATACGGGCGAAGATTAGGGGCACGTACTTTAGGCCCATCGATACTGCCATAGGGTCAAGAGCGGACGCCAAGACCGAGGCACATTGCTTGGTACTGCCGCTTCTGTTCGGCAGCTTGGCAGATTTTCTTGGCGCTGTGGGCGCAGATGAACCTTCACGCAAGAAGAAGGATCGGTGAGATCACCTGACGCCGGGTGCGAATCACCGCTTGTCAGGCTTCAGTGATTCAAGGGTGTTGGAAAGCAGAGACGCTTTGTCGAGCGTGTTTCCGCGGCGGATGCTCACAACCTTGGGGTTGCCGGATGATGGAGCCGTGTTGGCGTGTTCTATAGGAGGTGACGGCTGCGCCGGCGCCGGAGGCGGAGGCGGTGCAGTTCCATCGGAAGGCTTCCGACGTCCACGCGGAAGTCCTTGCCCCAAGAAGAATGCGCTGAAGTCAGCTTGTCGACTTGCGGCAGCCAAGTTGTTTGAACGAGTGGGCAGAATGTTGAACTTTGGATCGACAGGGCACCAAAGGGGCGCGTACTTGGGTACCGGCTTGCCGGTGATGGACTGGGTGAAGATGGCCGCTACGTCCTCCCGCATAGCCTTGTATCTTTCGGATTTGTAAGCCGCGAGCAGGTAATCCTTCGTGATCTTCTTGGAGCCACTATTTCGAGCGTGCAAGTAGGCGAGAACAAGCAATTCGCGGACCTTTCGCTTAACGTTAGCAGTCAACTGAAAGATCAGATCAGACTCGTCGGCAAGCTGAAACCCAAGTACTTCGTCCATTACAAGCTGGCACGCAGACAGGTGATTCACCATGTCCTGGGACTGCGGAGGGTCAGGAACAAGTATGTGGACGTCTGAAAGGATTCGATCCTTATCGTAGTCCGCCCGATCGTACAGCCGCTGCAAGAGAAGATAGTTGACGGCGTATGCAGTCGGCGGCGGCAGTTGCTGAAATGTCAGCACCCAGCCAGTGGCTCTCGCACTAGCCTGCGGACTGTGGCTGGCAAACTGGGTTTCATCCAGCAGGACGGCTGCGATGCCTTCGCTGAAGCATGTCCGAGAGGCCCGCCTAGCAAGTCCAGCTGGCGGCGTCCGGATGCCACTCTCCGCATTTTCCAGTTGTCCCTGCTTGTTGATCCTCTGACGCATATCACGTGGAAGCAGCGGCTCAATGAGATCACGCAGTGTGCTGCTAGCGTTGACTCGAATCAGCTGCGCTGCCCTCATCGGTACTGCATGAAGGATGTCGCTGGGTAGCTCCAGCTCGCTGTCTTCCGGTAGAACTCTTGTGAGCGCTTCGAGTAAGCAAGACTTGCCCTCGCCTGCGAGAGAAGCGAGACATATGGCAGGGTACTGCCCTCCGCTGATTTCGCGGCTGTGCAGCATCTGATTGAAATGAGCCAGAGTCGGATATGTATCCTTTGAGTATGCGTAGGCGAGGTCGGTCCATGCACACAAGAGGTCTAGCTCAGCCGTTGATGGTAAGTAGAACCCCTTCAATGCAGTCCGGAGACGAATCTCGGCATGCTTTGGAGGTGACTTTGCTAGATCGACAGCCCGTTCAGGCTCGATCGCAGCTCTGCTCTTGATGGCATCCCGGCTGGTGATTCCGTCAAAGCGCTCTATCCATGGGCTCTTCGCCTGCAGGACAGGCTTTTGCTTAGCGTTCAAGCAGCTCTCCTTGGTGTGAGAGCTTCCTTGGCGGCCTTTGCAGCCGCCCGTGCTTGTGCGGTGCGCTTCGGCTTCGCACCGGGAACCATCCTTTTGTCCTCCATGCTGCGGCCAGTTTCAGCGTGGAAGATTTCTTCGTGCTCTCCGTGGACAGCATCGCGATGGCTCCGCAGGTCGGAGTTCATTGTGTCGACCTTCTCCTGCAGCAGTCGCATTTCCAACGAACTCAGGAAAAGCTGGTCCTCGTCCTCCCGCATCGGGAGCATGGCAGCAACCATGATGAGCTTCGAGTTGATCTCCACCCATGCGTACCGCGCACACATGTGCACGACGTATCCGTCGACCTCGGCGTCATCTTTATCAACGTCCAGAATTCCGGTCGCCCTTAGCTGTTCGGAGTAGTAACGCTGATACCCCAAGTAGACGCCGTCTGGCTTCACGGAGAACTTCAGGGGGTCTAGCCATCTACGCACAGCCTGGTCACGATCGCACACGCGCTCGTAGGTGCGCCCATTAGCCGCAAGCTTTTCGTACAGATCGAGGGGCGTCAGGCTCTCCGCCTCGGCTATTCGAGCCGGCCCCATGTGACCCAGAACGGAGCCTGTATCCATCCGGATCAGTTCCTTTTGGATCTCTCTCCGGGTCAGATGAATCAGCGGGATTCTGGTGGTGAAAAAGGCTGGGCGGTCGTGGATATGGATCTCTTTGTCGTGGGTGCTTTCCACGTTGGGCTTTCCTTGGCCGAATCCAGTCGGCGGCATTTCGTTGAAGGTTGGCTTTGCCGCGCCCTCGTTCGGCCTGCCAGTCTTCCCCTGTCCAGGGCCCCGATCTCTGATGCTGTGGTCGTTGGCACCCTCTGAGGGCCAAGCATCTTTTTCAATGTCGATCCCGAAGAGCCAGCAGAAAAAGACCTTGTCGACCTCCATACAAAAGCGTGCCATGCGGTAAGCCGCCCCTGTTTCGCCACCGAGTCCGAAGCCGATGCCGAGGCACATCGCAGTTGCTACGCAGACAATCCGCACCACCAGCAGTGCAGGCAGGGGCGTCTTGCCGTCAGGTCCGATGGCCAGTTCGGCGACCCAGCGTCCATCTTCTTGGACGGTCTCAGCGACGGAGTTCACCTCCTCCGAGAACTTGCCATGCGAGTGGGCCTTGTTCTCGCGATGCCAAGCTCGACCCCGAATCTTTCGCAGCACTTCGTCACGACCGACGAGTACCATCAGCTTGTAATAGAACTGGTCGTAGGTCTCAGCGGGCTTCCCATCCGGGAGCACGAACTGTTTTCTTCGCTTACTGATCTTGATCACGGTGCACTTGCGCACGTGTATCTGTGTAAGCCTGTACACCTTGCGGATTGATCGTCCGGGCAGGGAAAACAGATCCCACCCCTCCTTTACCGAGTTCCATGAATCATCGTCGTTGGCTTTCGTGCCGTAATCCTTGCCCTCGCCTTTAGGCTTCACGCCGGGCTTTTCTCCAGGGTGGTTCCTCCGATCCCATTTTCCGTGCGCTTCGATGCGGTATGCGATTGCGTTTCTGTTCTGACCGAAGGCGATATACAGGAATACGTCGGCAACGAATCTGCCTTCATTGAGGGCCGGGCTTGCGCTTCGCGCGACTTGCTTTGCGTATCGAACTGGATCTTCGCAGAGCAAGAACTCCATCAAGTTGTCGGTGATTGGAGCCATCGCCGAGAGTTTGCGGTTGAGCGTCGCCTCATGAGAGGACTTGACCTTCTCTTTTGGTCTCTCTCTGTCGTGGGCGACAACGTCTCGATCCTTCAAGCCGGCCCTCCACGGCGGCAGCTTGATCTGGTCCTCGCATACCTCGAGCAGGCCGGCCTCCAGCGCTTGGTCAAACCGTTGGCTCGTCATCCAATGCAGGATGACCTTCGGTGGCGGCTTTTCTTTCCGCTTGTGCTTTTTGCCGATCACTTTTGCCGGCTGCTCCTCGAACTGCACGAGCCTAGCGATCCGATTGTTTACTAGGAAAAAGAGTCGCTCGCCTTTTGGAATGGTTCCAAGTCCCTCCGGTGCGAACAGCTGCGTTCCAATTCGGACGGCAGGCCTACCCATCTAGAGCTTCGGGCTGAACCAGTTAGGAAACATCTCGATGACGGTCTTCCTTTCCGGTTGCAACGGCGCGTCTACACACACTGCTCGTGTTAGATCGACTTTGAGCTCGCGTGTCCAAATGGCGCGTAGTAGAGCCATGTGGTAGTCAGTCATTGTCCAGCCGTACTGGCGCAAGTGATGAAGCATGACGTCCAGTGGACGACCCCCTTGCTGGGTCCGCACCCGCACTTCGTCAATGAAGTCCTTCCTTAGCCCGGGATCAAGGCGACAGGCGTGCGGCACAGGCTTGTAGAGGGCAAGCAGGTTGTTGCGAAGCGTCTTTGGGATCTCTTCGAGGGTCACCTTTACCGTAGGAATGTCGACTTCTTGATAGGCTTCTGCTTCGATCAGGCTCCTGGCGCTGGCCGCGTCGACGTCTTCGGCGGTGACTGGCTTCTGCGGCCATTGGCCTGCAAATGGCCTATCGAAGGCTTCGGGGACGTCCTTGACGGTCCAGTTCACTGCACGTATGCCATCACCAGTGTGAAAGAACCAGAGCAGGTCGCCCAACAGCGGGTAGGCAACCGTCTTCTGTTTGCCAGAGCCCTCCTTGTCGGGAACCTTTACGGTGGGATGCCACTTCAGGCAACCGAGGCGATCTGCTACTTCGATGGTTCCGGAGAAGCCCAGGACCGGTTGACCAATTGCAGGCTTGTAGTTGGTCAGTGGCCCTGGAGTTGGGGTCCGCGGAATCATCCTGCCTTCGTGCAGCTCCTTTGCCATGCCGCTGTAGAACCCTACGAGTTGCGCTGCACGTTCAGGCGTTCCCATGTAGTGAACGTCGCGGCCCAATTCCGCGCAGGTGAACGTTCCAGGTCTGCTGGCGTCGGGCGCCTCCTCCTTGGTCCCAAGCTGACCAGGCAGGTAATCGCTTCCCCAGGCCGGCGGGTCTTGGCGGGAGAGAATCGTCGCGAGTCTGGCCGGGCTGGGCCGAGTGTCGTTTCGTGGCATAGGGAGGCCGAATGGCGACTTGCCAAGGGCGGGGAGTGCTTTAGCTCCCACCCGTCATGACGGCGATGGACGCTGCCAACCCTCTTGCCGGGACTGGGCCAGTCCGACCACGCATGCGAGTGGGTCCGATGACTTGCACGTACCCATCGTCGCCATCACTGCGCACCTCTTTGGCTGGCATTGCCGGGTTCCCGCCCGGAACGACCCCGTGAGGCGGCGGCATCTCCTGGCGGACCTGGCTCGGGGCGCGGGACGGCCTTGAGGCCAAGCGCGACGGCGACACGATGCGATGAGCCGCGCGTTCCCCGTGTTTTTCCGCTCAGGAGCGCGTAGACCTCGCTCGGGCGGAACCCGTGAGATTTGGCCCAATCGCTAACGCTGACACCGTGGTCGAAGAACCACTGCTTGGTCTCCTCAAGCGACCGGATGGATCCTGACGGCTTTGACATGACTTCTTGACTTCTGGCGTTTATTCCACCAAGATGTCTTCATCTTGCCATACGTCGTAAAAAGTAGCAAATGCTCGATCTAGAGGCAATCGGCACCAGGCTGCGCGAGGAGCGGAAGCGGCTCCGCATGACTCAGGCTGAACTAGCCGCGCGCGTGGGAGTCTCCCGCGCGGCCATCGTGACCTACGAGTCCGGTCGTACGCCCTTCGACGTGAGCTTCATGGATCAGTTGAAGGAGCTTGGAGTCCGCACCGGCTACGTCTTGTCTGGCGTCGACGAGACCGAGTCCGCCGCGGATTCGCTCAACTGGGACATGGCTCGCGCGCTCATGAACAAGATCGTCCGCTATGCCCAGAGCAACAACATCGACCTCGAGCCGGACCAACTCATCGACTTGATGCAGATCCTCTATCCGGGCGCAGCGCGCAGTGGGGTGGTGGATGACCGTGCCGTCGCGGTCGCCGTGCGTCTTGCAGCCTGAAGCGAGTTCTCACCATGAAGCTTGTTGATCACGGCCACACGGATGACGATCGCGCCAAGGGGCCGTCAGAGGCCTCACTGCGCGCAGCGTTTGAGCAGGTGATGCAACGCGAGCACCCAGACGGTCCGGCACCCGGCAGGCGGACCAGATACTTTCGCTTCGGCGTGTCGATGCTGGTGCTCGCCGTGTTCACTGCCGTGGCCGGCGGCTATCCGCTGCCCTCCGATGGTGGATGGCGCGTGATGTTCCTAATGTTTGCCGTGGCGCTTGCCTTCATCGGCGCCTACTACATCGATCGGTCTATGCGTGACACCATTCCATCCCGAGGGGCGGACGTTGCGCCTGCATCGACCAAGAAGGCCCGCCCGCGCCGAGTCAAGTAGTCGAATCCCAACGTTGCCTGCATCGGCGATAGGCCGCATCAGCAAGCGTGCCGGACTCGGCGCATGGGGTGACAGCTCAAGCTGAGCTGGCCGAAGCCGGCGCGCCGACCGGATGTTGGTTACCGGACGAGACGCTATTCAGCATCGCCAGCCGCTATCACCGGCTTGCCGGGAACCGTTGGGCATCGACGACGTGCGAAGCACTCTTCGGTCACCCACGAATCGGAAGCGCTCATGACCTGCCGGCGCGAATAGATGAATTCGCTGCTAGAACACGGGGGCGCCTTGGGACCTCCACCGACATCGTCTGGCGCCGCACGATCCTGCCGTTCTTCTTGCCGTACCGAAGCCCCGCGGTCGCAGCAGACGCCATAGCGGCAATGCGCGGATCAGGAATCGCCTCGCTCAAGTTCCGGCTCGGCCTTCTCACGAGCAGGTTCAGGGCAGATCTACCGCTCAAGTCCTGTCGCGCCTGCATCGAACGCGACATCGCCGCCTACAACTCTGCGTACTGGCATCGTCAGCATCAACTGCCCGGGGTCTGGATATGCCCGATAGACGGGTGCCGCCTTCACCGTCACGAGATCAAGGTATCTGGTCAGGGCAAATTTGAGTGGGTGCTGCCCGATGACCTGCCTGAGCGGCAGGGCCCCACCAATTGGTCTCCTGAGATCAGGGATCGGCTTGAGCGACTGGCATCCGCCTCACAGGCACTGGGCAGCATGCCGCCCGGGTACCACCTCGACACTGCGATAGTCGCGAACTGCCACAGCAGGGCGCTTGCCCTCACGGGCCTCCTCGGCCCGGGAAACAGACTACGCCTAGATGAACTGGGCGAGGCTTACGCAGCTTTCGCAACGGGACTGCAGGAGGTTCCAGAACTCGCCACGGTGCCGAGCGACCCGGCCGCTGCCCGCACGCAGCTCTCAAGGATGTTCTATCGGCCAGGAGACGGCGCGCACCCGCTTCGCCAACTGCTGCTGACAATTTGGCTTCACGGCACCTGGGCCAAGTTCGAGGAGGCTTACGATGGGCTGGCAGCGGCAAGTGGACCATTGACTGCCGACCCGAAGGCGAACTCAGCCACCGTGACTGCCCACGCGCGGGACCCGCGAGTTGCCATCGCGACGACGGCCGTCACGGAGCACGAACGATCGCCAACAAGCGTCGCAAAGGAACTGGGCGTCGACGTCAGCACGGTGGTTGCATGGCTTGCCAGCGAGGGGATCGCCGCCAATCGACGACCCAAGAAGCTCAAGCCTCCTGTCTTCGAAGCGGCAGTTCGGCTACTCGAGACCGGCGCGAGCAAAGCAGCGGTGGCAAGTCAGGCCGGGGTCTCCGCCAGCACGGTTACCAAGCTCCTGAGAACGCAGCCCGGTCTACGCGCCCGATGGAACGACGCCAAGCTGTCGGCAACACGGGCCGAGCATCGCAAAGCATGGCAAGACCTCATGGGACAGAATCCCCTTTCTCCTACGCCCATCCTGCGGGCGGTGGCGGCGAGGGCCTACGCATGGCTCTACCGAAACGACAGGGCGTGGTTGAGCGCTTCGATCGTTGCCCGCGGTACGCTGCCCCAGTCGTCAGCCGTGCGTGTTGACTGGGACGCACGTGACCAAGCTCTGGCCGCAGCCGTCAGAAGAACAGCTGAACAGATCTGTGCAAGTACAGGACGGCAACGATGCACTGTGGCCGCCATCTGTGTCGCCGTACCCGATCTGCGCGCCAAGCTTGGCGCTCTGGATCGATTGCCGCTCACGGCTAGGGCGATTCGCGAGGTGACGTGGCAACGCCGCCGTTCGACCGATACCAAACTCCTCTGAGTCCGTCGCCAAGAGCGTGCGCATGCAAGCCACTTGACCGCGGCCTACCGACACTCAAAACGCGCGGTTCATATGCCGTGGCCTGGAAGGCCCTATAGCAACGATGGTAGAGGGTGCCCGAAGCTACCCCAAGCCGTCGCGTTTCTGTCCTCAAGCCCCAGCGAAGGGCCACCTCCTTCGACCCTGAAGTTGCACAGGCATTTGGCACTGTGGTGAGGCGCAGGCGAGAGGCGAGGCAAGTCGCCCAGGACGCCTTCGCGCTTGCAGCCGGCATCGACCGTTCCTACTATGGGAAGCTCGAACGTGGGGAGCGTCAGCCTTCGCTGGCCATCCTCCTGCGCATCGCATCAGCTCTGGACGAGTCAGGCGCGGCCATCTTGTCGGCCGTAGAAGATCATCTGCACTCGTCACGTGGACGGAAGCGAAAGTCTTCCGCTTCCAGCTGACAGTCGGAGGAGTCCGCGGACAGCCACGCCGGAGAGAGCTCCGAATCCCGGACAAAGATCGCCCGACCTAGCTGCAAGGCAGATTCAGCCCGAATGGTGGGGGACTACCTGGGGCGAGGTTGGCGGACTACTCGCCACGATGCCCATTGCGCATCGACCGGGTGCGACGGTCTGCATCGCCGCCGCGGCCGTGTGGGCTCTTGGCGTGTCCAGGGATCGCGTTCGCTCTGCAGCGTTTGCCTATGCCGAGCGGCTGGTCGCGGCCTGCGGAGCGCTGGCCGACCGCCTGCCGGCAGCTGGCGCGTCGGGGTCGGCAGCGGCCAAGGAGGGCCTCGGCGGGGTCACTGCGGGCTAGTCCCCTGCTAGGGCCGGGGACCGGTAGGAGGGCGGGATCGATCCGGAACTCCGATCGCCTCTCACATTGTGAAACTCGTCGACGGACCACATTAAAAGTCGACGGACCACATTCCGAAGATCAGCCCTGCGCCCGCCCCGGGCCGCCTTACTCCACCGTCACGCTCTTGGCCAGGTTGCGCGGCTTGTCGACGTCGGTGCCGCGGGCGCAGGCGGTGTGGTAGGCCAGCAGCTGCAGCGGCACCACGTGCAGGATGGGCGACAACGCGCCGTAGTGCTCAGGCAGGCGGATG